>Ga0268266_10000045_pt1 | contig 312955 bp, 289 predicted proteins | sample KBSS13metaG_FD_190356 | JGI IMG/M metagenome (GOLD analysis project Ga0268266, IMG submission 190356) | Switchgrass rhizosphere microbial communities from Kellogg Biological Station, Michigan, USA - KBS S1-3 metaG (SPAdes) (version 2) | ecosystem: Host-associated > Plants > Roots >... | reverse complement strand
CCATCCCCTCTCTAGACCAAAGCGGCCTCAGCGACCCCTGCGGAGCAGTCACTGACTCCCGCGGCAACCTCTACGTTGCCGACTACGCTGCTAACAAGATCAAGGTCTTCAGCCCCACTGGTGCCCTGATCACCGAATTCACCGCTTCGGCCAACGCCGAAAAGCCCTGCAGCCTCGCCGTGAACTCCGCCGGCAACATCTACGCCGACGGCTGGGGCACTGATGTCGTCAAGTACAAGCCCGAAGGCGCGGGATTCCCGCCGACTTCTGGCACTACATATGAGCCCGATACCTCGATCGGCGCGGGCAGCGGCACCCTGGTGCCGAACACGGGAGAAGCCACTTCGGTCGCGGTGAATCCCGCCAACGACCACGTCTTCGTCGCCGAAGGAGGCACCCACGTCTCCGAGTACACCGCGAGCGGCTCGGTGGTCTCCTCGACGATCGGCGAAACCGTCGCCCCGGGCCACTCTTACTACGGCGTCGACGTCTACGGTAAAACCGAAAACGTCTATGTGACCGATCTCGAAAAAAGCAGGGCCTACGTCCTCAACCCTGCCGGCAACTCGATCCTCGCCGAAATCGATGGCACCACGAGCCCTGATGGGGAATTCGAATTCGCCCCATTCCTCAGCCTTGCCTTCCTCGCCGTGGACCAATCCAACGGTGACGTCCTGGTCTCCGACATCCACGCCCACGGCGTCGTCGACGAGTTCGAAGAAGGCGGTGGATACGTGACGACGATCTCCGGCACACCCGCCTTCACCGACGCCGAACCCTCGGACGTCGCCGTCGACAACGGCGCACAGAGCCCCAACAAAGGCGACATCTTCGTCACCTCGGGCAACGGCACGGTCTATGCGTTCGGGCCCTTGCCGCCGTATCGCCCGCCCATCCCCTCTCTAGACCAAAGCGGCCTCAGCGACCCCTGCGGAGCAGTCACTGACTCCCGCGGCAACCTCTACGTTGCCGACTACGCTGCTAACAAGATCAAGGTCTTCAGCCCCACTGGTGCCCTGATCACCGAATTCACCGCTTCGGCCAACGCCGAAAAGCCCTGCAGCCTCGCCGTGAACTCCGCCGGCAACATCTACGCCGACGGCTGGGGCACTGATGTCGTCAAGTACAAGCCCGAAGGCGCGGGATTCCCGCCGACTTCTGGCACTACATATGAGCCCGATACCTCGATCGGCGCGGGCAGCGGCACCCTGGTGCCGAACACGGGAGAAGCCACTTCGGTCGCGGTGAATCCCGCCAACGACCACGTCTTCGTCGCCGAAGGAGGCACCCACGTCTCCGAGTACACCGCGAGCGGCTCGGTGGTCTCCTCGACGATCGGCGAAACCGTCGCCCCGGGCCACTCTTACTACGGCGTCGACGTCTACGGTAAAACCGAAAACGTCTATGTGACCGATCTCGAAAAAAGCAGGGCCTACGTCCTCAACCCTGCCGGCAACTCGATCCTCGCCGAAATCGATGGCACCACGAGCCCTGATGGGGAATTCGAATTCGCCCCATTCCTCAGCCTTGCCTTCCTCGCCGTGGACCAATCCAACGGTGACGTCCTGGTCTCCGACATCCACGCCCACGGCGTCGTCGACGAGTTCGAAGAAGGCGGTGGATACGTGACGACGATCTCCGGCACACCCGCCTTCACCGACGCCGAACCCTCGGACGTCGCCGTCGACAACGGCGCACAGAGCCCCAACAAAGGCGACATCTTCGTCACCTCGGGCAACGGCACGGTCTATGCGTTCGGGCCCTTGCCGCAGACCGGCGTCCCGCTCGTGGTCAAAAAGGAAGGTGTAGGCACTGGCGCGGTGACGAGCTCGCCCGACGGCATCGACTGCGGCTCGACCTGCGAAGCGCAGTTCGAAGAAGGCGCCGAAATCACATTGACACCGAGTGCCGATCCCGGCTCTCGCTTCAAGCAGTGGAGCGGCTGTACCAGCGTGCCAAGCGACTTGTGCAAAGTCGTTCTAGGTGCCGAAGGTGCCGAAGTGAGCGCGATTTTCGTTCCCGCCGCTCCCACGATCGCGAACCTCACGACATCCCAGGTCACCGCCAGCTCGGCGAAGCTCGAAGGGGTCATCAACCCCAATGGGGATGCCGCTTCCTATCAATTCGAATACCTGACCATGGCCGCATACGAAGCAAACGGGGAAAGCTTCAGTGGCACCCAAACGGCGACAAAGATCCCGGTCTCGTCGGCATCAATCGGCTCTGGCTTCGCAGGCGTCGCGGTCGCCCAAGCCGTTGGTGGGCTCAGTGCCTCGACCGCCTACCGCTTCCGCCTCGTTGCCAGCAGTCTCTCGGGCACTACCCCAAGCACCACTGGCGCTTTCACCACCCAGCTTTCCCAGGCCGCCGGCCTTCCGGATGGCCGCGCATACGAGCAGGCGAGTCCGACCAACAAGAACGGAGGCAGCATCCAAGCCTTCGTCTCCACCACCAAGGCCTCAGTCAACGGCGACGCGGTCACCTTCGAAAGCGCGGCGGGCATACCGGGCGGGGAAGGCGCCCAGGAATTCGCCACCTACCTGGCCAGCCGCAAGGTGAACACAGAAACCCAGGAAGCCGAATGGACGACACAGGGCATCCTGCCGCCTGCGACGGCAGGGCAGGCAGCGACCGTGCTCGGCTGGACCCCTGACTTCGCCGAGGTTTTCGACGGTGCGACCAAATTCGGCAGCGGTAGCGACTTCCTCGGGCGGGCGAGCGCTGGTGCTTCGCTGGAGACGATCGCCCACAGCGATAGCTCGACGACCAGCTACTCCTTCGCCGGCACCTCGGCGAACAAGGACACGGTGATCTTCGCCGCCAGCGAGCCGCTGCCGCTACCGTCGGGCAGCCCGGCGCCCGCGGCGGGCAAGCTGAACGTCTACGCCTGGGATCGTGTCGCCAGTCAGGTACGCCTCGCCGGCATCCTGCCTGACGGCTCGGCACCCCCCAACGGCTCCCTGGCTGGCCTCTTCGGCAACTCCGGCTATACCCAACAGCAGCCGGCGGTCATGAGCGACGGCTCGGTCTACTTTACCGCCGCCAGCCAGCTCTACCTGCGCGAAAACCCGACCGCACCGGAAACAACTGATCGCGACGGTGAAGGCAATTGCATACCCACCTCGGGACTGGCGTGCACGATCCAGATCTCCGCCTCAGAGAAGAACAATGGTGGTGGCCCTGACGGCACCGATGCCGCCGGCGTGCAGCCGGCTCAGTTCATGGTCGCCAGCACGAGCACGTCCAAGGCCTTCTTCACCAGCTCCGAGAAGCTGACCAACGACGCCACGACTGGCCCCGAACCAACGCTGGCAGCCGTGGCCAGGGCAAAACTCGGAGCCTCGGGCGCCGAAGACGTCGAAGAAGACTTCCTACCGACACGCGCCTCGGGAATTGCCAACGACGGCTCCCACGTCTACTGGGCAGACCCCGCCACCGGAAGCATCGGTCGAGCCACGCTCAATGGTGACGGCGATGCCAGTGAAGTCGAACCTGAATTCCTCACGATCGGTGGCTCGCCGCGCTGGGTAGCACTGGACTCCACCTACGCCTACTGGACGGATTCAGGCAAAAACGAAGCCGACGGCGAAGGCACCATCGGCCGCGTCAAGCTGGACGGTAGCGAAGCAACCGAGCCGGAATTCATCACCGGTGCCTCCCAGCCCCAGGGCATCGCCGTCAACGGCACGAACATTTACTGGGCCAACGATGGAACCAGATCCATCGCGCGCGCCACCATCGGAGGAGGCAGCGTTGAAACATCCTGGCATTTCCTGAACGGCAACGAAGCGCCCCAGGGTGTCGCAGTTGATCCTGCGCATGTCTACTGGACCACCAACAATGCGTCGAGCTCCTTCCTGGCCAGCTCCAAACTGGATGGCTCGGAAGAAGAAGTCGCGTTTCTCGGTAGCTCGACAGTGGAACTCCGAGGCATTGCCGTCGACGCCGGCCATGTCTACTGGGTAGCCCGGGGCGAAAACAAGATCGGCCGCGCGAACCTCGATCTCACCGGGGTAGAGCCAAGCTTCATCAGCGGTACCGAAAAATCCAAAGGCCTCACCGCCGACGCCTCGCACCTCTACTGGTCGGCCAACGGGGAAAGCCTGCCCAACCCCGGCAAAGACCTCTATCGCTATGACGTCGAAGCACCCGCGGGTGAACGGCTGACCGACGTCTCTGTTGATCACAGCGCGACGGACACCTGCACAGGTGGGGTCTTGTGCGGAGCGCAAGTACAGGGCGTCATCGGAGCCTCGGCCGATGGCTCTTACGTGTACTACGTGGCCAACGGCGTTCCCAACGGTGCGATCCAAAACAGCCCCAACGCCAATGGCGAAAGCGCCGAGGCGGGCAGCTGTCAAGGGCCGGTCGCCTCGATGACGGGCGAATGCAACCTCTACCTGTGGCATGAAGAAGGCGCTGCGGAAACCACCACGTTCATCGCCAGGCTGGATCCAAGCGGCAGCGCGAACGGCGACGTTGCGGACTGGGTGCAGACCCTTGCGGGTTTCGGTGGCCTTGAACGCACCGGCCAAAAGACGGCCCGCGTCTCGCCCGATGGGCAGACGCTGCTCTTCCGCTCTCAGCGAGCGCTGACCGGGTACGACAGCGGAGGGACCTCCGAGCTCTATCGCTTCAGTCCCGGAGGCACAACGCTCCTCTGCGTCTCCTGTAGCCCGACGGGCGTGGCACCGGTAGGCCCGGCGACGCTGGGCACGATCCGTCCCCCCGTCGGGGGCGCGCCGAGCCCAGCATCGCTGCTCTCGCGCAACCTGGCCGCGGCCGGCAAGCGAGTCTTCTTCGAGACCGACGACAAGCTGGTATCCGCCGACACCAACGGTGACGTGAGCTGCGCGCCCTGGGGGAGCTCAAACCAAAAAGAAGTAGTCCGTACGTGCCAGGACGTCTATGAGTGGGAGGCCCAGGGCCAAGGCTCCTGTAGCTCAGATGCCCAAAACGGTGGTTGCCTCTACCTGCTCTCCACCGGCAAAGGCAAAGAACCAGCCTTCTTCTCCGATGCTTCTGAAAGCGGCGATGACGTCTTTGTCTTCACCGCCGATCAACTCGTCGGCCAGGACAAAGACGAACTGATCGACGTCTACGACGTAAAGGTGGGTGGTGGGATTCCCGCCCAAAACCAGCCCGAATCGCAGCCCTGTCAAGAGGAAGCCTGTAAGGGGTTGCCACCGGTGCCACCGGCGACCCAGGTCCCCGGTAGCGGGAGCTTCTCGGGTCCCGCCAACCCCAAGCCAACTCGCCACCACAAGAAGAAGCACCACAAGAAAAAACATAAAAAAAAGCACCACAAGCACAAGCATGCAGCCAAGACGACCGGGAGGGTAAGCCGATGAGCGCCGCCAAGAAGATCACCGTCGCTCTATTCGCCCTCGCAGGGCTGCTCATTCCCGCCTCTCAGGCCACGGCTGCCGGTGCTCCCGCCTGGCAGATGAGCCTGATCCCCCTTCCCACCAACATGCAAGCGGGGAGTTCGGGCACGACCTCCGAAGCACCCATGTACCGGTTGATCGCCACCAATATCGGGGCCAAAGAAACCAGCGGTGCAGTTACCTTGATCACCGCCTTCCCGGCTGGCATTACGCCGTTGGCAGAACCCAACGGCGACGATGGCGACCAGAAATCGCCGGATCCGATCTGTTCGACAACCGGCCAGGAAGTCACCTGCACCACCTCTGGGCCCGTTTACCCGAGCCGCTGGCTGGGAGCGAAAATCCCCGTAGAAATCTCACCCAGCGCTTCGGGCGCCCTCGATGCCAAAGCGACGATCAGCGGCGGTGGCGCTCAGCCCGTCTCGACCGTCTCGCCGACCGAGATCAGCCCCGAAGCTCCTGATTTCGGTTTCCTGCCGGGGCCTGCCGGCCTGGCGAGCCTCTTGACCGATGAAGACGGCTCTGCCTCCACACGCGCAGGCTCACGTCCCAACCAACTGACGATCAACCTCGGCTTTCCCACTGAACATGCGGAAGAAGGCCCGACGCGAAGCGCCGGCCACGTTCGCAACGTGATTACGAATCTGCCCCAAGGTTTGATTGCCAACCCCAACGTCACCCCGGTGCGCTGCACCGAGCTGCAGTTCCTAAGCAACAACGACAAAGCCGAATCCAACTGCCCGCCGGCATCCGAGATGGGCATCGTCACCGCGATGACGGAATTGGCGGGACCTTCCTTCGTCATCTCCCACCTCTACAACATGGTGCCGCCGCCAGGCGCGCCGGCCGAGGTCGCCTTCAACGCTCTCGAAGTCGGCATCTTCATCCACCTGGCGGGTCATGTGCGAAGCGAAGGTGATTACGGGATCACGGCAGTCAGCGAAGACATCGTCGCTCGCACCAACAACCCCATCCTCGACGTGCAGGCCCAGATCTGGGGGGATCCCTCTGCGAAAAGCCACAACGAGATCCGTGGTGAATGCCTGGCCGTGCCCAGCGCCACCTGCTCCGCGCCGGCGCAGAGCGAACCTCTTTTGAGCATGCCTAGCGCCTGCTCGGAATCGCTCACCCTTGCCGCGCGAACGAGCAGTTGGGAGCAGCCCGGGGTCTTCGACGAACGCGAAGTTCCCTTCACCGATCCCACCGGCAATCCAGTCGGGGTCAACGAATGCTCGCTGCTCGAATTCGAACCGAAGCTGACCGTGCAGCCAGAAGCCCACGCGGCTGAAACCCCGACTGGGGTCCGAGTCGACCTCGAAGTTCCCCAAAACAAGGGCAAGGGCGAACCTGCCACCTCCAACCTGAAAGACACCACGGTCACCTTCCCCGAAGGCTTGGCCCTGAACCCGGCCGCGGCGACCGGCCTGAGCGCTTGTACGCCTGCCCAGATCGGCCTGAAGACCGCGATCGGCGCGGCGCCGATCCACTTCACGGAAGACCAGCCGCAATGTCCCCCGAGCTCGAAGATCGGCTCGGTTGAGGTCGAGACCCCATTGCTCGATCACCCGGTGCCTGGGGCGGTCTACGTCGCTCAGCCCTACCAGAACCCTTTCAACGAACTGCTCGGCGTTTACGTCGTCATCGACGATCCGGCCGATGGGATAGTCGCCAAGCTCGCCGGCCGGACCAAGATCATCAACAAGGACACAGGTCAGCTGCAGACGACCTTCACCGAAAACCCGGAGCTCCCCTTTGAGCACTTCAAAGTCAGTCTCTCCGGCGGCCCGCGTGCGGCGCTGAGGACGCCTGCCACCTGCGGCACCTTCACCACCACGAGCCTCGAGACCCCTTGGTCCGGAAACGCGCCGGTCCCCACCGCCGACTCCTTCGCGATCAACCAGGGCGCAAACGGGCGGCCCTGCGCTGCGAGCGAATCCCAACTGCCCAACAGCCCGGGCTTTGAAGCCGGCACCGCGACGCCGATCGCCGGCTCCTTCAGCCCCTTCCTCGGCCGCCTGCAGCGCGCCGACGGCACCCAGCAGCTGAAGGGCCTCAACCTGACCCTGCCGCCTGGCCTCTCGGGCAAGCTTGCCGGTATTCCCTCGTGCTCGGCTGCGTCGATCGACGTGGCCGCCGCCAAGACTGGCGTCCAAGAGCAGCAGAGCCCATCCTGCCCGGCCGCCTCCCAGGTGGGGGAAGTGCTGGTCGGCGCTGGCGCCGGCCCCCAGCCCTACTACACCAGCGGCAAGATCTACCTCGCCGGCCCCTACAACGGCGGCCCCGTGTCGGCGGCAATCGTCACCCCTGCGGTGGCAGGGCCATTTGATCTCGGCACGGTGGTCACTCGCGCTGCCCTCTACGTGAACCCCGCCACCGCGCAGATCACGGTCAAGAGCGACCCAATTCCTCGTCAGTTGCAGGGGATCCCGCTGCAGGTACGCGATGTCCAGGTCAATATGTCAAGGCCCAACTTCACGCTGAATCCGACTAGCTGCGATCCGATGGCGATCTCGGGTGAAGCGATCTCGGTGTTTGACCAAGTCGCTCCGCTGTTTCAGCGCTTCCAGGTCGGTGGCTGCAAGGGCCTTGACTACGGGCCCAAGCTCGCCCTGAGCCTCAAAGGTGGGACCAAGCGGGGGGCCCACCCCAAGCTGAGGGCGGTCCTTACGGCTAAGTTCGGCGAAGCCAATACGGCGCGCGCATCGGTGGCGCTGCCAAAATCCGAGTTCCTCGAGAACGCTCATATTCAGACCGTCTGCACCCGGGTGCAGTTCGCGGCTGAAAACTGCCCGGCGAAGTCGATCTACGGCCACGCAAAGGCCACGACGCCGCTGCTAGACGAACCGCTCGAAGGCCCGGTCTACCTGCGTTCCTCGAGCCACAAGCTGCCCGACATGGTGGCGGCGCTGAAAGGACCCGCGAGCCGTCCGATCAAGGTCGAACTGGATGGCCGCATCGACTCGGTCAACGGCGGTATTCGCAGCACCTTCGACCTGGTGCCCGACCAACCCGTTACGAAGTTCGTCCTCTCGATGCAGGGCGGCAAGAAGGGCCTGCTTGTCAACAGTCGCAACCTCTGTGCGGGGACCAACCGCGCAGTCGTCAAGTTCAACGGCCAAAACGGCAAGGTCCACGACTTCAACCCCGTGCTGAAGAATGACTGCAAAAAGGCACAACATCCCAGTCCATCGAGTAAATGAATAGGAGTAAAACCTCATGCGAAAGCAACGCAAGACCACGAGGGTGGTGTTTACGGCGATGTTCGTCATCGCGGTCGCCTCGCTCGGTCTCGCCGGCAGCGCTCAGGCGAAACTCGTAGAACCATTCACCAAGTTCCAGTACTGCCCATGGCACAACGCCGAAGTGGCCAAATGCATGTACGCGACCACAAATAGCGGTGAAGTGAAACTCGGCAATAAGACCGTGCCGATCGAAAAACCAGTCGTGGTGCAGGGTGGCTATACAGAACCAAACCCGACGACAAAACTCTCTAAATTCATTGCGGCCACCAACGGCGTGACGCTCTCCAAAGCCGCGCAGAATGTGCCTGGTGGCTTGGCTGGCATCGTGCCGGAAGCTTCGTCACCGGCCTTGGTCAAAGCGTTGATCAAATTCTTCTTTGAAAACAAACTCACCGGCCTGACCTCGACGCTTGAACTGGCAAAGCCGGCAAGCGAAATCACGATCAGCGAAGGCAATCTTTCTCGTCGCGAAAACGTGGCGCTGAAAATGCCGGTCAAGGTCCACCTGGAAAATCCTTTCCTTGGCAAATCCTGCTATGTCGGGTCTTCCAGTTCGCCGATCTGGTGGGAACTGACCACCTACAAAACGGCTCCGCCGGTGCCCAACGCCTCAATCGAAGGCGCCTCAGGAAAAATTGCCTTCCTCGAAGAAGGCCTGATACTGCAGCTCAACGGCACCAAACTGGTCGACAATTCATGGTCGGCTCCCGGTGCTTCGGGTTGCGGCGGCATCCTTGCCTTCCTCGTCAATCCAATCATCAACTCCCAGCTCGGCCCCACTACCGCTGGGCATAACACCGCAATTCTCAACAACACGATCGAAATCACCACACCGTTCGCGTTGGAATACATCGAAGAAGAAAACCCCTAAGAGGAATTGCGACCAGGAGAAGATGAGATGATGAAACGTAAAGCCACACGCATCTTTCTACGGGGATTTCTAGCGGCGCTGATGCTTAGCGCCGTGCTTGCTGGTGCTGCTAGCGCGGCTCCCGCATGGAAGTTCAACGGAGAAGAATTGACAAGTCCCGAAAAGGTCGTCGGCGCCGCTGAAAAAAGCGGCCTGACCATCCCAGGCATGACCACGACGTGCGAAAACTTCCTCTACACGATCGTGGTCTCAAACAAAAGCGGCACCGGTGAAGGAAGCATTACCGAACTGCCGCTTTACAACTGCACAACCAACACCAAATGCACGGTTGTAGCGATCGCGGCGGAAAAACTGCCATGGGTGGCCAACCTCTCGACGATCAGCACTAAAAATTACATCGTCATCAAAGGCATCAAAGTGAGCATCCTCTACGGAGGCAAACTTTGTGCAATCAATGGAGTAACCGCGGAAGTTACTGGTTCGGCCGGTGGCTGGCTTGACAACACCACCGAAAGCGCCACATTCAGCCCGACGACGTTCTCAACGACCAAAACGGAACTGAGAATGCTCGAAAACACAGTTGAATGGAACGGCTTCTTCCCAACTGAAGCATTCGAATGGCACAGAGAACAGGCCCTGAGCGTTTCCTAGGGTCCTTGCTCAAGGCCGCGGGCGCCGGGTTGATCCCGGTGCTCGTGGCTGCGGTGCTGCTCGGGCTTGCCGGCTGCGGTGGTGGCTCCGATGCTCAGACGACGGCCAACGCCGAGAGCAAGACGACCACCCAGAGCCCTTCCGTGAGCAACAAGGGCAAGCAGGGCCACTTGACGTCCGAAGCAGAACAGGCCGGCGCCGCGTCTAGGGTCGAAGCAGCTGGTGCGGCGCGGGGCTCAGGCAAGCATGGCCCGGCCGTTGCCGCTCCCAAAGGCGAAGAGGAGCCTGAAATCACGCCCCAACAGCGTGAAGAAGCGACGGTCGCGAGCATCTCCTTCTCCAGCCCGAGCCTGCCGAAAACCGAGTCCGTCGCGGTCTTGCCCGCCGACTACACCTGCGATGGCGCCAACAAATGGCCCGCTTTCAGCTGGTCGGGAATCCCCGCCGGCACCAAGGAAGTCGCGCTGCTGATGATGAACACCCAGCCTGTCGACGAAAAGCTCTTCTTCGACTGGGCGATCGCCGGCATCGACCCGAGCTCAGACGGCATCGGAGCCGGCGAGCTTCCCGCCGGAGCGGTGGTCGGCAAGAACAGCTTCGGACGGAACGGTTACTCGATTTGTCCTCCGAAGGGCAAAGCCGAAACCTTCATGTTGCTGCTTTACGCCCTGCCCAAGCCGTTGAGCTCGAAGCAGGGCTTCGACCCTCTTGAGCTGCGCGAAGAAGCCGAACGCCAAGCGGGGAACGCGGGCCTCATGGCCGTCTCATACGCGCGCTAGGGCGCCGAAAAACTTTTCCATCAGAGCAACCAAACAATGAGGGAGATATGCAAAAGCAACGCAGAAGAATAGGAGTGCTCAGCACGGCGATACTCGTCGTCGCGATCGCTTCGCTCAGCATTGCGGGTGTCGCTCAGGCGAAACTCGTAGAACCGTTCACCAAGTTCCAGTACTGCCCTTGGCACAACGCCGAAGTGGCCAAATGCCTTTACTCGAAAACCAACAGCGGCGAAGTCGTCCTTGGCTCAAAGAAAGTGCCTATCGTTAACCCGGTGGTGCTGCAAGGCGGTTTCGCGGAACCCAACCCAACTACCAAAATCTCCAAATTCTTCGCCGCGACCAACGGCGTGACACTCTCGAAAGCCTCCCAGCCAGTACCGGGCGGCCTGGCGGGAATCATCAACTGCAAAGAAATCAAAGATTTCTTCCTGCGGATTAGCTGCGAAGTAACCTTCGAAAATGGCGTCACCGGCCTCAACTCAACGCTTGAACTGGCACGGCCCGCAAGTGAAATTCAGCTCAGCGAAGCCAATCTCTCTCGCCGCGAAGGTGTGGCGCTGAAAATGCCGGTTAAGGTGCATTTGGAAAACCCATTCCTGGGCAGTAGCTGTTACGTCGGCTCCTCCAGCTCACCGATCTGGTGGGAACTAACGACCTACAAAACGGCTCCCCCGGCGCCAAACACCTCAATCGAAGGCGCCTCGGGAAAAATCTCGTTCCTCGAAGAAGGCCTGATCCTGCAGCTCAACGGCAACAAACTGGTCGACAACGCCTGGGCGGCCCCCGGAGCCACTGGCTGCGGAGGATTCCTGGCGGAACTTATCCTCGATCCAATCATCAATCTAGCGGCCGGCCTTCCTTCGGCAGCTGGGAAGAACACCGCAATTCTCAATAACACGCTCGAAATCACGACTCCGTTCGCACTCGAATACATCGAAGAAGAAAACCCATAGAAAGGGTTTGATAGAGCTAACGAGCGCCGGGGGATATTCCCCGGCGCTCGTCTTGCCGGTGGGCGCGATCTCGTGTGGCGGGTGGCCGGTAGCTGCGCGAGCGCGGCTAGCAGCACCAGCCCTCGATCTGGGGGAATAGGGCGCGTCCACGGTTGCCGGGTGAAAAGTCCGAGGCGATGTGGCCGATCGCCTGCAGGTGGTTCGATCTGGCTAGTCCGACCGGGAGGAAGAGCCACTGGTCCGCCGCTGGCCAGGCGAGCAGGAGGTGACTGCCGTCGGGTGACCAGGCGAGCTGGCTGAGGTGCCCCGAGACGGCGAAGAGCCGACGCGGTGGACCCCCGCCGACATCGACCAAGAGTGCTTCGCTGCGCGGCGCACCCGTCTGCCCCCGCCGTTCGAGCAGCGTGGCGATCGTGTTTCGGTGCGGCGCGAAGGCCGCCGCACGCACGACTGCGTCCGCGGGGAGCGGAACGCGCTGGGCTTTGCCGATGTTGACGCTGTCGGCGAGCTTGGCGAGGTGCGTGTGGCGCAGCCAGAGACCCTGCGGCGAGAGTTCGAGCAGGGCACGACCGGCGGCGCTCCAGTCGAGGGCATTGACGCCGGGCGACATCGGGGCCGCCGCCAGGGTCCGCGCCGTATCGGCTTCAACTACGCGCAACTGCCTCGCCCTATCGACGTAGGCCAGCAGGTGCGTTCCCAGGGGGGACCAGACTGGCGCCACGGGCGCCGCCGGTCCGAGCAGGCGATTCCCCGTCCCATCAGCCCTGATCACGCGCAGCGAGTGCCCCGCCCGGTAGGCGATGCGGAACCCGGAGGGAGACCAGCGTGGGTCGCTCACCGGCCCCGCCGCCGAGACCGACCAGTGGGGCGTGCTGCCGGGCTCGATCGCGCTCAGCGTGCGCCCGGAAGCGGCGGCGATGAAGAGGCCGTGTGGGGACCAGCTTGCCTCGGTGTAGTGCCCGAGCAGGCGCCGTGAGCCGTCGGGCTGGACAACCCAGGGGCCGCGTGGTGACTGAACCAGCAAGCGGCCACCGCCGGGCACGTCGGTCAGCGCCGGCTGCGCGTTGCGGACCCCTGCGGTGAAGACGTCGCCGATCCAGTTGCGCACCGCGGCCCCGGCGGGCGAGAGCAGCAGCGCTGCGAGCAGGGCGGCCGCCGCGAGCGCGACGGCGAGCCTGGGCAGGACCGGGCGGTCGGCCGGACGTCGCTCGGCATAGGCGCGTTCGACCAGGGCGAGCCCGCGGCGCTCTGCGTCGGCCGCGCCGGGGATCGGCTCCTCACGCAGCAGGGCGCGCAGGCGGTTCTCGCTCATCCCTCCACCTCGATCAGGTCGCGCAGGCGGTCGAGCCCGCGGCGCAGGCGCGAGTTGACCGTGCCCCGCGGCAGTTCGAGCATGCGCCCGATCTCGCCGGGCGTGTACTCGAGCAGGTACCGCAGCACGACCACGGCGCGTTGCTCGGGCGGCAGCTGCGCAAGCGCCGGCATCAGCTCGCCCGCCGCCTCGTCGGCGTGGCTCGGAGCGGTGTGCTCCTCCGGCTCGCCGGCGCTGGCGCGCAGCGTCTCGCGACGCCCCCAGTCGATCGCGCGGTTGACCACGATCCGATGCAGCCAGGGCGCGAATGGCCGCCGCCGGTCGAAGCGGTCGAGGCCGTCGACCGCGGCGAGGAACGCCTCTTGGGCGATGTCCTCGGCTGCCGCGGCATCGTGGACGACGAGGTAGGCGGCGCGCTGGGCGCGCTGCCAGTGCCTCGAGTAGAGCGCGGCGAGCGCTTCCCCCGAGCCTCGCTGGGCCTCCCGGATGAGCTTTCGCTCGTTGACCTCAGTGCCCAAGCCTCACCTCTGTGGCGCAGCATCTCAATCTCGGCCCACCTGCGCCTCCCAGCGCCCAACCCGGTCGAGTGCGTCATTGAGTCGCCCGGAGAGGCCTGGTGACAGCCGCCCTCGCGGCAGCTCGACCACGTAGGAGGCGCTGCCGGGAAAGCGGTGGTTCTGCCAGTTCGGACCGGTGCCGGCGGGCCAACGCACGAGGCGGAAGGGCATTCCGGCGAGGTGGGCGAAGAGCCGGCCCGCCGCTGCGCTCGGTCCCCAGGCGCGGACAAAGGGGCCACCACGACGGATCTGATGGAGCCAGATCGTCACCCGCGGTCGCAGCTTCTTGACCAGCCGGGCGGCGAGGCGAGTTTCTGGCTCGGAGAAAGGCCGCGGCCCGGAATATTCGGGCGTGCCGGGCTGTCCGCGAGGCTGCCACTGGGAAGGGAAGTTGCGATTTAGGTCGACCCCGCGACCGTTCAGCCTGCTCGCCGCGGCGCTGCCGTCTGGGTTGAGGCTGGAGACGACAAAGACGTTCGCGTTGGGCTCTGGGCAGCCGCCCCGCAAGGGCGCGACGCTCCGCCCCGCGCACTCGTCGCCGTGGATGCAGGCGAAGACGAGCACGCGGCCGTGAATCCGCGGGTCGCCGTACTGGCGCAGCCGGATCGCGCGCCCCTCCAGCGACTGGCCGACTACCCCGCTTCGCTCGACCAGGTTGCCCGGGAGGCGCGGCGTCGTGGTGAAGGCGAGGAAGCCCGTCGTCGCGGTCGCCGGTTTGTGCCAGCGCACCAGCTTGCCGACGTCCACCGACAGCAGCGGCTCTGTTCGTGGGGCGACGCGGCCCGATTCCGAGGAGCGGGGGTAGACGGCGAGGTGGCGACCCGCTGAGTCGAGGCGCAGCTTCAGCAGGTAGGGGTTGCGCAGCCGCTCCAGCCCCGGCAGGTCCACTCGAAGGACGCGTCCCGTGACGGTGTCGAGCGCCAGCAGGAAGGGCAGACGCATGTCACCGTCGTAGAGGGCGTAGGCCCAGCGCCCATCCGGGCTCGTCGCGCCGCTGATCGGCAGCCCGGCAAGCTGACGCCCGCTGTTGCTTGCGGTCAGTGCTCCGGGCGCGAGCCCCCCGTCGTTGGTGTCGAGGACCCACAGATCGAAGTCATCCGAACGGCGGTCATACGCCGAGTCGCGGTCGTGCGTCCGGTAGTGCCTCAGGTAGAGCTTCGAGCCGTTCGGCGAGATCGCCTGAAAGGCGAAGTAGCCGTGCAGGTTCAGGTGGCGGATCGCGTGTTGGGGCCGGCGCTGCCCGGGCTGGCGCGGGTGGCGAAGGTAGACGCTGATGTCGAGGAGCGCGACCCTTGTCAGCGGCGGTGGGTAGGCGCGGCTGAAGTTGACCAACGCCAGCGTCCTGCCGTTGGCGGAGAGCCCACCGGCGCTGCCGTCATAAGCGACCGCGGGGATGATGTAGCTGCCTCGCAGGTACCACCAGCGGTCGATCGCGCCGTCGCTCATGTCGATGCGCTCGACGATCGTCAGCGCCGGCTTGGTTTGCGGATTGACGGTTACGTAGCGGTAGGAGGTGCCGTCCTGCTGGGTGACGATTCCCTGCGCGGCCCCGGTCGTGCCCATTTCCTTGGCATGGACGGTCGTCGCCCCAGCCAGGACCGCAACCAGGGCGACGAGGAGGAACCAGGGAAGTCGTCGCGTTGTCTGTTCTAGCCGGCTCACGTAAGGGATACGCCCGAGTGGGCATCAGAGGTCCCGGCCCCACGTCCCTACCCCCCCTTTTCCGTCTCTGGGACGGAAAAAGGGGGCCGCGTCTTACACTCGACCGGTGTCCCGCGCCCAGCGCCTGACCCTGGTTGCGACGATCCTCGGCTCGACGGTCGTCTTCCTCGACTCGACTGTGGTCAACGTCGCCCTGCCGGCGATCGCCGACGGGCTCGACGCCGGGCTCGCCGGACAGCAGTGGGTGGTGGAGGCCTACATGCTCACCCTGGTCTCACTACTCCTGGTCGGTGGCTCGCTGGGCGATCAGTTCGGCCGCCGCCGCATGTTCGTCTTCGGCCTGATCGCCTTCGGCGTCACTTCGGCGCTGTGCGCGATCGCTCCCACGGTCGAGTTCCTGATCTTCGCTCGCGCCCTGCAGGGGATCGCCGGGGCGCTGCTGGTGCCGGGCTCGCTGGCGATCGTCGCTGCCACCTTCGAAGGGGCCGAGCGCGGCAAGGCAGTGGGGACCTGGACCGCCTGGACCGGGATCGCCACGGTGATCGGACCGGCCGGGGGTGGGGCGCTGATCGGGCTCACCTCCTGGCGGGCGATCTTCTGGGTCAACCTGCCGCTGATCGCGGCGACGGTGGCGCTGACCCTGCACTCGGTCGAGGAGAGCCGCGACCCCGACGCCTTCCGCGGCATCGACTGGACCGGGATCGGGCTCTCGGCGGCCGGCCTTGGCGGGCCGGTCTTCGCCCTGATCGAGCAGCCGACCCGCGGCTGGGGCGACCCGATGGTCTGGGTCCCCTTCATCGCCGGCATCGCCTGTTTCGTCCTCTTCGTCCTGCACGAGATGCGCGCCCGCCACCCGATGCTCGACCTCGGCCTGTTCAAGATCCGCAACTTCGCCGTCGCCAACCTGACCACGCTCTCGACCTACGCCGGCTTGATTGGCGGTCTCTTCTTCGTCGGCCTCTTCCTCCAGCAGGTTGCCGGCTACTCGCCCCTGGAGGCCGGCCTGGCGACGACCCCGATCTCGCTGATCCTCTTCTTCCTCTCGCCGCGCTGGGGCAGGATGGCGTCCGGCACCGGCCCGCGGCTGCCGATGACGCTCGGCCCGGTCGTCGGCGGTCTCGGCCTGCTGTTGATGCTACGGATCGGCTCCAACGCCGACTACGTCACCGACGTGCTGCCGGCGATCCTCATCTTCGGCCTCGGCCTCTCTGCCACCGTCGCGCCGCTGACGGCGACCGTGCTCGACTCGGTCGAGGAACGCCACGTCGGCATCGCCTCGGGTGTCAACAACGGCATCTCGCGCGTCGCCGGACTGCTGGCGATCGCCGTGCTCGGCGCGGTGATCTCCGCCTACTTTGGCTCGACCCTCGACAGCAACCTCGGCGATCGCCCCCTCGGCCCGCGCGCGGAGCACACAATCTCCGACGCCAAGGCCCAGCCGCTGGCGGTGCCCAAAACCGGCAAGCTGCCGCCGGCTCAGGCCACGCTCGTCAGCACCGCCTCCGCCGACGCCTCCACCTCAGCCTTCCACCTGGGCATCGGCATCGCCGGCGTGCTGATGATCATCGGCGGCGCCGTCTCCGGCGTCGGCATCGAGAACCCAAAGCGCAAGGTCGAAGCGATCGCGTCCCGCGGATCCGCTCAGGCGGGCGAGTGCGGCCACGGTGCCGACGCCGATTCCCGTGAGGGCGACCCCGCCGCCGAGCCCGCTTGAGTGCCCGGCTCTGACGTAGGCTGCCGCCCGTGGCGAAACCGATCGTCTTCTCCGGCATTCAGCCAACTGGCCGCAAGCACCTGGGCAACTACATCGGCGCGATCCGGCAGTACGTCGAGGGCCAGGATCGCGGCGACCCGGCGATCTTCTGCATCGTCGACCTGCACGCGATCTCGGTCGCCTACGACCCGGCCGAGTTGCGCGAGCGTCGCCTCGACACGACCGCGATCCTGCTGGCCGCCGGCCTCGATCCCGAACGCTGCGTCTTCTTCCGCCAGTCCGACGTGCGCGAGCACAGCGAGCTGACCTGGCTGCTCTCGGCGGTCACCTCGCACGGCGATCTCAACCGCATGACCCAGTTCAAGGACAAGTCGGCGAAGCAGGAACTCGTTTCCGCTGCGCTTTTCTTCTACCCGGTGCTAATGGCCGCCGACGTGCTCGCCTACCGGGCGACCGAGGTGCCGGTCGGCGACGACCAACGCCAGCACGTCGAGCTGATGCGCGAGATCGCCCGCCGCTTCAACGAGCGTTTCGGCGAGACCCTTGTCGTGCCGGAGATGCTCATCCCCGAGGTCGGGGCGCGGATCATGGACCTGCAGGAGCCCGAGCGGAAGATGTCGACCACCGGCGGCACCGAGAGCGGCACCGTGCTCGTGCTCGAAGAGCCGGAGGCGATTCGCAAGAAGTTCGGCAGCGCCGTCACCGACTCCGGCCGCGAGGTGCGCCGCGCGCCCGACAAGCCCGGCATCACCAACCTGATCGACATCTACGCGGTCGCTCGCGGTACGGATCCGGCCGCGGTCGAGGCTGAGTTCGAGGGCGCCGGCTACGGCGACTTCAAGAAGGGCGTGGCCGAGGCCGTGGTCGAGTATCTAGCCCCGGTCCGCGAGCGCTACGCCGAGCTGCGCCCCGACGAGGCGGCGCTGGAGGCGATCCTTGCCGCCGGCGCCGAGAAGGCCCGCGCGATCGCCGCGCCAGTCGTCGCCGACGTCCGCGAGCGCATGGGTTTCGGCCCCGTCTAGCTCGCCGTCGCTTCCGCGCGTTACGGTGCCAGGGTGACCGTCGCCGAGCTGGATCTCGACCTCGATGTCTTCGCTGGTCCGTTCGACCTGCTGATGGCGGTCGTCCTGCGCGAGGAGGTCAGCCTGCTCGAGGTTGAGTTGGCGGAGGTCGTCGTCGCCTACGTCGAGCACCTCGAGCAAACCGAGGAGCTGGAGCTCGACGTCGCCACCGAGTTTCTCGTCCTGATCGCCTCGCTGCTGGAGCTGAAGTCGCGGCTGCTGCTGCCGGGCGAAGAGGAGGAGTTGGAGGACCGAACCCCCGAGGAGGCGGTCGAGGAGCTGGTCGCCCGCCTGCTCGAGTACCGACGCTACCGCGACGCCGCCGCCGTGCTGGAGCAGCGCTTCGAGGCGGCGCGGGGGTACCTCTACCGCTCGGCGCCGCTGCCGCCCGAGCTGCGCAAGGTCGCGCTCGACGCGGCGACCGCGGTCTATGACCCGGAACGGCTCGGCGCCGCCCTCGGTGACCTGCTGGTGATTCCACCGGAGCTGAACCTCGATCACATCCGCCCGACTGTCTCGCTGGAAAAACGGCTGCGCGCGCTGCGCGACGCTCTGCGCGGCCACGCCAGCATCGACTTCGACGAGCAGTTCGGCGAGGAGGACCGCCTAACCCAGGCGGTCACCCTCTTCGCCCTGCTCGAGATGTACCGCAAAGGGGAGGCGACCTGGGAGCAGTCCAAGCCCTTCGGCCCGATCCAGATCCACAAGAAGGCGACGCCGAGTGAGTGACCTGACCCGGACGATCGAGGCGCTGCTCTTCCTTTCGCCGCAGCCGGTCAACGCGCGCGACCTGGCCGAGGCGACCGAGGCGACCGAGGGCCAGGTCGAGGAGGCGATCGCGCTGCTGCGCGAGGACCTCGCCGAGGGCAAGCGCGGCCTCGTCCTGCGCGAGGTCGCCGGCGGCTTCGCCCTGGCCAGCGACCCTGCCAGTGAGGCCGCAGCGCGCCGCCTGCTAGCCAAGCCGCGCACGCCGCCGCTGACCCAGGCCCAGGCCGAGACGCTGGCGATCGTCGCCTACCTGCAGCCGGTCACCCGCCCCGAGGTGGCGCGGATCCGCGGCGTTACTTCCGAGTCGGCGGTGCAGACGCTGGCCGAGCGTGGCCTGATCGAGGAGTCGGGGCGCTCGCAGTTCGGCGCGGCGATCTTTAAGACGACGGAGCTCTTCGAGCGGCTCTTTGGGCTCGCCGGGTTGGACGCGTTGCCCAATCCGTCCAAGTTCGATCCGACTCCTGAGGATGAGCGGGAGCTGCGGGAGCGACTCCTTAAGGCTGGGGAGCAACGATCCGAGCCATGAGGGTGGGCGGGACCGGGGAAGGTCCCGCCGGAACAACAGCGGGGAGGTTCCGTCGGGACCTTCCCCGGTCCCGCGAACGCCCATGAGGCTCGCCAAGTTCCTCGCGCATGGAGGGGTCGCTTCGCGGCGTAAAGCGGAGCTGATCATCGACAAGGGTCGGGTGAGGGTGAACGGCGCGGTAGTTACAGACCCGGCGCGGGACGTGACCGATGCTGATGAGGTCCGTGTCGATGGGAGCTTGGTTGGGACGGAGGCGCGGGAGGTTTGGGCCGTGAACAAGCCGGCTGGGGTGGTCTCAACCGCGCGGGAACCTGGGGGGCGGCCGGCGGTGGTCGAACTGGTCGATACGGAGGCCCGGCTCTATCCGGTGGGGCGGCTCGATGCTGAGTCGACCGGGTTGATCTTGCTGACGAACGACGGGGAGCTCGCCAACCGGCTGACGCATCCGCGTTATGGGGTGCGCAAGGCGTATCGGGCGGAGCTGCGGCGGCCGCCGTCGGACGCTGACCTTGGGCGGCTTCAGCGGGGGGTGGAGCTGGAGGACGGGATGACGGCGCCGGCGGAGATTCAGCGAATCGGTGAGCGGGAGATTGAGATCGTCTTGCGCGAGGGGCGCAACCGACAGGTGCGGCGGATGGCGGAGGCGATCGGCAACCGGGTGGTGAAGCTGCGGCGGGTGCGCTTCGGTCCGATTGAGCTGGGCCGACTCAGCAGTGGACAGGCGCGGCGACTCGGGGAGAAGGACATCGCCCGGCTCTGGGAAGATGCCAAGCGATGAGTGAGGAACGCCTCTTCGCCGTCCGCGGGGCCGTGCAGGCTGCCGCCAACGAAGCCGATGCGATTGTCAGCGCGACCGAGGACCTGATGCGCGAGCTGCTCGAGCGCAACGCGCTCGGCGCCGAGGCGATGGTCAGCTGCCTCTTCACCACGACGGAGGACCTCGACGCGGAGTTCCCGGCCGTTGCGGCGCGGCGGCTCGGCCTCGACACCGTGCCGCTGATCTGCGCCCGCGAGATCGACGTGCCGGGGGCGATGCCGCGGGTGATCAGGACGATGGTCCACTACTACGCCCCCGTCGGCCACAAGCCGGATCACGTGTACTTAGGCGCGACGCAGGAGCTGCGCGCCGACCTTCACGCCGCTCAGTAGAGCGGCCCGGCACAATGGTGCGATGAGCGTCACCTTTGCCGAGAAGCTCGCCCGCATGCCGGGCTACCAGGCTGGCGTGCCGACCGGGCAGGCCCCGGAGGCGATCGCGTCCGGTGGCATCGCCCAGCTCGCCTCTAACGAGTCACCCTCGCCGCCGCACCCAAAGGTGATCGAGGCGATCACCGCCGCGGCCGGGGCGATGAACCGCTACCCCGACCCCGACGCGACGCTGCTGCGCCGCCGTATCGCCGAGCGCTACGACACCGATCCGGCTCGGGTCGCGGTCGGCAACGGCTCCTGCGAGATCCTGCTCGCCGCCGCCGAGGCGCTCTGCGAGCCCGGTGCCGAGATCCTCTACGCCTGGCCCGCCTTCTCGATGTACCCGTATCTGCCGGCACTGACCGGCGCCCGCGAGGTCCGCGTGCCGCTCGGCGAGGGCGACGTCCACGACCTCGACGCGATGGCGGCCGAGGTGACCGCGGCGACCCAGCTCGTCCTCGTCTGCAACCCCAACAACCCGACCGGCACCCACGTCCCCGCCGCCGAGGTGGCGGAGTTCTGCGCCGTGATGCCGTCCCACGTCACCGTGATCCTCGACGAGGCCTACGTCGAGTTCCAGACCCACGATGACGTCGACGCCAGCGTCGACCTGCTCGTCGACCTGCCCAACCTCGTCGTCCTGCGCACCTTCAGCAAGTGCTACGGACTCGCCGGCCTGCGGGTCGGCTACGCCCTGGGCTCACCCAAGTTCCGCGCCGCGATCGACGCCGTGCGCCAGCCTTTCAGCGTCAACGCCCTCGCCCAGGCCGCGGGCGCCGAGGCGATCCTGCACCAGGACGACGTCACGAAGCGGGTCGAGAGCACGATCGCCGAGCGCCTGCGGGTCGAGGAGGGCCTGCGCGAGCTCGGCCTCGCCACCGCCGAGACCCACGCCAACTTCTCCTGGATCGACCTCGGCGACGCCGAGGAGGCGGAGATCGTCGCCGGTCTCGCCGAGCGCCAGATCGCGGTCCGTCCGGGAACCCCGCTGGGCGATCCCGGTCACATCCGCGTCTCCTACGGCACCGCGGCGGAGAACGGACGCTTCCTCGAGGCGCTTGGCCAGCTGCTCGGCTAGCCGTACAGTCAAGTCGGGTTCGGCCTAACCACAGTTTCACCGTACTAGTCTAATTTCACCCTTGCATTTTTCCGTGAGCTCGGTGAGTGTGGCGCGATGCTTGGCATTTCCCTGTACCGCTGGCAGTGGCTCGCCGCCGCGCTGGGCGTCCTGCTCGCGGTCAGCTTGGTGTTTGTTCACGCGCCGGCGGTAGCTAAGAAAACGCAGACAGCGGGGGACTCGAAGTCCGGCACCTCAGCCGCCTGTCGGCGCGGCAATGCCCTCTTTGGCCTGGGGCGCTTCGGTGCTGCCGAAGCCGCCTTCGAAAAGGACATGGAAACCGGCACGACGGTCAAGTGCGGGCGTGAAGGCCTGAAAAAGATCGGCCGTAGATACCCCTGCGTGGCCGCAAGGTCACTGGCGAAAAACGGTGAAAAGGCGGAATCCAACAAGGCCTACATCGAATTGCTCAAGACCAAGCCACGGAAGCAATGCGCGCGTGAGGGCGCCGATTCGAGCTCCAATCCTGACATCTGGGAATGGTTCAAAACCACCTCGGAAGACGCCGTGACCACGATCGGGTTCTTCGCCCTCCTCGCCCTGATCCTATTTGCACTCTTCCTGGCGCTGGTCAACATCCAGGCGCGGATCCGAGGGCTGAGGGACCGCTGGCCAGCCTCCTGTATTCGCCGGCCCGCGCTCTCGATCGAAGCGCTGGGCGACAGTGGCCTCGCGACCGCGAAAGTCGGCAAAGCCACGACCGCCCTGCTGAAGGAAAAGGTCGAACCGGGGTCCGGCGCTCAGGCCGCGAAAATCGTTTCCGGCGACAGCAGCGCCGAGGGCACCTGGATCAAAACGGTGGGTGAACTGGGTGACCAGGCGAAGCTGGGTGCGGCAATCGTCGAACTGTTCAAGACGCTGCTGCCGCGACGGCGCTTTAAGGCGAGCGGCGAGATCCACTCGAAAGCGGCCAACAGTGGACCCGGGATCAGCATCGAACTCGATCGCAAGCTCGTCTCGAAAGGGGGCAACACACTCTGGGCCGATGAATTCTTCCTTTCCGATAAGGATGAGGTCGAAGCCCTGCGCCGGCTGGCGACGCCAGCCGCGGCCTGGATCAGCCACGTGGTGGTTTCACGATCCGACGGCGAACCCACTCTCACCGAAGACCCGATGAGCTGGGCGAAGTTCAAAGCCGGCCTCGAGTGGCAGCTGGAGGGCGACCGCGACCGGGCCAAGGAGCTCTATAAAGCTGCCATCACTGCCGACTCGGCTAACTACGGAGCCATCGTCAATCTCGCTCTACTCACCGGTGGTGACGGGAAATACGAAGAGGCTGTCACCCTGCTCGAAGGCGCCCTCGCGATCATCGAAGGCAAAGGCAAGGCAAAGGCAAATGAAGGACTACCGACTCAACCCGGACTGGTACCGCACCAAGTACAACCTGGCGTCGGAGCGCCTGAACTGGGCCGCCAGTGGTGACTCACCAGGCCGCGCGAAGTGCTTGGAGGCGGCGCCCGAGTGCGTGCGGGAGCTCCTCGCCCAGGTCGAGGCCACACTTGACGACCGGCAGCGTGGACACCGCCCCGCCGTGGAGTTGCGCGATTTCATTGTGGGCGACATCAGGCCGAACGCGGAACTGTTGCTTGCCCAGATCGAAGTCGCCGAGCGGAAGCGTGCCGTGGGGTCGGACCAGCCGGACGGGGAGGGGGGCGATGGCGGCGGAGGCGAGCCCGCGGCGGCGGTTGCCACAACCGAGTCGACCGTCGAGACCGTGCTCGAGACCGCGCCCGACACTCCCGAGCTCAATTACAGCATCGCCCGTCTCTACGCCCAGGCCCAGGTAAGGGACCTGGCCCGCAAATACCTCGACCTCGCCGTTGACAAGACCGAACCGAACGAGTTGCAGGCCTTGGCGCACCGGATCGTCCGCGATCCGGTGCTTGGCGAGGTCGCACCGCTGAACATCGGCTCGGTTGAGAGCTTCTCCCCGATGCTCGCTACCGCCCGCGAGGAGACGGACGCCGAGGCGTAAGAGTCGACTAACTCCGCCTCACCTGCTACAAAGTCAGGGAAGGTGAAGCAATCAGCCGACACGACGAGCCTCAGCAGCGCCCCCGGCGCCGCGCTCGCCCACGCGCGCTTCTCCTATTTCTGGCGATTTAGCTAGGCGTCCGGCCTCGCGGCTCTGCCGCACCACAAGCAGCAACGGGCCCGGGCGCCATTAGAACTCGTCTCGCCGCACGCGTGCGGTGGGGAAACCGGAAGTAGGCTTGTGAACGTGGAGGAAGGTGAAGGCAAGATGATGATCGGGATGAAGGGGGAGACTCGAGACCGGGTCCGCGACCAGCGGATCGAGCGAATCGAGGAGCTGGTCTCACCCGATGCGCTGCTCACGGAGCTGCCATTGGGGGACGATCGCGAAAGCGCCGTAGTGCGCGGTCGCGGCGAAGTCGGCAACGTGCTGGATGGCAGCGACGACCGGGTGCTGGTCGTGGTCGGGCCCTGCAGCGTGCACGATCCGGCGGCGGCGCTGGATTACGCCGGCCGCCTCGCCGAGCGGGCGCGCGAGCTGAGCAGTGACCTGTTGATCGCGATGCGGGTCTACTTCGAGAAGCCGCGGACGACGACCGGCTGGAAGGGGCTGATCAACGACCCCCATCTCGACGGCTCGCTCGACGTCAACACCGGCCTGCACGCGGCCCGCCGGCTGCTGCTCGAGGTGCTCGACCACGGCCTCCCGGTCGGCACCGAGTTCCTCGACCCAATCACGCCCCAGTACATCGCCGACGCGGTCTCCTGGGGAGCGATCGGTGCCCGTACGACCGAGAGCCAGACTCACCGCCAGCTTGCCTCCGGCCTCTCGATGCCGGTCGGCTTCAAGAACCGCACCGACGGCGACGTCCAGGTCGCGGTCGACGCCGTGCGCGCCGCCGCGGCGCCGCACGCCTTCGCCGGTATCGACGACGCCGGCGCCCCGGCGATCCTCTACACCGGCGGCAACCCCGACGGCCACGTGATCCTGCGCGGCGGTCGCGGCGCTCCCAACCACCGGACCGAGGGCGTTGTCGAGGCTCTGGAGCTGCTGCGCACCGCCGGCCTCACCGAGCGCTTGGTGATCGACGCCTCGCACGACAACAGCGGCAAGGACCCCGCCCGGCAGCTGATCGCCGCCGGCGAGATCGCCGACCAGATCGCCGACGGCAACGCCGCAATTGCCGGCGTCATGCTCGAGTCCTTCCTGGTCGAGGGGCGCCAGGACCTCGGCGGAGGCGAACTCGTCTACGGCCAGTCGATCACCGATCCCTGCCTCGACTGGGAGGCGACCGTCTCGGTCCTGGATCAGCTCGCCTCGGCAGCAAGGGCGCGGCGCGGCGGATGAGGATCGCCATCCTCGGCGTCGGCCTGATCGGCGGTTCGATCGGGTTGGCCGCGCGGCAGCGGCTCGAGGCCGAGGTGGTGGGGTTCGATCCCGATCCGGCGACCCTGGAGCGGGCGCGCGAGGCCGGCGTGATCGACCGCGGTGCAGGCACTGTGGCTGAGGCTTGCGATGGGGCCGAGGTCGTTTTCTGCGCCGCCCCGGTGGCGGGCCTGGTCGAGCTGGCCAAGACCGCTCTCGCGGCCTGCGGCCCGGAGACGGTCGTCACCGACGTCGGCTCGACCAAGCGCGACATCGTCGCCGCGCTCGGCGCCGATGAGCGCTTCATCGGCGGCCACCCGCTCGCCGGCGCCGAGACCTCCGGCGTCGGGAACGCCCGCGCTGACCTCTTCGAGGGTGCGCGCTGGTACCTGACGCCGAAATCGGCTCGCTCCAGCGGCCTGCTCTACGACCGCCTGCAGCGCACCGTCGCCGGCCTCGGCGCCCGCGTGCAGGCGATCGACGCCGAGGCGCACGACCGCCTGATGGCGACGATCAGCCACCTGCCGCACGTCGTCGCCAACGTCCTCGTCGGCCAGGCGGTCGAGGAGCTGACCCGCGACTCGGAGCGGATGCCAGAGGTCGGCCCGAGCTTCCGCGACACGACGCGGGTGGCCGGCGCCAACCCGGGGATTTGGGGGGACATCTTCGCCAGCAACAGCGAGGCGGTTGCCGAGGCGGTGGAGGGCGTTGCTGAGCGCCTGCGCGAGGCGGCGGCGCTGATCCGCGAGGGCGAGCGCGACGCCGTCGCCGCCTGGCACGCCGAGGCCGGCAGCGACCGCCGCCGCCTGCTCGAGACCGAACTCGCCGGCGGGCCGCTGCGCGAGCTGCGCGTTGTGGTCACGAACAGGCCGGGCACGATCGCCGAGTTGGCGCTGGCGCTTGGTGAGGCCGGCGTCAACATCGAGGACATGGCGCTCTACCCGGCGCCCGACATGACTTCGGGCGCGGTCTCGCTCTGGGTCTCCGGCGACGAGCAGGCCGAGCGCGCCGCGACCCTGGTCCGCGAGCTCGGCCACAGCGTCAGCGCCGTCGGCAACGGCGCCTAGCTCAGATGGCAACGCGCTTTGACCCGAGTGGGCCGCTGAGCGGCAGCCTGCGTCCGCCGTCCGACAAGTCGATCTCCCACCGCACCGCGCTGATCGCGGCGATGGGCGAAGGCGAAACCGAAATCGAGGACTACCTCGACTCCGCCGACACCCGCTCGACGCTGACCGCGGTGCAGGCGCTTGGCGCCGAAATCGAGGGCGTCACGCCCAACGCGATCGCGCCCGTGATCCGCATCCAGGGCGTCGGCCTGCGCAGCGCCCGCAGCACCTCGATCGACGTCGGCAACGCCGGCACCCTGCTGCGTCTGCTGCCGGGATGGATCGCCGGGCAGCCCGGTGGCAAATGGAAGCTCGACGGCGACGACTCGATCCGGCGCCGCCCGGTCGATCGCATCGCGGTGCCGCTGCGCCAGATGGGCGCTCGACTGAGCTGCCGCGAGGATCGCCTGCCGCCGCTCGAGATCGAGGCGGCGCCGCTGCGGGCGATCTCTTACGAGCTGCCGATCGCCAGCGCCCAGGTCAAGTCGTGCCTGCTCTTCGCCGCCCTGCTGGCCGAGGGGGAAACCTGGTTGCGCGAGCCGTCCCGCAGCCGCGACCACACCGAGCGCATGCTCGCCGCCGCCGGCGCCGACGTCGCTTGGCTGCGCGGCGGCCTCGCCGTGCGCCCGGCCAAACGGCTCGAGCCGAGCGAGCTGGCGGTTCCGGCCGACTTCTCCTCGGCGGCCTTCTTCCTCGTCGCCGCCCTGCTCGTGCCGGGCAGCGAGCTGACGCTGGAGGGGGTCGGCACCAACCCGACCCGGACTGGGTTGATGGCGATCCTCGAGCGGATGGGGGCCGAGCTCGAGCTCGAGCCGGTGGGCGAGCGTGGCGGCGAGCCGATCGGCACCTACCGCGCCCGCGCCTCGGCGCTGCAGGGCACCGAGGTCGGCGGCGATGAGATCCCGTTGGCGATCGACGAGCTGCCCCTGCTCGCCCTCGCCGCCTGCTTCGCCGAGGGCACGACGACGATCCGCGACGCGGCCGAGCTGCGCCGCAAGGAGTCCGACCGCGTGGCGACCACCTGCGCGGCGCTGGAGGCGCTCGGCGCCACGGTTGAGGCGCGCGAGGACGGCATGCGGATCGAGGGCAGCGGTGGCCTGCGCGGCGGCGCGATCTCCTCCCACGGCGATCACCGGATCGCAATGCTCGGCGCCGTCGCTGGTCTCGCCTCGCGCGAGGGCGTCGCGGTCGAGGGAATGGACGCCGCCGCGGTCAGCTACCCCGGCTTTGAGGCCGATCTCGCCTCGCTCGCGCGGCGCAGCGCCTGAGCGCGCAACGCCGCGAGCGCCCGCCGTCTCTACGCTGCCGCCCATGGTCATCGCCATCGACGGACCCGCGGGGGCCGGCAAGTCCACCGTGGCCCGCGCTCTCGCCGCCAGGCTCGACTTCACCTACCTCGACTCCGGGGCGATGTACCGCTGCGTGGCGCTGGCCGCGCTGCGGCGCGGCGTCGACCCCGACGATGCGGGCGCGATGACTGCGCTTGCCGGCTCGATCGTGATCTCGCTCGAGGGCGAGCGGGTCGAGCTCGACGGCGAGGACGTCAGCGTCGCGATCCGCGAGCCCGCGGTGACCGAGGCCTCCTCGCGCGTCTCCGTCCACCAGGGCGTGCGCGAGGCGATGGTGGCGCGCCAGCGCGAGTTGATCGCGTCCGGCCGCTACGTCGCCGAGGGCCGCGACATCGGCACTGTGGTCAGCCCTGAGGCGCCACTGAAGGTCTTCCTCACCGCGTCGCCCGAGGAGCGCGCCCGGCGCCGTGCAGCGCAGACCGGGGAGGACCCCGCCGCGGTGCTCACCGCTCAGCTTGAGCGCGACCGCCGCGACGAGACCCGCGAGCACAGCGCCCTGCGCGCCGCCGCCGACGCGCTCGAGATCGACACCACCGGGCTCAACCAGGACGAGGTCGTGGCCCGCATCGCCGCGCTCGCCGACGAGCGGGGCCTGGTCGCGTCATGAGCCTGCCCACCGTCGCCATAGTCGGCTTTCCCAACGTCGGCAAGAGCACCCTGGTCAACCGGCTCGCCGGCGGCCGTGAGGCGGTCACCCACTCCGAGTCGGGCGTGACCCGCGACCGCAAGCGGGTCCGCTGCGACTGGAACGGGCTCGCCTTCGAGCTGCTCGACACCGGCGGCATCGACCTCGAGGACGAGTCCGAGCTGGCCCGTGACATTCAGCGCCAGGCCCGGCTCGGGATCGCCGAGGCGGACGTGGTGATGCTGGTCGTCGACGCCCGGGCTGGCGTCCGCGCCGGTGACGTCGAGCTGGCCAAGACCCTGCGCGGCGCCGAGGTGCCGGTGATCGTCGTTGCCAACAAGGTCGACCGGACCGAGGACGAGCACCTGACCGCCGAGCTCAACCAGCTCGGTCTCGGCGAGCCGCTGCCGGTCTCTGCCAGTCACGGCCTCGGCACCGGCGACCTGCTCGACCGCGCGGTCGAGCTGCTCGGCGAGCACGCCCAGCCGAGCGAGGATTCCGACGCCGTGCGGGTGGCTGTGATCGGCCGCCCCAACGCCGGCAAGTCCTCGCTGGTCAACGCCTTCCTCGGCTCCGACCGGGTGATCGTCTCCGATCGCGCCGGCACCACCCGCGACTCGATCGACACCGAGGTCGAGGTCGACGGCCGCCGCGTCATCCTCGTCGACACCGCCGGCCTGCGCCGCCGCTCTAAGGTTGCCGGCACGGTCGACTACTACGCCCAGCTGCGCTCCGAACACGCGGTCGAGCGCGCCGACGTCGCCCTCGTCGTCTGCGACGCTGGCGACGGGATCACCGCCGAGGACCTGCGCGTCGCCGAGATGGCGATGAAGGCCGGCTGCGCGACCTTGCTGGCGCTCAACAAGTGGGACGAAACCCGCACCGACGTCGACGACGCCCGCGCCCGCGTCACCCAGAAGCTGCGCCTGCGCCCGGCGGTGATCACCTGCTCGGCGACCCGCGGCCGCAACGTCGCCAACCTGCTGCCCAAGGCCCTGGCCCTGGCCGACCGCGCCGCTGAGCGGATTCCCACCCCCGAGCTCAATCGCTTCATCACCGATGTTGCCGCCAAGACGCCGCCGCCCTCGCGCCGCGGTCGTCGCCTGCGCATGTATTACGCCGCCCAGATCGGGGAGCGGCCGCCGCGGATCGCAATCCAGGTCAACGACCGCAAGCTGATCAACCGCGATTGGGCCTACCACCTGGAGAACCGCCTGCGCGAGACCTACGCGCTCGAGGGGGTTCCCCTGGTGATCGACTTCGTCCCGCACTCGGGAACCCGCCGTGGCCGCTGACTTCGCCGGGACGCACTCGACCAACCAACGCTAGGCTTCGCCGATGAGCGATATCCAGCCACTCGCCGAGGGCGAGTACCTCTTCACGTCCGAGTCCGTCACCGAGGGACACCCCGACAAGGTTGCCGACGCGATCTCCGACGCCGTTCTCGACGCGGTGATGGCGGGCGATCCGGAGGGCCGCGTGGCCTGTGAGACGCTGGTCAACACCGGCATGGCGGTGGTCTCGGGCGAGATCTCGACCAGCGTTCACCTCGACGTGCCCGAGCTGGTCCGCGAGACGATCCGCGGGATCGGTTACGACCACGGCGACTACGGCTACCACTGCGACCACATCTCCGTCCTGGTCTCGCTCGACAAGCAGTCGCCCGACATCGCCCAGGGGGTCGACGAGGCCTACGAGACGCGGACCGAATCGGCTGAAGACAAGCTGCTGGTCGCCGGTGCCGGTGACCAGGGAATGATGTTCGGCTACGCCACCGATGAGACCGAGGCGCTGATGCCGATGCCGATCCACCTCGCGCACCGGCTCGCCGAACGGCTCGCCGCGGTGCGCAAGGACCGCACGCTCGAGTACCTCGGTCCCGACGGCAAGACCCAGGTCACCGTGCGCTACGCCGACGGCCGCCCGGTCAAGGTCGAGAAGCTCTTGATCTCCACCCAGCACGCCGAGGGCGTCGAGTCGGAGTCAAAGATCAAGCCCGACCTCTGGGAGCACGTGGTGCTGCCGGTGCTGAACGCCGAGGCGCCCGGGCTCTTCGACGAGAACGAGCTGCGCCAGCACTTCCTCGTCAACCCGACCGGCAAGTTCGTGATCGGCGGCCCGGTCGGCGACGCTGGCCTCACCGGTCGCAAGATCATCGTCGACACCTACGGCGGCATGGCCCGCCACGGCGGCGGCGCCTTCTCCGGCAAGGACCCGTCCAAGGTCGATCGCTCGGCCGCCTACGCCTCGCGCCACGTCGCCAAGAACGTCGTCGCCGCCGGGCTCGCGCAGCGCTGCGAGGTCCAGGTCGCCTACGCGATCGGCGTCGCCCGCCCGATCTCGCTGATGGTCGAGACCTTCGGCACCGGCACCCTCCCCGACTCCCAGATCTCCCGCCTCGTCGAAGACGAGTTCGACCTCCGCCCGGGCGCCTTCCGCGGCTACCTCGACCTGCACCGTCCGGTCTTCAGCCAGACGGCCGCCTACGGGCACTTCGGCCGCGAGGGCGATGCCTTCACCTGGGAGCGGACGGATCGGGCCGAGGCGCTCAAGAGCGCCGCCGGCACCGCGCAAGCAGCTCCTGCCTGAGTCCTTAGTACGGGGCCCGAAGGCCCTCGAACATCGGGAAGTGTTTGAGATTGCGGGTCGCGAGCCCGGCGTCAATCTCTTCCGCGGTAGCGGCGATCGCGAGATCGGCCACCCCTATGCCCGGATGGCTGTGCCGCCAGCGACGCCCGAGCTCTCCGGCGCGGCGTGCAACTGCTTCGTTCACGGGCACCCAAGCAATTAGAGCGAAAAGCTTGTCGGCCGCCCGTCGCTCGGGGGAGCGCAGGCCCTGGACCACCTCGATCCGGCTGATCTCCGAGCAGGAAGGGCGGTCGTCCAGGCTCGCGAGGTATTTCGCCGCTGGAGTCGAGGCGCGAAGGTGATCGATCAGGATGCTGGTGTCGAGAATGACCGTCAACGCTCGAAATGCGAGAGACGCTCAGCGTCATCGCGCCGGAGATCGTCGACGTACTCGGCACCCTCGGCGAGGTAGGGCGCGATGCCCGCCGTTCCCTCGATGGCGTTTTGCCACTGCGCTTGCCATGCAGCGGCATCCTCGTCTCCGCGGGAGAGATAGTCATCCACCGCACGGCGGATCACCATCGAGCGGGAGGTTCCCTCGGCGGCAGCACGCCGATCCAGACGCGTTGTCTGATCGTCGTCAAGGTAGATCTGGGTTCGATTCACGATGTATAAGCATACATCGTTATGTGTGCCGAACCGCTAGCTTGGTGGCTGGGCTTCGCCTAGCCCGTGCGACCCGGCTGCGCCAGCGCCCGTCGCCTGGTCGACGCTGTGGACGACCTGCTGGGGGTCGGCCACCCCATAGAAGACGAAGTTGTAGTCGTCCCCGGCCGCTGTGTCGAAGTCGACGTCACCGATCCGCATCGCCCGCTGGTAGACGGACTGCTTGTAGTTGACGTTCTGGACCCGCTCCAGGCGGGTCTCCTGGACCTCGCGGGAGACGATGCCGCGTTTGATGTTGAGGCGGCGGTCGGTGATCGTGTAGGTGGTGGCGACGCGCTTGATGAAGCCGATCAGCACCGTCACGGCGATGATCACGAGGACGACGAGGAATACCTTTGCGCTGCTGGCGCCGAAGAGCTTGAAGAGGACGCCGACGATCGCGGCGACGAGGATTCCCTTCAGGTAGAAGCCGAGGATCGCTCGCCAGGACGGGTGGCCCTGGAAGATCACCTGCTCCCCGGGGCTGAGGTTGAGCGCCATCGCGCGCAGCATACCCGCGCCGTCCGCGTCCCTCCATACGGTCAACGGGTGTCGATTGCGAAGGTCGAGCCGCTTACCACCGCCCGCGCGCTGCGTGGCCCGTTCGACTACCGCCTGCCCGAGGCGATGGCCGATCTCGCGGTCGGCAGCGTGGTCAAGGTGCCCTTCGGCAGGCGTCGAATCCTCGGTGTTGTGGTCGGCCTTGCCGACGCCTCGTCGTTGCCCGCCGAGCGGCTTGCCGAGCCGATCGAAGCGCTCGAGGCCGGCACGCCGCCGGAGCTGGTCCGGCTCGGTCTCTGGATTGCCGAGGAGTACTGCTCGACCCCTTCGCGCGGGTTGCAACTGGTACTGCCGCCGGGGACCGGGGCCGGCGGCCAGCGGGTGCGCTCGCGGCAGGAGCTGCGCGCCGAGATAACCGTGGCGGGGGAGGAGGCGCTGAGCGGCGAGGGGCGGCTCGGCGTCAAGCAGCGGGCCGTGCTCGAGGCGTTGCGAGGAGGCGAGATGTCGGCGCCGGAGCTGAGCGAGGCGGTCGGTTCTGATCGCAGCGTGCTGCGACGGCTGGAGCAGCGAGGCCTGATCGCGACCCGCAGCTCCCTGGTGCGGCGCCACTCGGCTCAGCCGCAAGTCGGCGCCCCCGGCGGCCGTCCCGAGCTGCTGCCCGAGCAGCAGGCCGCGGTCGAGGCGATCGTTGCCGCCCTCGACGGTGAAGCGGGGGCGCCGCGCGAGCAGCTGCTGCACGGAGTCACCGGCTCGGGCAAGACCGAGGTCTACCTCGCCGCGGTCGAGGCGGCCCTGGCGCGGGGCAAGGGGGCGATCGTGCTGGTCCCCGAGATCGGCCTGGCGCCGCAGGCGGTGGCCCGCTTCCGCGCCCGGCTCGGCGACCGCTTCGCGGTCCTGCACTCGGCCCTCTCCGACGGCGAGCGCTACGACGAGTGGCAGCGGCTGCGCAGCGGCGAGGCGAGCGTCTGCGTCGGACCCCGCTCGGCGGTATTCGCCCCCCTGCACGACCTCGGCCTGATCGTGATCGACGAGGAGCACGACGCCTCCTACAAGCAGGAGGGCGACCCCTGCTACGACGCTCGCGCCGTCGCCCGTCGCCGCGCTGCCGAGAACGGCGCCGTGCTCGTCGCCGGCACGGCGACACCGCGACCCGAGTCCTGGCTGGAACTGCCGCGGCTGGAGCTGCCGCGCCGGGTCGACGGCCAGGCGATGCCTCCGGTGCGGGTGCTCGACATGCGCGAGGCCGACCCCCGCTCCGGCGCCCTGCACGCCGAGACCTGGGCCGCCCTGGAGGGCGTCCGCGCCGCTGGCACCAAGGCGATCGTGATGGTTAACCGGCGCGGCTTCGCTCCCTGGCTCACCTGCCGCTCCTGCGGCCAGCACTGGAACTGCCCCAACTGCGACGTCTCGCTGATCGTCCACCGCCACACGGGACGCCTCGTCTGCCACCACTGCGCCCACCGCGAACCGCTGCCGAGTGCCTGCGGGGTCTGTGACTCGACCACGCTCTCGCGCGCCGGGGTTGGCACCGAGCAGGTCGAGGCGCTGCTGGCCGAGCGGCTGGCGCCGATGCCGGTCTTCCGCCTCGACGCCGACACCGCCGCCGGGCGCGGGGCCCACGCCCGCATCCTCGCTGCCTTCGGCGAGGCCGAGAGCGCCGTCCTCGTCGGCACCCAGATGGTCGCCAAGGGGCACGACTTTCCCGAGGTGACGCTGAGCGCGATCCTCGACGCCGACGCCACCCTGCGCTTCCCCGACTTCCGCGCCGGTGAGCGCACCTTCGCGATGGTCGCCCAGCTCGCCGGGCGCAGCGGCCGCGGCCCTGCCGGCGGCGAGGTAATCGTGCAAACCCTGGCCCCCACGGCTCCCAGCATTGCCCACGCGGCCGAGCACGACGCGACCTCGTTCCTCGCCGAGGAGGTTGAGCGCCGGGGGATCCTGCGCTACCCGCCCTTTTCCCACCTAACCCGGATCGTGCTCAAGGCGGAGTCCGAGCGCCACCTCGATCGCGCCGCTGCCCTGCTCGCCGAGGGGCTCGCGGCGGCGCTACCGGAGGACACCGACCTGCTCGGCCCGGCGCCGATGTTCCGCGTCCGCAACCGCCACCGCCGTCGCCTGCTGTTGAAGGCGAGCGATCGCGAGGCCACCGTCGCCGCGGTCCGTGCCACGGTCGAGCGCCTCGCCGCCGACCGCGCCCTGAAGGACGTGGCGATCTCGGTCGACGTCGATCCGCAGTAGCACGCTCTCAATCCTTAGACTCAGAATTCGATGAGCGAACCTGCCGAAACGGAGACTGGCGAGCGCGAGGAGAGCAAGCTCGAGGCCGAGCTGCTGGAGCGACGCGACGCGGCGCTGGCGCACGTGGTCAAGTTCGGCGATCCGGTGCTTAAGAGCAAGGCCTCACCGGTGCGGGATTTTGGCCCTGATTTGCGCTCCGAGGTCGAGCGGATGGTCTCGATCATGCGCGACGGCATGGGCGTCGGCCTCGCCGCCACCCAGCTTGGGATCCTGCGCCGCCTGCTCGTCTTCCAGGCCGGCCCCGACAGCGAGCCGACCGCCCTGGTCAACCCCGAGATCGAGTGGCTCTCCAATGAGGTCGTCGTCGCCGAGGAGGGCTGCCTCAGCCTGCCGCGCGTCTCGATGGACGTTGAGCGCCCCCTGCACGCCCGCTTCAGCGGCCTCGACGTCGACGGTGAGCCGATCCGGCTCGAGGCATCGGGCCTCGAGGCGCGGGTGCTCCAGCACGAGCTCGACCACCTCGACGGCGTCCTGATCCTCGACCGGGCGCCGCGCGCGCAGCGCAAGGGCGCCCTGCGCGCCCTGCGCGAGGGTGACAGCTACAGCCCGCCGCTGGCCGAGCAGGATGAGGCCGACGAGGGCGAGCATCGCGAGCCGAAGAGCACTCCGTGAGCACGTCGCGTTCGCGGTCCCAATCTTGAGAACTGTCTATCTCGGCACATCGGAGTTCGCCGGCGAGGTGCTGCGCAAGCTGTCTGGCTCTGCCCACCGGCCGCTGCTGGTCGTTACCCCGCCGGACCGGCCCAAGGGCCGCGGTCGCCGCATGCAGTCGCCGCCGACTGCCGAGGTCGCGACTGAGCTCGGCATCGAGCTGCTGCAGACGGCTTCTGTCAACGACGAGGAGTCGCTGGCGCGGATCCGGGCCGCGCGCCCCGAGGTGGTCGTCGTCTGCGCCTTCGGCCAGCTGATCCGCGAGCCCCTGCTCTCGGAGTGGCCGCTGCTCAACATCCACCCGTCGCTCTTGCCGCATTGGCGCGGCGCGGCGCCGATCGAGCGGGCGATCATGGCCGGCGAGCAGCGCACTGGCGTCTGCGTGATGCAACTGGTCGAGGCGCTCGACGCTGGGCCGGTCGCCCTGCGCGAGGAGATCGCCATCGGATCTGAGGACGACTTCGGAACGCTCTCGGCGAAGCTGGCGAGTCTCGGCGGCGAACTCCTGGTGCGGGCCCTGGACCTGCTTGCCGAGGCCCGGCTCGAGTTCGTCGAGCAAGATGAGGAGGCGGCGACCTACGCGGAGAAGATCGCTGCGGAGGAGCGGCGCCTCGACCCGGCGCGGCCGGCGACCGAGCTCGCCCGCACGGTGCGCGCCCTGACCCCGCACGTCGGGGCCTACTTGGAGATGGCCGACGGCGAGCGCCTCGGGGTGAGGCGCGCACGGGCGGTTGACGTCAGCGTCAAAGCCGGCGCGGTAAAGGCGGAGTGGGGGGCGCTGTTGCTCGGCTGCGGCCGCGGCGCGCTGCGACTCGAGCTGGTCCAGCCCCCGGGCGGCAAGCCGATGGCCGCCGATGCCTACCTGCGGGGCCACTCGCTGCCAAGATTGTGATCGCCCCTGCCCGCCAGCTCGCCTTCGAGACGAGCCGGGCCACCTTCGAGCGCGAAGCACACACCGAGCTTGCCTTCCGCCAGGCGGCGGACGCCGCTGTCCTCGAGGGCCGTGAGCGGGCCCAGGCGCAGCGGCTCAGCTACGGCGCCGTGCAGCGCCGCGGCACGATCGACGCGGCGCTGGAGCGGCTCGTCGATCGGCCCTTGCGCGAGATCGACCCGCCGGTACTAGCGGGTCTGCGCCTAGGGATCTACGAGCTCCTCTTCGCCGACGGCACGCCCGATCATGCCGCGGTCGATCAGGCGGTCGAGCTGGTCAAGCGAGCCGGGGCGCCGCACGCCTCGGGCTTCGTCAACGCGGTGCTGCGCCGGGTCGGCCGCGAGCGCAAGGCGCTGGTCGAGGCGCTGCTGCGCGACGACTCGACCCCGGAGAGCGCCGCGGTGAAGCACTCGGCCCCGCTCTGGCTGGCCCAGATGTGGTGGCGCGAGCTGGGCCCCGATGACGCCCGCTCCCTGCTCGCCGCCTGCAACGAGCCCCAGGAGGCTGCCTTCCGCGTCAACACTCTGCGCACCGAGGTCGAGTCCGTGATCGAGCGCCTGCGCGGCGCCGGCGTAACCGCTTCCGGTGCGCCTTTTCCCTCCATGGCGGGGGAAAAGCGCACCGCAAGCGAGTGGCCGCTAGGTGCGGCCGAGATGATCGTGGTCGAGGGGCAGACCGGGGGGCTGGTGCCGGAGTTGATCGCGGCGGGGGAGCTGACGCCGCAGAGTCGTGGCTCGGCCGCGGTTGTCGAGGTGCTCGACCCCCAGCCGGGCGAGCACATCCTCGACCTCTGTGCCGGCCCCGGCATCAAGACCGGTCAGATCGCCGCCCGGATGGGCGATCGCGGCGAGGTGATCTCGGTCGAGAGCGACCCGGAGCGGGCGGCGGAGGTCGCGGCCCAGGCGACGCGCCTGGGCCTGCGCAGCGTCACCGTGATCGAGGCAGACGCCACCGAGGCTGGCATGGCGCCGGGCTTCGACCGCGTCTTGCTTGACGCTCCCTGCTCGGACCTCGGCGCCCTCGCCTCTCGCCCCGACGCACGCTGGCGCAAGTCGCCGGCGACGATCGAGCGCCTGGTCGAGATGCAAGCCGAGTTGCTGCGTAGGGGCGTGGAGGCGCTGCGGCCGGGCGGCACGCTCGTCTACTCGACCTGCACGATCTCCAAGCGCGAGAACGAGGATGCCGTCGACGCCGAGTACAGCGTTCAGATCCGTCCTGACCGCGATCACACCACCGGTTTCTTCATCGGCCGCATGAAGCGCGATGATGGTGGCGATGACTGAGCCCAGCAAAGGGGAGAGCATCATGCGTCGCGCCGCTTGTCCAGGTTGCGGCGAGCCCTGGCTGCGCCCGACGCAGCTCCCAGGCCGCTTCCGCTGCGTGTACTGTCTGCGCCGCTTCGAGCTCGTTTCCCAGTGCCCCAACTGCGGTGAACACCAAACGATCGCCCGTATGAGTACGACCGAGGACATGACCTGCCAGACCTGCGGCGACTCGATGATGAGGCCGGTATGAGCGAGCGCATGCTGGAGCTGATCGCCTCGCCGCGGGTTGCGCCGTCGATCCTCTCGGCCGACTTCGCCAAATTGGGCGCTCAGGTAGATGAGGTGCTCGATGCCGGCGCACGGGTGATCCACGTCGACGTGATGGACGGGCATTTTGTGCCGCCGATCACGATTGGGCCCCTGGTCGCGAGCTCGATCGCCGACCAGGTCCACGCCGCCGGCGGAGCGATCGATGTCCACCTAATGATCGAGCAGCCCGAGCGCCATATCGAGGCCTTCGCCGAGGCCGGCGCCGACTCGATCACCTTCCACGCCGAGGCCACCGCGCACGCCAACCGCACCCTCACAGCGATCCGCGAGCTCGGTTGCCTCGCCGGCATCGCGCTCAACCCCGGTACCCCGGCCGAGGCGCTCGCCGAGCTGCGCGACCTCGCCGACATCGTCCTCTGCATGACCGTCAACCCAGGCTGGGGCGGCCAGGCCTTCATCCCCGGCTCCCCCGACAAGGTCTCGCGCCTGGTGCCGCTGGTCGGCAAGGCCAAGATTGAGGTCGACGGCGGCGTCGACGTCGACACCGCCGGCGCGGTCGCTGCGGCCGGCGCCTCACTCTTCGTCGCCGGCTCGGCCGTGTTTGGCGCCGACGATCCGGCTGCCGCTTACACCGCGATCGCCCAAGCCGCCGGCGCGACCTAGCCGCGCGCGATAAGCGCGCCGATCGTCTCCTGCCACCAGGCTTGCTCGGCTGGTTCGTCGGGGCTCACCCGTTGCGCTCGGCGCTCGCACCAGTTCGCCAGGGCGCGGCGATCGCCGACTGCAACAGCGGCCTCGGTAACGAGCCCGTAGCGACCGTCGGCAAGTGCGACCAGGGCGCTGGAGCGGTCGCGGCGGCTGCGTAGTACCGAGACCACGGCGATGCCGTTGACCTCCTTTGGGGCCGAGGGATCCTCGACCCCGCCCCCGGGTCCCACCGAGAAGATCTGCGGAGCGCCACGAGGGGGCAGGCGGGGAGGGGCCGGCACCCCGATCGGCCCGTCCTGCCAGCGCTTGGTCAGCTCCTCGACCTCCTCGCGCAGCTCGCCGCGGACGAGGATGTGGATCTCATCGCCCTCGCGCACCTCGGTCGAGCCGCGCGGTGGGATCGCGTGGCCGTCGCGGACGATCACGTTGACCAGCGCCTCGCGCGGCAGGCCGAGTTCGCGCACCAGGTGCCCGGCCGCCGCGGCGCCAGGCCGCAACCGGTAGGAGATGACGTCGCCGCCGAGGCGGCGGATGCGCCCTGACTCGAGCAGCCGCCGCGGCAGCGCTGGCTCGTCGGTGGTCAGCCCGAGCCTGCTCGCCAACGGCTCGAAGCTCGCCCCCTGGACCAAGGTCGAGCTGACGACGACGAAGAAGACGATCGCGAAGAGCTGCTGGCCGCCGCCGACCCCGGCGACGACGGGGAAGGTGGCGAGCCAGATCGGCGTCGCGCCGCGCAGCCCGGCCCAGCCGAGCATTGTGCGCTCGCGCAGGTCGAGCGGCGAGAAGGCGGTGGCGACGAAGGCGGCGAAGGGGCGGGCGACGAAGATCAATATCGCCGAGAGGGCGAGGCTCTCCCAGGCGACGTCGCCGAGCGAGCTGGGGAAGACGAGCAGCCCGAGCAGGATGAAGAGGCCGATCTGGGCGACCCAGCCGACCCCCTCGTGGAAGGCGACGATCGTCCGCCGGGCCGGGATGCGGGCAGAGCCGAGGGCGAGCGCGGCGAGGTAGACGGCGAGGAAGCCGGAGCCGTGGGCGATCTCGGCCACGCCGAAAGCGAGCGCGGCGATCGCGATCGTCGCCACCGGGTAAATCCCGTCGGTCGGCAGCTGCGCCCGGTCGAGCGCGATCGTCGCCAGCCGCCCCAGGGCGAGGCCGATCACGATGCCGATCGCCAGTTTGAGCGCCAGCAAGCCGACCATGTCGGCGAGTCCGAAGCCGGGCTGCTGGATCCATTCGATGAAGCCGATCACGAGCAGCAGGGCGACCGGGTCGTTCATCCCCGACTCGCCCTCGAGCGCGCGCGCCAGGCGCTTTTTCAGGGTCGAGCGGCGCAGCACGGCGAAGATCGCCGCCGAGTCGGTGGCGGCGATCGCAGCGCCGACGATCATCCCTTCGAGCACGCTGATGCCGAAGATCCAGTGGGCGGCGAGCCCCGCCGCGCAGGCGGTGATCGCGGTGCCGATCGTCGCCATCGAGGCGGCGGTGCCGAGCACCGGGCGGATCTCTCCCCAGCCGGCGGTCAGGCCGCCCTCGAAGAGGATCAGGACGAGGGCGATCGTGCCCAGGGTGCGGGCCAGCTCAACGTTGTCGAACTCGATCCCGCCGATCCCCTCCGAGCCGGCCAGCATGCCCAGGCCGAGGAAGAGCAGCAGGCCAGGAATGCGAATTCGGTCGGCGAGCAGGGCGCCGAGGATGCCCGCGGCCAGGAGGGCGCCGGCAACGAGAATCAGCTCGGCGTCGTGGCCACCCATCGACGGACCCTAATCAAACGGTCTAGACGTTCTCGTCGATCATCGCCAGCTCCGCCTCCAGCTCCTCGGGCGAGCCCGGCATCGGCACGTCCTCAGCCCGTTCGTGCGGGCGGCGGTAGACGTAGTAGAGGAGCGAGAAGAGGACGCCGGCGGCGAGCAGGAAGCCGATCTCGACCCGGCGGAACTCGTTGCTGATGAGCGGCACGAAGTTCCAGCCGATGAAGAGGGCGGCGCAGGTGATCCAGCGGGCTGACGCGCGACGTACCTGGCCCTGGGCGATGCAGGCCTGGTTGACCGTGACCGAGCCGAGGTACAGCCCCATACCGAGCGTGACCAGCAGCAGGGCCTCGCGGTCGTAGGTGAACTTGTTGCTGAAGGCGATCTGCATCGCCTTCGGCCCGACCGCGGCCATGAAGAGCAGGGCGAGGGCAGTGAACGCGACAAGCCCGAGCAGGACCATCCGCACCGAGCGGTGGAACTCGTCCTCGCTGCCCGGCTCCTCACTGGTGTGGAGGCTGGTCAGGTGGGGGAGGATGCTGGTCGAGACTGCCTGGAAGAGCTGCAGCGGCGCCCGCGCGATCATCAGCACGTTGAAGATGAAGCCCGCAGCTTCCGCGCCCCGCAGGCCGCGGATGACCAGCGGCCCGGCGTTGAGGAAGGCCTGTTCGCTGAACATGATCACCAGCACGGCCGCGGCGAAACCACCGCCCTTGGCCATCGAGACGGACGCTTCCTTCTGATCGCCGCTGGGCTGCGGAGTGGCCCCTTCGCGTTTGGCGCGGCGGGCGAAGGCAAAGGGGACGACCATCAGGGATAGGGCGGGGGCGGCGACGATGCCGATCGCGACCGCCGACTGGCCGCTGAGGATGCTGACCGCGACCAGCACGGCGAAGATCGTGCGGAAGCATGATTCGGAGAGGATCAGGGCGACGAAGAGGCCGAAGCGCTTGCTGCCGGCGAGGAAGCCGCGGGCGAAGTAGCTGGCGGCGTAGAAGAGGACCGCCGAGAAGAAGACCCAGTAGAGAGTTTCGTTGCCCTCGAGCACGCCGTTCTGGATCGGGCCGCGCAGGGCCAGGGCGACGACGGCGAAGCTGAGCGAGAGGCCGAGCTGGATCGTCGAGGCAACCCGCATCGTGCCACGGATCGGCTCGCCCTTGACCGTGTGCTGGGCGATGTTGCGCGAGAGCAGCTGTTCGATCGGCCGGTAGAGGGTTGAGATCGTGATGAAGACAGCCGACCAGAGCACCGTGATCTGCCCGTAGTCGAGCTTGGAGAGCTCGTGCGAGGCGATGAAGAAGTAGACGTAGGTGATCACCCCGGTAAGGCCAACACCGATCGCGAGGAAGCTCGCCGTCTTGCCGTAGTCGGCGGTGCTCTCGGTCCCTCGTCCCGCGCTTGACGGGCTGTCGTTGGCTGGTCCGGCGCTCATGGTTGGTCGCCGGGCTCGTAATGGGAGGGGGGCACCTCGAGCGCCAGCTCGACTCGGCGCACGCGCTCATAGACGCGCTGGGTCATCACCCGCTGCCCTGCCAGCAGGTCGCCGATCACGCCGAGGGCGAGCAGCTGGATCGCGGCGATGAAGAGGACGGCGCCGAGGATCAGCGACTGCACGTGGCCGGTGCTGTCGCCGTTGAGGATCCAGTCGAGTAGAAAGGGCAGCCAGGCGGCGAGGGCCAGAATCGCCAGCACCAGCCCGGCGCTGGCGAAGACCCGCAGCGGCTCATAACGGGCGTAGATGCGCAGGATCGAGAGTGTGTTGCGGCGCACGTAGCCACCGGTCGAGTCGAAGAGCCGCGACTCGCGCGTCTGTGGGTTGGTCGCGACCTCGACCTGGTCAACCGCGACCAGCATCTTGCCGGCCTGGATCAGGCTCTCCAGCGTGTAGGTGAAGTTGTCGACGACGAGCAGCCCAAGCGCCGCCTCGCGGTTGTAGGCGCGAAAGCCCGAGGTGGTGTCGGCGATCTCGGTGCCGGCAAGGCGGCTGACCACCCAGCTGCCGAGCCGCTGCAGCCCCTTCTTCGAACCGGAGAAGTGCTCGATCTGGGCGACCTGGCGATCGCCGACGACCATGTCGGCCGAGCCGGCGAGGATCGGCGCCAGCAGCTTGGGGATGTCGGCGCCGCTGTACTGATTGTCGGCGTCGGTGTTGACGATCACGTCGGCGCCCAGCTTCAGGCAGGCGTCGAGCCCGGCCTGGAAGCCGGCGGCAAGGCCCTTGTTGTTGGTCAGCCGTACGACGTGCTCGACCCCGTGCTCGCGGGCGACCTCGACCGTGCGATCGGTCGAGCCGTCGTCGATGACCAGGAGCTCGACCGAGTCGACCCCGGGAATTTCGCGGGGGATGTCGGCAATCGTTGCCGGCAGGGTCTGCTCCTCATTGAGGCAGGGGATCTGGACGATCAGCTTCATTGCGCGGATCAGGGTATCCGCGAGGGGGGTCGGCGCGCGGGTCCTGTCATGGGGTGAGGGGGCCTGCGGGCAGTCCACGGGCTGTCCTCGACCCCCTCACCCCATGCCACCCGCGCGAGACACCTCACAGATAGCCCGATTCAGCCCGCTAAGCTTGGTTGATTGACCAGTCAATCGGTCCGATGAATACGCGGCTCACAGGCACGGACAAGGCCCACCTGCGGCGGGCGCTGGAGCTTGCGGAACGCGGACGAGGTCGGGTCAGCCCCAATCCTCTCGTCGGAGCTGTCGTTGTGCTCGATGGCGAGGTGATTGGCGAGGGATGGCATGCCGAACTTGGTGACTTGCACGCCGAGCGGGCAGCACTGGCTGACTGTGCCGAGCGCGGCAATGATCCGGCGGGGGCGACGATGTACGTGACGCTGGAGCCGTGTGCGCACCAGGGCAGGCAACCGCCGTGCGTCGAAGCGATTTTGGAGGCGGGGATCTCGCGAGTCGTTATTGCCTCCGACGACCCCAGCGAGAAGGCCGCGGGCCGCGGGCCTGGCATCCTTCGCGATGGCGGTGTCGAGGTCGAGCTCGCTGCCGGCGAGGAGGCGAGCGCGGCGCGGCTGCTCAACCAGCCCTTCCGCAAGCACGCCCGCACCGGCCTGCCGCTGGTGACCCTGAAGCTGGCGATGTCGCTCGACGGCCAGACCGCGACGCCGCCCGGCAGCTCGCCCTGGATATCCAGCGAGCAGAGCCGCGAGCTGGTCCACCGCTGGCGCGCCGAATCCGACGCGATCGCCGTAGGAATAGGGACCGCCCTTGCTGACGACCCCCTGCTGACCGCGCGCGTCCCCGATGCCCGTCAGCCGCTCCGCGTCGTCTTCGACCGCCGGGCCCGGCTCCCGCTTGATTCCCAGCTGCTCCAGACTCTCGACCTGGCGCCGGTGCTTGTGGTGGTCGCTCCAGAAGTGGACACATCGCCTCTGCGCGCGGTGGGCGCAGAGGTGCTCACCGCGGACAGCATCGAGGCGGCGCTCGCCGAGCTCGGCCGGCGCGGCATCACCAGCCTCTTTCTCGAGGGTGGCAAAACCCTTGCCGCCGCCTTTGCTGATGCCGGGCAGATCGACGAGGCGCGAGCATTCGTCGCACCGCTGCTGCTCGCCGGCGGCAAGCGCACCGAGGCGGTCGACCCCGGCGCGACCGACACGTTGATCGAGACCCGCTTCAAGGAGTGGTGATGTTCACCGGCTTGATCGAAGACATCGGCAGGATCGAGTCGCTGCAGAGCGGCGACGATGGCGCACGAGTACGAATCGAGACCCGCCTAGCGGCCGAGATCTCCGACGGCGACTCTGTTTCCGTCAACGGCGTCTGCCTGACCGCGACGGCGGTCGACGCCGGCGGCTTCGAGACCGAGGCGATGAACCAGACCCTGACCGTGACCGCGCTCGGCGCGCTCAACAGCGGCGACAAGGTCAACCTCGAGCTGGCGATGAAAGCGTCGGACCGGCTCGGCGGCCACATCGTTCAGGGCCATGCCGACGGGGTCGGCACGGTCGCCTCGATCGAAGACGACGGTTTCGCCCGTCGTCTCCGCGTTGGCCTCGGCCCGGAGCTGATCCGCTACGTGGTCGAGAAGGGCTCGATTGGGCTCAACGGGGTCAGCCTCACGGTCTCGACATTGGGACAGGACTGGGCCGAGGTCTCGCTGATCCCCGAGACGCTGGAGCGGACGACGCTGGGCGAGGCGCAAGCCGGAGACAAGCTGAACGTCGAGTGTGATGTGGTTGCGAAGTACGTCGAGCGATTGATGAAACCATTCGCTGGAGAGGAGCAAGCGTGAATCGGATGACCGAGACGCAGAAGACAGACGGGATGGTTGACGAGACGGGGGAGAGCCCGTTCTCGACGATCGAGGAAGGGATCGAGGAGATCCGCGAGGGACGCATGGTCGTCGTCTGCGACGGCGAGGACCGCGAGAACGAGGGCGACCTGGTGATGGCGGCGCAGTTCGCCACGCCGGAGGCGGTCAACTTCATGGCCAAGGAGGCTCGCGGCCTGATCTGCCTGGCCCTGACCGCGGAGCGCTGCGAGAGCCTCGGCCTGAAGCTGATGGCGGCGAAGAACGAGGCGCCGCTGCAGACCGCCTTCACGGTCACGATCGAGGCGGCCGGCGGGGTCAGCACCGGCATCTCCGCCCACGACCGCGCCCACACGATCCAGGTCGCGATCGACCCCAACTCCGGCCCCGGCGAGATCGTCGTCCCGGGCCACATGTTCCCGCTGCGCGCCAAGGAGGGGGGAGTGCTCGAGCGCACCGGCCACACCGAGGCCAGCGTCGACCTCGCCCGCCTCGCCGGCCTCACCCCCGCTGGCATGATCTGCGAGGTGATGAACGACGACGGCACGATGGCGCGCGTCCCCGACCTGATCCCCTACTGCGAGCGCCACGGCCTGAAGATGATCACCGTCGCCGACCTGATCGCCTACCGGCGCCGCACCGAGGAGAAGCTGGTCGAGCGCGTCGTCTCGACCGCGCTGCCGACCGAGTTCGGCGACTTCACCGCTGTCGGCTACCGCTCCCTGGTCGATGACAAGCACCACGTGGCGATGGTCAAGGGCGAGGTCGACGGAGTCGAGGACGTGCTCGTCCGCGTCCACAGCGAGTGCCTCACCGGCGACGTTTTCCACAGCATGCGCTGCGACTGCGGCGAGCAGCTGGTCGCGGCGCTGACCCAGATCGAGCAGGAGGGGCGCGGCGTGCTGCTCTACCTCTCGCAGGAGGGGCGCGGGATCGGCCTGCTCAACAAGCTGCGTGCCTACAAGCTGCAGGAGGAGGGCGCAGACACGGTCGAGGCCAACCTCAAGCTCGGCCTGCCCGCCGACCTGCGTGACTACGGCATCGGCGCCCAGATCCTCGGCGACCTTGGCCTGACCAGCATCCGCATCCTCACCAACAACCCGAAGAAGATCGTCGGCCTCGAGGGCTACGGCCTCTCAGTCAGCGAGCAGGTGCCGATCGAATCCGCACCCAACGCCCACAACGAGGCCTACCTGCGGGCCAAGCGCGACAAGATGGGCCACTCGCTGCACCACCAGGGCCTCGCCTTTGATGAGGAGATGATCCGCGACGAGGACGAGCGCGACGCCGCCGCCGAGGACGGCAAGGCGCATGGCTGAGTCGACTGCCTTCCTCGAGGACTTCAGCGAGGAGGAGCGCGAGCAGCTCGCCGGCCGCGAGTTCGCGGTCTGCGTCGGCCGCTTCTACGAGGACCTGGCCGAACGGCTGCTGAGCGGCGCCCGCGAAGGCTTCGAGCTGGCCGGCGTGGCGGCCTCCACGGTCAGCGAGGTCTCCGTGCCCGGCGCCTACGAGCTCCCCTTCGCCGCCAAGCTGCACGCCACCACCGGTCGTTTCTCCGGCGTCGCCTGCCTCGGCGTCGTCATCCGCGGCGAGACCGACCACTACGACTTCGTCTGCGCCGAGGCGGCCCGCGGGATCCAGGACGTGCAGCTGGAGACCGGCGTGCCCTGCGCCTTCGGCGTGATCACCTGCGACACGATGGAGCAGGCCCTCGCCCGGGCCGGCGGCGGCAAGCGCGACCAGGGTCGCAACGCCGCTCTGACCGTCGCCCGCATGACCCTGGCCAAACAGGAGATCAACCCCTATCGCTGGCAAGTCCGCGACGCCTAGCGGCGACCTGTAGCATCTCCGACCCGATGGCCAAGGTATGCCACAGCTGCGGCAAGGGACCGGCGTTCGGCCAGTCCCGCAGCCACTCGATGGTCGCGACCAAGCGGCGCTTCGACCCGAACCTGCAGAAGGTGCGGATCACCGAGGGCGGGCGCAAGCTGCGGACCTATGTCTGCACGCGCTGCCTCAAGGCCAACAAGGTCACCAAGGCGGCGTAGTTCGCTGGCTTTGAAGGTGGTGGGAGCCCGGTGGGTCTCTGGGCGAATTAGGTCGCACGCGCCTGCGGCGCTTAGCGACAATCGAAGAGCGCGACTGCGTCGCGCCTAAAAACACGAGTGCAGCGGCCGCTTCGCGAACATTCGCCCAGAGACCCACCGGGCTCCCGACCAGCTTTCAAGGTCTGCGCCAGCGCGAGCATTCCCACCTAGCTCCGCCTGAAAGCTCTCCGCGCAGTCTCACCTGAAGCGCGCCCCAGCGCTCGTGCTTGGGAGCTCTCGGTGGGGTTCGATGTCTCTCGCAAGCTCGCCGTCCGTGTCGGCTGACTGAGCTTCCGAGACGCTGGGCTGGAGGTGTCGGTGGGCCTGATCCGGGATGTTCGCGAAGCGGCCGCTGCACTCGTGATTCGAAGCGCGGCGCAGCCGCGCTCTCAAATTGTCGCTAAGCCCGCAAAGCGGGCGTGCGACCTAATTCCGGATGAGGCCCACCGACACCTCCGATCCGGGTGCCTCCGAGCTACTCAGTAGCCGGCGCGACCACGGGATGCTCGCCCGTGGGGGCGGGATCGCCCTCGGCGGGCTCCACGTGCAACCGCGGCAGGATGCGGTCGAGCCAGTCGGGGATCCACCAGGCGCGCCTGCCCAGCAGCTGCATGATCGCCGGGACGAGGACCGAGCGGATGATCACCGCGTCGATGAAGACCGCCGAGGCGAGGCCGAGGCCGAAGAGCTTGATGATGCGGTCTTCACCGAGCATGAAGGAGGCGAAGACGGCGACCATGATCGCCGCCGCGGCTGTGATCACCCGGCCGGTGAGGGCGAGGCCACGGTGGACTGCCTCGCTCGCGTCCTTGTTGTGTTCCCACTCCTCGTGGATCCGCGACATCAGGAAGACCTCGTAGTCCATCGAGAGCCCGAAGACGATCGAGAAGAGGAAGATCGGGAAGAAGGAGATGATCGGCCCGGTGGCGTCGACTCCGATCAGGCTCGCGCCCCAGCCCCACTGGAAGACGGCGACGATCAGGCCGAAGGCGGCGCCGATCGAGAGCAGGTTCATCAGCACGGCCTTCAGCGGCACCAGGATCGAGCGGAAGACGATCATCAGCAGCAGCGCCGAGAGCAGGACGACGACGCCGATGAAGAGCGGCAGCTTTTCGGCGATCCCATTGCCGAAGTCCTCGAATATCGCGTTAATGCCGCCGACGTGGACCTGGGCCCCGGTTTTCTGCTCGATCGGCGGGATCACGTCGCCCCTGATGTGGTCCAGCAGGTCGGTCGTGGCGGCGCTCTGCGGTGAGGTGGTCGGGTAGAGCTGAAAGACGCCGACGGTCTTGTTGGGGTTGAGAGTGACGTCGGTGACTTCTTCGACGCCTTCTTCGCTCTTCAACTGCCTGCGCAGCTCGTTCAGTACTTCGTCGTTCCCCTTTTCGGGAAGTTCGGCGGCGAGCACGAACGGTCCGTTGAAGCCGGGGCCGAAGCCTTCGGCGAGCAGATCGTAGGCTTCGCGTGTGGTCGATCCCGCCGGGTCGGTGCCGGCGTCATTGGTGCCGAGGCGCAGCGAGAGGGTGGGGATGCAGAGGACGATCAGCAGGCCGCCGGAGAGCAGCGCCGCCACCCACGGCCGGCGCTGGATCCGACCGCTCCAGCGGAACCACCAGGTGTTTTCGTCGATGCTGCGGGCGCCTCTACCGAGGAAGGGAATGCGCAGCCGGTTGACCCAGTTGCCGACCAGCGACAGCATCGCCGGCAACAGCGTGAGCGCGGCAATCATCGTGCACAGCACCGCGATCGCTGCCGCGGTCGCCACCCCGTAGAGGAAGGGGAGACCGAGCAGCAGCATCCCCATCAACGAGATGATCACCGTGATCCCGGCGAAGAGCACCGCGCGCCCGGCGGTGTCGACGGCGGCGATCGCCGCTTCCCTCTTGTCGAGCCCCTCGTCGAGCCCGTTGCGGAAGCGGGTGAGGATGAAGAGCGCGTAGTCGACCCCGACGCCGAGCCCGATCATGAACGCCAACTGCGGTGCGAATTCCGCGGTGTCGAAGACATGGGTGAAAAGCGTGATCCCGCTGATCCCGACGCCGAGCGCGAACAGGGCGGTCAAGAGCGGCAGCCCCATAGCGACGACCGAGCCGAAGCTGATCAGCAGTACCACGATCGCGGCGAGGATCCCGATCCCCTCCGAGGAGCTTTCTTCTTCTTCGCCGCGGACTTCCTCGACCGGCGAGCCGCCGGTCTCGACCCGGAGGCCGTTGCCCGAGGCCGCTTGGGAGGCGTCGACGATCTTCTTGACTTCGCCGTCATTCAGCTTGTCGGTGGTGACGTCGAACTGAGCGGTTGCGTAGGCGATCTTGCCGTCTTCACTGACCGCACCGGCGCCGCCCTTTTCGTAGGGGCTGGAGACTTCGCTCACGTGGGGCAGCGCTGCGACCTGCGCGAAGACACCCTCCATCTTCCGTTCGATCGCCGGCGACTCGACGCCCGATTCGGCCTTGTAGACGATCTGCACCACATCGCCCGCCTGTGCCGGGAAGCGGTTTTCGAGCAGGTCGAGAGCGTCCTTGGAGTCGGAGCTGGGCAGGCTGAATTCTTCGGTGAAGTCGGAGCCGACCGAGCTGGCAATCATGCCGAGCCCGATCAGGGCCACGATCCAGCCGATGATCACCGTCTTGCGGTGGCCGGTGGTCCAGGTGGCGAAGCGTCGCATCGAGCGTCGCACCGTAGCGAACTCGTCCGTTGGATTGCATCGCCTGTCCGGCAGCTAGATTTCGGCTGATGCCCGATCCCTCGATCGTGCGCTTCCGGCGCGTTGTCAGCTCCGCCTACGCCAACCTGGAGGCCCGCCGCCAGGAGGTCAATGACCTCAACGTCTTTCCCGTCGCCGATGGCGATACGGGCGACAACATGGCGATGACGATGCGCGCCGTGATGGAGGAGCTCGATCGTCTCGACGGGATGGAGGTCGACGAGGTCGGCCGCACGCAACTGGTCCAGGCCCTGGCCCGGGCGGCGCTGATGGGCGCCCGCGGCAACTCGGGCGTGATCCTCAGCCAGATCGTCCGCGGCGCCGCCGAGGAGCTGGCCAGCCGCCCCGGCGAGCTGATCGACCCGGTCCTCGTTGCCTCCGCCTTCGCCAGCGCCGCCGACGCGGCCTACGACTCGGTGCGCGACCCGGCCGAGGGAACGATGCTGACCGTCTTCCGCGAGATGGCGCACTCGATCGCCCGCCAGCTCGCCCACCTCGATGCCGAGAAGCAGCGACTCGAGCAGGGGGTGCCGGACGAGACGCAGGATGCGGTCCTCGCCGAGATCCTCGAGCGGGCGATCGAGGACGGGCAACGGGCGGTCGAGCGCACTCCCGAGCAGCTCGACGTCCTGCGCGAATCGGGGGTGGTCGACGCCGGCGGCTACGGCTTGGTGCTGATCCTCGCCGGCGTCGTCGCCGGCCTGCGCGGCGACGAGGAGGCGGTGCCGGAGGTCAATCACCACGAGGCGCCGAAGCTGAGCCAGCCCCACCACGAGGACAGTCGCTTCCGCTACTGCACCAACTTCATCGTCTCCGGCAGTGGCCTCAGCAGCCGCGACTTCCTGCCGCGGCTGGAGGGACTGGGCGACTCGGTTCTCGTCGTTGGCGACGAGGTGACGCTCAAGGTCCACGTCCACACCGACACCCCCGAGGCCGCGGTCGCGCTCTTCGAGGATGCGGGCGAGGTGACCAACCTCGACGTCGCCGATATGCGCGAGCAGATTGCCGAGCGCCGCGCCCGGCTTGAGGGCAGCCGCAGCGGTGCCCTCGCGGTCGCCGCTGGCGATGGCCTCGAGCGCCTCTTCGCCGAGCTCGGCGCCCATGTCGTCCCCGGCGGCGAGACGCTCAACCCCTCGACCTATGAGCTGCTCGCCGGAATCCACCAGGTGCCCGCCGAGGAAGTCCTCGTTTTCCCCAGCTCCTCGAACGTGATCATGGCCGCCGAGCGCGCCTGCGAGCTCTCCGAGAAGCCGGCCCAGGTGGTCTCGGCAACCTCGCAGCAGTCCAGTCTGCTGGCCCTGGTCGAGCTCGACCCCGAGGCGACATTGGCGGAGAACGCCGAGCGGCTGGAGGCGGCCCTGGCGACGGTCGCCGCCGGCGGGGTCGCCCCGGCCGCCCGCGACGACGCCCAGGGGCGCTTCCGCAAGGGCGATGCGGTTGGCTTCGTCGGCGAGGAGATCGTCGCCTGGGGTGGCGCCGGCACGACCCTGGCGGCGACGATCGAGAAGCTCGCCGCGGGAGCCGAGATCGTCACCGTGATCGGCGGCCAGGACGCTCCGATTGCGCTCGATGAGCTCGATCCGCACGTGCCCGACGGGGTCGAATTCGAGACCCAGGACGGCGGCCAGCCGAGCTGGTGGTGGCTGCTCGCCGCCCAGTAGTGCGCTCGTTCGCCAGTACCGTCGAGCTGACCCAGGCGCAACTGCGCGACGCTCCGCTTCACTGGCCGCGGGTGAGCGCCCTTGACGTCTCGCTGCAGGCGCTGGAGGGGGTGGGGCCGAAGCTGGCCGAGCTTGCAGCTGAGGCCGGCATCGCGACCGTCGGTGACCTGCTCGTTCGCTTCCCGCACCGCCACCGCGACCGCCAGATCGTGCCCGTGGCGAGCCTCGAGCCGAAACAGCAGGCGAGCATTGCGGTGGAGGTGCTCGGCAACGCCGGGCGCCCCTTCCGCCGCCGCGGTCTCTCGATCCTCAGTGTCAAGGTGGGTGACGAAAGCGGCACGATCAGGGCGACCTGGTTCAACCAACCCTGGCTGGCCTCGAAGCTGACCGAGGGCACGCAGATGCTGCTCACCGGCTCGGCCGACAAACGCGGTTTCCGCGTCTCCGAATACGAGTTCAGCGGCGATGCCGGCGAAGGCCTGGTGCCGGTCCATCCCGGAACCGAGCAGCTCAAAGCCCAGCGCCTGCGGCAGTGGATGGAGCAGGCGATCGGCTCGGTCGGCAACGTGCTCGAGCCGCTGCCGGCGCAGTTGCGCGCCCGCCGCGGCCTCGCCGGCGCCGCCGACGCGATTCGCGCCGTGCACTTCCCCGAGAGCAGCGAGGAAGTCGAGATCGCGCGCGAGCGGCTGCGCTTCGAGGAGCTCTTCCTCTACCAGGCGATCCTGGCGACGCGCAAGCGCTCGCACCGCACCGCCCGACCGGCGCCGCGGCTCGGCAGGCCGGGGGAGAGCGTCGGGCGCTGGATCGAGTCGCTGCCCTTCAAGCCGACCCACGACCAGTTGCGCGCCTTCGATGAGATCGACGCCGACCTTGACTCTGGCGAGCCGATGCAGCGACTGCTGATGGGTGAGGTCGGCTCGGGCAAGACCGTGGTCGCGCTCTACTCGATGCTGCGAGCGCTCGAAGCCGGCTTCCAGGCGGTGTTGATGGCGCCGACCGAGACGCTCGCCGAGCAGCACGCCGTGACCCTGGGCAAGCTGCTGGCCGAAGAGGCGACGCCGTTCGCCCTGCTGACCGGGGCGACGCCGGCTGCGCAGCGAAGGCAATACCTAGAGCGCCTCGCCACGGGTGAGTTGGGCCTGATTGTCGGTACTCACGCCTTGATCGAGCCGACCGTTCGGTTCGCCCGCCTCGGTCTCTGCGTGGTTGACGAGCAGCATCGCTTCGGCGTTGAGCAACGCAAGGCGCTCGACTCCAAGGGCGTCGAAGGTCTGGCTCCACACATCCTCCACATGACCGCGACGCCGATTCCGCGCACGCTCTCGCTCACCGCCTACGGCGACCTCGACACCACCGCCCTGCACGAGCTGCCCTCTGGCCGCAAGCCAGTACAGACTCGGGTAGTCGAGGAGGACGAGCGCGCCGGCGCTTACGAGTTCATCCGCGGGCAGCTGCGCGAGGGCCGCCAGGCCTTCGTCGTCTGCCCGCTGGTCGAGGAGTCGGAGAAAATGCAGGGCCGGGCCGCCGAGGTCGAGGCCGAGCGGCTCGCGGCCGGAGAGCTGCGCGACTTCCGCGTCGGCGTGATCCACGGCCAGATGCGCTCGCCCGAGAAGGCCGCGGCGATGGAGGCCTTCGCCGCCGGCGAGACCGACGTACTTGTCGCGACGACCGTGATCGAGGTCGGCATCGATGTGCCCAACGCGACCGTGATGGTGATCGAGGGGGCCGAGCGCTACGGCATCTCCCAGCTGCACCAGCTGCGCGGCCGGGTCGGCCGCGGCGAGCACGCTTCCTGCTGCCTGCTCTTCCCCGAAGATGCCGGGGCGCTGGCGCGCCGGCGGCTGAAGGCGGTCGAGCGCGAGAGCGATGGCTTCAAGTTGGCCGAGGTCGACCTCAGCCTGCGCGGTGAGGGCGAGGTGCTGGGCACGCGCCAGCACGGCCTGCCCCGCTTCGCCGTCGCCGAGCTGCCCGATGACGCGCCGGCCCTCGAAGCGGCGCGGGAAGAGGTGCTCAAGCTGCTGGGCGAGCACGGCTCGCTCGAGGCTCCCGAGCTCGGTCCCCTGCTGGAGGCCGCCCGCCGCCGCTTTGGCGCCGGCGCCGCCGACCCGATACCACTCTGACCATGAGAGTGATCGCGGGAGAGCTCGGCGGCCAACAGCTGGTCGCGCCGCGCGGCTGGAAGGTGCGGCCGACCTCCGACCGTGCCCGCGAGGCGATCTTCTCCGTGCTCGGCGAGCGCGTCATCGGCGCCCGTGTGCTCGATCTCTATTGCGGCACGGGCGCCCTGGCGATCGAGGCGCTCTCCCGCGGCGCCGCCCAGGCGACGCTCGTCGACCGCGACACCCGCGCCGCCGTCGGCAATGTCGAGCGGTTGGGTCTTGCCGAGCGGGTCGAGCTGGTCCGCGCCGACGTCTCGCGCTGGTTGGAGAACCGCGAGAGCGGGGAGGAGAAGCCCGTGTTCGATCTCGTCTTCGTCGACGCCCCTTATAGACTCGCCGACCGCGTGGGGCAGGAACTCGACAGCCGGCTGCCGGACCTCCTAACCGAGGGAGGCCGGGCGATAGTCGAGAGCGGCGCGCGGCGCCCGCTCCGCATCGACTCGCTGCCGCGCCTGCGCCAGCGTCGCTACGGCGCCGCCGACGTCTCGATCTACGGGAGCGCCTCCTGATGGCTGAGCAGCGCGACGGCACCGTCGTCTGTCCCGGCAGCTACGACCCGGTCACCAACGGGCACATCGACATCATCACCCGCACCTCCGCGGTCTTCGAGCGCGTCGTCGTCGGCATCGTCAACAACCCGATGCGCAAGGACAAGACGCTCTTCACCGCCGAGGAGCGCAAGGAGCTGATCGAAGAAGCGACCGCCGACCTCGGCAACGTAGAGGCGCAGATCTTTTCCAACCTCCTGGTCGAGTTCGCCCGCGAATCCGGCGCGCGGGCGATCGTCAAGGGCCTGCGGGCGATCTCCGACTTCGAGTACGAGTTCGAGATGGCCCAGCTCAACCGCAAGCTCGACCCCGGGATCGAGAGCATCTACATGATCGCCTCGCCGCAGTACAGCTTCCTTTCCTCGACTGGAGTGAAGGAAATGGCGACCTTTGGCGGCGACGTCTCCGACCTGGTTCCCGGCCCTGTTTCGGCCGCGATGACGCAGCGCCTGGGCGACAGGTAGGCTTTTTCAGTAGAAGCGGTGTGGGAGAGAGCTTGCAAAAAGCCGAGGAAATGACCGCTTCTTCACCGAAGATGCCGCTGACACGTAGGCTTACGACCTCCTGATGGACGTTCTCGTTCTAATAGACAAGCTCGACGATGTCGTGCACAACGCCCGGCCGGTGCCGCTCACCGACCAGGTTCGTGTCGATCGCGAGGAGATCTACGACCTGCTCGATCAGATGCGGGCGACGATCCCCGAGGAGATCAAGCAGGCGCGCTGGATCGTCAAGGAGCGCCAGGAGATGCTGGCCGAGGCCAAGCGCGAGGCCGAGCGGATCGTGCGCGAGGCGCGCGAGCAGCAGGCCCGCCTGATCTCCGACGAGGAGGTCACCAAGCAGGCCGAGCGGGCCGCCGATGAGATCGTTGAGGACGCGCGGGCTCGCGAGCGGGAGATTCGTCTTGGCGCCGAGGATTACGCCGACGAGATTCTCAACACGCTTGAGGTCAATCTGCAGAAGTTCCTCGCTGCTGTGCAGCGAGGCCGGGATCGGCTGGCTGGCCGCGATGAAGAGCAGCAGCCGGTGCCGGATCTCGACGAGCAGCAGGAGTAGTCGGGAGGGAGGGCGAGGCCCCTCCCAAAACGCTCGGCAGGAGCCTCGCTTGAGTGTTTTGGGAGGGGCTTGCCCTCCCTCTCACCCAGAGCTTCTCGTCGGGATCAGTAGGTGGCTGCCAGCACGGCTAGGTCGTCGGCCTGCCAGGTGATTTGGCCGCCGGTCCACTCGATGAGCTTTTTGAGCTGCTCTGGGTTGAAGGCGTCGGCTAGGACGAAGGCGCGGGATTGCTCGCGGACGCGGCGGCAGAGGGCTCCTAGCTGGTCATCGTTTAGATCGGCGGTGGCGAGGACGGAGATGACTAGGTCCCAGGGGCCATCGGGGAGGGGATCCTCCATGCGGGCGAGTTGGACGTCGTCGTAGGACTGGCGGGCGCGGAAGACCATGTCGGGACTGGAGTCGAGGCCGACCACCCAGGCGTCGGGGTAGGCCTCGATCAGGCGGCGGGTGGTCTCGCCGGTGCCCATGCCGAGCTCGAGCACGCGCTCGGGCGGGAAGGGGATCGCGGCGATCGCCTGCTCCTGCAGCTCGTCATAGCGGGGGATCTGCGTGCGGATCCGCTCCAGGTAGACCTCGGGTGTCCAGTCCAATTGACCTATTCCGTAATCTCGTCGGGAGGGCTCATCGTACGGCCGGCCGAAGCGGAGGACGATTTCATGGCGCACGCATCGACGATCATCGACCTCGCACGGCTCTCGCTGTCGCATGGAGAGGGGCGCCGGCTCGACCTGGCGGTCGACCTCGAACCGTTGGAGCTTGCCGGCCAGGCCTACGTCTCGCCTGACTCGGTCCCGGTCCGCCTCGATGTCTCGCGGCCAAGCGGCGGCTACGCCTTTCGCATGCGCTTCCCGGTGCGAATCGAGGGGCCCTGCATGCGCTGCCTCGAGGACGCGGCGCTCGAGGCTGAGGTCGACGCTCGTGAGGTGGCCCAGGACAACACCGAGGACGAGGAGCTGCTCAGCCCCTACGTGGTCGACGACGAGCTCGACCTCGGGCGCTGGGCCCACGACGCGGCGGTGCTGGCGATCCCAACCCAGTTTCTCTGTCGCGCCAACTGCGCTGGGCTTTGTCCGGTTTGCGGGGAGTCGCTCAACGACGCTGATCCGGCGGATCATGAACACGAGAGTTCTGTCGATCCTCGGTGGGCGAAGCTCAAGGAGTTGAAGCTGGAGTAGGTGGGGGTGGGACGAGGGCCGGGGTGCCCCTCCCAAAACGCTCGGCAGGAGCCTCGCTTGAGTGTTTTGGGAGGGGCACCCAGGCCCTCCCTCGACCCGCTACCATCTCGCGACCTATGGCTGTCCCTAAGAAGAGAACTTCGAGTGCGCGCCGTGACAAGCGCCGCGCCAACCACAAGGCAGGCAAGGCACGGCTCAATCGCTGCCCGCGTTGCCATAGCCCGCGTCTGCCGCATCGGGTGTGTCCTACCTGTGGGACGTATGCCGGGCGCGAGGTAATCAAACACACGGTTGCCGAGCCGACTGCGCCTTCGTCTGACGCTGCTGAGTAGCGATGCCTAAGGGCATCACGGTTGCCCTTGATGGTTTTGGGGCGGAGCAGGGGTTTGAGGTGCTCGCGCAGGGGGCGCGTGCCGCTGCGGCTGATGGGATTCGTCTGCGGGTGTTCGGGCCGCCTGAGGAGCTTGGCCTCGACGATGTAGCCGGGATCGAGGTCGTGCCGACCAAGGAGTCGATCGGCAACGAAGAGGACGCGGTCACGGCCGTGCGGGCGAAGAAGGAGGCGTCGGTCGTGCTTGCTGCTGCAGACGTGGCCGCGGGGCGCTCGGCGGCGATGGTCAGTTCGGGGTCGACCGGGGCAACGATGGCCGCCGCGACCTTTGGCCTGCGCAGGCTCAAGGGCGTACAGCGGCCCGCTTTGGCTGTGCAGTTGCCGGTGCCGGGCAAGCCGGTTCTCTTTCTCGATGTCGGCGCCAATGTCGAGGTGCGGGCGCAGCACCTTGTTCAGTTCGCCTTCCTCGGCGCCGCTTTCAGCGCGGCGGTGCTCGGGGTCGAGCAGCCACGGGTCGGGCTGCTCTCGGTCGGCGAGGAGGCCGGTAAGGGGCGCGAGGAGGTGGTTGCGGCCAACGATGCGCTCTCCGCCGCGGGGGGAATCGATTTCATCGGCAACGTCGAGGGCCGCGACCTGCCGGGCGATGTGGCCGACGTGGTCGTCACCGACGGCTTCACCGGCAACGTCTCGCTGAAGCTGATGGAGGGGACGGCGAAGGCGGTGACCGGGGCGATCCGCGATGCGGCCCGGTCCAACCCGCTGGCCTCGATCGGCGGGCTGCTGATGCGCCCGGCCCTCGGCGGCCTGCGGCGCGAGCTGCACCCCGACAGCACCGGCGGCGCGATCCTGCTCGGACTGCGCGGGATCGCGGTCGTCGGCCACGGCAGCGCCGAGCCCGACGGGATCGCCAACGCGATCCGCCTTGCCGCGCGCTGCGTCGAGGTCGACGCCGTCGGCCGCACCGCGGCGCTGCTGCGCGAGGGCGGCGCCGGCCGCGGCGCGCTCGCCGATCGTGACGAGGCGGACGGGGCGTGATAGGAACCCGACGACGATGAGCCGCGAGGAAGTCCTCACCCTGGTCCGCAACCACCTCGCCGAGGAGCTCGAGCTCGACGCCGGCAAGATCGGCGAGACGAGCCGCTTCAAGGAGGATCTCGATGCCGACTCGCTCGACCTCTACGAGCTGGTGATGGAGCTGGAGGACACTTACGGGATCTCCGTGTCCGAGGAGCAGGCGGCCAAGATCGCGACCGTCGGCGACGCCGTCGACTTCGTGCTCGAGCACGCGCCGGCGTGAGCGAGGAGACCCTCGCCGAGCTGATCGCCGAGCTGCCGGAGGACCTGCGCCGCCAGGCGCTCACCCACTCCTCCTGGACCGAGATCCGCACCGACTCCTACGAGCGCTTCGCCTATCTCGGCGACAGCGTCCTCGCCCTGGCCGTTGCCCGCGGTCTGATCGAGCAATTCCCCACGGTCGACGCCGGCGGCCTGACCAAGATCCACAACCAGGCGGTCAGCGGCGTCTCCTGCGCCGAGGTCGGCCGCGAGCTCGGCGTGCCCGAGATGCTGCGCGCCAACGAGCCCGAGGACATGCCGGTGGGGATCCCCGCCGAGGTCCTGCTCAGCGGCGAGCGGCCCCTGCCGGAGGCGACCGAGGCGCTGATCGGCGCCTGCTTTCTCGCCTTCGGCTTCGATCGGGTCGCCGCCGCCGTTGCCCAAGCCTTCGGGCCCCGGGTCGAGCACGCCGCCGAGACCCGGATCGACTTCAAGTCGGCGCTGCAGGAGTTACTGGCGCGGCGCCGCTCGGTCGTAAGCTACGAGGTGATCGCGGAAGCCGGGCCGCCGCACCGGCGCAAGTTCGAGGTGGCGGCGATCGTCGACTCCGAGCGAGTCGGCGAAGGCGAGGGCCGGAGTAAGAAGGCAGCCGAGCAAGCCGCCGCCGAGCAGGCGCTGAAACGGCTTGGGGATTGAGTTTGCTGATCGCGTCCGACGCGCTCGCGAGGCTTGGCCGCGGAGGGTCCAGGGACCGCTTCCGGAGAGATAACGCATGTATCTGAGATCAATCGAGATGAAGGGGTTCAAGTCCTTCCCCGAGCGGGCCAGGCTGGAGTTCTCGCCCGGCGTCAGCGTGATCGTTGGCCCCAACGGCTCCGGCAAGTCGAACATCACCGATGCGGTGCTCTGGGCGCTTGGTGAGCAGAGCCCGGGGGCGATCCGCGGTGCCTCGATGCAGGACGTGATCTCGGCCGGCGGCAAGGGCGTTGGACAGCGCCGCCTCGCCGAAGTCGAGGTGACGATCGACAACTCCGAGGGCCGCGCCGCCACCGAGCTCTCCGAGATCGCGGTCAAGCGCACCCTCGACCGCTCCGGCGAGGGCAGTTACCGCCTCAACGGCGCCCGCTGCCGCCTCGTCGACGTCACCGAGGTGCTCTCCGACACCAACCTCGGCCGCGAGATGCACTCGGTGATCAGCCAGGGCCGGGTCGAGTCGATCATTCACTCCAAACCGCGCGAACGGCGCCTGCTGATCGAGGAGGCGGCCGGTCTTGGCAAGCACCGCAAGCGCCGCCGCCGGGCCGAGCTGAAGCTGCGCGCCGCTCGCGACAACCTCGATCGCGCCCTCGACCTCGAGCGCGAGGCGCGGGCCCGCCTGCGGCCGCTGAAGCGACAGGCCCAGGCGGCCGAGCTCGGCGCCCGAATCGAGCGCGAGGAACTTGGCTTGCGCGGTCAGCTGGTCGCCGAGGAACTGCGCTTCGGTGCCGATCGCGCCGCCGCCGCGGAGAAGGCGGCGGCGGAGGCCCGTGCTCAGCGCGCGGTGCTGGAGAAGAACCTGGCCGAGGTGAGCGCGAAGCGCCGCGCCGCCGAGGAGCGCTTTGCCACCCGCGACCGCGAGCGCACCCAGGCCTGGGGGCTGCTGACCAAACTTCGCGGCGAGCAACAGCGGATCGCGATCCGCGCCACCGGCCTGGCCGACCGCGAGGGCGACATCTCCGCCCGCCTCGATTCGCTGCGCAGCGAGCTCGGCCCGTTGACGCTTGACATCGGTGCCACCGCGGCGCCCGGCGAACGGGCACGCAAACTCGAGGAGGAGCTGAACGAGATCGACGCCGGCCTGTCCAGCGCCGTCGAGGGCCTCGCTCGCGCTCGCCTGGCCGACGCCAGCGAGTCGGCCCGCGAGACCGCGCTTGGGGCGGTCCAGAGCGGGGCCGAGCGCGCCTCGCGCCACGCCCGTCGGGCCGAGGGCCTGCTCGGCGAGCGCGCCCGCGAGGTCCTGCGCAAGCGCCTCGCCGGTGGCGAGGAACTGCTCGACGACGTTCGCGCTGCGGCGGCCGCTGCGACCGTGGCCGAGGCGGCGATTAGGGCCCGGGTCGAGCGGATCGAGGGCCGCGTCGTCGGCGGCGAGGGCGACAGCGACGAGATCGCCGAGGAGATGCGCGCCTGCTCGCAGCGCGAGTACGAGTTGCAGGCCGAGATGACGAAGGCGTCCGATCGGCTCACCGAAGTCGAGGTCGAAGCAGCCCACCTCGGCGACCGTCGCACCGAGGCCGCCAAGGAGCTGGCCTCGATCGCCGAGCGCCTCGGCGAGGAGGTCGAGCCGGCGAGTGAGGCTCTGAGCGACGAGGATCGCGCCGAGATCGACCGTCGGCTCGAGCGCCTCGAGCGCCGCCGCGCCCAGATCGGCCCGGTCAACCCGCTCGCCGAGCAGGAGTACGAGGAGGCCCGCGAGCACGTCGAGTCGCTGCAGGCCCAGCGCGAGGACACCGAGCGCGGGATGCGCGAGCTGGAGGCGCTGATCCGCGACATCGACCGCGAGATCGAGCGCGCTTTCGAGCAGACCTTCGAGGCGACGGCGAAGAACTTCGAGGAGATGGTCGAGCACCTCTTCCCTGGTGGACGCGGTCGTCTGCGCCGGGTCACCCTGCGTGCCGTTCCCGACGCCGAGGCAGAGGGGGAGACGGCGACAGAGGATGCGGTCGGGGACGATGAGGAGGCCGAGGAACAGCGCGAGGAGTTCGGCGTCGAGATCGAGGTCACCCCGGCCGGCAAGTCGACCCGCAAGCTCTCACTGCTCTCCGGCGGCGAGAAGTCGCTGGTCGCGATCGCCTTCGTCTTCGCCGTCTTCCTGGCAAGGCCGTGCCCCTTCTACATCCTCGACGAGGTCGAGGCCGCGCTCGACGACGCAAACATCGACCGCTTCCTGCAGCTGGTCCGGCGTTTCTCCGATCGCGCCCAGTTCGTCATCGTCACCCACCAGAAACGCACCATGGACGCCGCCGACGTTCTCTACGGCGTCAGCATGGGTGGCGACGGCGTCACCAAGGTCGTCTCCCGCCGCCTTCCACGCGAAGTGGCCGAGGACGGGGGCGAGGTCGAGGTGGAGGAGGCAGAGGTTGAGCCGCCGCCCCCTTTCGCTGGTATGGCTGAGGACGAAGCGGATGAGGATGCCGCCGAGGAGTCCGCGCCTCCGGGCCTGATCGGCGAGCAGCCCGCCGCGGTGTCGCCGACGCCACCCGGGTCGGTCGAAGCGGCTTAGCCCGACGTTCTCCTCGCTTAAAGAAAACAGAACGTTCCCGGATCGGGGGCCACGCTACGCTGTGCGCGGGGAAGGAAAGGAGGGATCGTGGCGCAGCGGCACATGGACAGGCTGACGTCGTTCGACACGTCATTTCTGGCTAACGAGAAGTCCAACGGGCACATGGCGATCGGCGCCGTGCTGGTCTGCGAGGGCGAGCCGCCCAGCCACGAGGAGTTCCTCGCCAGCATCCGCAGCCGCCTGCACCTGCTGCCGCGACTGCGCCAGCGCCTCTCCTACCCGCCGCTGGGCCTGGGCCGCCCGTTCTGGGTCGATCACCCCGATTTCGATGTTCACGAGCACGTCAGCCGCAAGCTGCTCGACGCCCCCGGCAGCGACGAGCAGTTCCGCAACGCCGTCGCCGAGACCTTCGCCCCGCCGCTCGATCGTTCGAAGCCGCTCTGGGAGCTCTGCTTGGTCGAGGGCATGGAGAACGGCCGCTTCGCGATCGTCTACAAGACCCACCACGCGATGGCCGACGGCATCTCCGCTGTCGACATCGGGGTGCTGCTCTTCGATGTCGAGCCAACCACCGAGCCGGTGCCCGAGCCGGCCCCCTGGGAGCCGAAGCAGGCTCCCTCGCGAATCGGGCTGGTGGGCCACGCCGTGCGAGGGTTCGGCCAGATGTTCGCGCGCGCCGGGCGTTGGCTCGGCGCCGCCTTCCGCAAGCCGCGCCGCGCCGCCAAACGCGCCTTTGACGGCATCGCCGGCCTCTGGGAGGTGACCTGGAACCTCGCCAGGCCGGCGCCGAAGGTGCCGCTCAACGTCGACATCTCCCCGCATCGCCTCTTCTACGGCGCCCGCTGCGATCTCGACCAGTTCAAAGAGCTGAAGAACGTCCTCGGCGCCACCGTCAACGACGTCACCCTGGCGGTCACCGCCGGCGCCCTGCGCCGCTGGATGCTCGACCGCGAGCTGGAGACCGAGGGGGTCGAGCTGCAGGCTCTGGTGCCGGTCTCGATCCGCACCGAAGACGAGCACGGTGAGCTCGGCAACAAACTGACGGCGATGCGCGGGCCGCTGCCGGTTGGCATCGCCGATCCAGTCGAGCGGGTGCGCTTCGTCTCCAAGGCGATGGACGACCTCAAGGCCTCCAAGCAGCCGCTCGGCGCCGAGGCGATCTGGGGTCTCAACGACTGGTTCCGCGATTTCGCCCCGCCGCTGCTGCTAGGCCCGACCGCGGCAATCAACTTCTCGACCCGGCTCTTCAACCTGCTCGTCACCAACTTTCCCGGCCCGCAGATTCCCTTCTACGTGCGCGGCCGCGAGCTGGTCGAGGTCTACCCGGTCGGCTTCCTCGCCCGCCGCCACGCGCTGGCGATCGCGATCATCAGCTACAACGGTGCGATCGGCTTCGGCCTGCTCGGCGACCGCGACTCGATGGCCGACATCGACCGCATCGGCACCTACATCGAGCAGGGCGTGGAGGAGCTTCGCATCGCCGCCGGGATAGCCTCCCCGGATGATGGCGACGAGTTGGCAGGAGATCCTCGACCTGGGGCAGCGAGCGGCCCCAACGGGTTCGTCCGAGGCTGAGAGCGAGGGCGAGCGCCGCGGCGTCTTCCGCCGCCTGCGCCAGAGCCTCTCCAAGAGTCGCAAAGCGCTCACCGAGGAGCTCTCCTCGAGCTTCTTCGAGCGCATTGATGAGGGGACCTGGGAGCGGCTCGAGGAGGCCTTGATCCTGGCCGACACCGGCGCGCCGACCACCGCCAAGGTGGTCGAGCGTCTCGAGCATGAGGTCGAGGCCGGCACCGTGCCCGCCGACGGTGAGGCGGTGCAGGCGCGGCTGATCGAGATCCTCGCCGAGGTCGCGGCCACGGCGCGGGCGCCGATCGACCTCAGCGGCGAGCCGGCAGTGCTGCTGATGGTCGGGGTCAACGGCACCGGTAAGACGACGACGATCGGCAAGATCGCCTGGCACCTGTCAAAGGAGTTCGGCCTCTCTGTCGTGCTCGCCGCCGGTGACACCTACCGCGCCGCCGCCGCCGAGCAGCTGGCCGAGTGGGCCGATCGTGCGGGCGCCGAACTGGTCCGCGCCGAGGAGGGCTCCGACCCCGGCGCGGTCGCTTTCGACGCGGTCGAGGCCGCCCGCGCCCGCGGCGCCGACGTGGTCATCGTCGACACCGCCGGCCGCCTGCACACGCAGACCAACCTGATGGAGGAGCTGGCCAAGGTGCGGCGGGTGATCGCCAAGCAGATGCCCGGCGCCCCGCACGAGACTTTGCTCTCGATCGATGCGACCACGGGTCAGAACGGCCTGCGCCAGGCGAAGATCTTCGCCGAGGCGGCCGAGGTCGACGGCGTCGTCCTGACCAAGCTCGACGGCACCGCCAAGGGCGGCATCGTCCTCGCCATCGCCGACGAGCTGGGCATCCCGGTCAAGCTAATTGGCACCGGCGAGACGCTCGAGGACCTCCGTCCCTTCGATCCCACCGACTTCGCCAACGCCCTGCTCACCGACTAATCGCTGACTTCGTCTTTTTGGGTGCAATGTCATCCCAAACGACAAAGTCAGTCCCGTAAGCTCAGCCGCGGATGTTCGACCAGCTCTCAGACCGGCTGCAGGCGACGCTCTCCGATGTCCGCTCGCGCGGCAAGCTGAGCGAGTCCGACGTTGACGCGGCGATGCGCGAGATCCGCCTCGCCCTGCTCGAGGCCGACGTCAACTTCAAAGTCGTCAAAACCTTCACCAAGACACTGAAGGAGCGCTGCCTCGGCGCCGACGTGCTTGGCAGTCTCGACCCGGGCCAGCAGGTGATCAAGATCGTCAACGAGGAGCTGACCGGGCTGATGGGCGGCACCGGCTCAGAGCTCGCCTTCGCCTCCAGCGGCCCGACCGTGATCCTGATGGCCGGCCTGCAGGGCTCGGGCAAGACCACAGCCTGCGCCAAGCTCGCCCGCTTCCTGCGCGAGAACGGCAAGAAGGACGTCGCCCTCGCCGCCTGCGACGTCTATCGCCCCGCCGCGGTCGATCAGCTGGTCACCGTCGGCGGCCGCGTCGGCGCTCACGTCTACGAGAAAGGCACCGACGCCGACCCGGTCGAGATCGCCGCCTGGGCGCTGGAGCAGGCCAAGACCGAGCGCCGCGACGTGCTGATCGTCGACACCGCCGGCCGCCTCCACGTCGACCAGGAGCTGATGGAGGAGCTCTCGCAGATCCGCAAGCGGGTCAAGCCCCACGACGTGCTGCTGGTCGTCGACGCGATGACCGGCCAGGACGCCGTCGGGGTCGCCGAGTCCTTCGCTGACGCGGCCGAGTTCGACGGCGTGGTGATGTCAAAGCTCGACGGCGACGCCCGCGGCGGCGCCGCGCTCTCGGTCAAGGCGGTGACCGGCAAGCCGATCCTCTTCGCCTCGACCGGCGAGAAGCTCGAGGCCTTCGACCGCTTCCACCCCGACCGCATGGCCTCGCGCATCCTCGGCATGGGCGACGTCCTCAGCTTGATCGAGAAAGCCGAGCAGCAGATCGACGAGGACCAGGCGGCCGACCTCGAGCGGAAACTGCGGAAGAACCAGTTCACCCTCGAGGACATGCTTCAGCAGATGCGCCAGGTGCGCAAAATGGGCCCGCTCAGCGGCATTCTCGGCATGTTGCCCGGCATGGGGGCGATGAAACAGCTGAAGAACGCCGACATCGACGAGGGGCAGCTCGACCGCGTCGAGGCGATCATCCTCTCGATGACACCCGAAGAGCGGGCCAACCCCGGACTGATCAAGGGCTCGCGTCGCAAACGCATCGCCAACGGATCTGGAACGCGGCCCCAGCAGGTCAACCAGCTGATCAAGCAGTTCGACCAGATGCGCAAGATGATGCGCCACATGACTTCGGGCAAGATGCCCGACGCCCAACAGCTCGCCGCGATGACCGGAGGAGCGCCGCGCCCAAAGGTAAGAAGGCGCTAACCGAAATCAGGCCGCGTGTCCTCCCAGGGAGCGCAGCGACCGGTGATCCGGGCGCAGCCCGGATTCGTCCGGCACGCGTAGGAGGGGCCTGAGCCTGTACCCTGCTCGATCTATGGCAGTCCGAATAAGACTTAGACGAGTGGGGTCCAAGAAGAACCCGATCTGGCGGATCGTCGTCGCCGACAAGCGCTCGCCGCGTGACGGTCGCACGATCGAGACGATCGGGCAGTACAACCCGCAGACCGAGCCTTCGACGATCGAGCTTGACGAGACCCGTGCCCGCCACTGGCTGGAGCACGGCGCCCAGCCGTCGGAGACCGTCGCCACGCTGCTGCGCACCAAGGGCATTCCCGCCTCCGGTAGCTGAGCCTGACGTGACCGAGCTGCTGGAGTTCCTGGTCCGCTCGCTGGTCGAGGACCCGAGTGCCGTTGTCGTCGAGGAGCTGGAAGAGGAAGGCGACCTCGTCTACGAGATCAGCGTCGCCGAGGACGACCTGGGCCGAGTGATCGGCAAGGGCGGCCGAGTCGCCAACGCGATCCGGACGATCGCGAAAGCCGCCGCGGTGCGGCTCGACCGGCGTGTCATAGTCGACATCCTCGATTGAAGCTCGACATCTTCACGCTCTTCCCGGAGGCGTTCGACTGGTTCCAGTCGCAGCGCTCGGTCCAGAACGCGATCGGCGAAGGGAACGAGCTGCGGCTGATCAACTACCGCGACACGACCCCGCTCAGCGCCGGCCAGGTCGACGACGCGCCCTACGGAGGCGGGGCGGGCATGGTGCTGAGGGTCGACGTCGTCGACGCGGCGCTGCAGGCCGCCTATCCGCACGGGGAAAAGCCCCGCACGGTCCTGCTCTCGCCAACCGGGCGGCTGCTCGACGACGAGCTTGCCGACGAGCTGACCCGGGAGCCCCACGTGGCGCTGCTCTGCGGTCGCTACGAGGGCTTTGACGACCGCGTGCACCAGCACTTCGCCGACGACGAGGTCTCGATCGGCCGCTACGTGCTGGCCGGCGGAGAGCTGCCGGCAATGGTGCTGGCCGACGTGGTGATGCGCAAGCTGCCCGGGGCGCTTGGGCACGCGCACAGCGCCGTCGAGGAGTCCTTCAGCGAGGTGCTCGAGGGGATGCCCGAGTACCCGCACTTCACCCGCCCCGCCAACTACCGGGGATGGGACGTGCCCGAGGTGCTGCTCTCCGGCGACCACGAGCGGGTGCGGCTCTGGCGCCTGGAGCAGAGCAGGGCTCGGGCCGAGCAGTCCGAAAAAAACCCGGAGTAGCTACCATTCCGCCACCGCGCGGCGCCCGGTCCGGGCCCGGCGGTCTTTTTTCGCATGAGCAGCGTCATTGACGACATCGAGCGCGGTCAGCTGAGGAAGGGTCTCCCTTCCTTCGATCCAGGCGATCGCGTCCGCGTGCACTTCCAGGTCGTCGAGGGCCAGCGCCGCCGCACCCAGGTCTTCGAGGGAATCGTCCTGCGGCGGCAGGGCTCGGGAGTGCGTGAGACCTTCACCGTGCGCAAGCAGTCCTTCGGTGTCGGCGTCGAGCGGACCTTTCCGCTGCACTCGCCGAAGATCGAGAAACTGGAGATTGCCGCGCGCGGCGACGTGCGCCGGGCCAAGCTCTACTACCTGCGCGGTCGCATCGGCAAGGCGGCTCGCGTCGCCGAGCGCCGCTGGGGCATCGACGAGGAGCTGATCTCGGCGCCCGCTGCGGCGGAGCCCGAGGCGGTCGACGCCGAGGGCGTCAGCCAGGCCGAGGAAGACGCTCAGGTTGAGGGCGCCGCGGCTGAGGCCGAGGCGTCTGAGGCCGAGGCACCAGAGGCCGAGGTCTCAGCTGAGACTGAGGAGGCTGCGCCCGCTGAGGCTGAGGCGAGCGAGGAGCCGGCAGCGGAGACTGAGCCGGCGGCAGAGGCTGAGCCGGCAGCAGAGGCTGCAAGTGAGACAGCGGCAGAGACAGACGCTGAGGCGCCTGAGGCGGGGGAGACCGAGGACAACGCCGCGGCTGAGGATGCCGAGGATGAGTCGCCGGATGAGAAGTCCGACGACTCCGGCGGGGACCCGGCCTGAAACTCTCGATCCCGAAGCCGAAAAGTCGAGGCGGCGGGTTCGTAGAGCTGGTCGTCATCGTCGCGCTGGCCCTGGGGCTTGCGCTGGCGATCCAGGCTTGGCTGATCAAGCCCTACCAGATTCCCTCGCAGTCGATGGAACCGACCCTGGACGTCGGCCAGCGGGTCCTCGTCAACCGCTTCCTCTACCACTTCACCGACCCAAAGCCCGGCGACATCGTCGTCTTCCACCCGCCCAAGGGGGCCGACAGCGGCACCGAATGTGGGGTCACGGTCAAAGGCCAGGAGCCGGTTGAAGTCGGTATGCCCTGCCCGAAGCCGACGGCGGAAGAGTCGAGCCAGAACTTCATCAAGCGGATCGTCGCCGGGCCCGGCGACACGCTCAGCGTGCGCAACGGCCACCCGGTCGTCAACGGGGTCGAGAAGACCGAAGAGTCCTACATCAGGCCCTGTGGCTCAGTTCCTTCCTGCACTTTGCCAAAACCGATCAAGGTTCCACCCGGCTACTACTTCATGATGGGCGACAACCGTGGGGAAAGCGACGACAGCCGTTTCTGGGGCCCGGTCCCCCGTGGATGGATCATCGGCAAGGCCTTTGCCACCTACTGGCCCCCAGATCGAATCGGCGTCCTCTAAGCCCGCGACGAAGGGCAAGCTTCACCAACGCCGCCTGGCGCGCACCCGTCGTCTCTTCGCCTTCGACCGCGGCCTCGACAGCCGCTGGGTCGCCGGCGCCGATGAGGCCGGCCGCGGCTGCCTCGCCGGCCCGCTGGTCGCGGCCGCGGTGCTGATCGACTACGAGACGCTCTCCCACGCCGACCGCCGCGCCCTCGCCGGCCTGCACGACTCCAAGCAGATGCACGCCGAGAAGCGGGCCGAGCTCTTCCCCTGCGTGCTGCGCGCCGCCGAGCGGGTCAGCGTCGTGGTGCGCTGTGCCCGCGGCATCGACCAGCGCGGCCTGCACGTGACCAACATCGAAGCGCTCTCCAACGCGCTCGAACGGCTGTCCCCCGACGAGCGGGCCACCTGTCTCGTCGATGGCTTCTCGCTGCGACACTGCACCGTTCCCCACAGGGCCGTGATCGAAGGCGACGGCACCAGCGCCGCGATCGCCGCCGCCTCGGTGATTGCCAAGGTCACCCGCGACCGCTACATGCAGCGTGCCGCCGCCCAGCACCCCGGCTGGGGCTTCGAGGAGCACGTCGGCTACTCGACCCCCGAGCACCGCGAGGCGATCGAGCGCATCGGCATCTCGCCGCTGCACCGCCGCTCGTTTCAATCGGTGGCGTATAGCCAGCTCGGGCTCGCCGCGCTCTGACCGGCGCATCTCGGCGTCCTCGGTCGCTCGCGTGCAGAGCACGCCACGCTCCCTGCGTCCTTGACCTGCTTGGTCAGAACGCGGCGATGATGTGCTCAACATCAACTAGCTGATCGTTTCGATCAAAGGTGACGCCGACAGCATCAAAGCGGATGTCGTCATAGCTGACAGCGCCGTGGTTTTCGGCCATCCATGTGGTTGCCAGGCGCCGAACGCGCTGCTGCTTGCGCCAATCGACCGAGAGGACGGGGCGCTCGGGACCGTAGGACGAGTTGGCGCGCCCGGCCTTGACCTCGAGGAAGACGAGGGTGCGGGCGTCAAGGGCGACGATGTCGAGCTCGCCGTAGCGGGTACGGGCGTTGCGCTCGAGGATCTCCCAGTGGGCCGCGATCAGCCGGGTGGTGACGAGATCCTCCGCGGTGCGGCCAAGACGCTGTCGCTGCGCGGTCATTGCCGGCGACGATAGGGGCGGCAAGGCCTGATCAAAGCGGGCGTGCGAGTGACGCGCGGGTGAATTTTCAGAGCTGACACGCAGACCGCACCACGCGTCGGATTCGCCTCCATAGCGTCGTTGCCATGCTCGCAACGGCGCAGACGTTCACCCTCGATGGCATCTCGGCGCGGCCGGTGCGGGTCGAGGTCGACGTCCACCGCGGACTGCCGGCCTTCTCCGTCGTCGGTCTGCCCGATGCGGCGGTGCGCGAGGCGCGCGAGCGGGTGCGGGCGGCGTTGGTCAACTGCGGCTTTGAGTTTCCGCTGCGGCGCATCGTCGCCAACCTCGCGCCCGCCAGTCTGCGCAAGGCGGGGCCCGGTCTCGACCTGGCGATCTCGGTCGCCCTGCTCACCGCCTCGGGACAGCTCGAGCTGGCAGGCTCGATCGCGATGGTGGGCGAGCTCGCCCTCGACGGTTCGGTGCGAGCGGTCCCTGGAGTCTTGGCGATTGCCGAGGCGGCGCGCGAGCGAGGTTGTGAGGCAATTGTCGTGCCGGCGGAGAACGGCGCCGAGGCGGCCCTTGTTGAAGGCCTCGAGGTGATCTGCCTCGAGAGCCTTGGTCAGGTCGCGGCCCTCGCCGCGGGGGAGTGGACGCCGCCACGGCCACGCCCGATGTCGCTCGACCGTCGCCAAGGAGAGACGCTGCCGGACCTTGCCGACCTGCGCGGCCAGCGCCACCTGCGCTACGCGTTGGAGGTCGCGGCTGCGGGCGGCCACAGCCTGCTGATGGTCGGCCCGCCCGGGGCCGGCAAGTCGCTCGCCGCGAGCCGCTTGCCCTCGATCCTGCCGCCGCTGGCGGCAGGCGAGGCGCTCGAGGTGGCGCGGATCGCCAGCGTCTGCGGCAGGCTCGGTGCAGGCGCGGGCGGCAGGCCGTTTCGCTCTCCTCATCACACGATCAGCCCGGCGGGCCTGGTTGGCGGCGGTAACCCGCCCGGTCCGGGCGAGGCGACTTTGGCGCATCGCGGGGTGCTTTTTTTGGATGAGCTCTGCGAGTTTCGCCGCGACACTCTGGAGGCGCTGCGCGCGCCCCTGGAGAGCGGCTGGGTGGCTGTCGCGCGCGCCGGTGCGTGGCGGCAACTGCCCTGCCGCTTCATGCTCGTCGCCGCCTCCAATCCCTGCCCCTGCGGGCGCGGCGAGAGCGACCCCGAGTGCACTTGCGCACCGCTCGCGGTACGCCGCTACCAGGCGAGGCTGAGCGGCGCGCTCGCCGACCGCATCGACGTCCTTGCCGCGATCCGCCAGCCCAGCGCCGAGGAGATCGGCGGACCGGCCGGGGAGCCCTCTGAGGCGGTTCGCGAGCGGGTGGCTGCCGCGCGCGAGCGTCAGGAACGCAGGCTCGGGGCCGGCCGTAGCAATGCCGAGATGACCGCCGCGGAGGTGCGCGAGTGCACGCTCGAGGCGAGCGCCGCCACGCTGCTGGCGGAGTCCTACTCGCGTCGCCGCCTCAGCGGCCGCGCTCACGACCGCGTTCTGCGCCTGGCTAGAACGATCGCCGACCTCGCCGGCAGCGAGGCGGTCGGCCACGAGCAGGTCGCCCAGGCCCTGCAGTTGCGGCGGAGGGACAGCGAGTGAACGAGCCAAACGCCTGCGCCGAATGCCTGCGCCGGGCGCGGCTGCTCGCCCACCTGGCGCCCTACATCGAAAAAATTTCCAGCGCTGCCCCTGGCTCGCGCTCGCCGGAACTCCTGCGGCTCTGTAACGAGGACCTTGCTGCCGCGGCCGCGCCCAAGATCGCCGTTCAGGTGCTCGCCGAGGTCAGTGCGGTGCCGGAGCAGCGGCTCCGCTCCGACCTGCTGGCCGCCCACTGCTGGGCCTGCTGTCGCCACGACCCGGCCTTTCCACCTGGGCTGGCCGATGCGGCCGACGCCCCCTGGGTGCTGATCGGGCGTGGGGACCCGGGCTTGCTCGAACGGCTTGCGCCGGAGGAGACGGTGACGATCGTCGGCGCGCGGCGGGCCAGCACCTACGGTCGCGAGATGGCGCGTGAACTCGGTCGCGAACTGGCCGCCGCCGGCCTGCTCGTTACCAGCGGCCTCGCCTTCGGCATCGACGCCTGCGCGCATCGCGGCGCGCTTGAAGCCGACACCACGGTCGCCGTGCTCGGTTGCGGCGCCGATATGGCCTATCCGGCCTCGCACCGATCGCTCTGGCGGCGGATCTGCGAGCGCGGCCTCGTCCTCTCCGAGCTGCCGCCCGGCACCGGTGCATGGCGCTGGACCTTTCCGGCCCGCAACCGGATCATGGCGGCCCTGGCCGGGATGACCGTGGTCGTCGAGGCGGCGCAGCGCTCCGGTTCGCTGATCACGGCCGACCTCGCCGCCGATCTCGGCCGCGATCTCGGTGCGGTACCCGGCCCGGTCAACTCGCGCGCCTCGGCCGGCACGAATGACCTCTTGGCCGGTGGCGCCTGCCTGATTCGCGACGGCCAGGATGTGCTCGACGCGATGCTGGGCCCGGGAGTCCGCAAGACGGAGCGGATTGGCGCTGACCTGGACGCGCGTTTGCGTGAGGTGTTGGCGGCCCTGGAGCGTGGTGCGGAGACCAGCGACGCGATCGCTGACGCGCTCGACCTCGACGGCGCCGAGGCGGCCTCGGCGCTGGCCACCCTGGAGGCGCTCGGCTACGTCTCCTGTTCACTCGTAGGTGTGTACTCGCGAACGCTGCTCTCGGCGCCCGCCATCTAGGCTGCGACCGTGTCCTCGACCTCGATTCCAGCCGTGCTCTCGATCGCGGGATCGGACTCCGGCGGCGGTGCCGGAATTCAGGCTGATCTGAAGGCGTTTGCGCGTTGCGGCGTACACGGGATGACCGCGATTACCGCGATCACGGCGCAGAACACGGTCGGTGTCGAGGCGATTGAAACGGTCTCGCCGGAGATGATCGTCGCCCAGGTCGGCGCCGTCGCTGAAGACATCGGCGTCGCCGCGGTGAAGATCGGGATGCTCGGTACAGCCGAGACGGTCGAGGCGGTGGTCGAGGCGCTTCGCTTCGTCGGTGAGGCGCCGGTGGTGATCGATCCGGTGATGGTCGCCGAGAGCGGCGCGGTGCTGCTCGATGAGGAGGCGCGCTCGGCATTGATCGAGCGCCTGCTGCCGCTGGCGACGGTGGTCACGCCCAACATTCCCGAGGCGCGCGTGCTCAGCGGCGGCGGCGGGCAGGATTCCCAGGAGGATCTGGCCCGCGAGGTGCGGGCGCTGGGTCCCCACGCGGTGGTCGTAACCGGCGGCCACAGCGAGCGCGTCATCGACCTCTTCTTCGACGGTCGCGAGTCGGCCGAGATTCCCGGTGAACGACACGCCGACGGCGCTGCGCACGGCTCCGGTTGCACCCACTCCTCGGCCCTGGCCGCCTACCTGGCGCTTGGCGAGACTCCGCTCGAGGCGGCGCGCAAGGCACGAGAGGTTGCCTCCGCCGCGGTGGCTTCTGGCCTGCGCGAGATCGGCGAGGGGCCGGGGCCGGTAGATGTCTTCGACCTGACCTCTGGACTGCCTCAGTAGATTTTGGCCATGAGCTCAAACGGCGCCACCACGACCAAGCTTCCCCGTCCCCGCTCGAGTGCCCTCTTCGACGGCCCCGACCGGGCCCACTCGCGCGCCTACATGAAGGGCGTCGGCTACGACGACGACGCGCTGAGCCGGCCGACGATCGGCATCGCCAACACCTGGGCCGAGGCGAACTCCTGCAACTTCCACCTGCGCGGGCTGGCCGAGCACGTCAAGGAGGGCGTCCGCGCCGCCGGCGGCACACCGCTCGAGTTCAACACCGTCGCGATCTCGGACGGGATAACGATGGGAACGCAGGGGATGAAGGCCTCGCTGGTCAGCCGCGAGGTGATCGCCGACTCGATCGAGCTGATGGCTCGCGGCTATCAGTTCGACGCGATCGTCGCCCTCTGCGCCTGCGACAAGACGATCCCCGGCTGCGCGATGGCGCTCGCCCGCCTCGACGTCCCCTCCGTCGTCCTCTACGGCGGCTCGATCGCGCCCGGCCACTGGCACGGCCGCGACGTGACCATCCTCGACATCTTCGAGGCGATGGGCGCCCACAACGCCGGCGACATGAGTGACGAGGAATTGAACGAGCTCGAGGGCGTCGCCAGCCCCGGCGCCGGTGCCTGCGGCGGTCAGTTCACCGCCAACACGATGGCCTGCGCCTTCGAGGCGCTCGGGGTCAGCGCCGGTGGCTCGGCCATGGTCCCGGCCGAAGACGACGAGAAGGGCACGGTGGCGGAGCGGATCGGTGAGCTGGTCCTCAACGTCCTGGTCGAGGACATCCGGCCGAGCAAGGTGATCACCCGCGACTCACTGGAGAACGCGGCCGCCTGCGTCTGCGCTTCCGGCGGCTCGACCAACGCGGTCCTGCACTTGATCGCGCTGGCCAAGGAGCTCGATATCGAGCTGACGATGGCCGACTTCGAGCGGATCTCCCGTGCTACGCCGCTCTTCGCCGATCTCAAGCCGGGTGGCCGCTTCGTCGCCACCGACCTCTACGCCGCCGGCGGCGTGCCGGTGATCCTCAAGCGCCTGGCCGAAGCGGGCAGCCTGCACGAGGACGCGATCACCGTGACCGGCAAAACGATCGGCGAGGTCGCGGCGGAGGCGAGCGAGGCGCCCGGGCAGGAAGTCGTCCGTCCATTGAGCGACCCGAAGAGCCCGGAGGGCGGCCTGGCGATCCTCGGCGGCAACCTCGCCCCCGAGGGCTCCGTGGTCAAGCTCGCCGGCACCGAGCGCACCCAGCAGACTGGGCCGGCGCGCGTCTTTGACTCAGAAGAGGATTGCTACCGCGCGGTCAAGGATCAGCAGATCAATCCCGGCGACGTCGTCGTGATCCGCAATGAGGGCCCGGTCGGCGGCCCCGGCATGCGCGAGATGCTTCAGGTCACCGCCGCGATCGTCGGCGAGGGCCTGGGGGAGAGCGTGGCGATGGTCACCGACGGCCGCTTCTCCGGCGCCACCCGCGGCCTGATGATCGGCCACGTAGCACCCGAGGCCGCCAGGGGCGGCCCGATCGCGGCGATCCGCGAGGGCGATGAGATCACGGTCGACATCGACAACCGCCGCCTCGACGTCGATCTCTCTGATGAGGAGATCGCCAAGCGAATCGCGGCTTACAAATCACCCCCCTCGCCCTTCGGCAAGGGCGTGATGGCCAAGTATGCGGCCACCGTCTCATCGGCGTCCGAAGGCGCGGTAACCGCGTAGTCCCAACTCGATCGACCGGCCCTAGGCCGAGTTGACCTCGAGGAACTCGTCCAGAACGGCGTTGAAGCGAGCCGGCCGCTCCATCTGCGGCACGTGCCCCGTGTCCTCGAAGATCTCCAGGCGAGAGTGAGGGATTCGGCGGTTGTAGCTGAGAGCGGCGGCCGACGGGATTACCCAGTCGTGGGTTCCCCAGACGATCATCGTCGGGATCTCGATCTCTTCGAGGCGGTCGCGGGCGTCGTATTCGATCACCGCGTCGAGGGCGTCGGCGAAGCCCGGGCAGGGCACGCCAGACGCCATCTGCTCCCAGAGCAGCTCCCTGCCCAGGCGGCCCGGGTAGCGGATCGCGAAGCGGAACATCAGGTAGCGGGCGCGGCGGTGGGTGACGAAGAAGCGGGCGGCGGCGCCGAAGGGGCGGCCGAAGGTGTTCCAAGCGTGGGAGGTCGCCCGGCCGCGCTCGTGGGGGAGCCAGGTGTTGATGAAGCCCGCCGCTGAGACCAAGACCAGGCGGTTGAAGCGTCCCGGCTCCGCGAGCACCGCCTCGGCTGCGACCAGGCCGCCCATCGAGTTGCCGACCAGGGTGGCGTCGTGGCCAATTTCCAACTTCTCGCAGAAGTCCCGCAGCAAGCGGCCGTAGGCGGGCATGTCGATCGGCCAGGAGGGCATCGGGCTGGCACCGAAGCCGGGCAGGTCGAGGGCGATGGCGCGATGGGAGCGGCCGAAGTGCGGCAGGTTTTCCAGCCAGGCCTGCCAGGAGCTAGTCAGGCCGTGGACGAAGACGATCGGCTCGCCCTCACCGATCTCCGCGTAGTTGACGGTCGCCCCCGGCAGCTTGAGCCGGTGAACGTGCGGCCGCCAATCGATCCTCAGCCAGTCGGGATCTAAGTTGCCGTAGTCGTCACGCATAGCCCATACGTTCGAGTATGGGTATTTCGCGAATCTGCGGCGGCTGCAGGTGATCCCAGAGGATTCCGCGCGGCCGCTCGTACTGGCGCTCGACCTCGATCACGGCGCGCGGCGTCGCGATCACGTCGACCGGGAGATCGTGCGCGGTCATCATCAAGTGGCGGCGCAGGACCTGGGTCGGGTGCACCGTGGTCGCCACCGTGGTGTGGCTGTCGATCTTGCCGGCGTCGATCAGCACCCCGTACTCGAGGTCGGAGTAACCGCCGCCCTTGCCGACCCGGGCGCCGCTGAGGTTGACCGCGACCGAGCCGCAGAGGACGAAGTCGATCTCGGGCAGCTCGTCGAGGGCGACGACGCGGCCGTGTTTGAGCGCGCCCTTGATCGTCGCCGCCTCTTTGACCGCGCGTTTGGAGAGCTTTTTCGGATCAAGGACCCGAAAGGGGTGCGGGTCGCGCAGGCGAGGCACCGCCATGATCACGATCTTGCCCTCCTCGAGGGCGATGCGCCGCGCGTAGGTCTGCGGTGAGTCGGGGTTCGCCTTGATTACCCGGGCGCGCCGCCAGAGGCGATGGCCGGCGAGCTTTTCCGCCGCCATCTTCGCCCCGGCGAAGTTGGGGATGCGGCCCTCGGCGCCGGGGAAGCGCGAGACGCCCTCACGGTCCATGGCCTTCCAAACTTCCTTGCGGACGGTGTCCTTACTGGCTTTCGGTGGCACGGCATGAAAGATATCCGCAGCGACCGTCACCCTGTCGGACGTTGATTTGCAGGTGATCTGAGCATTTGGGCCGAATGATCCGTCTGCCTAAACTTTTGCGTAGGTCAGGTTTGGCTGGATATATGCCGATCGTTGGGGAAAGGTGATGGGGCGGAAGACTCAAATCGCGGTTCTCGCCCTCGTCGGGCTGCTGCTTCTAGGTGTCGCTGCCGGCTACGCCTACGACAGCTCGGAGAAGGACAAGATCGCCGACGGCGTCAGCGTCGGCGGCGTCGACGTCGGCGGCATGGATGAAGCGGAAGCCAAGCAGGCGGTCAGTCGCCAGCTGCTCGGGCCGCTGAAGCACTCGCTGCGGGTCGGCTACGACGGTGAGAGCTGGACGCTGCCGGGCAAGAGCCTCGAGGTCCACGCCGACATCGATGCCGCGGTTGAAGAAGCGGTCGCCGAAAGCCGCGACGGTGGCTTCCCCGGGCGCCTGGTCCGCTACGTCACCGGTGGCAGCGTCGACAAACAGATCGGCGCCGACGTCAGCTACTCGAAACCGGCGATCAACCGCTTCGTGCGCAAGGTCGCGAACAAGGTGGAACGTGAGGCCCGGGACGCGACGGTCGAACCGGGCCCCGACTCGCTCAATGTGGTGGCGGCGAAGAACGGCCGCAAGCTGCGCGACAACTTGCTCACCCGCCAGCTCGAGGCGGCGGTTCTCAATGCCGACGCCGACCACACGATCTCCGCTCACACTCACGCGACGAAGCCGGAAGTGACGACGAAGGAAGTCGCCTCCGCCTACCCGTCCTACCTCACCCTCGACCGCTCGACCTTCACCCTGCGACTCTGGAAGCACCTGAAGCTGGCGAAAACGTACACGGTGGCGGTGGGCCAGGAAGGACTTGAAACCCCGGAAGGGCTCTACCACATCGAAGAAAAGCAGGTGAACCCTTCCTGGCACGTCCCGGACTCCGCCTGGGCCGGAGACTTGGCGGGCCAGGTGATCCCGCCAGGTCCGGAAGATCCGATCAAGGCGCGCTGGATGGCGATCTTCGAAGGTGCCGGCATCCATGGCACCGAAGAGACCGAATCGCTCGGCTCCGCTGCCTCGCACGGTTGCGTGCGGATGTCGATCCCCGACGTCGAAGAGCTGTATGACCAGGTTGAAGTAGGAACTCCGATTTACATCGGTTAAGAGGCTCGCGCGGGCGGGCGGCGAAACTCTCCCCATGGACTGGGGGGAAGCGCTGACCGCCTATGACCGCGACCTGCGGGGTCGCGGTGCCGCCGAGCGGACCCGCAAGGCCTACGGAGTCGATTTGGGTCAGTTCGTCGAGTGGGCTGGGGAGCGGGAGCCCGGGGAGATTCGGCATCGCGATGTGCGGCGCTTCGCTGCTGGGCTCTCGTCTGATGGCGCTGCGCCGGCCACGGTCGCGCGCAAGCTGGCCGCGGTGCGCGGCCTCTTCGACTTCCTCGTCCGCACCGAGCGGGTGGGGCAGAACCCGGCGGACCTCGTCTCCAGTCCCAAGCGCGAGGAAAAGCTGCCGCGCGTTCTCACGGTCGAACAGGTGCGCGAACTGCTCGAGCGGATTCCCGCGCGCACGCCGCTGGAGCTGCGCGACCGGGCGATGCTCGAGCTTGCCTACTCCTGCGGGCTGCGCTGCGAGGAGATCGTCACCCTCGACGTCGGCGCGCTCGATTTCGAGACCGAGCAGCTGCGGGTACTGGGCAAGGGCAACAAGGAACGGCTGCTGCCGGTCGGCGAGCCAGCGCAGCAGGCCCTGCGCCGCTACAGCGAGCGCGGACGCCACGCGCTCACCGCCGATCCGCGCGAGCAGGCGCTCTTCCTGTCCAAGAGCGGCAGGCGGCTCTCCAACTCCGACGTCACCCGCCGACTTGGGCTCTGGGTGCGGGAAGCGGCGCTGGCCGCCGGCGTCTCACCACACTCGCTGCGCCACAGCTTCGCCACCCACCTGCTCGAGGGCGGGGCGGACCTGCGCACGATCCAGGAGTTGCTTGGCCACGCCTCGATCTCGACCACACAGGTCTACACTCGGGTCGATGCGGCTCGCCTCCGCGACGCGTATGCGGCCACCCATCCGCGCGCATGAGCGGCAATTACTTGCCAGCGACCTTAGGATGCAGGGGAATTAGATGGAAACCGGCGTAAAAGAGGTGGAGCTGCGCGATCTTTGGCGCCGCTACAAGGAGGAAGGCGACGCGGGCGCGCGTGAGCGCCTGGTCGTGGCCTACTCGCCGATGGTCAAGTTCGTTGCCGGTCGCCTCGGTGCCGGCCTGCCCTCCCATGTCGATGACGCCGACCTGATCTCCTACGGCCTGATGGGGCTGATCGGCGCGATCGAGCGCTTTGAGCCCGAGCGCGGGATCAAGTTCGAGACCTTCGCGATGACCCGGATCCGCGGCGCGATCATCGACGAGCTGCGCTCGCTCGACTGGGTGCCGCGCTCGGTCCGCTCCCGCGCCCGCGAAATCGAGGCGGCCCAGGCCAAGCTCGAGCACGAGCTGCAGCGCGCCCCGAGCGAGGCCGAGCTCGCCGCCCGCCTCGACGTCAGCGAGGAGGAACTGCAGACCTCGCTGCTGGAGATCGCCAACTCCTCGGTCTACGCGCTGGACGAGCTCTGGACCGTCTCGGACTCCTCCGGTGACTCGGTCTCGCTGCTCGACACGATTTCCGACCCGCGCGCCGAGGACCCGCAGGAGTCGCTTGCCAGCAGCGAGGTGAAGGACCGCCTTACCGAGGCGATCTCCTCGCTGCCCGAGCGCGAGCAGCTCGTCGTCGCCCTCTACTACTACGAGAACCTGACCCTGCGTGAGATCGGCGAGGTCCTTGGGGTAACCGAGTCGCGCGTCTCACAGCTCCACACCAAGGCCGTGATGCGGCTGAAGTCCGGCTTGCAGACCGCCGCCTGACCCGTACTTATCCCGGTTGAGTTCTGAGCCGCGAGGGGTACCGTCAGACGTGTGCCTCATAAGGCGGCAGACCGGATTCGCAATGTTGCCCTGGTAGGGCACCGGGGCTGCGGCAAGACGAGCCTGCACGAGGCGATGCTGTTCGAGGCCGGGGCGGTGAAGCGGCTGGGAACGGTTGGGGACGGCACGACCGTCTCCGACCACGAGCCCGATGAGCAGGAGCGCTCACTCTCGATCAACGCCTCACTGGCTTGCTTCGAGCACGCCGATCGTGAGATCAACCTGATCGACACTCCGGGCGAGCCGAGCTTCGTCGCCGACGCGATCGCCGCCCTGCGCGTCGCCGACGCCGCGGTGGTCGTCGTCAACGGTGTGATGGGCGTCGAGGTGAACACCGAGCGGCTCTGGCGGCGGGCCGACGCCGAGGGGCTGGCGCGGCTGGTCTTTGTCAACATGCTCGACCGCGAGCGGGCCGACTTCTATCGCGTGCTCGACTCGCTCAAGGCTGCCTTTGGCGCCCACGTCGTCGCCACCGAGATCCCGATCGGCTCAGAGCACGAGGTGCGCGGCGTGATCGACCTGATCGACCAGAAGGCCTTCCTCTATGACGACGTCGGACCGGGCGCCGCGCGTGAGGTCGAGATTCCCGAACAGCTGCGCGAGCGGGCCGCGGAGTATCGCGAGCGGCTAATGGACGAGGTGGCGGAGAACTCCGACGAGCTGATGGAGCGCTACCTCGACGGCGAGGAGATCGACCACGACGAGATCGTGCGGGTGCTCAAGCAGGGCGTAACCGCGGGGCAGATCTTTCCGGTCACCTGCGGGGTCGCGACCGCCAACCTCGGCACCGGCCGCTTGCTCGAGGCGCTGGTCGAGGACCTACCCTCGCCGGCGATGCGCGGCGCTGTGCCCGCGAGCGGCCCCGACGGCGAGGCGATCGCGATCGAGCCCGACGAGCAGGGGTCGCTCGTTGCCTACGTCTTCAAGACCCTCGCCGATCCCTATACGGGCCGGGTCAACCTATTCCGCGTCTACCGCGGCACGCTCGCTTCGGACTCGCAGGCGATCAACGTCACCCGCGGCCAGAAGGAGCGGGTTGGCCAGCTGGGACAGCCACTAGGCAAGGAGCTGCGGCCGTGCCCGGAGCTCGGCGCCGGGGACATCGGCGCCGTCGCCAAGCTGAAGGAGACCCGGGCCGGCGACGTGCTCTGCGCCGGGCCGGAGGGGGTTGGCTTCGAGCCGCTCGACCTGCCCGACCCGGTGATGGCGTTTGCCTATGAGCCGAAGTCCAAGGGTGATGAGGAGAAGGCCGCCGCTGCGGTGCGACGCCTCACCGAGGAAGACCCGACCCTCGATGTGCACCGGGACGCGCAGACCGGCGAGCAGATCATCGCCGGCCTCACCCAGGTCCACGTCGAGGTGATCGTGGCGCGGATGAAGCGCCGCTTCGGGGTTGAGATTGAGCTGCACCCGCCGCGCGTGCCCTACCTGGAGTCCATCCGCCAAGCGGCCAGCGCCCACGCCCGCTACAAGAAGCAGTCGGGGGGCCGGGGCCAGTTCGCCGACTGCCAGATCGAGATCGAGCCGAGCGAGAACGGCGCCGGCCTGGAGTTCGTCAACAAGATCAAGGGCGCGGCGATCCCGGGCGGCTTCATTCCCGCGGTCGAGAAGGGGATCGAAGAGGCGATGGCGCACGGCACCGTCGCCGGTTACCCGGTCAAGGGCGTGCGAGTGCGTTTGGTCGACGGCAAACACCACGACGTCGACTCCTCGGAGATGGCCTTCAAGATCGCCGGTGCGATGGCTTTCAAGGAGGCGATGGAAGCCGCGGACCCGGTGCTGCTGGAGCCGATTGTCCGGCTGGTGGTGAGCTGTCCTGAGGACGTCGTTGGCGACGTGATCGGCGACCTCAACTCACGCCGCGGTCACCCGCTGGGAATGGAGCCCAAGGGCCAGGTCACCGAGGTGCGGGCCGAGGTACCGATGGCGGAGGTGCTCGACTACGCGCCCGACCTGCGCTCGATCAGCGGCGGCCGCGCCGATTTCGAGGTCGACTTCGATCGCTACCAGGAGGTGCCAGCGCACCTGGCTGAGAAAGTCGTCGCAGCGATGAGCTGAACCGGGTCAGCCGGCGTCGGGTGAACTAGCTTTCAGGCGTGAGCATCTACCAGCGCGATCCAGCCGCCCCCGGAGCCAACATCAGGCGGCGGCAGGTGGAAGCGCCGGGTGGCCGGCTGGAGCAGGCGGTCGTCCTCTTCAACGCGAGTCATGCGGGGCGCACTGTTGCGGGGCTGACCCGCAGCCTGGGTCGCCCGACAGTCTCCGTGGGCGCCGCGGCGGGGTCCGCCGGCTTGGCGCGGATCACGGTTGCCTGGGAGCTCTGCTGGTACCAGTGGGGGGTTGACCTCGACGACGAGCGGCGCGGGGTCTTCGAGATCGCCAAGGGTGAGGACATCGAACAGCTCGACCGCTCCGCCCGCCACTGGAATGCCAAGGTGGGGAAGGGCGGGCAGCTTCTCTTTGGCGGGGCCGGCCGCCAGCCGGTTCGTCGCGCTTTCTGGCTGAGGCGCCGGTGAAGGTCGTCGTCAACGTCGACGGCGGTGCCCGCGGCAACCCCGGGCCGGCAGCGATCGCGGCTGTCGTTCAGGAGCCCGATGGCGGCGTCCTCGAGGAGCGCGGGGAGCGGATCGGGCGGGCGACCAACAATGTCGCCGAGTACAAGGCGCTGCTGCTTGGGATCGAGATGGCGAGCGCCCTCGGGGCCAAAGAACTGGATCTGGTCGGGGATTCCGAGCTGATCGTCAAGCAGGTCAAAGGCGAGTACAAGGTCAAGGACGCGACGATGCGCGAGCTGCACGCGGAGGCGGAGAAGGCGCTGCGGGAGTTCGACAGCTGGTCGATCCGCCACGTGCGCCGCGAGCACAACGCCGAGGCGGACCGCCTGGTCAACGAGGCGCTGGACGGCAATGGCTGAGCCGATCGATCCCGGCGTCGATATCGGCCACGTTCACCTCAAGGTCGCCGACCTCGACCGCGCCCTCGCCTTCTACTGCGACGTGCTCGGCTTCGAGCTGCAGCAGCGCTTCGGCGAGGAAGCCGCCTTCGTCTCGGCCGGCGGCTACCACCACCACATCGGCCTCAACACCTGGCAGTCGAAGGGCGGCAGCCCGCCGCCGCCGGGCAGCACCGGCCTTTTTCACCTGGCGATCCGCTACCCGACCCGTCGCGCCCTCGCCGACGCCCTGCAGCGCCTGATCGACAACGGCATTCCCCTCGGCGGCGCCTCCGACCACGGCGTCAGCGAGGCGCTCTACCTCGACGATCCCGACCAGAACGGGAGCGAGCTCTACTGGGACCGGCCCAAGGATGAGTGGCCAGAGCCGGCGCCGGGGGAGAAGGTGGCGATGTACACGCGCCCTCTCGATCTGCAGAGCCTGCTCGCCGAGCTCAAGGAGTAAAGGCGCCCAGGCCCGCGGCGGGGGAGGGAGAAACCGCCGCGGACCCTAGGCGTCACGAACTGCCTCAGCATACCAAGTATTAGGTAGCGCCCAAGAAGGACCGGCCACGAACGCTCCTTGCCCGCGCAGCTATACTCGCCGCTTCGTGCGGCTGTAGCTCAGCTGGCTAGAGCGTCTGCTTGCCATGCAGAAGGTCGTGGGTTCGAATCCCATCAGCCGCTTTTTCTGGAATGCCCTGCACGTGGGCGGGTTGAGTTTGGCGCGGCTCGCTGGAACTAAATGGAACCATCCCCGCATATCGTCTCCATTTCGGGCACTAGTGCCCGAAATGGGGCCGGATGTATGGCGATTAGCGGCGTTTGCGTCCAATTCCGCCTTGCATTGACCCCGCCCGCGGCGGTAGCGGGCGGACGGCGAGGTACCCTTGCCCTATGGCCCAGGAGCGAATCACCGTCGACCCAAACCGGATGCGCGGCCTTCCCAGCATTCGCGACACTCGCCTCACCGTCAGCGCGGTGCTCGGCCAGCTCGCCGCTGGCGCCAGTATCGACGAGTTGCTGGCCGACTACCCCTACCTGGAACGTGAGGACGTCCTTGCTGCGCTCGAATACGCAGCCGCCGCTGCGCAAGAGCGTGAGCTGGCAGTGGTAGCTCCGGCAGCGTGAAGCTGCTCCTCGATGCGAATCTTTCGCCCGAGGTCGGGAGACTCCTCAAAGAGGCAGGGCACGACGCGATTCACGTCAAGGACATTGGGCTGTTGACCGCAGCCGACCCCACGATCCTGCGTGCCGCGGCGAAAGAGGAACGCATCCTGCTCACGGCGGATTCCGACTTCGGGGCATTGCTGGCTTTGGGCTCGCTGGCGTCGCCATCCGTGTTGCTCTTGCGTTCCGCCGACCATCTGCGCCCAAATCAGCAGGCGGGGTTGATCGCGGCCAACTTGCCGCAGATCGCCGAAGACCTAGAGAAGGGGGCGATCGTGAGCCTCACGAGAGAACGCCTGCGCGTTCGTGAACTTCCAATCCCCACAAGCGACGGATCGTGAAGGACCTAGGCCGAAGCAGGTGAGCCTTTGAGAATCAGGTAGACGTCTGCCTTGCGAGGCAACCGAGCAACGCTGCCGAGGCGTTCGCCGCCGCGCAGATACGGATCACGCGGCAGCAGGAAGCCGGCTGTCAAAACCGCCGACGATCTCCTCGACACGAGCGCGGATACGATCGAGGTCGTTCATCGTCAGTCGAGGCGGGTCGAAGCGTAGGTCAAAGCGCAGGCGAATGTCGACTTTCAACCGTGCCGCCGGGTCGGGCGAGACTCGGTAGCGCAGCACCTCGAGGCCGTCCTCGGCCTCGACACCACCTCGGCATGGGTACGTCTCGGCGCCCCGGACGCTGCCGCGCTCGAGCTCTTCGAAGTCTGCCTCGGCTGCATCCCCCAAGATCAAGACGCTCTTCAACTCGCCTTTGGTGTGACTCTCGAAGAGAGCCTGTAGTCGAGCCAGCGAGTCGTCTTGCGGCTTCACCCGATGGTAGGGCTGCAGCGAATCCACCATTGCCAGGTCAGCTGGTCGTAGATCACTAAGGAGGTGGCGCTTTCCGCGCTCTGCACCCTCACCTAGATACTCCTCGCTCGTGAGGCAGATCGGAAATCGAGGCGGGTCGGAGTCTTGCTTCTGGGTAGCTTTTAGGGCGCCGATGAGAGCGTCGAGCGCGCCGCGTAGGTCTTCGCAGACCGCCCCCGCACCTTCAGTCAAGGGCTTGGGGGGGCGTCGCCTCCCGCGGAGGTCATAGCTCGTCCAGCCACTGGCGGCGTCAAAGCGGCGGTCGAGTTGTCGCGCCGCGTTCGCGTAGTCCTTGACTTCCTCCCCAAGGGAAACGAATCGTTTCCGCGCGCGCCCCAAACGCGACCGCGGGTGCAGAAACGACTCCCCTGCGATCTCATAGTCTCCGGTCATCACCGTCGAAATTAACGGCACGGGCAGACACCGTCGCACTTACGATGACTAGCAAAATCCACTGGTCACTTGGAGGGCTGGTCCATGGAAGCGATGGGTACGAATACCCAAAGGCACGGTCGCTCACCGACACCCAAGTAGCCGAGCTGCAGTCCAAGTTCAAACTGCTTGGTGCCCTCGCTACTCAACAAGAGTTCATTCGCCTGCTCGGCTCCGGGCAAAGTTGGCGCGAACTCATTGACTATGCGGCGCAGGAGGGAGCCGAGAATGGCGAAATCTCCGAGTCCACTCAACGCGGCGCTCGCCGCGAGCTTGCCGCCTTTGCGGCTCTTCTCTCCGAATTCCTTGCGGCCGTAGAACAAATGGGCGCCGCGGACGCCGAGTATGAGATCACCAATTCACCCGCCCAAGCGCTCGCGCTTCTGCTCGGTTCCCCGGCGCATCAACGGCTGCAAGGACTTGCTGCGGCCGCTGCTGAGGGCCGGGATTTGATCGGGGTCGCCCGGAGCGGCGAGCTGGTGCTGATAGATGTCGAGGATGCCGAGGCGGAGAGCGTGCCGTTGACGCTGCTCGGTCTCGCCGGGGGCTTGATTCCCGAAGTGCTGAAAGCCCGACGCTCCCGCGCGGAGGCGCTTATCGCCGAGGTTGAGGTGCTGGCCGCGGAGGTCGAGCAGGGAATGCCATCGTTGATCGGGATCGAGGTCGACTCAGAGAGTGGTGAGCCGAGGAACCTGAAGCTGCAGTCGTTGCCATTGCAGCATGCCGCCGTGCTCTGCGCTGCCTACGAGCAGCCGGAAGACCAAGCGAGGGTCTCCGTCTTGTTGCAGAACCGCGATCGAAGCACGATGAGCTTTGGGGCGACCTCGGCCGATCGTGCCGCGCGTAACGCTCATAGCACTGAAGGGCTTGACGCCTTGCCGGAAGCGACGCTTGATCTATGGCTCAACCTGATCGGCGCTGAGCCGGTCGATTTCTGGGCACCCTTCAGCTTCAAGCTAGCCGAAGGCGATGCCGAACGCGAGATGTTCACGGGTGTCGTTCAGAGCGCGGAGAACGAAGACCGCATTACTAAGCTCCGGTGTGAGGGCGCCGCAGCGCTGACCGAGCACTCAAGCGGGGACATGGTGAGCGCCTATATCCCCCCCGGCGATCTGATCCGCTCGATGAGCGCTCTCGCCGGTTGGGAAGGTGAGCTGCCCCCGAGTGAAGCGCCCGGTGAGGAGGTGGAGGAGATCTTCGAGGTCGCCGTGCCTGTTGCTGGCATTTGCACCGAAGCAGCCATCCCCCTCGGTGCCGTCGAACTGATCCCGTGTGAGGAGGGGGTCCAGATCCTCGACCGCCTTGAGGTGAACCGCGGCGGCGACGCCTTTTCGACGCTTCGCGATGAGTACCTGAACTCCAGTTCCTACCTGCGTTGCCTGGTTCACTCGGCCACCACCCACAAAGCGGAGGAGCACGGTCTCGCTCAAATTGAGGCCGTCCTTGCCTGGCTCACTATCCGCTCACGCTACGGCCTGGCGCTGATGCCCGATGGTAGTGGCCAGAGCTTCAATCGCCAGCAGGCGCTGAGAGGACCCGAGCAGGGGACCGTCGTCCTAGTGATTGGTGGCACGACTCGTCGCCAATGGCTCCGCTGGCTGACCGGCAGCAGCGATCCATTGGAGCGCGAGCTCGGGAGCGGCTCGCCCCTGCTCTCGCCGCGGCTGCCGGCAGAGATCCCAATTGCCTTGCGCCAAGCAATGCTCGCACTGCAGCTCGCCACCGCTCAGCGTGACCCCTACGCTCAGTCGATTGCGATCTGGCAGGCGATCGAGTCCTTCGTAGCGAAGACCAAATGCCGCAAGCTATTCGCCGGTCATGAACTCGAGGAGCTGCGGGAGATGATCCCGGCCGGGCTCGACGCGGGCCAGCGCGAGGTGCTGGGGCGCGCGATCGGAAAGCTGAACGACCCGCCAGTGCGTGAGCGAATGGTGCAGCGGGTCAAGCGCGACGGCATTCCACTCTCCGATCACGAGCTCAAGATCCTCGATCGGCTGCGGGATGCTCGGAACAAGGCCGTGCATGGGCGCGAGCTTCGCGACCCACCGACGCGAGAAGAGATCAATTACGGCATCGGCATCGTCTCGAGGATGCTGGTCTACCGAATAGCTGAACTTCAAGCTCAACCAAGCTGAGCTTTGTCTCGGACTGGAGTTCCTCTCAATCGCTAGGAAGCGGGCAGGCTCTGAATGAAGTCTTGGCTAGCTCTGATCCGCCGCAATGGCCAGCACTGCAATGAAGACATTTCCTGAGCGCAAGGATTCGTCCGAGCCACCCTTGAACTTTGAGTCATGCCTGACGTTTGGCTCCTCCCGTATTTGCCGTTGACCAATGAATGCCAGGTTGGCCCCTACGGGCTTGTCCCGTTTCGTGATCTCAGCCGCCGGCATGCGACGAGTCAAGTCGTCTACAACGAGGTCCGCCGCCTTCGCACCGCCTACCGGGTCAGCAGCATGGGCCAGCCCTTCGGGGCGATTGTCGTCCCAGAGGATTCGCGAATCGGCGGGGAGGAGCTTGAGCGAGAGCAGTTCCCGGCGCTGCACGGCGCGGTTCTCGCGGCCACGATCGACGCGAATCCGATCCTGATCGGCGCTGATGACATGGGGAACTCCGGACACGCAACCGCCACTGCCGAGAACGCCAAGATGTTCGGCCATCCACTCACGGGCGAGTACTCCTACGCAATCCAGACCGGCGCGATGGTCACCGTCCTGTCGTGGCGGTCTTCCGAGCCCGGCCGCCCGTTGCCCAAGATCCACCCGCCAGCCAATTTGCCGGAGCCGATGTTCTTCAGTTTCGACGCCGAGTATGCGAGCGCCCTGCACCATGCGCTCTGCCAGGACAGCGACGATGCTCGCCGCCTTGCCCTGGCGATCGACTGGCTGAACATCACCTGGAGCAACAACGAAGATGTGAGCGCCCGGACCCGCGCCCTCGCGCATCGCTCCGCCTTTGAGGCGCTGCTGGGCGGCGAGGCCAGCACGAAGAAGCAGCGGGAGGCCCTGTCGTCTCTCTTGGATGACCGAAAGCGGAGCGACGGCTTCGATGCTGGACCGAGCACAACGGAAAGGAACGCGCGGTTGAGCTCACCGACCTCGAATGGTGGTTTCAGGGCTTCAGCTTGCTTCGCAACCGTATTTCGCACGGCGATGTTGTCGGCACCGAGGGGGACGAATGGGAGTTCGAGGACGGTGAACATCATCTGCGCCACGCCGATGCTCAGTTTCGCCGGGCGATCAAGCAGACGATCATTCGCGGAGGTGCCGATCCTCTCCTCGAACAGCCAGCACGTCAGCGAACAATGGTCCGCGCGGCCGAGGTCCTACTTCGCGAAGACAGCGAGAGGAACTGATCGCCGCAAATCAAATGGAACCGCCTCTTCTCGTTTCGGGCACTTCTGCGCTGAAGTTCCCAAATCGCCGCATATCGACGCATATCCGCGCGTATTGTTGCTCGCGCCGTCTGCTGCGCCGCTACGAAAACCCCTACAAGAGGGCATATTCACTGCCCGCCGGTCTCGGAGACGGGCCTAATTGCCATGCAGAAGGTCGAGGGTTCGAATCCCTTCAGCCGCTCTCACAGGAAAAGCCCCGCTCTGGCGGGGCTTTTCGCTGTCTGGCTCGGAGGTATGCAGTCGCAATGACATTCTGACTCCGGTTTTGCTGCCCAATCGCTGCCCTCTCGCGTTCCGAACGATCCGTTCCTAACGGCGTGTCAGAATGAACCCATGACGAAGGCCGATCTTCATCTGCTCGTGGACCGCCTGCCGGACCAAGCGGTTGATGGTGCGGCGATCCTCCTCCGCGAGGTGACCGATGGCCGGATTGACGCCGAGCAGGCTTGGTTCTGGACTCGCGAGTGGCAGGAGCGCGAGCGCGAGGCCGATGAAGACCTCGCGGCCGGCCGGGTCACTCGCTTTGAGAGCGACGAGGATTTCCTGACGGAGTTGGACGAGCGCACGAAGCCGCTCGATGCCGACGTGATGTCCTCGCGTCGTTTTGGCGCGATTGGGATCGACTGAGCCCGAAGCAGCAGCGAGAATTCCGTGCCGCGGTGGCTCAGTTCATTGCCGACCTCGCCGAGGGAAAGCCGGGGTTCCATCCGAGCCTCCGCGTCAAGCGTGTTCAGGGCCATCCTGGCACTTGGGAGATGACTTGGGCTTACGATGGTCGCGCGACCTTCCAGTACGGCGATGAAGTCAAATCCGGAGAGCCGCACATCATCTGGCGTCGCATCGGCACCCATTCGATCTTCCGTCGCCCTTAATCGTTGGGCTGTGGGCGACTCGCTTCCCCAATCTGAACGCCGACTCCGCAATCGATGAGCCAACTTCCGGCGATCACACTCCCCCCAATAGTGGCGTGTCTCGGCCCAAGCTCGATGTCAGTTTCCGCGATCTTCAGCGTGATCTCGACAGCGGCCAGAGGAAAAGTGAGGTCTGCGTGAGCAATCGAATCGCGATGCGTCGGATCGGGCACTGTCATCCCGCTCTCTTCGAGGCGCGTCTTTAGGTCCGCGGGCCGGCCGACATAAGCAAGCGCCCCGCGGCGCTGGAACGCACCCTCGGCTACGGTTCCGCACGTGAATCTGCGCCGGGGCATCACTGCTCGTTCGGGCGGGTTCCTGCTCTTCGCGGTGACTCCTCCGCGACTGACGACGAGCCCGCCTGAGGCGGCAGAGATCGGTCGGGTCACCCTGGAGCGTCTGCGGCCGTTGGCGATCGACGGCCTCGTCCTCTACGACATCGATGACGAGAGCGACCGCAATCCCGACGAGCGCCCGTTCCCGTTCCTGCCGACGATGGATCCCGCCGATTATCTCGTCCGTGATCTTGGCGGGCTGGAGGTCCCCGCCATCGTCTATCGCGCGGTGGGCAAGTACCGGGAGGATCGTTTCCGCTCCTGGTTGGAGCAGCAGGATCCGTCCCAGGCGCTGACGGTGTTCGTCGGGTCCTCCTCGCGCGAGAAGGCAGTTCTCACCTCGCTTGCCCGAGCCTACGAACTACGCGACCAGGTACAGCCGGAGCTGCTGCTCGGTGGGGTTGCGATCGCCGAGCGGCACGCGCGCCTCGGCGACGAGCACCTGCGGCTGATCGCGAAGCAAGCCGCGGGCTGCTCGTTCTTCATCACCCAGATCGTCTACGACGTCAACGCCGCCAAGAACCTGATCTCCGACTACCACCACGAGTGCGCCGCGCAGAATCTCGAGCCGGTGCCGGTCGTCTTCAGCTTCTCGGTCTGCGGTTCGCTCAAGACCTTGGAGTTCCTGCAGTGGCTCGGCGTCACCGTCCCGCGCTGGATCGAGAACGAGCTGCGTCATGCCGACGACACCCTCGACGCTTCCTACGAGCAGGCCGTCGCGACGGCCGTCGACCTGATCGCGTTCTGCCAGAGGCTGGGGGCCCCGTTCGGGCTCAACGTCGAGAGCGTCTCGATCCGCAAGGCCGAGATCGAGGCCTCGGTGCGGCTGGCCACCCGGCTGGGAGCCGAGTTGCGCCGCTGAACTAACTTCTTGCGTGGGAGGTTAAGGTCGACTCACTCCATTGATGACCTGAAGCCGGCGAACGTTCCGACGATCGGCTGCCGTTCAGGCGAGGACTCGACACAGGAAGGTGCCCGGTGAAGGCGATTGTGGTGACCGATGAGGCCGCGGGTACGGCTGGCATGAAGCTGGTGGAGCAGCCCGAGCCGCCGGCAGCGATAAACGACGTCATCGTCCAGGTCCATGCATCGGGCTTCGTCCCGACCGAGATGGAGTGGCCCTCGACCTGGACCGATCGCCGCGCCCTTGATCGAGCACCGTCCATCCCCGGCCACGAGCTTGCCGGAGTGGTCACCGCCCTTGGCTACGGTACGACGGGGCTGTCGGTGGGACAGCGTGTGTTCGGTCTCGCCGACTGGCACCGCGATGGCACCCTGGCGGAGTACGTCGCGATCGAGGCACGCAACCTCGCGCCGCTGCCGGGCGACGTCGACTTCACGGTGGGCGCGAGCCTGCCAATCTCGGGTCTGACCGCGTGGCAGGGACTGTTCGACCATGGCCGCCTTAAGGCGGGGCAGAGCGTTCTCGCGCACGGCGCTGCCGGCGCAGTCGGGACGATGGTGACGCAGCTCGCACGAGAGGCCGGCGCCTTTGTCATCGGCAGCGGACGCGCTGCCGATCGTCAGAAGGCGCTCGACTTCGGTGCGCAGGAGTTCGTCGACCTCGAGAGGGACAGCTTGGAGGATGTCGGCGGAGTCGATCTGGTCTTCGACGTCATCGGCGGCGACACCGGGAAGCGGTCCGTGGGTTTGATCCGGGCCGGAGGAACCCTGGTATCCGTTGTCGGTCCACCCGAGGTGCGGCCTGCCGACGGCCTGGCGGTCGACTTCGTCGTCGAGGCCGATCGGATGCAACTGAGTGAGATCGTCCAGCGGGTGCGGGACGGACGACTGCGGACGAACATCGGCGACGTCTCGACCCTCGACGACGCCGTCGCCGCCCTCAATCCGACCGAGCGGACCACCGGGAAGACGATCATCCGCGTTCGTCCGTGAGGATTCGAGACGAAATGGGGGAAAGCGGAATCAAACCGCCACCTCGGATTTGAGGCACTCACGCGCACAAGTGCCCGAAACGCCGCATATCCGCGCGTACTCGCGATTGGCGCTGTCCGCCGCCTCTTAGCGTGCGTCGGCTGCCCAGCTGATTCAAGGTCGTCGGTCAAGCCAAAGGTCGCGCCCGCGTAGGGGAGCTGTCAAGCCGACGCCGAGGACCCGCTCAGCCTGAGTCTCAGCAGGACCTTCATCGTGCGAGTCCACGGATCGCCGCCGGTAGGGATATAGGTGACCTTCACCCAGACCTTCGCGCTGCCCGTGCTCTTCAGCTTCTTGGATGTTTTCCGCTGCGGGCGTATCGCCAGGCTCACCTTGCCGGACCGCTTGGCGCGCTTGGTTTGGCGTTTCACTCCGGAGCCCTTGAGGACGAGTCTTCCCGAGCCGGGAACCGTGACAGTCAGAGTGGCGGTGCCTCGGCGCCGGTCGAGCTTCGGCTTGGCCAGCGCAAAGACGTTCGAGGGCTTTACAAGCAGCGCGGTACCGCCGTTACTGGAGCCGTGGGTGAGATCACCGCCGTAGGCAGCGCTGATTGCCTGGTTGCCAATCGCTCCCGGGGTGTAGGTGAGCTGGCAGGCGGCCCCGGCGCCGCTCGCCACAAGCGAGCAACTCGTGGTTGGCCCGAAGGTGCCGGCGCCGTTGGAGCTAAAGGCGACCGTTCCGGTCGGGGCGCTGGCGGAGCCGGCGCTGTTGGCGACCACCGCGGTGCAACTGGTCGAGCCCGGCAAGACCAGCTTGGCGGCCGCGCAGGTGACGCTCACTGACGTCGTCGCGTGTTCACGGTGAAGCGAGTCGACTGCCACGCCGGTGGGGGAGCTGGCACCGGTGACGAAGCTTTCTTCGATCCCACTGCCGTCCAGACTGGCGCGCGCAATGGCGCCGGTGAAGAGGAGGGACCAGTAGACGTGACCGGAGTCGACGGCGAGGCCAGACGGATAGCTGGAAGGGCTGATGAAATTTTGTTCGACGTCGCCGCCGCCGAGATTGGCACGCGCGATCGTGGCTTTGCCCGCATTGACCCAGTAGAGGTGACCGGAGTCGACGGCCAGTGCTTCCGGAGGTTCGACGGGGGCGATGAATTCCTGTTCAACGCCGGTGCCGTCGAGGTTGGCGCGCCCGATCGAATCGCCTTCGTAGTCCGTCCAGTAGATGTGGGCGCCGTCGACCGCAACCCCCGCGGGACTGTGGGCGACGCTGATAAAGCCCTGTTCGGGATTCGAGCCGTCGAGGTTGGCGCGCCCGATCGATTTGGCTTTGAAGTTGGCCCAGTAGATGTGGGCGCCGTCGACGGCGACGGCTTCCGGTTCACTGGCCCCGCCGATAAAGACCTGCCGGGGTTCCGAGCCGTCGAGGTTGGCGCGCCCGATCGCGTTGGTCACCGCGTTCGCCCAGTAGACGTGGGCAGCGTCGACCGCCACCGAGACCGCACCGGTGCTGGAGCCGTTGGTGAAATCCTGGTTGACGCCGGTGCCGTCGAGATCGGCTCGCCCGATCGCGCTGCTGTTGAAGTTCGTCCAGTAGACGAAGGCCCCAGCACTCGCTGGGAGTGCCACCGCAAGCAGAGCGGCGACAGAGATGGTCAGGACGAGAAATCTGAACTTTCGAATCCGACCAGCCCGTGAACCCGCGGGTGCCGCATTTCGTCGATCAGGTCCCATGCGCCGCGAGAGGTTCCCAGAGGCGAAGCCGTGAGTCAAACTTTTGGAAGCGCTCCAGCGCTACCTGCGAGGGCCTGGCCGGCGGCAGCTACGAAGTGAGGTTCTTCCCGGGCTTCGGTACGACCGAACGCAACCTGCTCTGGCAGGCTTACACCAGCCCCGTCTCAGTCACGCTCGGCTCAACCCACGAACACGTCGACGCGGCGCTGGCGACCGGCGGCCAGATCAGCGGCCACGTCACCGATTCGACCACCTCGCAGCCGGTAGAAGGTGCAAGCGCATCGTCCAGCTCGACCTCGTCCTCCTCGGCGTCCGGCAAGAGGTCGAGCGCGTGCCGGCGCTTCCAGCTCGATCCCATGCAGAAGGTCGAGGGTTTGAATCCCTTCAGCCGCTTCACCGGGAAGCCCGCTCGCTGAGCGGGCTTCTGCGTTTCGGGCTTTGCGACAGTGGTCGTTCGCCGATTAGAGTCGTTGTCTCGTTTGTCAACAGCGATTTATCGCACCAGGATGAGAGGCACTCAATGTCGGCCGAGCAGGGTTACACGCACCGACTAGCCGCGCTCGTGGCGCTGGTGAGCACGGCGGTTGTCGCGATCCTCGGCATCGACATCGTCCTGTCTCAATTTCCTCGAGGGCTGATTGTCCTCGCCGGCCTCGCGATCGCATTCGCGGCGACTTGGTACGGCCTGACCCGCACTGGGAGCGCGATGCTTCTGGGGTCTGGAGTCGCGATCGTGGCAGTGGCGGTGACCGTGGCCGTATTGATCGTTGACGGCGATCACCTCGGGCAGGCTCTCGTGATCGTGGTGGGCCTGGGGCTGACGCTCCTTGCGACGCGATCGGCTTTCAGGGTCCACGTTCCGCTTCCCCGGGCGCCGGACCCCCGCCACCCGGTGCTCTTCTACAACCCGAAGTCGGGCGGAGGAAAGGCCGAGAAGTTCCATCTGGCGGACGAAGCGCGAGCCCGTGGCATCGAGCCGATCGAGTTGACGCTCGGCACCGACCTCGAGCAGCTCGTGCGCGCCGCGGTGAACGATGGAGCCGACGCGCTGGCGATGGCCGGCGGCGACGGTTCCCAGGCCGTCGTCGCGATGGTTGCCGCCGAGCGGGATCTGCCCTATGCGTGTATTCCGGCCGGGACCCGCAACCACTTCGCGCTCGACCTCGGGGTCGAACGCGACGACGTCGTCGGCGCCCTCGACGCCTTCGTCGACGGTCGCGAACGGAGGGTCGATCTTGCCGAGGTCAACGGCCGGGTGTTCGTCAACAACGTCTCGATCGGCCTCTACGCCGAGGCCGTCCAGCGCGAGGGCTATCGGGAGGCGAAGCTGCGGACCATCCTTGACACGCTGCCGGAGGTGTTGGGGCCTGAGGGCAAGGGGCTGGACTTGCGCTGGATTGGCCCCGAAGGGCACGAGCACTCTTCCGGTGCGGCAATCCTCGTCTCCAACAATCGCTATCGACTCGGGCGCGCGGTCGGCTCGGGTACCCGGCCCAGGATCGATGACGGGCTGCTGGGGATTACTGTTGCCTCCCCGCAGGTTGCGGGCCGGCGCTTCCTCCAGCGTCCCTGGCGAGAGTGGTCTGCACCCGCGTTCGAGGTCGACGCGGACGGCCCGATCGCCGCGGGCATCGACGGCGAGGCCGTAGCCCTGGATGCGCCGCTGCGCTTCAGGATCCTGCCGGCGGCGCTGCGGGTGCGGATTGCCGCGGCACATCCCGGAGCCTCGCCGTCCGCGGCGATGCCCGAGGGCGCCTGGGAGACTGTTCGCGCGCTGGCACGGATCGCCGTGCGGGGGACGCCGCAACGCCCGAGACCATCGTCCCGATGAACGAGTGGCTCAGCCAGGCGAAGGCGGTCGACACCGCCGTCTACGCGGCGATCGCCGCCAGCGACACTCCCTCGCTGGACGTCGCCATGCGCCGCTTGTCCCAGGGCGCCGACCACAGCAAGCTCTGGTTCGCCGCCGCGGCAGGGTTGACCCTCCTTGGCGGGCACAGTGGCTGGCCTGCGGCCCGGAAAGGTCTCGTCTCGCTCGGCATCGCCTCCGCCTTTGCCAACCTCGTCGCCAAGCCGCTGACCACCCGGCGGCGCCCCGAGCGGAAGGAGGCCGAGGAGCTCGCACGACGCCACGTCCAGATGCCGCGCTCGAGCTCCTTCCCCTCCGGTCACGCCGCCTCCGCCTTCGCCTTCGCCACCGGCGCCGCCGACGCGCAGCCGGTGCTCTCGGTGCCGCTGCGGGCCCTGGCGACGCTGGTCGGGTATTCCCGAGTCCACACCGGCGTCCACTATCCCGCCGACGTGCTCGTCGGTGCGTTCATCGGGGTCAGCGCGGCGGAGCTGGCCGCCCACCTGCTGGACCGACGATGAACATCCGCATCGTCTGGCGTGCCCTGCTGGTCCTACTGCTGGACGCCCTCTCCCTGCTGTTGCTCTCGGCGCTCCTTTCCGGTTTCGTCCTCGACGGTGCCCTCGCGGCGCTTGGCGCGGCGGCGGCGATCGGCTTGCTCAACGCGCTGATCTGGCCGGTCCTGGCGCGGATCGCGCTGCCGCTCACGGTCCTCACCCTGGGCGGCGCGGCCCTGCTCCTCAACGGCGTTCTCGTCACCTTCGCCGTCAACCTCCTGCCCGGCGCCCACCTCGACGGAGTCCTCGAGGGGATCGTCGTCACGGTCGCGATGACGGCGCTCACCGCGGGCTTCTACTCGCTGCTGGCGATCGACGAAGACGACTCCTGGTACCGCAACGTCGTCCGCCGGCAGATGCGGCGACGGGGCCGGCGCGTGGAGAGCGAGGTGCCGGGCGTCCTCTTCTTGGAGATCGACGGCCTCGCCCACGACGTCCTGCACCGGGCGCTGGCCGCCGGCGACGCGCCCAACCTCGCCGCCTGGCTGCGCAGCGGCTCGCACCGGCTGAGCAGGTGGGAGACCGACTGGTCCTCGCAGACCGGCGCCTGCCAGGCGGGCCTGCTGCACGGCTCCAACGAGGACATGCCGGCCTTCCGCTGGTGGGAGAAGGACCGCGGTGCGGCGATCGTTACCAACCACCCGCGCGACGCCGAAGAGCTGGAGCGGCGGCACTCGGACGGACGCGGGCTGCTGCACGCGGGCGGCGCCAGCCGCGCCAACATCCTCTCCGGCGACGCGCCGCACTCGATGCTGACGATGAGCACGGTTCTGCACCGCCGCCGGCCGATCGGGGTCGACTACGCGGCCTACTTCGCTCGTCCCTATGCGGTCGCACGCACGCTCGTGCTGGCGTTCGTCGACGTCTTCCGCGAGCGCCGGGCGGTGCGCAGGCAGCTCCGCGACGACGTCCGTCCGCGGATCGCCCGCCCGCGCTCCTACGCCGCCGTGCGTGCCTGGGCCACCGTGGTCCAGCGCGACCTCCAGGTCGCCAGCGTGGTCGGCGATGTCCTCGCCGGCCGCCCGCTCGTCTACACGACCTTCCTCGCCTACGACGAGGTCGCCCACCACTCCGGGATCGAACGCGACGACGCCCTCGCCGTGTTGCGCGATCTCGACCGCCAGATCGCCAGGATCGCCCTCGCCTGCGCTGACGCTCCACGCCCCTACCGGCTGGTCGTCCTCTCCGATCACGGCCAGTCGCAGGGGGAAACCTTCCGCGACCGCTACGGGGAAACGCTCGAGGATCTGGTGCGGTCGGCTTGTGACCCGGAGAGCACGATCGCGGTCGAGGAGGGAGAGGACGATGCGCTCGCCTACCTCAGCGCCGGCCTCACCGAGGTCGCCCGCGACGACACAATGGCGGCGCGCACGGTCCGCACGGCGACCCGCGGCCGCCGCGACGATGGTGTGGTGACGCTCGACGCCGAGGTCCGCGAGGAGGTGGACCGGGCGCATGGGGGAGTGGTGCCGGAGCTCTCGGTGATGGCCTCGGGCTGCCTCGGCCTGATCAGCTTCCCGCGTGAGCCCGGCCGGATGCCCTTGGAGCGGCTCGAGGCGCTCTACCCGCTGCTGGTCCCGGCCCTGCGCGACCATCCCGGGATCGGGTTCGTCCTGGTCCGCTCGGAGCGCGCCGGCGCGCTCGCGATAGGCGCCGGGGGGACCCACTTCCTCGACGAGGATCGGGTCGAGGGAGAGGACCCGCTGGAGCCGTTCGGTCCGCACGCCGCCGACCACCTGCGGCGCACCGACGGCTTCCCCCACTGCGCCGATCTGATGGTCAACAGCACCTACTGGCCGCAGTTCGGCGAGGTCGCCGCCTTCGAGGAGCTGGTCGGCTCGCACGGCGGCATGGGCGGGACCCAGGCGCATCCGTTCGTGCTGCACCCGACCGAGCTCCCCTGGCCCGAAGAGGACGTGGTTGGCGCCGAGCGGGTCCACCGGGTGTTTCGGGGCTGGCTAGCCGGCCTCGGCCACGACGGTTACGCGACCGAGGTCGCCTCGCCCGGCGCCAGCACCCGTAGCTCCGACTGAGGCGCCAGCTCGCGCATCCAGGTGGCGAACTCGCGGGCGGGCGCGCGTAGCGGCTCGGGCCGCAGCCGCGCGAGCCCGAGTGGGTAGAGCGTGCCCCAGTGGATTGGTACAACCAGCTTCGCCGAGAGCAGCGCCGCGGCCCGCGCCGCCCGCTCGGGGTCGAGGTGCCCGGCGCCGATGTTCGTGCCCCAGCCCCAGATCGGCAGCAGGGCGAGGTCGAGCTTGCCGCCGCCGATCGTCTCCATGCCGTCGAAGAGGTCGGTGTCCCCGGCGAAGTAGATGCGCCGCTGTCCGGCGAGTTCGAAGCCGACCGCCCGCGAGGCTCGCTCGAAGCGTCGGCCGCCGGCTGGGTGGTTCGCCTCGGTAGCGGTGATGCGGACCCCGCCCACTGTGCCCGAGTCGCCCGGGGGGAGCTCGCTGACGTCGTCGAAGCCGAGCCGCGCGAGGAAGTCCCCGGACCCCGGTGCGGCGAGCACCGGCACCGTCCTGCTCAGCCGCCGCAGCGAGGGCACGTCGGCGTGGTCATGGTGCAGGTGGGAGATCAGCACCGCGTCGACCTCCTCTGCCAGGCGCGGGTCGGGAAGCGTCCCATGGCGCCACAGTGGGCCGATCCGGCGCCGCAGCACCGGATCGGTGAGCAGGCGGACGCCGTCGATCTCAATCAGGACGGTCGCGTGGCCGACGTAGGTGACCCGAGCCGCCGCGCTCACCGCTCCACTCCGCCGTGGCCGTGTCGGGAGCGCTGCGTATCGTCGGGCGGACCGATGACTCCGAGGCCCGAGATCGATCCTGCCGAGCTGAGCGGAATGTTCTCGGCTCCGGCCTGGCTGCGGGACCTCGGCTTCAGTGCCTGGCTGCTGGTCGGGGTGGGCGCGGCACTGGTCGGGGCGATCTTCCTACTGGCGCAGACGCAGACGATCGTGATGCCGGTGGTGACGGCGGCGATCGTCGCCTCGGTCACCGTGCCCCTGGTCGACTGGCTGAAGCGGCACGGGGTGCCGAGGGGAGCCGGTGCGGTGCTTGTCTTTCTGGGAATCGTCTTGATCGGCGTCGGCGTCGGCATCATCGTCATGAGTGGCATCGCCAGCCAGGCTGGCAGCCTCAGCGGCAGACTCCATGCCGGCGCGGACGAGATCGAATCGTGGGTCAGGGATCTGGGCGTGGCTTCGTCCACCGCCGCGGACGCCAACCAGCACGCCGGCGCCTCGATCAGCGCCGGCTTCAAGGCGCTTACCGACGGCCTGCTCAGCGGCGTCGACAAGCTTGCCTCGCTGGCCGTCTTCCTCTCCTTCGCCGCTATCAGCCTCTTCTTCATGCTCAAGGACGCGCCGACGCTCGGCAGGTTCGTCGAGCGACACCTCGGTATGCCGGTCCCGGTCGCCCACACCGTGTTGGGCCAGGTGTCCCGCTCTCTGCGCGGCTACTTCGTCGGGGTCACGATCGTGGCTGTCTGGAGCGCGCTGCTGGTTGGTGCGGGGGCTCTGCTGCTTGGGGTGCCCCTGCCGGGGACGATCACCGTCGTCACCTTCCTCGGCGGCTACGTCCCTTACCTCGGTGCCTGGACGGCGGGAGCGTTCGCGGTCCTGATCGCCCTGGGCGCCCAGGGGCCTGAGGCGGCCCTGGCGATCGCGGTAATCGTCCTCCTCGCCAACGGCGTGCTCCAGCAGCTGGTGCAGCCGATCGCCTACGGCGCCGCCCTCGACCTCCATCCCCTGGCAGTTCTGATCGCCACCATTGCCGGCGGTTGCCTCTTCGGCACCGTCGGCCTCATCCTCGCTGCTCCCCTCGTCTCCGCAGCGGTCAGGATCTCTGCCGAGCTCAGTGCCGCCCGGCCGTCGGCAGAGCAAGCCGAGGCTGCGCCCGGCCAGTGAGAGAAGGCGGACGATCTCGCGTCCGCTACCTCCAACGTCGTGGAGCTCCGGCCAGGTATTCCATGTAGCCGCGCAGGGCAGCCGGAGAGGTCAGCGCCCGATAGCCGAACAGGTAGCCGAGGAAACCCAGGATGTCGTGCCGGGGATGGAATCCGAGGCGGCGAAAGACGTGCCGCTCCTGCCACCTGCGCAGCAGCCCATAGATGACGAGGGTGATCGGCAGCACCAGCATCGACCACCATGAGAACAGCAGTGGATAGCCCGCGATGAAGAGGACGATGCCCGGGACCCAAAAGAAGACATAGCCGAAGTCGAGGAGCGGCACGAGGTAGTCGAGCCCGGAGACGAACCCGGCCAAGACCCTCGGCTGCCTGGCGGGCGGGTTGCGCTGAAGGCCCTCCAGCATGCCCTGCGCCCAGCGCGATCGCTGGCGCATGAGCTGGGGGACTCGCTCTGGCGCGGCAGTGGCGCCGAGTGCACACGGCTCGTACTCGATGAGCCCGCGGGACGCCATCATCGACCAGGTGAGGACGATGTCCTCGCCGATCGCATTCGGCCAGCCGCCCACGGCGAGAACGTCGTCCGTCCAGTACGCGGAGAAGGCGCCCTGGGCGACGAGGGTGCTGTGGTAGGCCGCCTGCATCCGCTTGATCCCGTTTGATCCCGAGCCGGTAGTCCCAGCTCTGCATCCTGGTCAGCAGGTTGTGCCTCGGGTCCTCAACGACCAAAGCGCCCGCGCAGGCGCACACATGCTGCCCTTCGGGTTCGCGCATCAACCTGCTGACCAGGTACTTCAGGGCCTCTGGGCGCAGGAGGGTGTCGGCGTCAACCGTGACCACGATCGAGGTCTCGACGCTCTCCAACGCTCTGTTGAGCGCCCGCCACTTTCCCGCTTCCGGCTCGAAGGCGCGCCACAGCTTCAGACCACGGCGCCGTGCCGCTTCCCCGGCGACCTCGGCGGTGCGGTCGCTCGAGTTGTTGTCGGCGAGGATCACCGTAAGTGGCCCGTCGTAGGAGAGGTCGGCGATCCGCTCCAGGGTTGGCCCGATGGCCGACTCCTCGTCCCGGGCGGCGATCATGACGGTCACCGGGGGCCACGTGCCGTCCGGCCAAGGGCCACTGGGTGGATCCAGCGATGGGAGGCGGTAGCGCAGCGTGATCAGCGTGAAGACCATGAAGCCGACCAGCACGGCCGGGACGTAGGCGAGGAAGACCGGGATCACCCAGGACATCAGCGGACCGATCGCATCGCGCAGCTCTGCCCGCCACGGGGATGACGCCCAGACGGCGAATGCCACGTAAACGGCGGTCAAACCGAACGCCACCGCGAACCTGAGTGTCATGCCGTCAGCGTTCCACAGGAGGTGACGACCGGAGCCGCTATCGAACGAACGTTTTAAAACGCCCCGTGCATCGGCGGGTGCCTTGGTCATTTAGGCAGACTCAAGCAGTCAGCTTTTCCCATTTGGAGTAGCAGCTTTGGAGCACGTACTGTTTTGGTACTGACGAATTGTCACCAAGGAACACGTCTAAGGCATCGCGAGGCGCACGAACGCGGAGCGCTCGCTACCCGCCCCTGAAGCCGGGGCCGGGACTTTCGGCGAAGGAGGTCGCGGCACACCAGCGCGCGCGGCTGCATGAGGCGATGATCGAGCTCGTTGCCGAGCATGGGTACAACGCCGTCTCCGTGGAGAAGTTGGTCAGCCACGCCCGGGTCTCGAAGCGAGATTTCTACAAGCTCTTTGCCGGCAAGGAGGAGTGCTTCCTCGCCGTCTACGACAGCATCGTCAGCCACTCGGTGCACGGGATCATCGCTGCGGCGAAAGGCGGGGAGGAGTGGCGCGAGCGACTTCGGCTCGGGTTTCTTGCCTTCGCCGATCAGATCACCGGCAACCCGGAGGCGGCGCGGCTGGCCCTGGTCGAGGTCTTCACCGCCGGCGCCGGCGCGGTCGAGCGGATGCAGAGCACGAACCTGTTCTTCGAGGCATTGGTGGCGAAGAACCTCGCCCTCGCCGACGACGCCCCCCGGCTGCCGCCGCTGGTGGTGAAGGGCATTGTCGCCGCCGCTAGTCGGTTGGCCCGGGCGCGGCTGCTCTCCGGTCGGTCACGGCAGCTGGCGCTTGACGGAGGTGAGCTGATGGAGTGGGCGCTCTCTTTCTGTGGCGAGGATGTCGTTCGCCTGCGAAGTCTTGGGGCCACTGGGGCGCCGCCGTTACCCGAGGCCGTTTCCCTCATGCCGCTCGACGACGAGCGTGCGCTGATCCTGGCGGCAACGGCGAGGCTGGCGAGCAGGGAGGGGTACGCGACGCTGACGGTGCCGCGGATACGCGCCGCCGCCGGCGTCTCCAGACGCAGCTTCGACACCCACTTCGAGGGCGTGTCGAATTGCTTCTTGGCGACGCTCGAGACGCTTAGCGATCGCACCCTCGCCGCAGCGGCGCCCTCCTACCTCACTGCCGACGACTGGGCGAGCGGCGTCCACCGCATGATCGCCGGCCTCTGCTCGCGCCTCGCGCGCGACCCCATGTTCACCGGCCTCGCCTTCCTCGAGGTCTTCTCACCGGGCTCGGAGGCGATCCAGTGGCGTTGCGAGATGATCGCCAAGCTGGCGACAAGACTTCGGCAGGGAGCCCCACCGTCCCGACGGCCGAGCGAGTTCGCGGCAGAAGCGTCGATCGGGGCGATGTGGGGTGTGATCCACCACTTCGTCGCCACCGAGCGCGGGGCACAGCTGCCGATCGCGGCGCCGGCGCTTTCCTATCTCGCACTTGCCCCGGCGCTCGGAGGGGCGGCGGCACTCGACGTGATCGTCGCCGGGGTCGGTGACGATCGAGACGCTGTGGTCGGCGATGCCGCCGGCGCGCCGCGGGTCCAGCGTGCGCTGGGAGCGTAGATAGGAACCACTTTTCCTGAGTGCTTGTGTAGCTCTGTGTAGAGCTGGATGCTCACGTGTGCCGGCAGGGGATCGAGCAAGGGAGAGCGGGGGCCGGGGTCCGAAGGGATGCGGGCACTGGCCCCCGACAACACTTCGAGTAAGGAGATTAGGAAATGGCATGCATGAAGATGCTCAGCCTGGCGGTTCTCGCCGGCCCCATTGGAGCCTCTCCGACTGGTGAAAAGCACCCGGCGAGCACGTCTTCGTCTGATGCCGCTAATCGGACTCGAGCCGCCGGCAAGCCTCATCTGGCGCCACCCTCTGTTCGAATCGCAGCTATGGCTGCCTCAATGGAGGGGTAGAAGTGATCTTTGTCGAGCGTGTCCATCAGCCCATAGCGCAGAGTCAGCTCTTTTAGGCGATCGCGCAGCTCGACGAAGGCGAGGTGTATTCCCGACGCATTCAACTCGCGGTCGAGTTGCTCCAGCATCTCCGCTGCGGTCACGTCGACGTCGGTGATCGCCTCGCACTGCAGGACGATCCAGCCGGGCTCGCGCTCGCGCACGAGCCGCCTGATCTCGTCGCGGAACCTTCCCGCGTTGGCGAAGAACAGCGGCGCCTCCCAGCGATAGACGACAACCCCTGGGATCTCGCCGGCGTCGGGGTAGGCGGTCACGTCGTGCCATCCCTCCAAGCTCTCGGGGCGTCCCAGAACCGCGCCGTGTGGCCACCAGTTGCGGCGGAAGAAGAGGATGATCGCCAGCAGGACCGCAACCACGATTCCCTGTAGGACGCCGAGGAGCACGACCCCGGCGGTGGCCACCAGGGACACGCCGAGCGCGCTTCTGCGCATCTCGTAATAGCGGCGCAGCAGGGGCAGGTTCATCAGCGATATCGCCGCGGCGATCACCACCGCCGCTAGCGCCGCCTGCGGTAGGTCGGCGAGCAGTGAGTTGAGGAAGAGAAGGAGAACCGCGACCAGTCCGGCCCCGACCAGTCCGGCCAGCTGGGTCTTCGCCCCCGATTGCTCGGCGACGGCGGTCCTCGAGCCGCTCGTCGAGACCGCGAACCCCTGAAAGAAGCCGGCCGCCACGTTCGCGACGCCGACGCCGATCATCTCCTGGTCGGGCTTGACCTCATCTCCGCGCCGGGCCGCGAAGCTGGCCGCGGTCGCGATCGTGTCGGTCAGTGAGACCAGGGTGATGCCGAGCGCCGCCAGCAGGAGCGCCGGGATGTCGCCCGCATTCGTCCAGGGAAGGCCGGGGGTGGGCACTCCTTGAGGCAGGGACCCGACCGTAGCGACTCCGTGGTCCGCCAGGCCGAAGGCCGCAGAGACGACGGTGGCCGCCACGACTCCCACGAGGATCGCCGGGAAACGTTTGGTGAGGAGCGGGAGCGCGAGCAAGATGCCGAGGACCGCGAGCCCGAGCACGAGCGTGGCGGTGTGCGTCTGACCGAGGCCTTCCACGAACGCCTTGACCTCGCTGAGGAACGAGTCGGCATCGGTCGAGAACCCGAACAGCTTCGGCAGCTGTCCGACGATGATCGTGATCCCGAGGCCGTTCATGTAGCCGACCTGCACCTCTTTCGAGAGTAGGTCGGCGACGAACCCGAGCTTGCCGAGGCCGAGACCGATCTCGACCAGGCCGACGAAGATCGCGAGCATGCCCGCCAGGACGATCGCCGACCCCGGATCTCCCACGACCAACAGAGGCGTGATCGAGGCAAGGATCAGTGGAGAGATGGAGGAGTCGGGCCCGAGCACCAGGACCCGTGAAGGCCCGAAGAGGGCGTAGCCGACCAGGCAGGCGATCGTCGTGTAGAGGCCGGTAACCGCCGGCAAGCCGGCGAGCTCCGCATAGGCCATTCCCTGTGGGACCAGGATCGCGGCCAGCACGACTCCCGCCACCAGATCAGGTCGCGCGGATTGGCCGGGGTGCCGCTGGAAGAGCTTGACCCCGGGTATCAGGCGACTTAGCCGGCCGGCGTGGTGACGTTGCCTTCCTGAATCCACGGTCCTGCTCCTCTGCATTGCTGTCCCCGGTTCCGGCCGTGCCCCCGAATAAGGGAGCGATCGTGCGCATCTTCTGTCCTGCGTCCAGAAGAGACAAGCAAGAGGCCCCGGCGGCAGCTTTACTTTCCCTCAAATAGAGTGATCAGGGCAAGCAGCTGCAAGGCTGCGAAACCAGCCGACGGTTCAACTGGGCCGAGGAGGAGGTACGACGGTGCTGCTCGCAGACATCAGCTTCGGTGAAGGGCTGCTCTTCATCTTCGAGTTCTTTCTGCTCTTCGCTTGGATCTGGATTCTCATCTCGATCATCTCGGACCTCTTTCGCGACCACGAGCTGTCGGGTGTGGCGAAGGCCGTTTGGGTGTTCTTCCTGGTCTTTCTGCCCTTCCTGGGTGTGCTGCTCTACTTGATCGTTCGCGGCAACGGGATGCGCGACCGCACGATCAAGGCGCAGGTCGATGCCAAGAAGGAGTTCGACAGCTACGTTCGGGAGCAGGCGCAGACGGGCTCTCCCGCAGACGAACTCCACAAGCTCGCCGAGCTGAAGGACAAAGGAGCAATTTCGGCCGAGGAGTTCGACCGGGCGAAGGCGAAGCTGCTCGGCTGAGGGTGTAAGTCCGGCACGCGAGGGCGAACCTCACCGCGACAGCTCGCGGCGCAGCAGTGCATTGCCGCGCTCGAGTTGCTCAATGGTGGCGCTGGCGACCGAACCCGCCCGGGTGGCGCGATTGATTCGAGCCTGGACCTCCCGGTGCGATTTGCCCGTGCGACGGGCTACGTCGCCGACCAGGCGGCTGCGCTCGCCGCGTAGCCGCTCTCGGGTCGCGTAGGCCGACTCCCGCTCCGGTTCGGGGTCCTCCGACGCGGCTTCGGGCTTGGCGAGAGCGGCCGTCTTCTTTGCCCCTGGCCCAGGGCTATCGGTCGGGAAGAGCTGAAGCGTGGTTTCGCTCATGATCGCCTCGTCGAGCTCGGCGTCGCCCGAGCTCAGGGCGGCAAAGCCACCGCCCGGCTCGGGTCGCTCTGGATCGAAGTCGTCTACCTCGACCTCTTCCTCCTCGGCGTCCGGCGCGAGCTCGAGCGCGTGACGGCGCTCCAGCTCGATCTCGTGGGCGAGCGCCTTCAGCCGCGAGTCGGCCGGCATCAGCAGGTAGCTCATCTGGCGACGCGGTCCCGGGATGGTGCGGATGAAGCGACCGACCACCTGGCGGAAGAAGAGCTCGGTCCGGGCCGCCGTCGCGTAGACGCCGACCCGCAGGCGGGGGATGTCGACGCCCTCCGAGACCATCAGGACCGAGACCAACCAGCGTCGATCGGAGGAGGCGAAATCGGCGATGCGCCGACTGGCACCGGGCTCGTCGCTCATCACCAGCTCGGGATGTTCCCCCGAGATCGACCCAAGCCGCGCCGCAATCGCCCGTGCGTGATCCTGGTCGGAAGCGATGACCAGGCCGCCCGCGTCGGGGTGCCCGTCGGCGCGCACCTCGCTCAGCCTGGCATCGCCGTCGCGCAGTACCTCACCCATCCACTCGCCCTCTGGGAGAAGCGCCGTTCGCAGGCGCCGGGCCGCCTCTACCGCCGGCAGCGCGAGGTCGAAGTCGGCGCCGCGCAGCCGACCGTCCGAGATCCACTCCATCTCGCCGTCGTAGGGCAGGAAGGTGATCGGGCGGCACACCCGGTCGATTAGCGCCTGTGGATAGCCGTAGGCGTAGTCGGCTCGGCTGACGCCGTCCTCGTCGTAGGTGACCCAGGGGATGGCCGAGTTGTCGGAACGGAACGGCGTGCCCGAGAGAAGTAGGCGGAAGCGGGCGCCGTCAAAAGCTTTACGGGCTTGCAGTCCCCAGGCGGCCTGATCGCCCATGTGGTGAGGCTCGTCGGCGATCAGCAGGGTCGGCCGGCGGGCGGCGGCCCGCCGGTGCGTATCCGGCCCGGCCGCGATCGTCTGGTAGGTGACGGCGACGCCGTGGAAATCGGCCGACTCCGCCCCGTCCGCATTTGGCCTGTTCGGCTCGAGGTCGATGCCGTAGCGGCCCGCGTCGGCGGCCCACTGACGGCAGATGTGGGTGGTCGGCCCGGCCACGACAACGCGCGAGACGAACTTGGCGCTCAGCATCCGGTGGGCGATGTGCAGGCCGAAGGTGGTCTTGCCGGCCGCCGGCGTGGCCGAGGCCAGGAAGCTGGTGCCCGAGTGCGCCCGCACGGCCGCGGTCGCCTCCTGCTGCCACGAGCGCAGGGGCCGGCCATCGGGCCAATCCGGAAGCGATCGGGTGCGCGCCCTGCCGCCGATCGGGTGCTGAGAGGCGTCGTACAAGGGCGCGCCACAATAGGGTCGCCCGCGGTCGGAGACGCATCATGCTCCTTGCGTGAAGTTGGTCATCTCCGCCTTGACGGTCGCATCAGCTGACGGCTTAGCTGAGCAGACCGAGCTCGCCGGCGCGGTGGCTCGCCTCCACGCGCGAACGACACTCGAGCTTGCCGAGCAGATTGCGCACGTGCATGTCGACCGTGCGCGGGCTGATGAAGAGCTCCTCGGCGATCTCGCGGTTGGTGCGGCCGACCGAGACGTGTCGCAGTACCTCGAGCTCGCGCCGGGTCAACTTGACCTCATCCGCCGCGGTCGCCGCCCGACTGCCGAGCCGCTGCGCCACCGACTCGCCCATCTCGGCGACCTCCCGCGCGGCCTCGGCGGCGATCGGCCGGGCGCCGAGCTTGGTCGCGTTGCGGTAGGCGTCGCAGAGTCGCTCGAGTGCCTCCTCGCGTTGGCCGGCTGCGGCGAGGGCGACGCCCGCTCGCAGTTCGACCTGCGCTCGCTCGTGGGGGATCGCCAGCGCCCGGTGCAGCTCGACCGCGCGGGAGAGGTGCTCGGCCGCCGCCGCCTCGTCGCCTTCGAGCAGGGCGAGCTCGCCGATCGCCTGGGCCAGCGCCGCGAGGGCGTCGCCGTGGCCCGCGTCGGAGGCCATCGCCCCCAATGCCTCGGCGCAGGCGTTGGCGCCCCCGCGGTCGCCGTGGCGGGCGAACCAGCTCGCTGCCCAGCGCATCCCCCAGACGGCGTAGTGATGGTCCTGGCTTTCTTCCCAGCGGGAGATCAGCTCGCGGCAGTAGCGGCCGACCTCGTCATCAAGGCCTTCGGCGGCGGCGACGATCGCCAGGCTCGTCGTCGAGTCGATGAACATGTTGTAGTGGCGGACCGAGGAGGAGACCGCACGTGAGGCGGTGAGCATGCGACGGGCGGGGGTGAGCTTGCCGCGGAAGGCGTGGATCGCCCCGAGCAGGCCCTCGGCCACCCAAACCGCGGTCCCCGAATCGATCAGCTCGCGCCCCATCTCTTCGGCGCGCTGCCATTCGCCCCGCTCGCGCAGTACGTAGATCAAGCAGGTGACGCAGGCGATTTCGGTGCCGGCGTCTTCGCCAGTGCGGCAGAGCCCGAGGGCGGTGTCCAGCGCCTCTTCGGCCTGGCGATAGTCGGCCCCGTCGTAGAGCACGAGGCTGAGCCGCTGGTAGAGCTCGGCGGCAACGGGTGTCAGGTCCTCGTCGAGGGCCAGGGCCAGCCCAGTCCGGACCGACTCGAGCCCGTCCTCGAACTTCCCGCCCTTCGCTTGGGCAACACCGCGCAGTCCCAGCGCGCGCGCTCGCAGGTCGACGCGCCCTGCCGCGTCCGCCTCCTCGATCGCAAGCGCGGACAGCTCGATCGCCTCCCCATAGCTGGCCCGCCAGCGGCGGTGATCGGCCATCGCCAGGTGCTCCAGCGCGGCCTCGGCGGGCTGGCCCGCCGAGGCAAAAGCCTCTGCGGCGAGCCGGCGCGAGGCGAACGCTGAGTCCCGCTCGCCGGTCAGGTCCTGCACCGATGCCAGTCGGCGCTGCGCTCTCGCGTAGGCGGTGGCGTTACCGCCGCGGTCATGACTCGCGGCCAGCTCGCGCCAGGCTTTCGCCGCGTCGGCCAGCTCGCCGGCGAGCTCGGCGCAGCGGCCGAGGCGTTCCAGGGTTTCCTCGCGCGGCGCCCCGGCTTCGTCCTCCGACCACAGCTCCAGGGCCTGGCGCGCCGCCCGCGCCGCATCGCGGTGAGCCCGCAGTTCCTCCGACTCGCATGCGGCGCGGACGAGCGCCTCGCGCGCCCGGGGCGTGTTGCCGGCCCCGAGCCAGTGCGCCGCGACCTCGAGGCCGGGGGCTCCGGCGGTCTCGCTCGCCTCGGCGAGGCGAGCGTGGAGCTCGCGCCTGCGCGTCCACGGCACCTCGGCGTAGAGCGCTTCCTGCGCCAGTGCATGGCGAAAGACCGCGCGCCCGGGTTCGGACTCTTCGAGCAGGCCCGTCGCGATCAGCTCCGCCAGCCCGGGCTCGGGCGCGTGTTCCGCGGCCAGACAGAGGTCGAATTGCTGCCCCATCACCGCCGCGACCTCGGCGGCTTCGCGGGCCGTCGGCGAAAGCTCGGAGGCGCCGACGAGCACTGCTTCCCTGATCGTGTCGGGAACCGGAAGCTCGTCGTCGGCCAGCTCGAGGCCATGCTTGCCCTGCACCAGTGAGTCGCGCAGGGTGAGCGCCGCGACCAACTCCTCGACGAAGAAAGGCGACCCCATCGTGCGATCGTGGACGGTGCCTGTCAGGGAGCGGGAGAGTGGTTCGTTCAAGAGGGCGGCCAGCAACTCGGCAACGTCCTCGCGGCCGAGCGGCTCCAGCGCCAGCTCGTCGAGCCGGCCGTCGCGGCGCAGCTCGTTGCGGAGCCAGCGCAGGCGGTGGTCACGAGGCAGCCCATCAGAGCGGTAGGCGGCGATGACCAGGACCCGCATATCCGCCAGGGAGGGAGCCAGCGCCGCGAGCAGCTCGAGGGTCGTCTCGTCTGACCACTGCAGGTCGTCGAGGACGACGATCGCGAGCTGCTCGCTGCTGAGGTGGGCGAGGGCGCAGCGCACGGCCTCGAAGATCGTTGCCCGCTCGGCCTCTTCGGCAGCGCTGCCGAGCTCGGGCAGCAGCAGCGCGAGGTGGGAGAGAAGGGGGCCGCACTCGGCCAGGGCGTCGGGGTCGGCACGGAGCCGCGCCCGCAGCGCGTCGACTATTGGCCCGTAGGCTGTGGTGGCGCCGCTACTCGCCGCGCCGCGCAAGATCAGGTCCTCTGGCTCCGCGACCTCTTCCGCCAGCCGACTCTTGCCGACGCCGGCCTCACCCGCGAGGAGCAGGATCGAGCCGGCTCCGTCGCGGGCGCGCTCGGCAGCTTCGCTGAGCAAGGCAAGCTCGGTCGCCCGGCCGACGAGCGGTGTCCGTGTGCTCATGGGGTCTTCAGTCTAGGCCCGTTCCGCCAGGCGCCCGGCTGGTTTCCTGGCCGGGCGCCTTGGTTTCTCAGCTCGCGGCGGCCACCGGATCGGGTCGGACGATCACGGTGTCCGCGATCTTGATGATCTCGTCGCAGGGCAGGTCCGCATCTTCGGCGTGCTTGCGGATCGCCTCGGGGCTCTCGGCCTCATAGACGCAGAACGTGCCCACCTCGCCGCTCTCCTCGGCAAGCGCGTAGCTGCGGATCCAGCGGACGCCGGAGTCGGGCGCGTCGCCGACTTCCGCCGAGCGCGCCCCGGCGACTTGCAGATCCTCGGCCGATGCCCAGCCGTTGCGACGAAGAATTCCGTAGAGCTGCATTGAACTTCCTCCTGTTTTGAGTGCTTTGCGAATGCACTCTCGACAGTAGGGTCGGAATTGGGGCGTCGCATCAGTGAAACCACCGTATTTTCGCCGTGCCGATGCCGTAGTCCACGGGCGAGATGCCGTAATAATGCGGCCGTGGCTGATCGGCGGTACGACCTCGCGCTCTTCGGCGCGACCGGATTCACCGGCGGGCTGACGGCTCGCTACCTCGCCGCGAACGGTCCAGACGGCTTGCGGTGGGCTCTGGTCGGGCGCAACCGTGGCAAGCTCGAGGCGGTCAACTCGTCCCTGGCGCCCCTGCTTGGGCCGGGCGTTCCGGCGCCGGATCTCTTGGTCGCCGATGCTGCCGACGCCATCGCGCTGGCGAAAGTCGCCGAGGCAGCCAAGGTCGTCGTCACCACGGTTGGCCCCTACGCTCTCTACGGCGAGCCGCTGGTCGCGGCCTGCGCCGCGGCCGGCACCGACTACGTTGACCTCACCGGCGAGCCCGAGTTCGTCGACCGGATGTGGCTCCGCTACCACGACCAGGCCCAGCGCAGCGGCGCGCGGCTGGCGCACTGCTGTGGCTTCGACTCGATCCCACACGACCTTGGTGCCTACTTCACCGTCAAGCAACTGCCCGAGGGCGTGCCGCTGACAATCAACGGCTACGTGCGTACGGGGGCAGAGTTCTCGGGTGGGACGTTCTCCTCGGCGATCACCGGCTTTAGTCGGGTGCGCCAGACGGTGGGCGCCGCGCGTAGCCGGCGTCAGCTGGAGCAGCGGCCGGCCGGCAGGAAGATCCACTCGGCGCCGCCCCGGCCGCGCCGTGACAGCGACCTCGGCGGCTGGGTGGTGCCGCTGCCCACGATCGACGGCGCGGTGGTGCGCCGCTCCGCCGCCGCGCTGGAGCGTTACGGTCCCGATTTCACCTACGGTCACAACGCTGTCGCCAAGCACCTTTCCTCGGTCGCGACGACCGCCGGCGGGGTGGGTGCGGCACTGGTTCTGGCGCAGCTGGCGCCGACCCGCAAGCTCCTGCTCAAGGCCTTTCCCTCGCCGGGCGAGGGCCCGAGTGAGGAGACTCGCGCCAAGAGCTGGTTCAAGATCGCCTTCATCGGCGAGGGGGGTGGTCAGCGCGTCGTCACCGAGGTCAGTGGTGGCGATCCCGGCTACAGCGAGACCTCGAAGATGCTGGCCGAGTCGGGTCTCTGCCTCGCTTTCGACGAGCTGCCCGAGACCGCCGGCCAGGTGACGACCGCAGCAGCGATGGGCGATGCCCTCCAGGCGCGCCTGCAAAGCGCTGGCATCAGCTTTAATCTGCGGGAGAGTTCCTCGGGGCTGTAGCTCAGCTGGAAGAGCGTCGCGCTGGCAGCGCGAAGGTCAGGGGTTCGAGCCCCCTCAGCTCCACTGCTCAATTCATCGCTCCCTACTGCCGATGCAGCAGCGATGAACACCGCCAACGAGCACGTCTTCTCGCACGGGATGGAGGACACCCGGGCGGCGCTGCGGGACTGGAGCGGGCGCAACTGGGCCGTGCTGCGCGCCTGGCTGGCGCTCAGTCTGGCGATCGCGCTGGTGCTGCTGGCGGCGGTCTGGGTCGTCGCCGGACAGCTGACGCCCGACATCACGCCGATCCACCTGCCGGGCTTGACCGAACCGTCGGAACCCGGCGACCTGCTGCCGATTCTCTGGCGCAACTCGCTGGTCCTCGCCCTGCATGCGACTGCCTGCATCGCCGGCTTCATCGCCGGCTCGTCGATGCCGATCGCGGCCGCCCAGCGCAGCGGCGTCTCGCGCTGGATCCACGTCAAGGCGGGCGAGTTGGCGATCCTTTTCGTCTGCGCGGTGACTCTCTTCTCGCTCTCGACCCAGGCTCTCTACCTCGGTTTCCAGGGCTCGACGATCGCCTTCCAGCTGCACATCTCGATCGTGACCCTGCTGCTCAGTGTCCTTCCGCATGCGTTGCTCGAGCTGACCGCGCTCTTCCTGCCCCTCGCCGCCTGGCTGATTGCCAGCCGCCGCGGCGAGTGGAACCAGCTGCTCGCCGCCACCCTGGTCACGGTGCTGATCGCGATCCCCGCCCTCGTCGTAGCAGCGACAATCGAGGTCTACGTCTGGCCCCACATCCTCGAAGCCCTCTCGCCGATCGTCTGAGAAGATCGCCGCTCCGATGAGCGGCTCTTACGACCCCAAGGTAATCGAGCGCAAGTGGCAGCAGGTCTGGGCCGAGGAGAAGACCTGGGAGGTCGCCAATCCCGGCCAGCCCGGTTTTGATGACTCGAAGCCGAAGTCCTACGTGCTGGAGATGCTGCCCTACCCCTCCGGGGAACCCCACGTCGGCCATCTCAAGTGCTACGCGGTCGGTGACGCGATCGCCCACTTCCGCCGCCGCAGTGGCTTCGAGGTGATCCACCCGATGGGCTATGACTCCTTTGGCCTGCCGGCGGAGAACAACGCGATCAAAACCGGCGAGCCGCCGCGGGTCGCGACCGAGCGCTCGATCGCTTCCTTCCAGCGTCAGTTTCGCGAGTGGGGGATCTCGATCGACTGGTCGCGCGAACTGGCGACCCACACGCCCGAGTACTACCGCTGGACCCAGTGGATTTTCCTGCGGCTGCTCGAGCACGGCCTCGCCTACCGGACAGAAGCGCCGGTGCAGTGGTGCCCCAAGGACGCCACCGTGCTCGCCAACGAGCAGGTCGTCGACGGCCGCTGTGAGCGCTGCGGCACCGAGGTCGTGCAGCGCAAGCTCGAGCAGTGGTTCTTCAAAATCACCGACTACGCCGAGCGCCTGCTCGCCGACTTCGAGCGGCTCGAATCCTGGCCCGAGCACGTGATTACGATGCAGCGCAACTGGATCGGCCGTTCCGAGGGCGCCGAAGTGACCTTCCGCTGCGAGGAGTTCGACCTCGACTTCCCGGTCTTCACCACCCGCCCCGACACGCTCTTCGGCGCCACCTTCTTCGTGCTGGCGCCCGAGCACCCCGAGCTAGAGCGCCTCGTTGCCGGCACGTCGGCCGAGGGCTCGGTGCGCGAGTACGTCGACCGCGCCGCGCGCGAGTCGAGTGAGGACCGCGGCGCCGAGGACCGCGAGAAGACCGGCGTGCCGCTGGGTCGCAGCGTCGTCAACCCGGTCAACGGCGAGGAGATCCCAATGTTCGTCGCCGACTACGTGCTGATGGAGTACGGCACCGGCGCGATCATGGCGGTGCCCGGCCATGACGAGCGCGACTACGCCTTCGCCAAGGCCTTCGACTTGCCGATTCGCCGCGTGATCGAGGGCGAAGACCCCGAGAGCGCCCGAGACGACGATGGCCTGCCCTATCCGGGCGATGGCCCGATGACCGGCTCTGGGCGCTTCGATGGCAAGGGCAACCGCGAGGCCTACGCCGAGATCGTCGCCTGGCTCGCCGACGAGGGCCGCGGCGAGACCGCCGTCAACTATCGCCTGCGCGACTGGCTTGTCTCGCGTCAGCGCTACTGGGGTGCGCCGATCCCGATCGTCTACTGCGAGCAGTGCGGGATGGTGCCGGTCCCCGACGAGCAGCTGCCGGTCGAGCTGCCGGAGATCGACGACTACGCCCCGCAGGGGAAAAGCCCGCTGGCCGCGGCCGAGGATTGGGTTGCGACCGAGTGCCCGAAATGCGGCGCCGCCGCCCGTCGCGAGACCGACACGATGGACACCTTCGTCGACTCCTCCTGGTACTTCATCCGCTACCTCGACCCCAGTAACACCGGGGCCGCGTGGGTCCGCGCGGCCGCCGAGCACTGGCTGCCGGTCGACCAGTACATCGGCGGGGTCGAGCACGCGATCCTGCACCTGATGTACGCGCGCTTCTTCACCAAGGCGCTTGCCGACGTCGGCGTCCTCGATGTCCAGGAGCCCTTCGCCAACCTCTTCGCGCAGGGGATGATCACCCGCGACGGGGCGAAGATGTCGAAGTCGCGCGGCAACACGGTGAGCCCGGCCGAGTACGTCGAGCGCTACGGCGCCGATACCGCGCGCACCTACATCTGCTTCATGGGCCCGCCCGAGCGCGACGCCGACTGGGCCGACGAGGGGGTGGAGGGCGTCAACCGCTTCCTCTCCCGCCTCTGGCGCCTCTGCGAAGAGGTCGAAGACAAGGGGGCCGGGGTGGACGTCGGCGCACTCGATCTCGACGGCGACGCGCGGGCGCTGCTCGCCAAGGCCCACTGGGCAATCGACAAGGTCACCCGTGACTTCCAGCGCGGCTTTCAGTTCAACACCGTGATCGCCGCCGTGATGGAGCTGGTCAACGACGCCTACCGCTTCAAGGACGGTCTCTACGGCGATCCGGAGGGGGCCGCGACGGTCCGCTTCGCGGCGGCGACCGCCGCCTCGCTGATCTTCCCCTTTGCGCCGCACCTAGGCGCCGAGATCTGGGAGCGGCTGCAGGGCGGCAGGGTTTGGGAGCAGCCCTGGCCCGAGGCCGACCCGGCTCTGCTCAGCAGCAAGACCGTGACGCTCGTGGTCCAGGTCAACGGCAAGCTGCGCGATCGAATCGAGGCCGCCACCGACGCTCCGAAGGACGAGCTGCTGCGCCTCGCGCACGCCAGCGAGAAGGTCGCCCGCTTTCTCGACGGCAAAGAGGTCGTCAAGGAGATCGTCGTTCCTGGCAAGCTGGTCAACTTGGTGGTTCGCTGAGCGGTCACGGTTCCGCTCCACTTATCTGGTACAAAGCGCCGATGTTGGTCAGGAGACACTCCGAGGCCTCGGTCGAGGAATGGCACCGTTTGCGCACCCGTGTGCTGATGGACGCGGGCGAACTCGGCTCGCGCAATCTCTCGGTGACCTGGATCGAACTTCCCGCGGGCGCAGAGCAGACTCTGCGCTCCGACGAGCAGGCCGAGCAGGCCTACGTGGTCGTGCGCGGCGCTGGCTCGATGTCGGTGGCGGGCGACACCCAGCAGGTTGCCGAGGGCGACCTGATCCTGGTCCCGCCGGCAACCGAGCACGCGGTCGCCAATAACGGCGACGGCGAGTTCGCCTGTATCTCGGTGCAGTCGCCGCCAGTCGCGGCCGCCGAGCTTTACAGCGACCAGCTAGCCGAGGTCGCCGGCTACGACGACGAAGATCTGTAGCTAAAACGTTCGAGGCTGCGCGCCACGCGCGCGCCGCGGTCGTGGACGGTTCGGGTCGTGCCCGAGCTGAGCAGATCCCAGATCGCCGTCTACGGCGCGATCGCGGTTGCGCTGCTGCTGCTCGGTGCTCGCGCTATTCGCGCCGAGGGCGATAGCGGCGAAGCCAGCTCGTCCTTCTCGTCGGACGGCGGCAAGGAATTCACTGTCAGCAGCAGCGGCTCGAGCGGCGACGTCGTTGTTGACGTAACGGGCGCTGTGGCGCGACCCGGCGTCTACCGGCTGCCGGCGGGGGCGCGGGTAACCGATGCGGTCGAGCGGGCGGGGGGAGCGAGTGGCGGTGCCTTGCTGGAAGCGATCAACCTTGCCGCGCGCCTGGCCGACGGGCAGCAGGTCGTGGTGCCGAAGCGAGGGCCGGCGGGGGCGCCGCCGGTGACGGCTGCTGGCGCGGCTGAAGAAGGGCCGATCAGCCTCGGCACGGCGACGGTCGAGCAGCTCGACACGATCGACGGCATCGGCCCGGTGACCGCGCAGGACATCATCGAGTTTCGCGACGAACACGGCGGCCTCTCCTCGATCGACCAGCTCGACCAGGTGAGCGGGATCGGGCCGGCGACGATGGAGTCGCTGCGCGCCCGGTTGCAGCCCTGAACGGTGATGCGGGGCGGCCACCCGAGCGCGGTGGTCGTGCTCGGGATACTTCTCGTGGTCGCGCTGGCCCTCGGCCATCGCGACCAGATTCGCGCTCGCGCCGAGCGGGCCCTGGACAGCGGCATGCCTGCCCGCGAGGCGGCGCTGGCTCGCGGCTTCGTCCTCGGCGAGGACGAGCGCATCGACCCCGTCACCGTCGAAGACTTCCGCCGGGCCGGCCTCAGCCACTTGCTGGCCGTCTCCGGGCAGAACGTGGCGCTGCTCGGCCTCTTGGCGATGCCGCTGCTGGCGTTGCTCGGCATGTCGCTGCGCGCTCGCCTGCTCTGGATCGTCGCTGCGATCGCGGTCTACGTCCCGCTCGCCGGTGGCGGGCCCTCGATCGTGCGGGCCGGCGTGATGGGCGCGCTGACTCTGCTGGCGACGTTTGCCGGTCGCCGCGCCTCGCGCCTCTACACGCTGGCGATCGCCGCGATCGTCACCCTCGCGATTGATCCGCGGATCGGCGCCGACATCGGTTGGCAGCTCAGCTTTGCTGCCGTGCTCGGCATCCTCGCGATCGCTCATCCGCTGCGAGGGGCGATTGCCTCGCGGCTTGGGCCGGGCGGCTTGCGCGGACCATTGGCTGAGGGCGCGGCGGTGACCGTTTCCGCGACGCTCGCCACCGCGCCCCTGATCGTCTTCCACTTCGGCGAACTCTCAACCGTGAGCCTCGTCGCCAACCTGCTGGCGCTGCCCGCGGTTGCGCCGGCGATGTGGCTCGGCATGCTCAGCTCGATCGGGGCGCAGGTCCCCGGTTTCCCGGCGGCCGTCCCGAACGCGATCGCCGCGCCACTGCTCGCCTACATCGCCGCCGTGGCGAGCTGGTGCGCGCGGCCGCGCTGGGCGCTCCTGGAAGTGGAGATGGGCGTTCGCGGTCTCATCGTTTCCTACCTGGCCCTGGCGGGAGCGGTGATTGCAATTCCCGCGCTGCTGCGTCGGCGCCGCATCGCGGTACTCCGCCGCGCGCGAATCCCCGGCAATTTGGGGTGCAACGTTTTCCGGCGGCCCCAGAGCCGTAAAACGTTGCGCCGCCGCTGGGGCGTGCCTGTAGTTGGGGCCCTTCTCGTGGTTGTGGTCGTGCTGGTGTATCTGGGCGGCGCTGCGGGCGAGTCATCGGTTCCGCCGAGCGCTGGCCTGCGCATCGAGGTGCTCGACGTCGGCCAAGGCGACGCGATCCTCCTCCAGCCGGCGGCAGCGCCGGCGGTCCTCGTCGACGGTGGCCCGCCGGGGGATGATCTCCTCGCCGCCCTCGATCAGGCCGGCGTCGATTCGCTCGGTATCGCCGTCGTCACCCACGAACAGTCCGATCATGCCGGCGGCATTGAGGAACTGCTCGAGCAGCATTTCCCAGTCGGACGGTTGCTCTACGCGCGCCTCGGCCGTCGTTTGCGAGCCGAGGCCGAGGCCGCTGGTGCCGGGCCCGTCCGGGTCGGGGCCGGCGATGCCATCGGCTCCGGGCCGATGCGGCTCAGGGTCCTCTGGCCGCCGCCCGAGTTGCTCGAGCAACCGCTGGCGGGCGCCGATCCCAACACCCAGGCTGTCGTCCTCCTCGTACGCTGGCGATGGTTCTCAATGCTGCTCACTGCGGACGCAGAGGCGGGGGAAGTGCCGATCGACCCGGGGCCGGTCGACGTCCTCAAGGTCGCCCATCACGGCAGCGAAGACCCGGGCCTCGGCGCCCTGCTCGATCGCACCACGCCACGCCTCGCGGTGGTCTCGGTCGGCGTCGGTAACCCTTACGGACATCCGGCCGCCGACACTCTGACCGAGCTCGCGCAGCACGGGGTGCAAACGCTGCGAACGGACAGACATGGGAGAATTGAGATGGATGTGGATAAGAATTCCTTCGTGGTCCGGACAGGCGGCTGAGGCCGCTCGACGGATGGCCGAGGCAAAACTGGGGTTTCCTCGCCTTTGGACTCTTGCTCATGACGGTCGAGGTCGATGGACGTAAAGGTGGCCTCCAAGCTTGGACATACGTTGACGCGATCGCTGGGCGGTCTCAGCCTGGCCGAGGGCAGCATGCTGCTGCGCCTGCGCCGCGCCTCGATCGCGATGCTCGGCCTTGTCGGGGCTGTCGGTCTCGGCTTGGTTTTCTTCATCTCACAGATTGGCTGGCCGGGAGTCCTCAGTGGACCCCTGCCCGGCACGCCGACCCGCATAGGAACCGTTCACGACGCGATCGCCCTGACCCATTCCGCGCCCGCAAACGCGACCGCGAGGCCGGCCACCGTCAGCGTCGGCCAAGGCGCAGGCCGCGCGGCGCATCGTGGTTCCGGCCCCTCAGGCGGTGATTTCCAGGTCGGCCACTCCAAGCAGCCAGAGGGCGGCACCGGAGTGCACCCAGGTCATGGCACCAGTCAGCCGGGGTCCCAACCGGCCCCCGCGCCGGAACCGGTGACGCCGGCCCCCGCGCCCGCGGCCACTCCCACAGCCGTGAGTTCGCCGCCGGCGAGCGCGAGCGAACCGGTCCCCGCGAGCTCCAACTCGAAGGCGAGCGAAGCCGCGGTGGCCAAGGCAATCAGCGACAACAGCAAGTCGACAGCGACGAAGTCGCAGGCCCAGAAGTCGGCGAAGGACCAGGGTGCCTCCTCCGGCCCGACGAAGTCGAGCGAAGCTTCGAGCGCCAAGGCCAAACGCGACGAAGGTGTCGCCAAGACCAAAGCGAAAGCCCCGCCGCCAGCGCCCGCGCCGGAAAAGAGCGCGCCGGTGCCGAGCCCTGCGGCGGCAAAGGAAGCCGCCGACGCGGCGAAAGCCAACCAGGCCGCTCACTAGACTCGGCCGCGATGGCGGCCCTGGCTTCTCTGTACCTGATCGCCGGCACTGATCAGGCGAAAATCGATGCGACTCGTGCGCGTCTGCGGGCACGCGCCGAAGGCGACGGCGGCGCCGGCGCGCTTGAAGTGTTTGAGGCGAGCGAGGGCAAGGGCTCACCCGATCACGAGGCGCTGCTGGCGGCAATCCCGGCGATGTCGCTGACGGAGACGCGGCGCTATCTGCTCGCCGATGGTGTCGATCGCTGGCGCGACCGCCAGTTGACCGCGGTGGTCGATGCGATCGGTGCCCTGCCGCCCGATCTGACCGTGGTGTTGATCGCGCGCGCCAAAGCGCCGGCCAAGCTGGCGAAGGCGGTCAAGGCTGCGGCGGGGGAGATCCACGAATTCGAGGCGCCGAAGCCGCGCGAGATGCCGCGCATCCTGGTTGGCGACGCGAAGCGCCTCGGCTTCTCGCTCGAGCCCGCGGCGGCCCGCATCCTCGTCGATCGCATGGGCACGAGTCCGGTCCGACTTCACAACGAGCTGGAGCGCCTGGCGCTGTGGGCCGGGGAGGGGGGCGCGGTCTCGGCCGCTGACCTCGAAGCGATGGTCTCCGACACCTCCGAGGCGGCGGTCTGGGCGCTCTCGGACGCAATGCTCGAACGCAATCCGGCGAAGGCGGCCTCGCTGGCCGAGCGGCTGATCTCCCAGGGCGAGAACGTCACCGGCCTGATCTATGGCCTCGCCTCGCGACTGCGTAAGGCCTGCGCCGCGGCTGCCCAGCTCGAGCAGGGCATACCGGCGAAGCAAGTCGAATCGGGCCTAGGCATGCACCCCTACGCGGCCAAGCAGCTGGTTGCGCGGCTCGGCAGGACCAACCTGGAGCAACTGCAGAGGGCGACGGCGACGCTCGCTGACCTTGAGGTTTGGTGCCGCGGGGGGGCCGACTACGGCGACGAGCTGGCGCTGACCCTTGCGGTCAGGAAAGCCGCGGGAGCGCCGGCGTAGCTACTTGGCGGCAGGGCTGGCGACGATGCGGGCTGCGCGGGACTTCTTGCGGGCGCCTGTGTTCTTGTGCATTGCGCCCTTCTGCACGGCCTTGTCGATCTTGGAGACGAGCGTCTTGTGCTCGGCCTCGATCTTGGCCGAATCGCCAGCCTCCACGGCAGCCTCAAGCCGGCGAAAGTAGGTCTTCACCGTGCTTGTGAGCAGGCGGTTCTCCGTACGCTCGCGCTCGCTGCGTAGGATCCGCTTCTTCTGTGAGGCTATGTTGGCCATGAGTCATGTGCCTGAGTGGGCTCCGAGCCCCCTCCTGGCGGCCGCCGACTATAGCGACTGAGACCAAGCTTGGAGACCCCCAAGGCACCCGACAGTCCCGAACGCGACGCAGAGGCGCTTGCGAGCGACGCTGCCGTGCGCGAGGCGGAGGCCTTCTCGCCCAGCGAGGAACCGGGCGCCGACCCCGCGCCAGGCCGCCAGGCGGGGCGCATCGCGCGCTCCACCGCGTTCTTCTCCGCCGCCACCGCGGCCTCGCGCATCGCCGGCCTCGGCCGCGAAGTCGTCGCCGCCTCCTACTACGGGGTCTACGGGCCGATGTCGGCCTTCACGATCGCCTTCCAGGTCCCCAACCTGGTCCGCAGCCTCTTCGCCGACGCGGCGCTGCAGCCGGCCTTCGTGCCGATCTTCACCGAGCAACTGGAGCGCAAGAACTACCGCGAGGCATTCCGCCTCGCCTCGACGCTGCTGCTGCTGATCACCCTCGTCCTCGGCGCGATCACGGCGCTCTTCGTCCTGCTTGCCCCGGTGATCATGCCGGTCTTCGCCCCTGGGTTCGAAGGCGAGCTACTCCACCTCACCGTCACCCTTTCCCAGGTTCTCTTCCCGATCCTGATCCTGCTCGGGATCAGCGGCGTCGTCGTCGGCGTCCTCAACAGCTACGACCGCTTCGGGGCCTTCGCGATCTCGCCGCTGTTCTGGAACCTGACGATCATCGTCGTCACCGTCTTGTTGGCGCCGTCCTTCCATGGCCAGAACCGCATCTATGCCTACGCCATCGGCATCCTCGTCGGCACGCTGGTGCAGCTGCTGATCCCGGCCTGGGACCTGCGCAACACCCCGTTCAAATTCGAATGGAGCTTCGAGTGGCGCAATCCCGACGTGCGTCGCGTGCTCCTGCTGATGCTGCCCGTGACGCTGAGCCTCGGCCTGATCAACTTCAACATGCTGATCAACAGCATCTTCGGCAGCCTGGTCAGCGACCAGTCGCCGGCCGCGATCGACAAGGCGTTCCGTCTCTACCAGCTGCCGCAGGGGATCTTCTCGGTCGCGATCGCGACGGTGCTCTTTCCGACCCTTGCCCGCTTCGCCTCGCGCGGGGAGATCGAGAACCTGCGAGCGACGATGGCCAACGGCATGCGCCAGATCCTCTTCGTGCTGGTGCCGGCGGCAGCGGCGATCCTCGTCCTCTCGGTGCCAATGATCCGCCTCGTCTACCAACGCGGCGAATTCACCCCCGAGCAGACGACGCTGGTGGCGACGGCCCTCTTTTGGTTCGCCTTCGCGCTTCCGACTAACGGCGTCTACCTGCTTCAGACGCGCACCTTCTTCAGCCTGCAGCGGCCCTGGATGGCGACCGGTCTGGCCGGTCTCGACCTAGTGGTCTCGGCTCTCGGCGCGCTGCTGCTCTACAAGCCGTTCGGTACCGGCGGCATCGTTGCCGGTACGGGCATCGGCACGATCACCGCCGTAATTGCCCAGGCGATCGTCCTGCGCCACGAGTTCGGCGGGCTCGAGCTGCGCCGCCTGGCCCAGACGACGATCAAGATCACGATCGCGGCAGCCGCCCTGGCTGCGGTCTCCTTCGGTGTCTGGGACGTGCTCGACAACGCGCTTGGGCGCGGCCTCTTCGGCCAGATTGTTTCGCTGGGCGCGGGTCTCGGGCTGGGCGGCCTGGTCTACCTGGGGATGGCGAAGCTGCTCCGCATCGCCGAGCTGGAGCAGATCATGCGGCTGCTGCGGCGGCGCTAGATGCTCGGCGCTGGGCGTTACCTGCTGGGGGTGGCCGAGCTGGGGGTGCTCGTCGGGTTTGCCTGGCTGGGAGCGGCGAGTGTGCGCAGGCGGCTCGTGTCCGAGCTCTCGGGTTCGACGGCGGGACTGGCGACGGTGCTGCTTGCGATTGCTGGGTTGCTGTGGATTGCCGAGGTGCTTGGGACTTTTGGCTGGTTCGAGGCGGGGCCGTATCTGGCTGCCGTGGTCGTCGCAGGGGCTGGACTCCGGCTGTTGGTGGAAGGGCCGGGGGGGCGTCCCTCCGTCTTGCTGGGTTTTTCGCCTGGAGAGTCTGAGGCCGTCCGTGGGCGAGATAGGGGCGAAAAAGAGGACGCCGCTGCGCCGGAGGGACGCCCCCCCGGCCCTTCACCAGCCGCCCTGGTCGCCTTTGCGATCGCCGCGGTGGCGGTCGTCCACTTTGCGGCTGGGGTGAAGTTGCGGCTGTCGACAGGGATGACTGGGTTCGACTCGACTTGGTACCACGGGCCGTTCGCGGCGGAGTTCTTTCGGAGCGGGAATACGTGGAGCTTGCATTTCATTGCTCCGCAGTTCCTAGCCTGGTTTTACCCGGCGAACTCGGAAGTGCTGCACGCGGTGGGGATGGTCACGTTCGGGCGGGACATCTTGTCGCCGGTGCTCAACCTCGGATGGTTCGTTGGGTGCTTGGTGGCTGCATGGTGCATAGGGCGGCGGTACCGCGTGGCGCCATGGTCCCTTGCACTGGTGGCGATTGCACTGAGTGTTCCTGTACTCCACGATCAAGCTGGTGAGGCGCGGAACGACATCGTTGGGATCTTCTTTTTGCTCGCTGCGGTTGCGGTTGCCCTGGCCCAGCCCGAACGCGGTTCTACTCGCCAGGTAGGAACCGCGTTCGGGCTGGGCCAGGTGGTCATCGTGGGCTTGGCGGCGGGCTTGGCGGCTGGAACAAAGCTCAACTTCCTCCTGCCCGCCGCGGTTCTCGTGGTCGGTATCGCGATCGTGGCTCCGATTGGGCGCCGCCGGCGCACCCTCGTTGCGGGCGGGCTCGCCGCGCTAGCGGGCGGTGGCTACTGGTACCTGCGCAATCTGGCCCACACCGGCAACCCGTTGCCTTGGGTCAAGCACCTGGGCCCGATCACGCTGCCGGCACCGGAGCAAGCGCTTGGCGGCCGCGATGCCCACAGCGTGCTCGGCTATCTCAGCAACGGCTCAGTCTGGTCGGACTGGTTCCTGCCTGGCCTCCACCACGGCCTGACGATCTTCTGGCCACTACTGGTCATTGCTCCCCTGGTTGGCCTCCTGCTCTGCCTCGGCCGCCGCTCCGATCCAATCCTCCGAGTCGTAGCGGCCGTCGGTCTCGCCGCCGGCTTGGCCTGGCTGATCGCCCCAACCTCCGCCTCCGGCCCCGACGGCACGCCCCACGGCTTCGAATCCGGCCTCCGCTACCTGGCCCCATCCCTAATCCTCGGCCTGGCCCTCCTTCCGGCCTCACCCGTCCTCCGCGATCGCCTCACTGGGCCCATGTTGACTTCGTCGTTTCGGGTGCATAGGCATTCCAAACGACAAAGTCAGCGGAGGGGGTGGGGCTTGAGCTGGCTCGTCGCCGGGATCGTGGTCGCTGCCGTCGTGGTCGGCTACCCGGTGCAGCGGCACTACCTGCGTGATCGCTATTCGAACCCCAGCTTCACCACCCCCGGCCTCAACGCCGCCTTCGCCTGGGCCCAGGGCATCACCGACGCCCGCATCGCCACCACCAGCACCCGCCAGTATCCCCTCTACGGCCGCGACCTCAGCAACGAAGTCACCTACATCGGCACCGAACAACCCCACGGCGGCTTCACCGCCCCCATCACCTGCCGCGATTGGCGTCGCCTCCTAAACGAAGGCCGCTACGACTACGTGGTCACCTCGAGGGATCGCATAGAACCCAACAAGCCCCCATATCCCGCCACGTCTCGCTGGACCAAAGCTCCCGGAGCCAAGGTGGTCTTGCAGAAGCCGCCGACGATCGTCTTCAAGCTGCGCGCTCCGTTGGATCCGTCAGCCTGCCGGTAGTGCCCGGGCGCCTCTTCTTTGAAGGTTCACCGAAAACGCGTCTGCCGCGGGTGGCGCCGTAGGGGCGGACCGCCCCCGAGGACGCTTTAGCGACCGCAGGGGGTGGTGGGTCCCCTGCGGCGACAGGACCCGCGGCTCACGCGATCCGCTGAACCGTCATCCCGAAACGCCAGTCGGCCATACTCCGCCACCCGATGGATCACATCCGCAACTTTTCGATAATCGCCCACATCGACCATGGCAAGTCGACCTTGGCCGACCGCATCCTCGAGATCACCGGCGCCGTCGATCCGAAGAAAATGAAGGCGCAGATGCTCGACTCGATGGACCTCGAGCGCGAGCGGGGGATCACGATCAAGGCCCAGGCGGTGCGGGTCGAGTACACCGCCGCCAACGGCGAGACCTATCACCTGCACCTGATCGACACGCCCGGCCACGTCGACTTCTCCTACGAGGTCTCACGCAGCCTCGCCGCCTGCGAGGGCGCTCTCCTGGTCGTCGACGCCGCCCAGGGGGTCGAGGCGCAGACCGTTGCCAACACCTACCTGGCGATCGAGAACGGGCTGGAGCTGATCCCGGTGATGAATAAGGTCGACCTGCCGGGCGCCGAGCCGGAGCGGGTAGCCGGCGAAATTGCCGACTTGCTCGGCGGCGATCCCGGTGATGCGATCCCGATCTCGGCCAAGACCGGGGAGGGGGTCCTCGACGTGCTAGAGGCGATCGTCGCCCGCGTGCCGCCGCCTGCGGGCAAACCGGAGGCGCCGACGCGAGCCCTGATCTTCGACTCCGAGTTCGACCAGTACCGCGGCGTCGTCGCCTACGTGCGGATGGTCGACGGCAGCTTCCGCAAGAACGGCCGCATCCTGGCGATGCAGAACGGCACCGAGGCCGACATCGACGACATCGGTTTCTTCCGCCCGGCGATGACCGCCGTACAGGGGATGGAGGCCGGCGACGTCGGCTACCTGATCACCGGGATCAAGGACGTCGCCAAGCTGCGCGTCGGCGATACCGTCACCGCATTGGATCGGCCGGCGAGCGAACCGCTCGAGGGCTATCGCGAGGTGCGGCCGATGGTCTTCTGCGGGCTCTTCCCGATCGACACGGACCGCTTCGAAGACCTGCGCGACGCGCTCGAGAAGCTGGCTCTCAACGACGCCGCTCTCTCTTGGGAGCCGGAGACCTCCGAGGCGCTTGGCTTCGGCTTCCGTTGCGGCTTCCTCGGCCTACTGCACATGGAGATCGTGCGCGAGCGGCTGGAGCGTGAGTACGGCCTCGACCTGCTGGCGACGACGCCGAACGTGCGTTACCTGGTCCACCTGACCAATGGCGAGGAACTCGAGGTGCGCAGTCCAACTGAACTGCCCGACCCGGCCTCAATCGAGACGATCGAGGAGCCGTTCATCCGCGCCACGATCATCAGCCCGACCGAGCAGGTCGGCGCCGTGATGGAGCTCTGCCAGTCGCGGCGCGGCACCCACGTCGACATGCACTACCTGAGCCCCGTGCGCGTGCAGATTCGCTACGACATGCCGCTGGGGGAGATCGTGCTCGACTTTTTTGACCTTCTGAAGTCCTCGACCAAGGGCTACGCCTCGCTCGATTACGAGCCGATCGGCAACCGCGCCTCCGACCTGGTCAAGGTCGACATCCTGCTCGCCGGCGACAAGGTCGACGCGCTCTCGATCATCGTCCACCGAGACTTCTCCTACGAGCAGGGCAAGAAATTGGTTGCGCGGCTGCGCAAAACGATCCCGCGACAGCTCTTCGACGTGCCGGTGCAGGCCGCGATCGGTTCCAACATTCTCGCCCGCGAGACGGTCAAGGCGCTGCGCAAGGACGTCACCGCGAAGCTCTACGGCGGCGACGTCACCCGCAAGCAGAAGCTGCTGAAGAAGCAGAAGGCCGGTAAGAAGCGAATGAAGTCGGTGGGCCGAGTCGAAGTCCCGCAGGAGGCATTCCTGGCGGTGTTGGAGATCGACGAATAGGGAGTCGGGTACCCCTCCCAAAACGCTCGGCAGGAGCCTCGCTTGAGTGTTTTGGGAGGGGTACCCGACTCCCTTTCCTCGGCCCCTTCACCCCATGCCAGCCGCGGGAGACGCCGACTGGCCGGACGACCAGGACCTGGAAGCGTCTTTAGACTGCCGCGACCATGAGCGTAAAGACAGAGGCGATAGGTAAGGAATGGCCCGCTACGAAGTACGAGGTGGGCAAGGAGAAGATTGGCGAGTACGCGCGGGTGCTGGGGATCGAGAACCCGGTGCACTTCGACCGCGAGGCGGCCCAAGCGGCCGGCTTCCGCGACGTCGTCGCGCCGCCGATGTTCGCCGTCGTCTACAGCTCGGCCGCGATGGCGCCCGCGATGTTCGACGGTGATGTCGGCATGAACTTCGCGGCGATGGTGCACGGCGGTCAGGAGTTCGAATGGGGCGAGCCGGCTTGTTCGGGGGACGAGATCACCACCACTGCAAAGTGCGTCGACATCTCCGAAAAAGACGGCAAGGGCTTCTACATCTTCGAGACGAACGCGATCAACCAGAACGGGGACCAGGTTGCAAAGGGCACCTGGACCCTGATCGTGAGAGGGGTCTGAGATGGCGGACTTGAATCCAGGCGACGCGATCCCGGAGCTGAAGGTCACTCCGGACAAGTACCTGCCGCACCGCTATGCCGGGGCTTCGGGCGACTTCAACCCGATCCACATCGACCCCGAGTTCGCCAAAGCAGTTGGTCTTCCCAATTCGATCCTGCACGGGCTCTACATGATGGGTCTGGTCGCCCGCGCTAACGCGGCGCTTGCCGACGGCGATCCGCGAGCGCTTAAACGGCTTTCGGTTCAGTTTCGCGGGATGGGCGCCCCGGAGACCGAGATCGTCGTCAGCGGCACCGTCAAGAGCGTCGATGGGGACACGGTGGTCGTCGACACGGTTGCGGCGCAGGGTGAGAACCAGACGATCCGCAACGCTGAGGCGGAAATTCAGCTTTAAGCCAGCGGTAGCGCCGGGTGCGCCTCCCAAAACGCTCGGCAGGAGCCTCGCTTGAGTGTTTTGGGAGGCGCACCCGGCGCTCCTCCTAGACTCCAAGCATGCTTTCTCCTCGACAGGAGCTGATCCTCAAGCTTGTGGTTGACGCGTATCTCGCGTCGGGGAAACCTGTGCCGTCGAAAGAGATTGCGGAGCAGCGGCAGGTTGAGTGGGGGCCGTCGACCGTGCGAGCTGAGCTGGCGGCGCTCGAGGCGGCGGGATATCTCACGCATCCGCACACCTCCGCCGGGCGAGTGCCGACGGAGCTGGGATACCGGCGTCACGTCGACGCGATGATGGCTACGGGCGGGCCGCCTGCTGAAAACTCGGTTGAGCTGGAGCTGCGGCGGGAGATCGATGCGGCTATGCGGGAGACGACTGCAGCGCTGGCTCAGGTGACGGACTTGATGGCTTTGGTGACGGCGCCTCCGGAGACGGTGGAGGCGGCGATTCACCGGGTCGAGGTGCTGCGCCTGCAGCCGCGGCGTGTGATGGCGGTCGCGATTGCCTCAAACGGTGCTGTGGCCAAGCGCGTCTTTGACTTCCCCGGCCCGGTTGACCCCGGCTTGGTCGAGTGGGCGTCGAGCTACCTCAACGAGCAGCTTGCCGGCATGGGCCTTGGTGCCCGCATGATCGCCAGTCGCCTCGCCGACCCAGAGCTTGGCCCCGTCGAGGCGGAGTTCATCGCCACCTTGGGCGCGACCTTCACCGAGCTCGAGCAGGAGGAGTCCGCCGACACCCTCTACACCGAGGGGGCCTCGCGCCTGCTGTCCGAAGCGCACTCCGCCGATCTGCCCCGCGCCGACATGCTGATGACGGCGCTGGAGGAGCGGGCGACGCTGCTGGGCATGTTGCGCTCGACCCTCGACCAGCGCTCCGTCTTTCTCTGGATCGGTGGCGAGAACCCGCGCCCGGAGCTGCGCTCGGTCAGCGTCGTCGGCGCCAACTACGGCCTCGCCCATCGCAACCTCGGTGCGGTCGGCGTGGTCGGGCCGCTGCGCATGGACTACGCCACCGCGATCGCCTCGGTCCGCGGCGCCGCCCGCGAGCTCTCGCGCTATTGCGAGACGGTCTACGACGGCTAGCGATGGCGGGCGACTACTACCAGCTGCTCGGGGTCGAGCCCGGCGCCTCCAATGCGGAGATCAAGCGCGCCTTCCGCAAGGTCGCCCGCGAGCTGCACCCCGACGTCAACGCCCACGATCCCGAAGCCGAGGAGAAGTTCAAGGCAGCGGCCGAGGCCTACGAGGTCCTCTCCGACCCCGAGCAGCGCCAGATCTACGACCGCTATGGCCAGGAGGGCTTGCGTCAAGGAGGCTTCCCGCCGGGCGGCGGCGCCGGCTTCGGCTCGATTGAGGACCTGCTGGGCGCGGTCTTCGGCGGCGCCTTCGGCTTCGAGGTGCGGCGCGGCCCGATGCGTGGTCAGGACCTGATGCACGCGGTCGAGATCTCGGCGTTGCAGGCGATGCTCGGGACCAGCGTCAAGATCCCCAGCCACGACGGCGAGCGCGAGATCGAGCTGCCCTCCGGCATCCAACATGGCACCCAGTTCGCTTTGCGCGGTCACGGGCTACCGGGCGCCAACGGCGGCCCACCCGGGGACCTTCGCATCATCATCCACGTGATCGTCCCCAGCGAACTCTCCGATGAGCAGCGCGAGCTGGCCGAGAGGCTCGAGCAGTCGCTGGAGCCGCACAACCTGCGCTCCGACGAGGGCGACGAGGGCTTCCTCTCGCGCATGCGCAGAGCGTTCGGTTGATCCGCCTCGCGGTTCGCTGTGCGCCCGAGCAGGCCGAGATCGTCCTCGCCGAGCTGACCGTGCTGGCGCCTAATGGCGTCGAGGAGGAGCAGGGCCCCGGCTACGTCGAGTACGCGATCTACGGCGGCGAGGGCGAGCTGCCCGAGCTGGGGGAAATCGAGGTTGCGGCGGGAGATGGCTTGGTCGAGGTGGTCGCGACTGAGGTCCCCGACGACTGGGCCGACCGCTGGCAGGACTTCCACAAACCGCTCCTGGTCGGCGAGCGGCTCTGGCTGCGCCCGTCTTGGGAGGAACCGCGCGAGGGAGCGATCGACTTGGTGGTCGATCCAGGCCAGGCCTTTGGCACCGGCGCACATCCGACCACGCGGCTTTGCCTGGAACTCCTGCTGGAGCTCGAGCAGGCGGGGGAAGCGCGCGGACCTCTCACCGACCTCGGCACAGGCTCCGGCGTGCTCGCTATGGCCGCCGCGAAGCTTGGTTGGGAGCCGGTGAGCGGCTATGACCACGAGGTACCGTCGATTGAGGCGGCAAGGGCTAATGCGGAGGCCAACGGCGTCTCGCTAACCCTGGAACGACGCAACCTCCGCGAGGGCTTGCCCGAGCTGGCGCCGACGGTTGTAGCCAACATGACCGCGCCCGTTCTGAAGGTGGTCGCAGAGCAGCTGAACGGTGAAGGGAATCCGGGGAGGGTCTCCCGGAGCCTCCCCGCTGTTGCTCCGGGAGACCCTCCCCGGATTCCCACAACGCTGATCCTCTCCGGCCTCCTCCACGGCGAGCTCGATGAGACGGCGGCTGTGTTTGCCCCGCTCGGCTTCGCGGAGGCGGATCGGCGGTTGCAGGGGGACTGGGCGGCACTCTTGCTCCGGGGCTAGCGATATGTTGCCGCCGATGGATTTCGCCACGATCATCAGCCCCGGCTACAAGATCGCTCTCTTCTTGCACATCTTGGCCGTGGTGCTGGCCTTCGGCCCGACCTTCGGCTACGGGTTCTTCTTCTCGGTCGCGCCGCAGTTCCCCCGCGCCATGCCGGCGATCATCGCCGGCGTGCAGAAGGTCGATCGCTATCTCGTCACTCCCGGGATGATCGTTCTGCTGGTGGCCGGGATATACCTGCAGACCGACGGCGACTGGGACGCAAGCGCTGCGTTCATAAGCGTCGGCTACCTGGCGATCATCTCGCTATTCGCCCTTCAAGGTGCATTCTTCAAGCCCCAGACGCGGAAGGCGGGAGAACTGGCCGAACGCGACCTGAAGGCCGGCGATACGCTCAGCGACGAGTTCAACGCAGTCAGCGAACGACTCAGCAAGGTGGGAGGGCTCGCTGGCCTAATCGTCGTGGTGACGATCTTCTTCATGGCCTACAAGCCCTTCCTGTAGAGCCCTGACTGACCGGGCCGCAAGCGTGAGTTCGCTCGACGCAGCGCTGCCGATCGCGATGTTTGACTCAGGGGTCGGCGGTCTCACCGTCCTACACGAGTGCCTGGTCTCGCTGCCAGAGGAGGACTTCGTCTACCTCGGTGACACGGCCTGGTTTCCCTATGGGACGAAGGATCCGGCCGCACTGCGAGCGCGGATCGAGACGATCGCGGAGAGGCTGCTCGGCGGCCGCGCCAAGCTTCTCGTGATCGCTTGCAACACGGCGACGGCGATCGGCGAGGATGTGGCGAGGGCGGTGGGCGGCCGACACGGGGTGGAGGTTGTTCCCGTGGTCGAGCCGCAGGCCGAGATCGCCGCGGCGATCACCGACAGCGGCAAGGTCGGCGTGCTGGCGACGCCGAACACGGTCGAGAGCGGCTCCTACCGCCGCGCGCTCGAAGGGCAGGGACGGGCACTCGAGGTGACTGAAGTAGAGGCACCCGACCTGGCCCCGTTCATCCAGGACGGCTCGCCCTTCGACGAGGGCGTGCTCGAGATGGCGCGCGGCTACTGCACACCGCTGAGGCGGGCCGAGATCGACACCCTGATCCTCGGCTGCACCCACTACCCGCTGGTGGCGCCGATGCTGCAGCGCATCCTCGGCCGCGACGTGCGCCTGGTCAGCGGCGGGCACGCGGTCGCGGCGGCCGTCCAGCGCACCCTGGTCAGACAGGAGTTGGCGCGCGAGCCCGACGGCGAGGGCACCTACCGCTTCCTCTGCACCGGCGACATCTCCTCCTTCCGCGAGCTCGGCACCCGCTTCCTGCAGATGCCGCTGGGGCAGGTCGAGGCAGTGCGGCTCGCGGACGAATAGGCCAAGTTTCAAAAAACTCCGTTGACTATAAGTAGGCCGGATGTTAGGTCTAGGCCTGGAGGCGCCTCCTTTTCCAGTCATAAACGCATTGGAGGAGGGAACTCAATGAAGTTGCTCAAGTCAGCCGGTCTCATCCTGGGACTGGCCCTCGTCGCCACGGCTTTTCTCGCCGTCGGCTCCGCTTCCGCGGAAACCACCAAGCTCTGCCGGGTCAACGAAGAAAAATGCTCGAAAGCGAACACTTACGCCCTCGGCTTCGAAAACTTCAAGGGCGCGGCCATCAGCTCTCCTGAAGAAGCGAAGCTCGTGATGCCGGGGCTCGTCACGGTCAGCTGCCCGACCGGGAAACTGGCCTCGACGCTGAAAGAAACGACAGGCGCCCTACTCGGCGAAGTGTCGAAGTGGAACACCTTTAATTGCACTCCCGCCGCCAGCAAATGCACGCTGCTGCCGCCGAAAGAAATCGAAACCGGCTACACCGCGGAAGTGACGGCAACAGGTGGGGGCAACGGCAGTCTCGTCATCGGCGGTGGAGGCGGCCCGGAGCTGATCGCCAAATGCCCCGCCGGCTCTCCCGTCACTACCTGCATTTACACCGCGCCGACGATCAAATTCACGGTCAAAGGCGGTCCCGGGGGAGGAGCAGGAAAAAACCCGCAGGTCTCCACGGAAGCATCGATGACGAAAGTCCCGTTTGGAAGCAGCGCATTCTGTCCCAACACGGCGACCTACGTATTGCTCTACCAAATGGTCGAACCCGGCTCTGCCCTGTTCATAACTCACTGAGAATCCGCTTTTGGGACAGCGGCGGCGGCTCGGCATTGCTCCGCGCCGCCGCCGACTACCCTTAGACCGGATGAGCGTTCTCGAGCAGGTGCAGGCCGACGTGCGGACCGCGATGAAGGCGGGCGACCGCGAGCGCGCCGGCGCGCTGCGGCTGATCGTCGACTCGCTGCAGAAGGACGCCAAGCTGGGCGAGGGCGACGAGGTCGCCGTGCTGCAGCGCGAGCGCAAGAAGCGAGCCGAGGCGGCCGATGCTTATGCCGAGGCGGGGCGCGACGAGCAGGCGAGCGCCGAGCGCTTCGAGGCGGAGCTGATCGAGGGATATCTGCCGCAGCAGCTCTCCGACGAGGAGCTGGGCGAGCTGGTCGATGCCGCGGTAAGTGAAACCGGTGCGAGCGAGCAGAAGCAGATGGGACAGGTGATGTCTGCCCTGATGCCAAAGCTAGGCGGGCGCGCCGATGGCAAGCGGGTCAGCGCGGCGGTGCGTGAGCGGCTTGGCGCGTAGGCAGCTGACCCTCGACAACACGGTCGCCGCCGAGCTGGCGGGCTCCGAGGACGCGGTCCTGCGCGAGCTGCGCGGCCACCTCGACTGCGACTTCCATTTGCGTGGCAATGTGCTCACCCTCGACGGCGAACCCGACGACGTGCAGATGGCGGCGACAGTGGTCGATGAGCTGGTCGAGCTGATCGAGCAGGGTCACGAAGTGGCGCCGGGGACGATCGAAGCGGTGACCGGCGCGCTCGACGCCGATCAGAGCCCGGCGGAAATTCTCGACGATGTGGTCTGGCGCCACCGCAACACCAAGGTGGCGCCGAAGACGCTCAACCAGAAGCGCTACGTCGACGCGATTCGCGACCAGACGATCACTTTCGGCGTCGGCCCGGCCGGCACCGGCAAGACCTTCCTCGCCGTGGCAATGGCAGCTGCGGCGCTGGCCGAACGACAGGTGCAGCGGATCATCCTCACCCGGCCCGCGGTCGAGGCCGGCGAGCGGCTCGGCTTCCTGCCCGGCGACATCCAAGCCAAGGTAGATCCATACCTGCGGCCGCTCTTCGACGCCCTCTTCGACATGCTCGACCCCGACCGGGTCAACGGCTATTTCGAGCGCGGCGTGATCGAGGTGGCGCCGCTCGCCTTCATGCGCGGCCGCACCCTCAACGACTCCTTCGTGATTCTCGACGAGGCGCAGAACACCAGCCCCGAGCAGATGAAGATGTTCCTCACCCGGCTCGGCTTCAACTCGCGCATGGTCGTCACCGGCGACGTCACCCAGATCGACCTGCCAACCGACCAACGCTCCGGCCTAATTGTCGTTCGCGACATCCTCGACCAAGTCAAAGACATCTCCTTCATCGAGTTCGGCGGCGAGGACGTGGTTCGCCACAAGCTGGTCCAGCGCATCGTCGCCGCTTACGACGAACATGGCAGTCGCGAGCGGGCGGCGCGAGCCGAACACGGGCCGACGCCGCGCTCTTGAGCGTCGACCTGACTGACGTGCCGGCGGACCTGCGAGGGCCGGTGGCTGCCGCTCTCGCCGCCGCGGATGTGGAGGACGGCCACCTCGCGGTCGAGCTGGTCGATGCCGCGAGCATCCAGGAGCTCAACCGCGAGCACCGGGGCAAGGACGCTCCGACCGACGTGCTCGCCTTCCCGATCGACGAAACGGGCCCGACCGCCGGCCCGCGCGAGCTCGGCGATGTGGCAATCTGCCCCGAGCACTGCTCCGACGTGACCGAGGCCGCGGTGCACGGCGTACTCCACCTCTGCGGCTACGACCACGAGACCGACGCGGGCGAGATGCTCGCCCTGCAGACGAGCGTGCTGGCGGAGATCGCGTGAGTCGCTCCGGTTTCATCGGCCTCGCCGGCCGCCCCAACGTCGGCAAGTCGACCCTGGTCAACCAGATCGTCGGCAGCCACGTCGCGATCGTCTCGATGCGGCCGCAGACGACGCGGCGGGCAATCCGCGGCATCCACACCGACGTCGAGGGGGAGCGCCAGCTCGTCCTCGTCGACCTGCCCGGCGTGCAGCGTCCCCGCGACGTGCTCACCGAGCGCATGCAGAAGCGGGTCGAGCGCGAGCTTGCAGACTCCGATCTCGCCCTAATCGTGATCAACGGCGAGGAGGGAGTCGGTCCCGGCGATCGCTTCATCGCCCGTGCGCTGCTCGGCGCGGGGGCGAAGCTGCCGATCATCTGCGCCGTCAACAAGGCGGATCGGCTCGGGCCGAACGAGCTCGTTCCGGTTCTGGCCGAGGCCGCCGAGCTGGGCGGCGTCGACGAGGTTTTTCCGATCAGCGCCCGCACCGGTGAGGGAGTCGACGCGCTGGTTGAGCGTATGGCGGAGCTGATGCCCGAAGGCCCCTATCTGTACCCACCCGAGGATCACAGCGACCAGTCAAGCGAGCTGCTGCTGGCCGAGCTGATCCGCGAGCAGGTGCTCAATCGCACCCGCGATGAGATTCCCCACTCGGTCGAGGTCAAGGTCAAAGAGGTCGACGAGCGCGAGGATGGCCTGGTCACGGTCAACGCCGAGGTCTGGGCTGAGACCGAGTCCCAGAAGCGCATCCTGATCGGCAAGGGCGGTGCCAAGGTGGGCGAGATCGGCACCGGTGCCCGCCGCTCGCTCGAAGCCGAGCTCGACGCCAAGGTCCACCTCGATCTAAAGATCCGAGTCCGCAGCCACTGGCGTCGCGACGAGGATCTGCTCGACCGCCTCGGTATCGAGTAGCGACCGCAACTACGATTGCCTGATGTTTGAGCAGGTGAAATTCGACGAGCGCGGCTTGGTGCCCGTGGTTGCGCAGGACGCCGTCACCGGCGAGGTGCTGACGTTGGCGTATGCCAATGAGGAGTCGCTGCGGCTCACGGTCGAGACCGGGGAGTTGCACTTCTACAGCCGCTCGCGGGAGGAGATCTGGCGCAAGGGGGAAACCTCTGGAAACGTGCTGAAGCTGCGCCAGCTGCGCTATGACTGCGACGGGGATGCCCTCGTCGCCTTGGTCGAGCCGACCGGGCCGGCCTGTCACACCAACGAGCGCAGCTGCTTCTACCGTGAGCTGGGCGGCTCTGCTGGGACCGAGCCGGATGCGCCCGCAGTGCCAGGTGAGCCGCAGCCGGTCGTGCACGAGGCACTGGCCGTACTGGAGCGCACCCTGCGCAGCCGTGCCGCCGAGCGCCCCGAGGGCAGCTACACGGTTGAGCTGCTCGACGACCCCAAGCTGATCGGCGAGAAGGTCGAGGAGGAGGCCGAGGAGGTCGTCCGCGCCGCCCGCGAAGAGAGCGACGAGCGCGTCGCCGAAGAGGCCGCCGACCTGCTCTACCACCTGGCTGTGCTGATGGCCTCACGCAAGGTTCCGCAGTCCGCCGCGATGGAAGTGCTCAATGGCCGTCGCCGCTGATTCCGAACTGCGGCTCGAGCCGAGTCTCGAGCGGGCGCGCGAGCTCGCCGAGCAGGGCAACGTGGTGCCGGTCTGCGCCCGCTTCCTCGACGACTGCGAGACGCCGGTCTCGGCCTTCCTCAAGCTGCGCGCGGGCGAGCCCGAGGGCGCGCCCTGCTTCCTGCTCGAGTCGGCTGAGCAGGGCCAGGTCGGCCGTTACTCCTTCGTCGGCTTCCGGCCCCGCTCGATCCTGCGTTGGAGCGATGGGGTGCTCTCGGAGTCCGAGGCGGACGATCGCGAGGTCGCCGATCCCTACGACGCCGTTGCTGAGCACCTTGCCCGATTTCAGCCAGCGCCGGTGGAGGGCCTGCCGCCGTTCAGCGGCGGCGCGGTCGGCTTCTTCGGCTACGACCTCGTGCGTACGGTCGAGCCGCTCGGCGCGCCCAACCCGGATCCGCTCGGCCTGCCCGACATGGCGCTGATGGTCACCGATCTGCTGCTCGTCTTCGACCACCTGCGCCACGAGCTGACGATCATGGCCTGCGCCTTCGCCGACGATGAGGGCGGCATCGACGCCGCCTACGAGCGCGCCGCTGCGGAGATCACCGAGGCGCGGCGGCGCCTGCGCGGTGCGGTGCCGGCGCCGGAGAGCCCGGCCCTTGCAGAGCCTCCCGAGTTCACCTCCAACATGGAGCGCGAGGAGTTCGAAGCGGCGGTCGCGCGGATCGTCGAGTACGTCCACGCCGGTGATGCTTTCCAGGTCGTCCCCTCGCAGCGCTTCTCCGCGCCCGCTCCGGTCGAGGCCTTCTCGATCTACCGCGGCCTGCGCGCGGTCAACCCCTCTCCCTACATGTACTTCCTCGAGTTCGGGGACTTCCAGATCGCCGGCGCCTCGCCCGAGCCGCTGGTCAAAGTCACGGGCCGCACGGTCGAGACCCGTCCAATCGCCGGCACCTACCCGCGCGGCTCCGATGAGGAGGAGGACCGCCGGCTTGCCGAGCGCCTCGTCAATGACCCCAAGGAGCGGGCCGAGCACGTGATGCTGGTCGACCTCGGTCGCAACGACCTCGGCCGGGTCTGCGAGTACGGCTCGGTCTCGGTCGACGAGCTGATGGTTGTCGAGACCTACTCGCACGTGCTGCACATCGTCAGCCAGGTCTCCGGCACGCTGCGCGAGGACGTCGGCGCGATGGACGTGCTGCGCTCGGCCCTGCCCGCCGGCACGCTCTCGGGCGCCCCCAAGGTGCGGGCGATGCAGATCATCGACGAGCTGGAGAAGGTCAAGCGCTGCTCCTACGGCGGCGCGATCGGTTACCTCTCCTGGAACGGCGACCTCGACACCGCGATCCACATTCGCACCGTCGTCGTCAAGGACGGCCAGATCCACGTGCAGGCCGGCGGCGGCACCGTCGCCGACGCCAAGCCCGCCTACGAGTACAACGAGTCGGTCAATAAGGCGAGGGCGGTCTTCCGCGCCGTCGAGCTCGCCTGCGAACAGCCGGATTGGGCCTGAGCATGCGCGTACTGGTCATCGACAACTACGACTCCTTCACCTACAACCTGGTCCAGTACCTGGGCGAGCTCGGCGCCGAGCTCGAGGTCGTGCGCAACGACAAAGCCTCGGTCGACGAGCTGCTCGAGCGCGACGTCGATCGCCTCGTCGTCTCTCCGGGCCCCTGCACGCCGGCCGAGGCCGGCATCTCCAAAGAGGCAATCCGCCGCTTCGCCGAAGCCGGCACGCCGGTGCTGGGCGTCTGCCTCGGCCACCAGTCGCTGGTCGAGGCCTTCGGCGGGCGTACGGTGCAGGGCGAGCCGATCCACGGCAAGGACGCCGAGATCGAGCACGACGGGCGCACGATCTTCGCCGGCCTGCCGAGTCCCTTCGTCGCCGGTCGCTACCACTCGCTGGTGGTCGATCCCGACCTGCCCGAGGTGCTCGAAACGAGCGCCCGCCTCGGCGATGTCGTGATGGGCGCCCGCCACCGTGAGCTGCCCGCCGAGGGCGTCCAGTTCCATCCCGAGTCGGTCCTGACCCCGCAGGGCAAGCACTTGCTCGCCAACTTTCTCGGAGACGGCCGGTGAGCGGGGGGTCGGCAACAAATGAGATCGTCACCCGAGCGATCGACGCCGTCTGCGCTGGCGATCACCTGACCGCCGATCACGCGGCGACGGTGCTGGCGGAGATCATGGAGGGGCGCAGCAGCGAGGTGCAGACCGCGGCCTTCCTGATCGCGCTGCGGGCCAAGGGCGAGACGGTGCCCGAGCTTGTCGGCCTCGCCCGCACGATGCGTTCCCTCGCGACCCCGGTTGCCACGGCCCGCACCAACCTCGTCGACACGGCCGGGACCGGCGGCGGCCCCTCGACCTTCAACGTGTCGACTACGGCTGCTCTGGTCGCGGCTGCGGCCGGCTGCGCTGTTGCCAAGCACGGCAACCGCTCGAGCACGAGCAAGTGCGGCTCCGCCGACCTGCTCGAGGCGCTCGGGGTCAACATCGAGCTTGAGCCCGAGGAGGTCGGGCGCTGCATCGACGAGGTCGGCTTCGGCTTCATGTTCGCGCCGCGCCACCACAAGGCGATGGCCCACGTCATGCCGGTGCGCAAGCAGCTCGGCGTGCGCACGATCTTCAACTTCCTCGGCCCGCTGACCAACCCGGCCGGGGCGCAGCGGCAGCTGCTCGGGGTCTCCGACCGCCACTACCAGGAGACGATCGCCGAGGCGCTGGTCGGTCTCGGCAGCGAGCGGGCGATGGTCGTCTCCGCCGAAGATGGGGTGGACGAGCTCTCGATTTCCGCCCGCACCCGGGTGATCGAGGTGCGTGACGGGCGTACCGAGGAGCACTACGTCGAGGCAGCCGACTTCGACCTCAGCACCGCCGAGCTGAGGGAGGTCGCCGGCGGCAGCCCGGAGCAGAACGCCGTCGCCGCGCGTGGGGTGCTGACGGGCGAGCTAGGCCCCCGCCGCGATCTCGCTCTGCTCAACGCCGGCGCCGCGATCTACGTCGGCGGCGGCGCCGAGAGCCTCGCTGCGGGGGTCGAGAGGGCCGCCGAGACAATCGACTCCGGCGCGGCAGCCGAGTTGCTGGGACAGCTGATCGAGGCGACCAGCTCCGCTGCCGTCTAGGCTTGGTCAGTCAAGTGGCAATGATCGAGCAGCTGATCTTGGTAGCACGGGAAGGGGTCCAGGATCGCCGCGGGCAGGTTCCGCAGGCGGACCTCGAGTCGCGCCTTTCCGCGCGCGGCGAGGATCGCCCCTTCAGCGAGGCCCTGGTGCGCCCGGGGCTCTCGCTGATCGCCGAGTTCAAGCGGCGCTCGCCCAGCATTGGCGACATCTCCGCCGAGGCCGACGTGACCGCGCAGGTCCAGGCCTACGAGCGCGGCGGTGCGGCGGCGCTCTCGGTGCTCACCGACGAGCGCCACTTCGGCGGCTCGCTCGAGGACTTGCGGACGGCGATGGCCGCCTGTGACCTGCCGATCCTGCGCAAGGACTTCATCGTCGACCCCTACCAGCTGTATGAGGCCGCGGTCAACGGCGCCGACGCGGTGCTGCTGATCGTCCGCGCGCTCTCCGACCGGGAGCTGCGCGAGATGCACGAGCTCGCGCGCGGTCTCGACCTCGACTGCCTGGTCGAGGTTCACGATGGCGAGGAGCTGCAGCGGGCGCTCGAGCTCGATGCCGACGTGATCGGGATCAACAACCGTGATCTCGACACGGGAACGGTTGACGTCTCGACTACCTATGAGCTGATCACCGACGTCCCGGCGGGCAAGACCGTCGTCGCCGAGAGCGGCATCTCCTCGCGCGAGGAGCTCGAGGAGCTCGACCGGGTCGGGGTCGACGCGGTTCTGATCGGCGGCGCCCTGATGAGCGCGGCCGACCCCGAGGCGAAGACACGCGAGCTGACTGGCGCCGATGACGCCACCAGCGAGCACCGCCTGCCCTGAGCTTCGCTGTCGAGTTTTAGAACGCCCTTGCTGGTTGTTTAGGAATCCCTGAGGGAGCCCTCCTACAGTGCTTCCACGATGAAGAGATTCCTACGTACGCCATTCAGTTCTGCCCTCCTCGGCGGCGCCGTGGTCGCCGCCTTTTTCGCGGTCGCCATCTCCGCCGGCTGGATCGATGCCAAGAGCACGACCACGACGACGATCCCAGCGCCGCTGACCGCGCCAGTCGCCAACAAGGAAAGCGGCGATGCGAACACGGTTAACCAGATCTACCGCCAGGACGGACAGGGTGTCGCCTTCATCGAATCGACCCTGGAACCGGAAGAAACGTCCTCCTCTCCCTTCAACCCGTTCGGCGAAGAAGAATCGAGTGGCGGCGGCATCGCTACCGGCTCGGGGATCCTGATTGACAAGGAAGGGCACATCCTCACCAACAACCACGTGATCGAAGGTGCCTCCAAGGTCGAGGTGAAGCTCGGCTCCTCCGACACCGAGCACGAAGCCGAAGTGGTCGGGGCCGACCCGGCGACCGATGTCGCCCTGCTCAAGGTGAATGCGCCGGCGAGCGAAGAGCATCCGCTCTCGCTGGGGAACTCCTCGAGAGTCAGCGTCGGCGATCCCGTTGTCGCGATTGGCAACCCGTTCGGCCTCGACCGCACCGTCACGTCCGGCATCGTCTCCGCCCTGCAGCGCCAGATCGAAGCGCCCAACGGCTTCTCTATCTCGCACGTGATCCAAACCGACGCGGCGATCAACCCCGGCAACTCGGGTGGTCCGCTGATCAACTCGGAGGGTCAGGTGATCGGCATTAACTCCCAGATCCAGACCGGCGGCAGCGGTGACGGCAACGTCGGCATCGGTTTCGCGGTGCCGATCAACACCGCCCGCGAAGTCGTCGAACAGATCGAGAAGAACGGCAAGGTCGAACACGCCTTCATCGGCATCAGCGGCGGCAACATCACGCCCGCCCTCGCCAAGGCACTGAAACTGCCGGTTGAACAGGGCGTCCTCGTCAACGAAGTCGTCAAGGGCAGCCCGGCCGACAAGGCCGGTCTCGAAGGCGGCGATACCGAAGCGACTATCGAAGGCGCCAAGGTCAACCTCGGTGGCGACATCATCACCGAAGTCAACGGCAACGAGGTCAACTCGATGGAAGAAGTCGTCGACGCGGTCAACTCGGCTCACCCGGGGGACAAGATGGAACTGACTGTCATTCGGGGGGCGGATGAAACCAAGAACGTCACGGTCACTCTGGGGGTACGGCCCGCGAAAGCGGAATAGCGGCAACACGGTGGGCCGGAAGAGCGCCGGCGGCCCTTCCCAAAACGCTCGGCGGGAGCCTCGCTTGAGTGTTTTGGGAAGGGCCGCCGGCGCTCTGCGTCTCACGCGGTGCCGCGTTGCAGCTTGTGGGGCGTAGCCCGAAAGAGATGCCGCTGGGGTAGCTCACGTACCCTGGGGGTGTGAGAGTCAAGATCTGTGGGATCACCAATCTGGATGACGCGGCGGAGGCGGTGTTGCTCGGTGCGTGGGCTATTGGGTTGATTCATTACGACAAGAGTCCTCGGGCCTGTCCGGCGGATGAAGCGGCGGCTATTTGTGCTGCTTTTCGGCGTAAGTGCGAGGTGGTTGGGGTTTTTGTCAATCCTGAGTTGGAGGAAGTGGCCAAGGCAGTTGAGGGGGCCGGGTTGACGATGGTGCAGCTGAATGGGGCTGAGGGGCCGCAGTTCTGCGCCGAGGTGGCGCGGCGGACCGGGGTCAAGGTGATCAAGGCGATCCACGTGGCCAGTGGGGCGGAGGTGCACGGGGCCGAGGCCTACAGGACCGATTTCCACCTCTTCGACCGGCGCGGCAAGGGACTCTGGGGGGGCACCGGCGAAAGCTTTGACTGGGGGCTGCTGCGCGAGCGCCGTTCCGAGATTCCGGCGATCGTCGCGGGTGGGCTGCGCCCCGACAACGTCGCTGAAGCGATCGCGGTCACGCACCCCTTTGCGGTTGACGTGGCCAGCGGGGTCGAGGCGGAGCCTGGCCGCAAGGACCACGCGGCGATGGCTGCCTTCTTCGAGGCGGCCGGTGTAGCTAGCGTCCCTTCGGCATGAGTGCCGTCGAGGAGAGATTCGGCCCTTACGGGGGCCGCTACGTGCCCGAGACCCTGATCGCGGCGCTCGATGAGTTGAGCGCGGCCTGGGCGGAGGTGCGCGAGGACCCCGCCTTCAACGAGCGCCTGCGCCTGTTGCACCGCGACTTCATCGGCCGCCCGACACCGCTCTACCTGGCTGACCGGCTCTCCGCCAAGGCCGGCCGCCGCGTCTACCTCAAGCGCGAGGACCTCGCCCATACCGGCGCCCACAAGATCAACAACGCGATCGGGCAGGCGCTGCTCGCCGAGCGGATGGGCAAGCCGCGGGTGATCGCCGAGACCGGCGCCGGCCAGCACGGCGTCGCCACCGCCACCGCCTGCGCCCTGCTCGGACTGGAATGCGTCGTCTACATGGGCTCGGAGGACATCCGCCGCCAGCGCCCCAACGTCGAGCGGATGGGACTGCTCGGCGCCGAGGTGGTTCCGGTCGAGGCCGGGGCGCGGACGCTGAAGGAGGCCAGCAGCGCCGCGATCCGCGACTGGGTGGCCAACGTCGAGAACACCCACTACATAATCGGCTCCGCGGTCGGCCCGGCGCCCTACCCGGCGCTTGTCCGCGACCTGCAGCGGGTGATCGGCGACGAGGCGCGGGAGCAGGCGCTGGCCGCTGAGGGCGCGCTGCCGGCCCGCGTGATCGCCTGCGTCGGCGGTGGCTCCAACTCGATCGGGATCTTCACCCCCTTCATCGACGACGCGGAGGTCGCGCTGATCGGCGTCGAGGCCGCGGGGGAGGGGGTCGACACGGACCGCCACGGCGCCTCTCTGGGCAAGGGCAGCACCGGCGTGCTGCACGGATCGCTCTCGTCGGTGCTCGCCGATGAGGAGGGGCAGATCATCGAGGCGCACTCGATCTCGGCCGGGCTCGACTACCCGGGGGTCGGCCCCCAGCACGCCCACCTGCGGGACACGGGGCGGGCTAGCTACTACGCGATCACCGATGCGCAGGCGCTGGATGCGTTCTCCACACTGACGAGGCTGGAGGGAATCATTCCGGCGCTGGAGTCCTCGCACGCGATTGCGTGGTGGTTGGACAACAGTGGCGAGGGTGACGGCTACGACGTGATTTGCCTCTCGGGGAGGGGCGACAAGGACTTGGCAGAGGTTCTGGAGCAGACCGGTGGCTGAGGCGACGGTGACGGGTGCCGAGCGCATCGCGACAGCCTTTGAGGCGGCGAAAGCCGAGGGCCGAGCCGCATTGATGCCCTACATGATGGCCGGGTATCCCGACCGGGAGACGTCGGTCGCCGTTGCTCAGGCTTACGCCGAATCGGCCGATCTGGTTGAGCTCGGTGTCCCCTTCTCCGATCCGCTGGCCGACGGCCCGACCATTCACGCGGCTGGCACAAAGGCACTCGAAGGCGGGGCGACTCTCGAGACCGCGATGGAGGTCTGCAGGGACATCTCGGAGCGGATCCCCGTTGTCTTCATGGTCTACTCCAACATGGTGTTCGCGCATGGGGGCGCCGAGGCGTTCGCGGAGCGAGCGCTCGGGGTCGGTGCCGCGGGGGCGATCGTGCCGGACCTGCCGTTGGAGGAAGCGGAGCCGGTGCGGGAGGCATTTGTCGCGGCTGGGCTGGCACTGGTGCCACTGGTGGCGCCGACGACGCCCGCCGAGCGCCGGGCGCGGATCTGCGCCGCCGCCCAGGGGTTCGTCTACGTCGTATCGACCGTAGGCACCACCGGCGAGCGCGATCAGCTTCCGCCCGAGCTGAGCGATCTGGTCGTCGCGACCAAGGCCGACGCGGAGGTTCCGGTGGCCGTCGGCTTCGGCATCGGCACTCCGGATCAGGCGGCTCAGGTGGGTGAGGTCGCCGACGGCGTCATCGTCGGCAGTCGCCTGGTCCGCGCCGCGGGCGAGGCGGGTGGGCCGGCGGCCGCTGCGGATGCCGTCGGTGCCTTCCTGCGCGATTCCCGCGCGGCGCTCTCTGGCTGAGACCCCAACCGCCCAAATGGATAGGATGCGCGCCGCATGGGAATGGTGATCACACTTTTTCTCGCCCTCGCGACGACGACGGTCTTCTACAGCGTGCTCGGTCAGGGCGGCGGCGTTGCCGGCCTGGTCTTCTTCGGCATTCTGATCATCGGCGCGTCCATCAGGGTCTTGGCGCCGAAGTCCTAGCCGTACTGCGGCTCAGGCCCGCGTTGCTATGACCTGCAGGTACTCGGGTTCGAGCACGAAGGCGCGGTCTCCGGTCGTGTTGCACTTGCCAAGCTGCTCGCGGAGGTCCGCCTCCAGGGCGGCTTCGCCGTCCGGGCCGACCCGCTCGAAGGCAAGCTTGATCGGGCCGAAGTAGTTGCGGAAGATCTCCAAGTAGTGGTCGATCGAGCGGAAGGGCTGCCGTGAGGTCTTGCGCTCGAAGCGCAGCCCCGTGACGCCGTCACCGAAGAGCTCGCGCACGTGGTCCTCGGTCCCCCAGAGCACCGGCGGGGTGAAGCCGGGTGGCGGCGGCACGTGTTTGGCGACGATGCCGAAGAGCTGACTGACCGGGCCGTCGGGAACCCAGTTCGCCATGCCGATGCGGCCGCCCGGTTTGCAGACGCGCAGCAGCTCGTTGGCGGCCTGCTGCTGATCGGGGGCGAACATCGCGCCGAAGACGGAGGTGACGACGTCGAAATCACCCTCGCCGAAGGGGAGCTCGGCGGCGTCGCCCTCGACGAACTCGACGTCGAGGCGCTCGGCGGCAGCGCGCTGGCGGGCCCGCTCGAGCAGGGCGGGGACGAAGTCGGCCCCGACCACGTTGCCCCAGGTGCGCCGGGCCGCCGCGATCGCGGCGTTGCCGCTGCCGCAAGCGACATCAAGGACGCGCTCGCCCGGGACTACGTCGAGCGCTTCGACCAATTCCTCGGAGACCATCATCACGACCGCCGCGACGATGGCGAAGTCGCCCTCCGACCAGGTCTTCTGCCCCGCCTCGCGCAGCGCTTGCATGTCCACGGTGTCGCTCATGATCCTTCCCTTCGGTCGCTCGATTGACTTAACGAACCTAACGGGTGACCGCCCGCCCGTCACGGCTAATCTGAGGGCGATGCGGATCGGCGTGCTCACTGGCGGTGGCGATTGCCCGGGCCTCAACGCGGTAATCCGGGCGATCGTGCGCAAGGGCGTCGAACAGCGCGGCCACGAGTTCGTCGGCTACCGCGATGGCTGGCGCGGCCCGCTGGAGCGCGACAGCCGGGCGCTAGGGGTCCCCGAGGTGCGTGGCATCCTGCCCCGCGGCGGCACGATCCTCGGCGCCTCGCGGACCAACCCCTTCAAGCAGGACGGCGGGCCCGAGCGGCTGGCTGAGAACCTCAAGGCGGATGGCGTCGACGGCCTGATCGCAATTGGCGGTGAGGACACGCTCGGGGCCGCCTCGCGGCTGTACTCCGAGCACGGGATCCCGGTCGTCGGCGTGCCGAAGACGATCGACAACGACCTCGGCGCCACCGACTACACCTTCGGCTTCGACACCGCGATCAATATCGCGATGGAGGCGATCGACCGCCTGCACACGACGGCCGACAGCCACCACCGCGTGCTGATCGTCGAGGTGATGGGCCGCCACGCCGGCTGGATCGCCTTCCACGCCGGCCTCGCCGGCGGCGCCAACGTGATTCTGATTCCCGAGCTGCCCTTTGACCTCGACCGCGTCTGCGAGTTCGTCGGCCGCCGCTTCGAGCACCACTACGCGCCGATCCTCGTCGTCGCCGAGGGCGCCCAACCGGTTGGCGGCATGCCCGAGACCAAAAACGAGAAGCTCGACCAGTTCGGCCACGTCGCCCTCGGCGGCATCGCCCACTGGCTCGAGGGGGAGATCGAGCAGCGGACCGGCAAGGAGGCGCGGGCGACGGTGCTCGGCCACGTCCAGCGGGGCGGGACGCCCACTGCCTTTGACCGGGTGCTGGCCACCAGATTCGGGTTGCACGCGATCGATGCCGCGGATGCTGGGGACTGGGGCGAGATGACGGCTCTGCGGGGCACGAACATCGAGCTGGTCGATTTGAGCGAGGCCACTGCTGAACTCAAGACGGTGCCTGCGTCGCTTTACAGCGAGGCTGAGGTCTTCTTTGGCTAGCGAGCAAGACAGGGAGGCACCGGTGGCCCCTCCCAAAACGAGCGGCAGGAGCCGCTCTTGAGTGTTTTGGGAGGGGCCACCGGTGCCTCCCGGCTCTCGCGCAAGACCATCGAAGAAGCTCCCGGCGTCCAGCGCCGTAGGTTCGGTGCTAGGCGCGTGGTCTCGGTGATAGCGACCTGCATGCTGCTCATCGTCCCGGCGGGCTGTGGAGCTGGCGGTGGTGTCAGCAAGGACGCCACCGTGACCGCCTACGTTGAAGCTTCCCTGTGTCCGGAAGCGAAGCAGGAGCTCGCGAAGCACGGTGGTCGGGCTGGAGATCTACGAGTTCAAGCGATCTGCCTGGCAAGTCCCCGCGAAGCAAGGAAGCTCAGCCTGGCAACGCTCGGAGCCAACGCTCGCCGAGCCACGGAGGACTCGACCTCGGTGGCTTACCTGGAAGCTCCCGACCCCAAGGCCTCCCGCTTCGTCCACCCGATCCTCGAAACCGCCGAGGTCCCCTGGATCTCCGCTAGCTCGGGCAGCGCCGCCATGTCCCGCCTACTGACCCTGATCCCAGACGCCAACTCGGGTTCGTTGCGTGAGTCGCTCCGCGAAGAGCTGAACGAGACATAAGAGGGCCGGGTGGCCCCTCCCAAAACACTCAAGCGAGGCTCCTGCCGAGCGTTTTGGGAGGGGCTACCCGGCCCTCTGGTGCCTAGAACAGATCTTCTAGCGCCTCGTCCACGTCAGCGTGCCTGAACTCGTACCCGAGATCCAGCGCCCGCCGGGGCATCACCCTCTGTCCGCCCCTCAAGACCTGGCCGAACTCTTTCCCGTACATCAGGTCGACCGTCAGTCCCGGCACCGGAACCACGGCGGGCCTGCCAAGCGCTTTGCCCAACGCCTTGGAGAAAACCTTGTTGGTCACCGGATTGGGCGCCGTGGCGTTGACTACGCCGCTGACCTTGTCGTTGTCGAGCGCCCAGAGCAAGATCCCGACCTCGTCCTCGACGTGGATCCAGGAGACGTACTGGTTGCCGCCGGCGAGCGGACCACCCACTCCCAGCTTGAAGGGAGTCAGCTGCGGGCCGAGGAAGCCGCCATGGGGGTCGAGCACGTGGCCGGTGCGGATGATCGCCAGGCGCACGCCGGTCGGCTCGGCCTCGCGCGCGGCTTTCTCCCACTCGCGCACGACCTCGGCGTCGAAGCTGTCGCCGGGCTCGCTCGACTCATCGACGATCGCCTCACCGCGGTTGCCGTAGTAGCCGATCGCCGATTGGCTGACCAGCACCCGTGGCTTGTGCTGAAGGGCCGAGATCGTGCCGACCAGGTTGTGGGTGCCGGTGCGGCGGCTCTCCAGGATCCGCTCTTTGGCCTCATCGGTCCAGCGCTGGTTAATCTTCTCGCCGAGCAGGTGGATGACGCCGTCGACGCCCTCGAAGGCGGCCTCCGGCGGCCGTTCCAAGGTCGGCTCCCAGGCGTGCCAGGTGACGCTCGGGTTGGTGCCGCGCGCCCGGCTCGGGTCGCGGGTGAGGCCGACGACCGTGTCGCCCCGGATCAGCAGCGAGTCGCAGAGGGAGGACCCGATGAAACCGCTGGCTCCGGTGACGAGGACCTTCACAGCGTTAGCCGGTCTCCACGGTCGAGAAGGTGCCGGTCTCCTCGTTGAAGCGGGCGATCCCCTCGCGCTTCGCCTCCTCGACCACGGCTTCGGCGACCTTCGGCGCGACTTCGCGGTTGAAGACGCTGGGGATGATGTAGTCCTCGGAGAGGTCCTCCTCGTTGACCGCCATCGCGATGCCCTTGGCTGCGGCGAGCTTCATCTCCTCGGTGATGCTGGGCGAGCCGGCGTCCAGAGCGCCGCGGAAGATCCCGGGGAAGGCGAGCACGTTGTTGATCTGGTTCGGGTAGTCCGAGCGCCCGGTGGCCATGATCCGCACGTAGGGGGCGGCATCCTCGGGCATCACCTCGGGGGTCGGGTTGGCCATCGCGAAGACGATCGCGTCGTCGTTCATCTTCGCCAGCGAGGAGGCCTCGATCAGGCCCGGGCCGGAAAGGCCGATGAAGAGGTCGGTGCCCTCGATCACCTCGTTTGGCCCGCCGCTGAGCTGTTCGGGGTTCGAGTTCTCCGCGTACCAGCGCTTGATCCCACTCATCTCGCCCGATTCGTAGTCGGCGCGAGTTGTCGAGAGGGCGCCCTGGCGGTCGCAGCCGACGATGTGGGTGACCCCGCAGGCAAGCATCATCTTGGTCACCGCCACCCCGGCGGCGCCCAGTCCCACCATCAGCACGCGCAGATCCTCGATCGGCTTGCCGACGATCTTCAGAGCGTTGAAGAGCGCCGCCATGGTGACGATCGCGGTGCCGTGCTGGTCGTCGTGGAAGACGGGGATGTCGAGCGTTTCCTTCAGCCGGTCCTCGATCTCGAAGCAGCGCGGGGCGGAGATGTCCTCGAGGTTGATGCCGCCGAAGGTCGGCGCGATCAGTTCGACCGCCTTGATGATCTCGCCGGCGTCCTGGGTGTCGAGGCAGATCGGGAAGGCGTCGACCTGGGCGAACTCCTTGAACAGCATCGCCTTGCCCTCCATCACCGGCATCGCCGCCTCGGGGCCGATGTTGCCGAGGCCGAGCACGGCGCTGCCGTCGGAGACGACCGCCACCGTGTTCTTCTTGATCGTGTACTCGAAGGCCTTGGCGCGGTCGTCGTGGATGTCCTGGCAGACGCGGGCGACACCCGGCGTGTAGGCCATCGAGAGGTCGTCGCGGGTCTTCAGCGGGTACTTGTTCTCGACCGAGATCTTGCCGCCGCGGTGCATCTGCATCGTGCGGTCGACGTAGTCGAGCACACGGGCGCCGCGGGTGCCGCCGATCGCCCGCAGGATCCGCTCCCAGTGCTCGCGGTCCTGGGCGTCGATAGTGAACTCGCGCACCCGCTTGCCCTCGCCACCGGCGCCCGGCACGAGGTCCACGCCCTGCAGCTGGCCGCCCGCCTCGGCGATCGACGCGGTCAGCTTGCCCAGCGGCTCCTGGCGCGCGTCGAGCTCGACGCGGATCGTGACGCTGTACTGGGCGCTGACTGCCATGGGCAGCTATCGAATCAGATCGCGGTAGTTCTCGGCCTCGCTAGCGTTGTTGTTGCATGAAGACTCGAGGGGCAGCCGGCATCGCAACCTTCTGCATGGCGCTGCTCTGCCTTGCTCCGGCGAACGCCACCGCAGTGGCGGAACCGCCGCCGGGAGAAGCGGGCTGGATGTACGAAGCGGGAACGATCGTGGCAATCGACCTGACCCTCGCGCCGGCTGAAAAGGCCAAACTCGAAACCACACCCGGTGAATACGTCAAAGGCACGTTCTCGCTGGCGAAAACGGACGGCACGCCGGGCGGGGCAGAGGCGCCTGTGGTGACTTCCGTGCCGGTTGAAATCCGGCTCAAGGGCAACGTCGCCGGCTCCTTCCGTACGCTCGACCAGAAGGCCGCCTTCAAGCTGAAGTTCAAGAAATCCGAACCCTTCCTCGGCCTGCGCAAGATGACGCTGAACAACATGGTCGAGGACGACTCCTTTCTGCACGAGACTTTGTCCTACCGGACGTTTCGCGCCGCCGGCGTGGCAGCGCCGCGAACCGGCTTTGCCTGGGTGCGGCTCAACGGCGAAAGCTTCGGCCTGTACCTCAACCTCGAGAATCTCGACAAGGTCGACCTTGAACGCTGGTTCGGCCCCTTCGCCGAACCCCAACACCTCTACGAGGGCGAAAGCGGCGTCGACGTCGAACCCGGCCGGGAAGGGGAATTCGAAGTCGACGAGGGCAGCGAAGCCGACCGCTCCGACCTTGAAGCGCTGATCGCGAGCGCCAACACCTCGATCGGGCCCGGCTGGGCCAATCAGGTGTCGTCCCAGATCGATCTGGAAGAGATGACCCGCATGTGGGCGGTCGAGAAATACGTCGGCCATTGGGACGGCTACTCGGGGGAAGAGGCGCTGGGCAGGCCCAACAACTATTACCTTTACAGCGATCCCACGGGCAGGTTCCAGATGCTGCCCTGGGGCACGGACAACACCTGGGAGCCGGCAAAACGGCCCGACTTCGAAGGCGACGCGGGCCTGCTCTTCGACGATTGCTCGGCCGACCCCGAATGCGACGGCTTCTACCGGAAGGCGCTGCGTGAAATAGGGAAAGCCGTCGCCGGTCTCGACCTGGACTCTTTTGCCATCGACTTGGCGAAACGGCTCGAACCCTGGCAGCAGCTGGAACAGTCGAACGACCGGCACGAGCACGACATGGCCGCGATCGCGAACGCCGTTGGCGAAGTGCGCGAATACATCGCCGATCGCCCCGGCGAACTCCTTGCTTTCATCGGCCCGGAACCAGAATCAGGGCTTCAGATCTCCTCGCCTCCGACCCAGGGCTCGTCGTCGTCGAGTCAGAGCCTCTACGTCGGCCATGCCGGGCGCCGGGCCGGCGCGCTCGTCACTCATCTCTGGACCACCGGTCCCGGGCTCGTCTCGCAGAGCGCGACGCTCGAAACGACGAAGGGGCCCCGGTACGCCTGCTCGACACGGGGGACCGTGACCGCGGCGGGCGAATTCACCCTGCGCTGCAACCTCTCCTCGGTGGTCATCTCGCGCCTGCGCCACCATCACCTCGCATTGCGATCCTGGATCAGCTTCATCCCGGCGAGCGGCACGCCTGAATCCGCGCTCCAGCGGGTCTCCCTGCGGAGGCGACCAGCCGGCTGACGACCGCACCGGCGGGCGCCTCGGGGCCGTCATGCCCAGCGCCATAGAGTTGGCCTCGAATGGCCGACAAGAAACTCGATGATCCGCAGCACGAGCTCTTCCTGATCGACGGCAACTCGCTCGCCTACCGGGCGTTCTTCGCGCTGCCGGAGTCGATCGGGACCAGCGACGGGCGGCCGACCAACGCGATCTACGGGCTCGCCTCGATGCTGGTCAAGGTGATCGACGAGCATGCGCCGGCAGGGGTGGTGGTGGCCTGGGACGCCGGCATGTCCGGCCGCGAGGTCACCTACGACCTCTACAAGGCGCAACGCAAACCGCGCCCCGACTTGCTGCGCGAGCAGTGGCCGCACCTGATGCCGCTGGTCGAGGCCTTCGGCTACACCAACGTCAAGGTCGAGGGCTACGAGGCCGACGACGTGATCGCCTCGCTTACCCAGCAGGCGCGCGAAGAGGGAATTCCGGTGATGGTTGTCACCGGCGACCGCGACGCCTACCAATTGGTTGGTGAGGGGGTGCGGGTGATGAGCACCTCGCGCGGGATCACCGAGACCAAGATCTACGACAGCAACGCGGTGACGGAGCGCTACGGCGTGCCGCCGGAGCTGATCACCGACCTGATGGGGCTGCGCGGCGACACCTCGGACAACATCCCCGGCGTTCCCGGGATCGGCGAGAAGACCGCGACCCAGCTGCTGCAGCAGTTCGGCACGCTGGAGAAGGTGCTGGAAAGTGTCGAGCAGATCTCTGGCGCCAAGCGCAAGCAGAACCTGGTCGAGCACGCCGACGACGCCCGCATGTCGAAGCAGCTGGCGACGCTGCAGTACGACATCGAGACCGGCGTCGACCTGGGCGCGGCGATGTCGTCGCAGCCGGATCGCGGCGCCCTGCGTGACTTCATGCGCGAGTTCGAGCTGCGGGCTGTGCTCGAGCGGCTGGAAGAAGCGCTGCCGGAGGGCGAGGCGGTTCCCGGCCGCAGCGTCGAGACCGAGCTGGCCGTGGCGGCCGAGGAGGGCAAGCCGGACGACCTGAAGGCGGGGGAGGGGCCTGTCGCACTGGCTATCGACGGCGATCGCTGGGCCGCCGCCGAAGACCAGCGCACGCTCACCGGCTCCTCCACGCTGGACGAGCTCGCGGTGGCACTGCCCGGTCGCGGCCTCGCCGCCCACGACCTCAAGTCGCTCGGCGGCGGCCGCCACGGTCTGCTCGCCGCGGCCGTGCGCGAGGGCCTCGAGCTGGCGCTGGAGCACGACACGATGCTCGCCGCCTACCTGCTCGAGCCACAGCGCCGAACCTACGAGCTGACCGAGTTGGCGGCCGACGCCGGCATCGGCCTCGCCGCCGAGGCGGCGCCGGCCAAGGACGAGGACGACGGGCAGCTCTCGCTCGATGGTGACGGTGAGGTGGGCCTGGAGCCGGCCGAGGAAGCCCACCTGGTCGCCGCCCTGGCCAGCGCGCAGCGTCCCCGTATCGAGGAGCTCGGCCTCGGACATCTGCTCAGCGAGATCGAGCTGCCGCTGGCCCATGTGCTTGCGGCGATGGAACGCGAGGGCCTCAAGCTCGATGCCAAACGCCTGGCTGAGGTCGGCGCCGGCTTTGGCGAGCGGATCGAGACGCTGGAGAAGGAGATCTTTGAGCTGGCCGAGGAGGAGTTCACGATCGGCTCGCCCCAGCAGGTCGGTCGCGTCCTCTTTGAGAAGCTGGGCCTGACCCGCAAGCGGCGCGGCAAAACCGGCTTCTCAACCGACGCTCGCGTCCTCGCCCAGATTCGCGATGAGCACCCGATCGTCGAGAAGATCGAGTCCTGGCGCGAGTTGACCAAGCTGAAGAACACCTATCTCGACTCGCTGCCCGACCTGATTGATCCCAAGACCGGCCGAGTCCACACCACCTTCAACCAGGCGGCGACCACCACCGGCCGCCTCTCCAGCACCAACCCCAACCTGCAGAACATTCCGATTCGCACCGAGATCGGCCGCCCGGTGCGGGCCTGCTTCGTCGCCGAACAGGGCCACGAACTGCTCTCCGCCGACTACAGCCAGGTCGAGCTGCGCGTGCTTGCCCACGTCGCCGAGGAGGAGGTGCTGAAAGAGATCTTCCGCGCCCGCGAAGACGTCCATGCGGCGACCGCGGCGGAGGTCTTCGACATTTCCCGCGACGAGGTCGACGTCGGCCAGCGCTCGAAGGCGAAGATGGTCAACTTCGGCATCGTCTACGGCCTCACCGGCTTCGGCCTCGCCGACCGGCTCAACATCCCCCGCAAAGAGGGCGAGGAATTCGTCTCCCGCTATCTCGAGCGCTTCCCTGCAGTGCGCGCCTTCCGCGAGCAGGTGGTTGAGCGGGCGCAGGAGGAGGGCTACGTCACCACGCTGCTGGGTCGGCGCCGCTCGATTCCCGAGCTGCGCTCTGGCAACCCGAACACGCGCCGGCTCGGCGAGCGCCTCGCGGTCAACACCGTGATCCAGGGCACTGCGGCGGACATCATCAAGATCGCCATGGTGCGCTGCCAGACGGCGCTACGCGAGGCCGGCACTAAGACCCGCCTAGTTCTGCAGATCCACGACGAGCTGCTCTTCGAGGGCCCGCCGCAGGAGATGGACGGCGCGGTCGAGCTGGTGCGGCGCGAGATGTGCGCCGCCTACCAGCTCGACCCACCGCTGGAGGTGGACGTCGGCGTCGGCCGGGACTGGCTCGACGCCAAGTAGCCGGACTTTTCAGTCGGCCAGCTCGACCTCATCGAAGGTCGCGACGCCGTGCTCGAGCTCCAGCTCGGCCTCCTCGACAGTCGCTCCGGCGCTCAGGTCGGAAGTGGTGCAGTTGGCACCGGTGCCGTTGTCGTCACCGGGCTCTTTGCCGTGGCCGCCCCGGTCATCCCCAGGCTCTTCCTCGCCGTGACGGGCGCGGGTGGTGACGTCGGGTGAGTGCTCGTCCTCGCACTTGATCTTGGTCCGATCGGTGACCAGGCCGCTGACCGAGTCGCCGTTGAAAAGGCCGATCGTCAGTTTGCCCGTCGTCGCGTCAAAAGACGTGATCGTGCCGGCGTTCTCGTTGCCGTCGATGACCCCGTCGTCGTCGCTGTCGCGATCGCGCGGGTTGTCGCCGGCGAGGAACTCGGCCCGGTTGCGCAGGTGGTCATTGTCTTGGTCGCGACCGGCCTGGTTGACCGCGGTCGAGAGATGGTGGTGGCGCTCCCAGCGATCCGGGATGCGGTCGTGATTGCCGTCCTTGGCCGCGGCTGCCCCCGGCAGGGCGAGCAGCGCCAGTGCGCCGAGCGCGGCGGCTGCGCAGGTCGTTAGTCGGCGGGCGAGTCTCATGATTCCTCCTCGGTTTGGGGTTCCATCTGCACCGAGAACCCGCTGCCGCCATGAGAATCACCCGAGGCGTCGAAATTCGGTTTGCCGTCGCCACTTTCCCCACCCGAGTCGGAGCCCCCGCTGTCCGAGCCGGGGCCTTGGCTGGAACCGGATTCACCGCCTGGACCGGACCCGCTGCCCGAGCTCGAGCTGCTGCCCGATCCAGAACCGGAGCCATCGCCTGAAGGGCCGGAGCCGGGGCTCGTGGCGCTCTCAGATCCCCCGTCATCGCCAGACGAGCCACCGGACGAGCCGCCGCTGCCGGGGCCGGATGAGCCGCCGGAGCTGCGCTCGGATTGGTGACCGCCGCTCCCGCCACCGCCTCCGTCGTGTCCAGATGACCCCGGCCCGCCACCGCGGTCGTCGCCGGGCTCTTCGCGTCCACTGCCGCCTCCGCTGCCACTCGAGCTGTTGTCGGGCCCGCCGTGATCGTCGCCGGACTCGCGCTCGCCGCGCCGTCCTTGCCCGGAGGACGAATCGCTCCCACCCGGCCCCCCACTGCCTGGCGTCACCGTGCCCGTGGTCTGCGCCGAGCCGTCGGCAACGACCTCGGCAGCGGCCGGCTGCCCGGCACGATCGGGCTGGCGACCGTGGTCGATGGCGACGCCCGTGCCAACCGCGCCGGCGACCAGGACCGTCGCCGCGGCGGCCTTCAGGGCAACCCCCGCTCCGGCGGCCCCGCCGACTCCGGCCGCCCCGGCAGCAGCCTCGACCGCCGGGCTGCCGGCGGCTCCCGCCAGCATCGCCTTCAGCAGCGGCAGGGGCAGCAGGCCGGCCGCGTCGCGGAGCGAGCGCCGCGCCCGGTAGATCGCCTGCCGCGCGCCGCCGTCGCTGAGGCCGAGGGCGCCGGCGATCTCCTCGTGGCTGAGTCCTTCCAGCTCGCGCATCACGATTGCCGCCCGCTGTGCCTCGGGTAGCGATTGCAATCGCCGCATTAGGTCGGCCAGCTCTTCGCGGCGCTCCAGTTCCTCCGCCGGGCCGGCGCCGCCTGCGATTACCTCGGCCAGCGCCTCGGCTGAGGGCGGGCTGTCGCGCAGGTCGTTGAGGGCGGTGTTGCGGACTATGCGGAAGAGCCAGGGGCGAAGCTCGATCTCGGCCCCGTCGCGACGCAGCGCCAACAGTGCCTTGGAGAAGGAGTCCTGGGTCACGTCCTCGGCCCGGCTGCCGACGATCGCCGCCGCGTAACGGGTCAGCGGCTTGCCGTAGCGGCGGACGATCTCCTCGAAGGCGTTCTCGTAGCCCTCGCGGACGAGCGTGACCAGACGGCGGTCCGGCTGCGTGCGCAGGGCGGGACCGATGACGAAGCGGGCGGCGAATCCCTCGGCTGGTGGCGGCATCTGTGGTTCGATGGTCCCTTCGGCTTACTGATATGACGGCGGGGCGGTTCACGGTGACTTCGTCCTTTTGGGTGCATGGGCCCCCCGAACGACAAAGTCACCAGTCGAACTCCCAACCTTCAACACATGATCGGGACGAAAATCACGCAACGGACATCGGCGAGCCATGGATAAGGGCCTTGCGGTCCTGCTGACCGCGGTCGCCGGTGGGCTGATCGCCCTGCAGGCGCCGATCAACGCCGGCCTGGGTCGCTCCACCGGCAGCTTGCCGGCCGCCCTCGTCTCTTTCGCGATCGGCACGATCGCGCTCGCCTCGATCGTCGTCCTCACCGGCAAGGCCGGAGGGTTGAGCTCGACCTTCGACGTCAGCTGGTACTACCTGCTCGGCGGCTTCCTCGGCGCGATCTACGTCACCAACGCGCTGATCGCCGTCTCGGTGGTCGGAGCGGGAGGGGTAGCGGCAGCGACGATCACCGGCCAGCTCACGGCCTCGGTCGCGATCGACCGACTAGGCCTATTCGGCCTCGACCAGGTCGCGCTCAGCCCTGAGCGCGTCGCCGGCGTCGTCCTGCTTTTGGCCGGCACCGTTCTGATCGTTCGCTGAGCCGCGCGCGAACTCGGGCGGCGCGATCTGCAGGTAGTGACTGAAGGACCAATCGATGAAGCGCTTGTTGCCGAACAGGCGGACCAGCGGCCCGAGCAGGCGCGGCGGAATCCGGGGCACCAACTTCTGCACGCGCAGCATCCAGCGGAACTTCCACTCGTGCGAGTCGTTGAACTCGGCGTAGCGCGCCGCTGCCGCCTCGCGGTCTTGCCAGCCGTCGATGACCCCGCGCAACTCGCGGCCCAAAGCGATGCCGAAGTAGAGCGCGGTGCGGATGCCCTCGGCGCTGAGCGGCAGACAGTGCCCGGCCGAGTCGCCGGCGAAGAAGATGCCACCCTCGGTTCCCTTGCGCAGCTTGTGGGGGATCCAGTTGCCCTGGTAGCGGACCCGCTCGGCGTCGAGGTCCTCGGCCAGCAGCTCGGTTGTCTCGCGCACGTGGAAGCGCGGGTCGAAGGAGCCGACGCCGATCCGCAGCTCGTCGCGGGCGGGGAAGCTCCAGCCGTAGCCGGCCGGCACGTAGCGGCGGTCGATCCAGATCTCCAGGTCCTCGCCGCTGCCCCCGGGGTGCACCTCAAGGCCACGCGAGAGCGGCGCCTCGGGCGGCTGGAAGCCGTCGCCTTTGGCCAGCATGCGGCGCCAGCCCAGGGCGTCGATGACGAGCGGGGCGGAGATCACGCCGCGGTCGGTGTCGATCGCGATCGCGCCGTCGCCGTTCGTCGCAGGTGCGTGGCCGTTCACCTTGGCGGTCTCGAAGCGGGCATCGCAGTCGCGCCAGAGCAGGGCACAGAGCTCGCGGTAGTCGAAGGTGGAGAAGGTGAAGGGCAGGCGGTAGCGCGAGTCGCCGTGCGGGGTGTGCATCAGCAGCGAGTCAAAGCGCTGGCGCTCGGCGTCCATCAGGCTCAGCGCTTCCATCCACACGGTCGGGATGCCGCAGGCCGAGGTCTGGCGCTCGCCGATCTCATAGCGATCGATGATCAGCACATCGGCCCCTGATCCGGCCAGCTCGCGGGCCACCGCAAGGCCGGCAAAGCTCGCCCCGCAGATCAGCACGTCATGGCTGCCGTCGAGCGGGGTCCTCTCCTCGCCGCGTTTGGTCGCTCGGATCGGCACGACGCAGAGAGTATCTACCTGCAATTATCCCCCGCTGTGTCCGTGACCGATACGACCTTGACCCCTGATTCTGAGACTCCCGCCGGCTCGCCGGTTGAGGGCTCGGGCGGCTTGCTGCTTGAAATCGACGGCAAGATCGTCCCCAACTACGCGGCGACGATGGTCTCCTTCGAGGAGGGCGACGTCGTCAAGGGCAAGGTCGTGCGCATCGACAAGGACGAGGTCCTGGTCGACATCGGCTACAAGTCGGAGGGGGTCATTCCTTCGCACGAGCTCTCGATCCGCAAGTCGGTCAATCCGGCTGACGAGGTCGAGCAGGGTGAGGAGGTCGACGCCCTCGTCCTGACCAAGGAAGACGCCGACGGCCGCCTCGTCCTCTCCAAGAAGCGCGCCCGCTTCGAGAAGGCCTGGCGCCGCATCGAGGCCGCCGCCGAGTCGGGCGAACCGGTCGAAGGCAACGTGATCGAGGTCGTCAAGGGCGGCCTCATCCTCGACCTCGGGGTGCGCGGCTTCCTGCCCGCCTCGCTGGTCGACATCCGCCGCGTCCACAACCTCGATGAGTTCATGGGTCAGACGCTCGAGTGCAAAGTGATCGAGCTCAACCGCAGCCGCAACAACGTGGTGCTCTCGCGGCGCGCCGTGCTCGAGGAAGAGCGCAAGGAGGTGCGCGAGCAGATCCTCGGCCGCCTCGAGCCGGGCCAGGTCGTCGAGGGCAAGATCTCCAACATCGTCGACTTCGGTGCCTTCGTCGACCTCGACGGCATCGACGGCCTGATCCACATTTCCGAGCTTTCCTGGAGCCACGTCAACCACCCGTCCGAGGTGGTGGCGATCGGTGACACCGTGCGGATCAAGGTGCTCGACATCGACCGCGACCGCCAGCGCATCTCCCTGGGCCTGAAGCAGACCCAGGAGGACCCCTGGCAGCGCGTGATCAGCGCCCACCGTCCCGGTGACGTGCTCGGTGGCACGGTGACCAAGGTCGTCGCCTTCGGCGCCTTCGTCGAGATCCTGCCCGGCGTTGAGGGCCTAGTCCACATCTCCGAGCTCGCCGACCATCACGTCGAGAGTCCCAGCGAGGTAGTTGAGCCGGGTGCCACGCTCGACGTCAAGATCCTTGAGATCGACGAGGAGCGCAGGCGTCTCTCGCTCAGCATCAAGCAGGTTGAGGAGCAGAAGATGCCGATGGGCGACCTCGGCGCGCAGATTCAAGAAGCATCCGCAGGATCAACTGACGAGGACTCAGACGGCTCGGCCGCGGGTCCTGTCGCTGCAGGGGACCCACCACCCCCTGCGGTCGCTGAAGCGTCCTCGGGGGCGGTACCCCCTACAGCGCCACCCGCGGACGAGGCGGCTGAGGTCTCGCCCGAGGAGTCCGAGCGGGCAGCCGAAGAGCCCTCGACCGAGGAGGCCCCGGCAGAGGTAGCTGAAGAGCCGGTTGCCGAGGCGCCTGAGGAAGGCGGCGAGGAGCAGGAGGGCGAATCGGTGCAAGAACGGCCGGATTCACCTGATGACACCGACGAGGCCGCTGATGAGTCCAGCGAGGCCGAGTCGCCTGCTGAGGAACCCTCCGAGTCTTAGCTCGTTGTGCCGCTGACTATCGGGTTGACCGGTGGGATTGCGGCTGGGAAGTCCGAGTCTCTCGCTGCCTTTGAGCGACTAGGCGCGGCGACCATCTCAAGCGACGCGGTCGTCCACGAGCTGCTCGATTCCGAACCCTTGCTGAGCCGCCTGGTCGAGCGCTGGGGGCCCGACGTGGCTCCCGAGGGCCGGGTTGACCGCAGCAAGATCGGCGAAGTCGTGTTTGCGGACCCAGAGCAGCTGAAATGGCTGGAGGCGCAGATCCACCCGCTGGTCGGCGAACGGATCGGCAGCTGGCTCGCTTCGCTCGGCGCCGAGGTTGAGGTCGCCGTGGTCGAGGTGCCACTGCTCTTCGAGTCCGAGATGGAGCCCGTCTTCGACACCACCCTGGCCATCGTCACCTCCGATGAGGTACGCCGTGCCCGCGCCGAGGCGCGCGGGCACGCGCTGGTCGGCGAGCGCGACGCGCGCCAGCTGGCCCAGGAGGAGAAGGCGGCCCGCGCCGAGCACGTGATCGAGAACGACGGCACGCTCGAGCAGCTCGAGCAGCGGCTGTCCGCCCTCATCGCGAAGCTGGCTGGATGAGCCGAGCCCGAAATCGCCCCGTTACGAAACGGAGAAGGCGCCGTCTGGCGATTGGCGCGGGGGTGGTTTGCGTCGGTATCGTCGCCGGCGTGCTGCTGGCGCGGGGGACGATCGACAGGGCGATCCAAGAGTTGACGCTGCCGCTCAAACACGAGGACGTGATCCGCCAGCAGGCGCGTGAAAAGGACGTCGATGCCGCCCTGATCGCCGCGGTCATCTACTCAGAGTCGAAGTTCAGCGACCGCACCTCGAGCGCCGGCGCGCGCGGGTTGATGCAGATCACGCCGGAAGCCGCAAACGAAATTGAGCGACGCAGCGGCGGCACGACCTTCAAGCTAAAGGACTTGAGCGATCCCGAAATCAACATCCGCTACGGCACTTATCTGCTGCGCGAACTGCTCGATCGCTACGACGGCGACGTGGTCGCCGCGCTTGCCGCCTACAACGCCGGGCCCGGCAACGTCGACAAGTGGGGCGGCAGCGATCTCAGCGTCGATGGGATCCCGTTTCCCGAAACCCGGGCCTACGTCGAAGAGGTGCTCGACAAGCAGCGCGCCTACCGCGATAAATACTCGCGGGAGCTGGGCTATTGAGCGCTGAGTCCCCCCGACCCCGCGTAGCGGCGCTGGCGTTGGCAGTCGGCCTCGTCCTGGCCGACTCCTCGATCGTCGTTCTAGCCCTGCCCGAGATCTACCGGCAGCTTGACACCAGCGTCGCCGGCGTCAGCTGGGTCCTCATCTCCTTCAACCTGGTGATGGCGCTCGCCGCCGTGCCGGCGGCGCATCTTGCGCGCCGGGTTGGTCCCGGTCGCGCCGCCGCCGTTGGCCTCGCCATTTTCGCCGGGGCCGGCCTCGCCTGTGCCGTCTCAGACCAGCTCAGCACCCTGATCGCGGCACGTTGTGTGCAGGCGATCGGCGGCGCCCTGGCTGTGACCGCGGTGTTGGAGCTATTGCCGGCGACGGTCGGCTCCGAGCGGCGTGCCGCGGCTCTGTGGGCGACCGCGGGGGCGACCGGGGCGGCCCTGGGGCCGGCGATCGGCGGGCTGCTCACCGAGCTGGTCTCCTGGCAGTCGATCTTCCTAATCCAGGTTCCGATCGCGCTTGTCGCCGCCGTGCCGATCCTGGCCGTCGCCCGGCACGAGGCCGCGACCGGCGTGCTCTCGACCGAGCTACGGCGGACCGGCAGGCCGCACTTCCTCGCCAACCTCGCTCTCGCCCTGATCTCGGCAGCAATCGCCGGCGCCCTCTTCCTGCTCGTGCTGCTCCTGATCGAAGGCTGGCGCCTGAGCCCGATCGGCGCAGCGATCGTGGTCAGCGTGATGCCGCTGGCGGCACTGTTCGGCAGCCGCCTCGACGGGCTCGTGCCGAGTGCCCGGGCGCGTGCCGCCGCTGGCGCGATCCTCGTCTCCGGCGGGCTCGGTGGGCTGGCGCTGCTGCCAAAGGCAGAGGTGGCGCTTACAGTGCCGCCGCAGGTGATGATCGGAATCGGGCTTGCCCTGGTGCTCTCGGCGCTGACCGAGACCGCGCTGAGTGGCCGGGCGCCGCAGGCGATCCACGGCGGCTGGACGATCTCAGCGCGCCACGCCGGCGTCGTCATCGGGATTCTCGCCGTGACGCCGATCTTCACCCACGACATCGCCCAACAGCGCCACGACGCGATCAACGCCGGCACCGCGGTGATCCTCGACTCGAAGGCGCCGCCGCTGCTCAAGCTCGACCTGGCGCAGAAAATCGAGAGCCGCCTGGAAGACGAGAAGGGGAAGGTGCCGACGATTGGCCCGGCCTTCGAGCCGCTGCCCACCGATCCCGAAGAACACGATCAGGTGGTTGAACTGCGCGAAGAACTGCAGGATCAGCTCAACCGCGGCGCTACCCACGCTTTCAGCCCGTCCTTCGGCCTTGCCGCCCTGATCGGATTGCTCTCGCTGATTCCGATCGGCCTGGCGCGGAGGGTGGAGCTGTGAATGCCGAGCGGCGTTCGCTGTTCCTGGTCGGCGGCTCGATCATCGCTGCCATCGCCTTGATCGGCATCTACCTCGCCGCCGGTGGAGCTTCCTACACGCCCGAGAAGACCCAGGACCCGTGCAAGCACCGCGCCTGGCGCAACCCCGAAGGCCTGCAGCAGATCGCCGAGCAGTTCACCCTCTCGGCCCTCGACGGCGCTGCCTGTCAGCTCGGGGTCAGCCGCGAGACCCTGGCTCAAGCCCTGGCCACGCCCGAGTCGAGGGAACGCTTCAAAGAGCGTTACGACATCAGCGACGCCAAGCTGGCGAAGGCGGTCAGGGCCGGCCTGCTGCGCGCCGTCGACGACGCCGAAGAAGCCGGTGCCCTCAGCCCGTTCCTGGCGGGGCCGCTGCGGGAAACGCTGAAGAGCATCCCACTCGATCAGGCGATCGAACTGATCAACAACGCCGAATCCCTGCTCAACAACGTCGAAGGCTTCCTCGGTCCAGCCCAAGAACTACTCGAAGGATTCCTGCCCTAGCTACCTCTTGATCTGGAACTTGCTCTTGCCGGGCAGCCAGGTGACGCCTTCGCAGAGCTGTTCCGGGGTGGTGTCGAGCGAGCCGGCGAGCTTGACGATCGTGCCCAGCCGCGGCTCTCGACCACCGCGCTCGAGCAGGGAGATCTCGGTCCGGTGCAGGTCGCAGCGGAAGCCGAGCTCCTCCTGTGAGATTGCCTTCTTCTTGCGCGCTTTACGCAGATTAATTGCGAAACGTTCGCGTGGTTTCATTCCGGCGATTCTCTGTCTGCGAAGACAGAAGAGCTACAGCCAAAAACATTCGCAGACAAAACCACACGTTTATATACGGATCAGTCGCGCGTCGCGCGCCAGACCCAGAGCATCGCCAGCGGCTGCAGAGGTAGCCTCGCCCAGAGCGCCCAGCGCGGGACTCGTTTCAGGTCAAGCCCTCGCACCTGCTCCGGGCTGACTGCCATGTGCACGTTGGCAGGGAAGACGGCAACGAGCAGGGCCAGCAGCCACCAGCGGGCGAAACGACGCGTCGAGGGCTTCGCCACCGCCACGCCGCCGACGATCTCGGCGATCCCGCTGGCTACAACCGCCTCCCGGTGGCGTGGCAAAGAGGGCGGCATCATCGCCTCGTAGCTGCGCGGGATTACGAAGTGCATCGTCCCGGTGAAGGAGAAGAATCCGGCGAGGGCCTGCTGCGATCGCGTCATCGGCGGGGCAGTGTAGTGCGCTCGCTATCGTCAGCGCGTGCCCGAGTTCGAGCTCAACCCCGCCTACACGCCGACCGCCGACCAGCCAAAGGCGATCGCCGGCCTGGCCGAGGGCCTGGCGGCGGGGGACCGCTTCCAGACGTTGCTCGGCGCCACCGGCACCGGCAAGACCTTCACGATGGCGGCGACGATCGCCGCTGTGCAGCGACCCTCGCTGGTGATCGCCCACAACAAGACGCTGGCGGCGCAGCTCTGCAACGAGTTCCGCGAGTTCTTCCCCGAGAACTCAGTCGAGTACTTCGTCTCCTACTACGACTACTACCAGCCCGAGGCCTACGTCCCGGCGCAGGACCTCTACATCGAGAAGGACTCCTCGATCAACGACGAGATCGATCGCCTGCGCCACGCTGCCACGGCGGCGCTCTTCGCCCGCCGCGACGTGATCATCGTCGCTTCGGTCTCCTGCATCTACGGGATCGGCTCGCCCCAGGTCTACAACGAAAAAATGCAGCTCTTCAAAGTCGGCGACGAGATCGACCGGGATGAGGTGCTGCGCAAGCTGGTCAAGATGCAGTACCAGCGCAACGACTCGGTGCTCGGCCGCGGCGCCTTCCGGGTGCGCGGTGAGGTGCTGGAGATCATGCCCTCCTACGCTGAGTCGGCCTACCGGATCGCCCTCTTCGGCGATGAGATCGAGGGGATCCAGCACTTCGACCCGCTGACCGGCGAGATCCTCGACACGATCGATCACGTCTCGGTCTGGCCTGCCTCCCACTACGTGACCCGCGACGAGACGCTGGAGCGCGCCGTCGACGAAATCCGCAACGAACTGAATTCGCGTACCGCCGAACTCGAGGCCGAGGGCAAGCAGCTGGAGGCGCACCGGTTGCGCCAGCGCACCGCCTACGACATCGAGATGCTGAAAGAGATCGGCTTCACCTCGGGGATCGAGAACTATTCGCGCATCCTCGACGGCCGCCCCGAGGGCAGCCCGCCGCACACGCTGATCGACTATTTCCCCGACGATTTCGTCGTCTTCGTCGACGAGTCCCATCAGACGGTGCCGCAGATTGGCGGTATGTACGAGGGGGATCGCTCGCGCAAGCAGACCCTGATCGACTACGGCTTCCGCCTGCCCTCGGCAATCGACAACCGGCCGCTCAAGTTCGACGAGTTCCTCGAACGGGTGCCGCAGCTGGTCATGGTCTCGGCGACGCCGGGGCCCTTCGAGCGGGCCGAATCGACCCGCACGGTTGAGCAGATCGTCCGCCCGACCGGGATCATCGATCCCGAGATCGAGCTGCGCCCCACCAGGAACCAGATCGACGACCTGATGAATGAGATCAAGGGGATCGCCGAGGCCGGCGACCGCGTCCTGGTCACCACCTTGACCAAGAAGATGGCCGAGGACCTGACCAACTACCTGCTCGAGTACGGGATCAAGGTCCGCTACCTGCACTCGGAGATCGACACCCTGGAACGGATCCAGATCATCCGCGACCTGCGCCTCGGCGAGTACGACGTGCTGGTCGGCGTCAACCTGCTGCGCGAGGGCCTCGACCTGCCCGAGGTCTCGCTGGTGGCGATCCTCGATGCCGACAAGGAGGGCTTCCTGCGCGGTGAGACCAGCCTCGTGCAGACGATCGGTAGGGCGGCGCGAAACGTCAACGGGCGGGTGCTGATGTACGCCGACAAGGAGACCGACGCGATGCGCGCCGCGATGCGTGAGACCGACCGTCGCCGGGCGATCCAGCTCGCCTACAACGAGGAGCACGGGATCACCCCGGCGACCGTGCGCAAGGGGATCTCCGAGATGAGCGAGTTCCTGGCGATGGAGGACCGGGCGCCGCGCAAGCGACGCGGCAAGCCCGCTGGCGAGTTCGCCGATCCGGACGAGCTGGAGCGGACGATCGTCACCCTCGAGGAGGAGATGCTTGCTGCCGCGGATGACCTGCGCTTCGAGGAGGCGGCGCGGCTCCGGGACGAGCTCAGGGAGCTACGCCGCGACCTCGATGGGATGCGGGCGGGGGCCTGAGGCCCCCGCAGGCTTAGGCGAGTACCTTGGTTGCCTTGGCGCTGTCACCGTAGAACTCGCCGCGCACGATCTTGCCGTCGGCGAACTTCATCAGGTGGGCGAAGGGCGCCTCGAAGCTGTCGCCATCGTGGCCGGCTCGCTGCGTTCCCTTCACTATCACCCACTCGCCGGCGTCGATGAACTCCTCCGGCTCGACGCTGAACGACGACCAGTAGTTGGGGATCTGGGTGAAGTTCCCCAGGATCGCGTCCCGACCTTTGGTTTCACCGCCAAGCGGCAGCTCATCGGAGGTGAGCCAGGTGCTGTCCTCCGACAGCATCTCCTTCAGGGCTTCCAGGTCGCCACGGCCGAAGGCCTCATAGCTGGACCGGGCGGCATCGACGTTGGACATATTTTCCTCCTCGTTCGCTGACCCCGCCTGTGTTCGACGCTAGTCCTGCTTTGTGCAATGCGCAAGGAGGCTTAACCAACCCAGGCGTGAGCCGGTGTTCGGGCCGGCATATCCTGCGCGCATGGCCGTCAACGTCAGCGAAGCGACCTTCGACCGCGATGTGATCGAGCTCTCGCGGCAGACCCCCGTCGTGGTCGATTTCTGGGCTGAGTGGTGTGGGCCCTGTCGGACCCTGGGGCCGGCGCTGGAAGCGGCGGAGGCGAGCCGCGGCGGCCGGGTCCTGCTGGCCAAGGTCGACGTCGACGCCAACCAGGGGCTCTCGGCCCGCTTCGGAATCCAGGGCATCCCCGCCGTCAAGGCTTTCCGCGATGGGGACGTCGTCGACGAATTCGTCGGCGCGGTGCCCAAGGCGAAAGTCGAAGAGCTCTTCAACTCGCTCGTCCCCTCGCGCGCCGACGAGCTGCTGGCGGCGGGCGATGAGCTCTCGCTGCGCGAGGCCTCCGAACTGGAGCCTCGCCGCGCCGACATCGCCGTCGCCCTTGCTCGCAAGCGGCTCGAGCGCGGGGCGGAGGACGACGCCCTCAGTGCTGTCGAGGGCCACGAGGGCGATTTCGCCGCTGAAGGGATCGCTGCCCGAATCAGCCTGGGCAAGAGCGGAATCGCTGCGGAGGCTTTCGAGGCGCTCGAACGCGGCGAGGCTCCCGCCGCGATCGATTCGCTGCTCGGGCAGCTGGCCGAGACCGACGAGGACGCCACCCGTGAGCAGCTTCGCCGGGCAGTCGTCGGCATCCTCGCCACGCTCGACCCGGGCGATCCGACCGCCCGTGAGTATCGCCGCCGCCTCGCCACCGCGCTTTACTGAGCGATTGAGCGTCTGTCCACGGCATCGGGCGTTTAATAAGAACAAATTAATTTGACTAGTCATCTTTCTCCTGGTAAGCAGGGGGGCCGGACGAATCTGTTCGGCACAAACGTGCCGACCAGTGAGGAGACTCCGAATGAGATTCGTCAAGGTAGTACCACTGCTTATCGTGGTCGCAATGATCGCGACGGCTTTTGTCGGGACCGGCTCGGCTTCGGCTTGGTCGATGTGCAAAAAACCAGAACCGGTATGCCCTGAATTCCTCCGTTACCACACCGGACAGGTATTCACGGGGGCACTCCAAGAAGGTACCCAGGCTCACTTCACAGGAGGAACGGAAGCGATCTGCAAATCCTCCAGCTTCGAAGACACATTGGTGACCGAAAACGGCTCCCTGGAAGGAGCGATGTCGCTCAGCATGTCTTCGTGCAACGCGACGGTTGGGGTGCTGCACGCGCCGTGGAAGACGGAACACATAGCGATCGAACCGAGTGGTACGTGGGAACTTCGTATTTCGAACGGCGGGTCCGGTCTACCGGGCTTCTCGATCAACGGCTGCGAATACACGGCTGAAAGCATCGTGCTCACCCTCGAAGACTCGTCGTTGACCGGTGGCGCCCCAAGGGTGATCGCCAACAAAGAGCTGCTAACGGGAGCCGGCGCCTGCAGCGTCAAAGGATGGACGGCAACCTACCGGGAGTCACCGAACTTCTACGCGGGCTAGAGATGTCTCGCTCGGCTTGATGCCGGGCGTTTGTGCGGCCGTTCCATGCAGAGGGGGCGGCCGCACGCGGGGGAACATCTGTTCGTCTGCGTAGAATCGGCGGCAGTGGCCGCTTCTGACCGCATTGTCATTTCCGGGGCGCGAGAGCACAACCTCAAGGATGTGGACCTCGAGCTTCCTCGTGACGCGCTGATCGTGATCACCGGGCTCTCGGGCTCCGGTAAGTCGAGCCTTGCCTTCGACACGATCTACGCCGAGGGGCAGCGGCGCTACGTCGAGTCGCTCTCGGCCTATGCGCGCCAGTTCCTCGGCCTGATGGAGAAGCCCGACGTCGACTCGATCGAGGGGCTCTCGCCGGCGATCTCGATCGACCAGAAGACGACCTCACGCAACCCGCGCTCGACCGTTGGCACGGTGACCGAGATCCACGATTACCTGCGGCTGCTCTGGGCGCGGATCGGCGTGCCCCACTGCCCCGAGTGCGGCGCCGAGATCACCGGCCAGACCCAAGAGCAGATCGTCGACCGGTTGATGACCCTCAAGGAGGGGACCAAATTCATGGTCACGGCCCCGGTCGTGCGCGGACGCAAAGGCGAGTACGGCAAGCTCTTCGAGCAGTTCCGGCTGGAGGGGTACTCGCGGGTCAAAATCGACGGCGAGTTGCGGCGGCTCGACGAGGACATAGTCCTCGACAAGAAATACAAACACGACGTCGCCGTGGTGGTCGACCGGCTGGTGATGAAGCCCGACTTGCGCCGCCGCCTCTCCGAGTCGGTTGAGGCCGCGGCCGGTCTCGCCGCCGGCCTGGTCGAAGTCGAGATGGTCGATGGGGACGCCGAGCCGCTGCTCTTTTCCGAGCAGTTCGCCTGCCTCAACTGTGGAACCTCGATCCCGGAGTTGGAGCCGCGGATCTTCTCCTTCAACTCGCCCCACGGCGCCTGCGAGCGCTGTCACGGGCTCGGCTTCCAGCGTGTGATCGATCCCGAGCTGGTCGTGCCGGACCCGACGCTCTCACTCGGCGAGGGTGCCCTGCAGCCCTGGAACCGCGGCATCACCGCCTATTGGAAGCGGCTGATCGCCTCGGTTGCCGAGGCCTATGACATCGACCTCGACAAGCCCTGGTCGAAGCTGAAGAAACTGGAGAAAGAGGTCTTCCTCTACGGCACCGGCTCGGAGCGCCATCAGGTCAGCTACACCAACCGCTTCGGTCGCCGCCGCTCTTACAAAGTGCGCTTCGAGGGGATCGTCAACAACCTCGAGCGCCGTTACGAAGAGACCGACTCGGAGAGCAATCGTGAGCGGATCGAGAGCTACATGGCCGAGCAGCCGTGTCCTGATTGCAAAGGTGCCCGCCTGCGGCCGGAGAGCCTCGCGGTCAAGGTCGGCGGGATCAGCATCGCCGAGTTCAGCGACAAGTCGGCGCGGGGCGCCTCGGAGTGGATCAACAATCTGGAGATGACCGAGACCGAGCGGGCGATCGCCCGGCTGATCGTGCGCGAGATCTCCGAACGGCTCGCCTTCCTCGAGAACGTCGGCATCGGCTACCTCTCGCTGGGCCGCTCGGCTCGCTCGCTCTCCGGCGGTGAGGCGCAACGGATAAGGCTCGCGACCCAGATCGGCTCCAGTCTGGTCGGCGTGATGTACGTGCTCGACGAGCCCTCAATCGGCCTGCACCAGCGCGACAACGAGAAGCTGATCGCCACCCTCGACCGGCTGCGTGACCTCGGCAACACGGTGATCGTGGTCGAGCACGACGAGGGCACGATGATGGCCGCCGATCACCTGGTCGACCTCGGGCCCGGAGCCGGCGAACACGGTGGCTACGTGATCTCGGCCGGTACGCCGGCCGAAGTGGCCAAGGACCCGGCATCGCTGACCGGCCAGTACCTCTCGGGCAAGCGCAAAATCGAGCTACCGGAGGAACGGCGCAGCCCCAGCGGCGTGCTGTTGGTGCGCGGTGCCCGCGAACACAACCTCAAGGGCATCGACGTCGCCGTGCCACTTGGCGTCTTCTGCTGCGTCACCGGGGTCTCCGGCTCTGGCAAGTCGACGCTGGTCAACGAGACCCTGCACCACTCGGTCGCCAATCGGTTGCACCAGGCCAAGCTGCGCCCTGGCGCCCACGATGGCGTCGACGGGCTCAGCCAGATCGACAAGATCATCAACATCGACCAGTCCCCGATCGGGCGTACGCCGCGCTCCAATCCGGCCACCTACACCGGCGTCTTCGACCACATTCGCCAGCTCTTCTCTCAGACTCAGGAGTCGCGGGCGCGCGGCTACAAGCCCGGACGCTTCAGCTTCAACGTCAAGGGCGGGCGCTGCGAGGTCTGCCGCGGCGACGGCCAGATCAAGATCGAGATGCATTTCCTCCCCGACGTCTACGTTCCCTGCGAGCAGTGCCACGGCAAGCGCTACAACCGCGAGACGCTCGAGGTCCGCTTCAAGGGCAAGAACATCGGCGACGTGCTGGAGATGTCGGTCGAGGAGGCCGTCGTCTTCTTTGAGAACGTGCCCAAGATCGCCCGTCGCCTGCGCACCCTGCACGACGTCGGCCTCGACTACATCCGCCTCGGCCAGGCGGCGACGACGCTCTCCGGCGGTGAGGCACAGCGGATCAAGCTGGCGACAGAGCTCTCCAAGGTCGCCACCGGCAACACGCTTTACATCCTCGACGAGCCGACCACCGGCCTGCACTTCGCCGACGTTCAACGCCTGCTCGAGGTGCTCGGCCGCCTCGTCGACGCAGGCAACACCGTTGTCGTGATCGAGCACAACCTCGACGTGATCAAGACCGCCGACCACCTGATCGACCTCGGTCCCGAGGGCGGCGAAGGAGGGGGAGAGGTGGTCGCCACCGGTACCCCGGAGGAGGTTGCCGCGGTGGCGGGCTCCTATACCGGCCGTTTCCTCGCCGAGCTGGTCGAGCCGGCCAGGCCGAAACGGGTCTCGCGCAAGCGGCGCGAGCCTGTTGCGGCCTGACAAAAACACCACCGCGGTACACCAATGCGCTACGGTGAAGTGGCGGTCGCGGGAGTAGTGGAGTGAAGATCGCAGCAAGTGGGTAAGGGCAGGGGCGAAAGGAGAGCTCTATGTCCAGATCAGTTCTGATGCGATCGGGGATTGCGGTTGGCGTCCTCGTCGCGGTGGTTGTCGTTGCCGCGGGTTGTGGCGGAGGCGGTGGAGGCGGTCCAAAGGTCGCGCTCCTGCTGCCCGAGTCGAAGACCAGTCGCTACGAAGCGCACGATCGACCTGAATTTGAAGAAAAGGTCGAAGAAATCTGCGAAGACTGCGAAATCATCTATAGCAACGCCAACCAGAGCACGAGCGAACAGCAGTCGCAGGGTGAAGCGGCAATCACCCAGGGTGCGAACGTCCTCGTCCTTGACGCCGTTGACGCAACCGCTGTGGGCTCCGTCGTCAAGAAGGCCAACGAAGAAAACATCCCGGTGATCAGCTACGACCGCTTGGTCCTCGGCGCCCCGGTCGACTATTACGTCTCCTTCGACAACGAACGGGTCGGCGAACTGCAGGCCGAAACGCTGCTCGAAAAGCTCAAAGAAGAAGGCAGCCCCAAGGGTCCGATCGTGATGATCAACGGCTCTCCAACGGACCCCAACGCAGCTCAGTTCAAGGCCGGGGCGACGAAGGTCTTCGAAAAAGAAGGCACCAACGTCGCCAAGGAATACGACACGCCTGAATGGAGCCCCGATCAGGCTCAGAACGAGATGGAACAGGCGATCACGGCATTGGGCAAGAACGGATTCGCCGCCGTCTACGCGGCCAACGACGGCACCGCGGGCGGTGCAATCGCGGCGATGAAGTCAGCGGGCATAGAACCGGAAAGCAAGCCAACCACCGGCCAGGACGCCGAACTGGAAGCGATCCAGCGGATTCTCGTCGGGGAACAGTTCATGACCGTCTACAAGGCGATCACGCCCGAGGCTCACGACGCCGCTGAAATGGCCGTCGCGCTCGCTGAAGGCAAACAGATCCCGTCCGGTCTCGTCAACGCCAAGGAAGACAACGAAGTCGAAGAAGTGCCTTCGGTCCTGCTCAAACCGGTGGCAGTGAAGAAAGAAAACATCAACGACACCATCGTCAAAGACGAATTCTGGCCGACGTCGGAAATCTGCACCGGCCCTTACAAGGCGGCCTGTAAAGAAGCCGGCATCGAATAGAGCGCGGATGATCGGGGCGAACCACATAGGCGGTTCGCCCCGACTTCACTCTCGACGGGCGCAAGAGAGATGAGCGAGAACGGCGAGGTCCTCTCGATCAAGGGGATCAGCAAGCACTTTGGCCCGGTGCACGCCCTCGATGGGGTGGATCTCGACGTTCGTCCTGGCGAGGTGCTCGCTCTGGTCGGTGACAATGGGGCCGGCAAGTCGACGCTGGTGAAGTCGATCTCCGGGATTCACACCGTCGACTCCGGTGAGTTCATCTTCGAAGGCCAAGAGGTATCGATCGGCAGCCCGGCGGCGGCAACCGAACTGGGGATTGCCACCGTCTATCAGGACCTGGCGCTCTGCGACAACCTCGACGTGGTCGCCAACCTCTTCCTCGGGCAGGAGGAACTGGTCGGTGGCGCGGGCACAGCGATTCGCGCCCTCGACGAGATCGCGATGGAGCAGCGCTCGCACGAGCTGCTCGAGCAGCTCTCCGTGACGATCCCCAGCGTCCGCTCGGAGGTTGGGACCCTCTCCGGCGGCCAGCGCCAGCAGGTGGCGGTCGCCCGCTCGCTGCTCGGTGAGCCCAAGGTCGTGATGCTGGACGAGCCGACTGCGGCGCTGGGGGTAGTCCAGACCAAACAGGTCCTCGACCTGATCAGGCGCCTGCGCGAGCGCAACCTCGGGGTGATCGTGATCAGCCATAACCTCGCCGACGTCTTCGCGGTCGCCGACCGTATCTTCGTCCTGCGCCTCGGTCGCAGGGCGGGCATTTTTGATACCTCCAACACCAGCGAGGAGCAGGTGGTGGGGGCGATCACCGGGGCGAGCACGGACACCGCCGAACGGGAGCGGCAGCCGTGAAGGTGGGCGACCCCGACGTCGCAGCGCCGGAGGCGGCGGAGGCCGAGCCGACCTCCCCGCGCGATCTGCTGCGGCGCTTCCTGCAGGGGGATCTCGCCTCGCTGCGGGTGATCCTCGCGATCGCCGTGATCTGGATCATCTTCGACCTCCAGAACGAACGCTTCCTCTCCGCCGCCAACCTCACAAACCTCTTCCTCCAGATCACCGCCGTCGGTCTGATCGCGGTCGGCGTCGTGATGGTGCTGTTGATCGGCGAGATTGACCTCTCGGTCGGCGCCACCAGCGGCCTTGCCGCGGCAGTCATGGCGGTCCTCAACGTCAAAAACGGCTGGGATCCGGCGCTGGCGATCGTCGCCGGCGTGGCCACCGGCGCCGCTATTGGCCTGCTTCAAGGCATGCTCTTCACCCGCTTCCGCATCCCCTCCTTCGTGGTGACACTGGCTGGGCTGCTGACCTGGCAGGGGGCGCTGCTGCTTGTGCTCGGCAAAACCGGCACGGTCAATCTGAGCAACTCCGGCATCACCGACCTCGCCAACACCTTTTACGGGCCGGCAGTCGGTTGGATCTTCGCCGCGGTCACAATCGCTGCTTTCGCCCTGGTCACGCTTGGTGGTCACCGGCGGCGAGTTGCCGCGGGGGTGACGGCGGAGCCGACGCCGCTGCTGCTGATTCGGATCGCGATGATCGCCGTGGTCGTGATCGTCGCCGTCGCGATTCTCAACTCCGACCGCGGCTTGCCGCTGGCGCTGTTGATCCTGCTCGCCTTCGTGATCGGCTTCCAGGCTCTGACCACCCGAACAGTCTTCGGTCGCCACCTCTTCGCGGTCGGCGGCAGCGCCGAGGCAGCCCGCCGGGCCGGGATCGGCGTCGACAAGATTCGTGTGATCGCCTTCGTCCTCTGCTCCTCGATGGCGGCGGTTGGCGGCATCCTCGCCGCGTCGCGCCTGCTTGCCGTCAACCAGAGCTCCGGCGGCAGCAACCTGCTGCTGGAAGCGATCGCCGCGCCGGTCATCGCCGGCACCAGCCTCTTCGGTGGACGCGGCAGCGTCTGGTCGGCACTGCTCGGCGCGACCGTGATCGGCTCGATCTCCAACGGGATGAACCTGCTGGCGCTTGAATCCTCGGTCAAGTTCATGATCACCGGCGGCGTCCTGCTTGCGGCCGTGATCATTGACGCGGTCGCACGCTCACGCCGCCAGGCCGAGGGCCGCGTCTAGCCCTGCGACCGGCGCGGATTCGCCGCCTCCTCGACGTTCCGCGTAGCCCACTACGCGGAAGTCGCGTCGGCGGCGCCCCGCTTGGTCGCAGGGCTAGACGTCTGCGAAGAGGAGCGAGGCGCCGATCGCGCCGCCGAGGTCCCCGAGCGAGGCGACGCGGATCGCCGGGGGTCGTTCGTTGACGAAGAGGTGCTTGTCCATCTCCGCCGTTAGCGGGTCCATGTAGCGCTCGCCGAAGCGGACGCCCAGGCCGCCGCCGATGATCACCGCTTCGGGGTCGAGCAGGTTGACCGCGGAGGCGACCCCGGTGCCAAGCGCCTCGATTGCGCGGTCGATCAGCTTCTCGGCCAGCTCGTCGCCGTGGTCCAGGGCCCGCTGCCAGATGCCGCTGGTCAATCGTGGTTTTTCGTGCTTGCGCATCAGCTTGAAGAGGTCGGTCTTGGTTCCCTCTTCGTGCTGTCGCCGCGCCTCGGCTTCCATCGCCGAGCGACCGGCGTAAGCCTCCATGCAGCCCTTGCGCCCGCACGGGCACTTGGCGCCGCCACGCTTGACCACCATGTGGCCGATCTCTCCGGCCGCGCCGCGGCCGAGCCAGGGCTTGCCGTCGAGGACGATGCCGCCGCCGACGCCGGTGCCCCAGAAGACGCCGATCAGGCTCTGGAACTGGCGGCCGGCGCCGAGGTGGAACTCGGCTTCGGTGGCGACCTGAACGTCATTGCCGACTCGCACTGGTGCGCCGAGGGCCTTCGAGAGCGTCTCGCCGAGCGGGAAGCTGCCGTCCCAGCCGGGCAGGTTACGAGCGCCGCTGACGACACCGGTCTTGCCGTCGGCGTCGCCGGGTGAGCCGACGCCAACCCCCTGCAGCTCGCCAGGCTCGACGCTCGCGGCTGAGGCCGCCTCGCGCAGCGCTGCCTCCATCGCTTTGGCGACGTCCGCCGGACCGCCCGAGGTAGGGGTGGGGTGGCGCGCTTCGCCCAGCACCTCGCCGCTGGCAGCGACGATCGCCGTCTGGATCTTGGTGCCCCCGAGATCGATGCCGCCGCGCAGATCAGCCACGTGCGTCAGTCTATGGACCGGTGCAGAGGGGATGGCGCATCTGGTGGGCGAAGCGGCGCTGGTATGAGCGCAACCGGCGGCTTGGCCGGCGCTGGCGCCTCGCTCGCCACGCCGCCCGCGGCGGCTTCTTCATCCGCCAGCCGCTCGAGGGAGAGGCGCTCGAGGCGCTCGAGGAGGGGCGCTTGCGCATCGGCGAAGGGACGCTGCTGGAGCCCGGCTGCTGGCTGACACTGGCGCCCGAGGCGCGGATCGAGATCGGCGCCGACTGCTTCCTCAACCGCAACACCATGCTGGCGGCCCTGGAGTCGATCGAGATCGGCGATCACACGATGTTCGCCAATGGTTGCTTCATCGGCGACTCGGCGCATCGTTTTGATGATCCCGATACACCCGTCACCCAGCAGGGATTCACCAGCAAAGGGCCGGTCAAAATCGGCTCCAACTGTTGGTTCGGGGTCAACTGCGTTGTAACCAGCGGAGTAAGTATCAGCGATCGTTGTGTGATCGGCGCGAACTCGGTAGTGACGCGTGACCTCGCTCCGGGCACCATCGCAGCCGGGGTACCGGCGAAAGAGATCGGCAGGGTGGACGGCTCTTGATCGACTACGCATAACGGTGTGTGTTTACTAAGTAATACTTGACATATTCAAAGTATGTGGAATAGGTTCGTGGTGCTTTGGCGACCCCGCTCCGATCCCCGATCCTGACGACACTTCGTGTTCGTCACCGCAAGAGCACCGAGAAGCTGCGGTCCGATCAGCTCAAAGCCCTGCGCAAAGGGTTTGCCGAGATCAAGAAGCTGAGTGATACCAACGGCTTCTGGTTTTGGGCCGAACTGCACGGCGCGCCGAAGAACAAATGTGAGCACTCACCCGAAAGCGGATACGACAACCTCTTCCTGCCGTGGCACAGGGCGTATCTCTACCGGCTCGAGCTTGCCTTGCAGACGAAAGTACCGGCCGCGACCCTTCCCTGGTGGGACTGGACCGCCACACGCGCCGGCAGCGGTGTCCCCGCGATCTATGAGGACATCAGCGGCGAGCTGAACCCACTCGCCGGTGCCGACTTCCCGCCGTCGATCGTCTCCCAGGTAGAAGCCGCCGGGATGCCGGGGAGCACTTGGCGCCAGCCCGGGGCGCCGAGTCTTCTTCCGAGCGGGGCGGAAGTCAAAGCAATTCTCGAAATCAAAGACTTCGACTACTTCTCGAAGACACTGGAGGTTCAGCTCCACAACAAGGTGCACGGCTGGGTGAGGGGTTCAATGGGGATCGTTGCGCTCGCCGCCTACGACCCGCTCTTCTGGGCACACCACACCATGGTAGATCGGCTCTGGTACCTCTGGCAGGACCTACACTCGGCCCGCGGCCCGCGGCCGGGGATCTGGAACAAAATCCTGCGCGGCGGTCTCGACCTCACGGTTGGTGACGTTCTCGACACCCACGCGCTCGGCTACGACTACGCGGCGAGCACCGCAAACCGGGAGGTCAAACCCTGATGGAGCGCTACTCGACGCCACCCGACAAACCCTTTGCCGTTCCGCTCTGGGAGGGGCAGCCTGACTTTCAGCGCGCGGATCTGCAGTTTCACGGCGTCGGTCATCGTGGCGATTCCTACGAGGGCCGGATCTTTTTCGACGCACCTGACGCGACCCCGGCCACGCCACTGGAGCTCGATTCCGGCTATGCCGGCTCCTTCTACGTCTTCGGGCACGGCCCATGTCTCGGCGACGAGGATCACTGCGAGGTCCCGGCCGGGCCGATTCACCCCTTCGACTACCGCAGCGTCCACCACCTCGCTTTGCAGTCGATGGCGGTGACCGTTACCGAGGCGGTCCGGCGCGCGATCGCGGATGGCAAGTCCGAGTTTGGCGTCACCGTCGTGCCGACCAACGTGCGCGACGAGGAGGTCGGCGACACCCTCCACTTCGAGCGCCTCTCGCTCGTTACCTACGACTGAGACGACGAGCGTGCCGGCCGCCCACATTGCCGGCATTCCGATCGAGGAGACCCTGCTCTCCTTTGGCGGTCCCGCCGCGATCTACCTGGTCGCGATCGGCTTCGTTTCGACGTTGCGTAGAACTCGCTCACGACTGCGTTCGTTGGCACGCCGACACCTCGGGGTGGGCGGAGGATGACCGAGCCGATCTCGATCGTCGCCCACGCCAACTGCGACGACACCTATGTCGTTTGGCGGTATCCGAAAGCAATCCCCGAGTGCCGCGGCTTCGCCCTCTATCGCAAGCCGAAAGGTGGGGAGGAGGAACCGGTCCACACTTTCATCCCCTTCGCCGGCGAAGAGCACAAATCAGGCGAGCACCGGCCGAGCAGCGAGTGGCCGATCCAGAAATTCGCTTGGGCAGACGTGCTCGCTCGCTCGGGCGAAACCGTCAGCTACCGGGTGGTGCCGATGGTGGGCAAAGCGGGCTCGCTTAAAGGGGACACGGGCAAGGCCAGCCCCTGGAGCGATCCCGTCGCCGTCACGGCCGATTGCGGCGAGGGCTTCTCTGCCTACTTCAATCGCGGAGTGCTGGCGACCCAGTCGGTCGCCAGGCGGCTTAAAGGCGAGGAACCGTGGGGCAAAAAACTGAGGACGATGATTGCCACGCCGGGCAACATCACCCGCGAATACCTCTCCGGCGAACTACGGCCGGCGCTGCGCCGGGTGCTTACTGACGCGAAGTCGAGCCCGAAGGCGGAGGTCTACGCGGCGCTGTTCGAGCTCGACGACCCCGAGCTGGTCGCTGACCTCTGCGCCCTCGGTCCGCGCGCGCACGTGATCCTCGCCAACGGCGCCGACCATGACGGCGACGAGAACAAAGAGGCGCGCGAGACCCTCGGCGCCGGCGGGGTCGACCTGCATAACCGTATGACGGGTAGTCGCCTCGCCCACAACAAGTTCCTCGTCGTTTGTGAGCCGGCAACCTCGCCGCGGTTGACCTGGACCGGTTCGACCAACTGGACGATGACCGGGCTCTGCACCCAGGTCAACAACGGCCTGCGGATCGATAGCGCCGATATTGCCGGCTATTACAAAGCGCAGTGGGACGCGCTGCTGGAATCCACTGACGAGTTCCCACCGAAACTGGTCGAGGGCAACGGCTCGAAACGCTCCGCCAAGGTCGGCACGGGGAATATCGGCACCTGGTTCGTACCGGTGCACAAAGAAGTCGACCTCGCTGAGGCGCGCGAGCTGATCGCCGCGGCCGAGCGCGGCATCCTTTTCGAGTTCTTCAACCCGGGCCGCAAAGGCACCCTTTTTAACGCGATCATGGATCGGGTCGGCGCTGATGAAGCCGACGGCGGCGATTCGCTCTACGTCCACGGCATCCTCAACCAGGACCCCGAGGCCGGCTCCAAAGACCCTGCCCTGGTCGACCTGATCCACCGCGGACAACTCGACGAAGCGGACCCCGACATCGTCCTGCCGAGCAAGGTCGACTCGCGCTTCGCCGCCTGGGAAAAAGAGATCGATCGGCTCAGCCTGGTGATGATCCACTCGAAGGTCGTCGTTCTCGACCCCTTCGGGCCGAAACCGGTGGTGATGACGGGCTCTCACAACCTCGGCCCGCGGGCCAGCGGCAAGAACGACGACAACCTCAACCTGATCGCGGGTGTACCGCAGCTCGCCGCCGCTTACGCGACCCACATCATCTCCGTCTACAACGCCTACCGCTGGCGCTATGTCCGTTCCCACAGGGCGAAGGAGGCCGGCAAGGACTGGCAGGGACCCGAAGACGGGAAAGCCTGGCAGGAGGCCTATTACAGCGGTAAAGACGCCGCCGCAAAGCAGCGCGAGCTGTCCTTCTGGCTGGGCGAGCGCTGAGTTGCCCGTAGCGATCACGCCGCATCTGTGACGAAATCCGCTCGAATCGCGCCAGGAGCGTGCCTATAATCGGAAGACGGCCGTGACCCGAAGGGCATGGACCAATGGATCTCGTCGAACTCGCTCCCGTACACGCACATGGCGACGTGAAGCTCCTTCGCGGCAAGGATCAGCTCCGCGCTGCCCTGGAGCCGTTTCGCCGAGAGCGCAGCTCGATCGGCCTGGTGCCGACGATGGGCTACCTCCACGAGGGGCATCTCTCGCTCCTGCGGGCTGCCCACGCCGAGTGCGACGTAGTGGTGATGAGCCTCTTCGTCAACCCGACGCAGTTCGGCCCGAGCGAGGACCTCGATCGCTATCCGCGCGACGAGGAGCGCGACCTGAGGCTGGCGGCCGAGGCCGGTGCCGACTTCGTCTACGCGCCGCCGGTCGAGGAGGTCTACCCCGGCGGCTTCGCAACCTACGTCGCGGTCGAGGGCAACCTGACCGGGGTGCTCGACGGCGACCCCTCGCGCCGCGGGCCCGAGCACTTCCGCGGTGTCACCACCGTCGTCGCCAAGCTCTTCAACTCAGTCGGGCCCGACGTCGCCTACTTTGGCCAGAAGGACGCGCAGCAGGTGGCCGTTATTCGTCGCATGGTCAGCGACCTCGATTTCCCGCTGCGCCTCGAGGTCCTGCCCACGGTGCGCGAGCCCGACGGCCTGGCGATGAGCTCGCGCAACGCGTATCTGGAGCCAAACGACCGCGACCGCGCGACCGCGATCTCGCGGGCACTGGCCGCCGCCGAGCTGAGCGCGCGCGCCGAGGGCATCTCCGCTGCGCTCGAGGCGGCTCGGGTCGAGCTGAGCGCCGCCGGAATCGAGCCCGAGTACCTCGAGGCCCGCGACGCCGAAGACCTTTCCCCCGTCACCGAGCTGGACGACCGGCCGGTGCTGATCGCGATCGCCGCCCGGGTTGGTGGCGCACGCCTGATCGACAACGTCCTCATCGAGCCTTGACCCTTGACCCCATGAGCTGACAGGAGAACTGATGCAGAGGCAGATGCTCAAGTCCAAGATCCACCGGGCGACGGTGACCGATTGTGATGTCGACTACATCGGCAGCATCACGATCGACACCGAGTTGATGGCCGCCGCGGACCTGATCACCAACGAGCAGGTGCACGTCTGGGACATCGACAACGGCGCCCGCTTCGTCACCTACGTGATCGACGGCGAGCCCGGCTCGCGCACTATGCAGGTCAACGGGGCCGCGGCCCACCTGACCCGCCCCGGCCACAAGATCATCGTCGCCTCCTTTGGCGCCTACGACGAGAAGGACCTCGAGGCCTACTCGCCGGTCGTCGTCCACGTCGACGACGAGAACGAGATCGTCGCCGTCGACAGTCACCCCGAGGTGCTGCTCGCCGAACAGCCCGCCGCCGGCGAAGCAGAGGTCGCCTGATGAGCTCCGGTGCGCGCTCGCACACCGCGCCGCCCCCGGCCGATCGACCGCCGGTCAGCTTGCCGCGGCTTGCCGAGATGAAGGAGAAGGGCGAACCGATCGCGATGGTCACCGCCTATGACTTCCCCTCGGCCAAGGTGGCGGAGGAGGCCGGGGTGGACATCGTCCTGGTCGGCGATTCGGCGGCGAACGTCGTGCTCGGCCACTCGGGCACCGAGGCGGTGACGCTGGAGGAGATGCTCGTCCTCGGCAAGGCGGTGCGGCGAGGTCTGAGAACGCCGCTGATGGTTGGCGACATGCCGATGGGCAGCTATGAGTCGAGCAACGAGCTGGCGATCCAGAACGCCCAGCGCTTGGTCAAGGAGACCGGCTGCCAGACCGTCAAGCTCGAGGCGGGGGGGATCTCGGTCGAGCGCGCCCGCGCGATCGTCCGCTCCGGTATCCCGGTGATGGGCCACGTCGGCCTTACCCCGCAAACCGCCACGGCCCTCGGCGGCTACAAAGCGCAGGGCAAAACCGCCCAGAGCGCGATCCAGCTCTGCGAGGACGCCCTCGCCCTGCAGTCGGTCGGCTGCTTCGCGATCGTTTTCGAGGCCGTCCCCGCCGCCGTCACCGAGGCGATCGTCGAGAAGCTGGAGATCCCGGTGATCGGCATCGGCGCCGGCCCGGCCACGGATGGTCAAGTCCTCGTTTTCCACGATCTGCTCGGAATCACCACCGGCCGCATGGCCAAATTCGTCAAGCAATACGCCGACATCCACAACCAGATGGTTACCGGCATGAACCAGTACGTAGCCGAGGTCCGCAGCGCCCACTTCCCCGAACCCGACCACGTCTACGGCATCGAGCCGGCCGAGCTATCAGAGTTCAGGCACTACCTCGACCAGGAGAGCCTCACTTCGGCCAAGGCCTGGGACTGGGAGCCTTTGCCCTGAGGCTGAGTTCACCTTTTTGGGGCCGCATGTACCCATAACGACGAAGTCAGCGGACTACGATGGCGCCGTGCCGGTCTACGAGTTTGAGTGCGAGGAGTGCAGCGAGCGCTTTGAGGAGCTGACCTCGAGCGAGACTCGCAGCCTCGCCTGCCCGCAGTGCGCGTCGACCCGCACGCGGCGGTTGCTCTCGCCGGTATCTCCAGCTGGGCGCCAGCCTCGCGGAGCCGGCGTCAGGTCCGACGAATCGCGGCGCCGCGAGCGCGAAGCCGCCCGCGGCGAGCGTCTTGCCGAGTCCAAACGCAAGCGGGCGAAAGGAGGGGCCTAGTGGGTGCGACCGCGGAGGAGCGGCGCGAGCAGCTCGTTGCCCTCTTCAACGAAGTCAAGGCCTGCAACAGGTGCCCGCTGTACGAGACGCGGACGAAGGCTGTTTTTGGCGCCGGCGACGCCAACGCCGACCTGATGTTCGTCGGCGAGGCGCCCGGAGCCGAAGAGGACCGCCAGGGCTTGCCCTTCGTCGGCCGCGCCGGCCAGCTGCTCAACCAGATGCTCGAAGAGATTGGGCTCTCCCGCGAGGAGGTCTTCATCGCCAACGTCCTGAAGAGCCGCCCGCCGGGCAACCGCGATCCGCAACCGCTGGAGATCGAGGCCTGCCGCCCCTACCTCTTCGAGCAAGTGAGGCTGATCGAGCCGACGGTCATCTGCACCCTCGGCAACTTCGCCACCAAGCTGCTCACTGGCAACCCGGCCGGGATCACCAAGGTACGGGGGACGCCACAGGTGCACGAGCTCGGCGGTCGCACGGTCTTCCTGCTGCCGATCTTTCACCCGGCCGCAGCCCTGCGCACCCCGGCGGTGAAGGAGACGCTGCGCGAAGACTTCGCCACGCTGCCCGACCTACTCGCGATGGGAGCGCCCGTGCCCGCCGAAGAGCCGATCGAGGAGCCGGCGGAGGATGCCGCGCCACCGCCGCGCCCAACAGACGATCAGCTCGACATCTTCGGGTGAGCGTGGCTACCGGCTCGGCTGCCGAGACCGAAGCGCTGGGCGCCGAGCTCGCGGCGATGATCGAGCCCGGGGACGTCGTCGTGATCAGCGGCGATGTCGGCGCCGGAAAGACGACCCTGATCCGCGGCGCCTGCCGCGCGCTGGGCATCGAGGCGCCGGTCACGTCGCCGACCTTCACCATCGGCCAGCGCTACGAGGGCGGCCGCCTCCCGGTCGCGCACCTCGATCTCTATCGCCTCGAGAGCCTCGAGGCCGAGGATGATCCGGCTCTTCTCGACGATTACCTGGGCGCGGACGGCGTCGCCTTCATCGAGTGGCCTGCCGTCGCCGTGCCTTCCCTGACCGGCCGTCGCATGCTCGCGGTCCGGCTCGAGCACGCCGGCGCCGATCGGCGGCGGATCGAGATGCCCGCCGCATCCGCCCGCAAATAGACGTGTTTGAGAGGGCGTGGTGCCTGTAGCATCGAAGAACGTCGAAACGCGAATGGAGGGACGCTGGATGAAGGGAATTAGGACGCTGGGCGCGATGCTGCTGGCGGTCGCACTGCTCGCAGGTGCGACGGCGGCGACAGCAAACGCTGCCGCTTTTAAGCACTACGTGGCCTGCGGCGTCTCCCAGAACGCGAAGCCGGCGCACAAGTGCCCGAAGGGATCCAAAAAGGGCGCTTTCTTCAAAAGCCTTCAGGGGGACGTCAACTACAGCGTCTGCGTCAAGTTCCCGACCGGCAAAAACATCTGCGCGAAAGCCCAACCAGCGACACAGGGAACGCTCTACGTCAACAAGGTGACCTCGAACATCCCCGGTAAGCACCGCGTCACCTGGTTCGTCGAAGGCAAACGCGTCGGCTCCTTCGTCTTCAGGGTCACTGGCTGAGCTGGGCGCCCAGGGGAAGGCGGTCGTCGGTTTCGACACGGCGAGCGCCGACACCGCCGTCTGCGCGATGCGCGGCGGCGAGGTGCTGCATGAGGCGACGCTCGGCCTGGCGGCCGACGGAAGCCCGCAGCACTCAACCGCCCTGCTCGCCGAGATAGAGCGCGCGGCGCAGGCGAGCGGCGGCTGGGAGCAGGTGGGAGGGATTGGCGTCGGCCGCGGGCCGGGGTCTTTCGTCGGCATCCGGATCGGGCTGGCGACGGCTTGGGGCCTTGCCGCCAGCACGGGCGTGCCCGTCGGGGGCGCGTGCACCCTGGATGCGCTCGGCCGTGCCATCTGCGAACAAACAGCCTGTTCCGGTGCGCCTTTGCCCCCCATTGCGGGGGAAAGGCGCACCGGAAGCCTGGCCGTTCTTGACGCCCGCCGTGGTGAGGTCTTTGCGGCCCTCTACACAGCCAGTGGCGAGCGTCTTTGGGAGCCGTTCGTCGCTGCTCCCGGGGATCTCGCCGAGAAGGTCACCGCGCTCTCTGCGCCCCTGCGGGCGGCCGGTTCGGGAGCGGTACGATTTCGCCAAGAGTTGGCGGACCGGGACGTCGATATCCCCGACGACGAGGACCCTGTGCACCGGGTCTCTGCACGGCACATCTGTGCCCTTGTGGAGGCAAGCGGGTATGGGGATGGCGACTCCCTCGATCCGATCTACCTCAGACCTCCCGATGCGCAGCGATGGCGTGAGCGAGACACTTCCCAGAGAACCCAGTAACGCCGCCGGCGCGGGCAAGGTCCGCCGGCTCGCCTACAGCGACCTGCCGGCCGTGATCTCGATCGAGCGGCGCTCCTTCCCGACCCCCTGGTCCCTGGCGATGTTCGTGCTCGAGCTCTCCAAGCCGTCGGGGATCTGCCTGGCGGCAACGGTCGACGACGAGCTGGTCGGTTACCTGGTCTGTTCGCGATACGACCAGGTCTGGCACCTGATGAACGTCGCGGTCGCGCCGGAGCGCCGCCGCGGCGGCATCGCCCGCGGCTTGATCGGCAGGTTGGTCGAGGAGGGGGGTGGCAGCCTGCCGTTCACGCTCGAGGTGCGGGTCTCCAACCAGCCCGCGATCACGATGTACGAACGGCTCGGCTTCCGCTCGGCGGGGGTGCGTCCTCGCTACTACCAGGACAACGGTGAGGACGCCCTGATCATGTGGCTCGATTGAAGACCACCCGCCCGCGGCGGACGCGGACGCGAGTGAGCAAGATTGCCGGTGGTCATTAGTGCGAACGAGCAAGAGCAGAGCACGCGGGCGGAATTGATGTTGATCCTTGCTCTGGAGACCTCCTGCGATGACACCTGCGCGGCGGTGCTGGACGGCGCCCGCATGCTCTCCAACGTGATCTCCTCGCAGGCCGCGGCCCACGCGCAGTTCGGCGGCGTCGTGCCCGAGGTGGCCTCGCGCCATCACCTCGAGCTCGTCGCGCCCGTGGTCGAGGCGGCCCTGGCCGAGGCGGAGGTCTCCCTCGATGAGATCGAGGCTGTTGCTGTCACTGCCGGACCGGGCCTGATCGGCGCCCTGCTGGTTGGCGTCAGTACCGCTAAGGCGATCGCGGCGCCGCGGCGGCTGCCGCTGATCCCGGTCGATCACCTGCAGGGACACGTCGCCGCCAACTTCCTCGAGCCCGAGCCGCTGCAGCCCCCCTTTCTCTGCCTGGTAGCAAGTGGCGGCCACACCTTGCTCGCCGGCGTGCGCGACCACAGCGGCTACGAGCTGCTCGGCCAGACCCTCGACGACGCTGCCGGGGAGGCCTTCGACAAGGTGGCGCGGATGCTCGGCCTCGGCTATCCCGGCGGCCCGGCGCTGGAAAAGCTGGCGCGCGAGGGCGACCCCTCGGCCTTCGAGATGCCGGTGGCGATGAGCCGCGACCCGGGTCTGGACTTCAGCTTCAGCGGCCTCAAGACGGCGCTTGTTTACCTCTGTCGCGACCTCGGCCCCGACGGTGTCGAGCAGCGCCGCGCCGACCTCGCCGCCAGCTTCCAGGCTGCCGCGGTGGGCCAGCTCGTCGCCAAGATGGATAGAGCGCTGAAGCAAGGGGATTGGGATGCGGTCGCGCTCGGCGGCGGGGTGGCGGCAAACGGCCCGCTGCGCGAGGCGGTCGCGGACCTCTGCGAGCGCCGCGGCCTGCCGCTGAAGCTGGTCCCGGTCACCCTCTGCACTGACAACGCGGCGATGATCGGCTCGGCGGCGCGCTTCGTCGAGCCGATTCCCTATCCCGACTACCTCACCTACGACGCTTTCCCCACGCCCAAGCGGGCAGCGGCGTGAGCACGGTCGTCGTCTACTCACGTCCCGGCTGCCATCTCTGTGAGGAGGCGATTGAGGCGCTGGTCTCGCTGCACGAAGAGGGCTACGGCTTCGAGTTGCAGGAGGTGGACATCGAGAGCGAGGAGCTGCTCCTGCGGCGCCTGCTGGAGAAGATTCCGGTGGTCGAGATCGACGGTGTGGTGGTCTCCGAGCTGATCCTCGACGAGGCAGCGGTGCGGGCGAGGCTCGATACTGTGGGGGCGTGAGCGCCTTGATCGAAGAGCAGGACGCGGCCAACGGGCTGATCGTCGACGGTGAGCGGCTCTCCCTCGGGGTTGCAGCGCGTCTCTCGCGCTACCTCCAGGTGCTGACCCAGGCCCGCAAGATGGGCCGCGAGACGATCTCCTCGCAGGAACTTTCCGAGTACACCCACATCAACCCGACCCAGATCCGCCGCGACCTCTCCGGCTTCGGCAAGTTCGGCAAGCGCGGGGTCGGCTACAACGTCGATTCGCTGGTCGGCGAGATCCGCAAGATCCTGCGCACCTCGGGCCAGCACAACATCGCCCTCTTCGGCGCCGGCAATCTCGGTCAGGCGATCGCCAGCTCCGACATCTTCGCCGACCACGGTTTCCAGATCGTCGCCATGTTCGACGTCGACTCTGAGGTCGTCGGCACCGAGGTCGGCAGCCTGCGCGTGCGCGACTTCAGCGAGCTGCAGGGGATCGTCACCGAGCAGGAGATCGTCGTCGGCGTGCTCGCCGTGCCCGCCGCCGCCGCCCAGGCCGTCGCCGACCGCCTGGTCGAGGCCGGCGTCAAGATCATCTTCAACTACTCCGAGCAGCTGCTGCAGGTGCCGCCGGAGGTGACGGTCCACACCTCGAGCCCCGCCGTCGACCTGCTCTACGCGCTCTACTTCTACCTGACCTAAGAGAGCTGACCTTGTCCCTGGACCTCGACCGCGCTCGGGAGACGTTCGAGTCCTCGACCGACTTCACGATCGGGCTCGAGGAGGAGTTCGCGATCCTTGACCCGGCGACGCTGGAGCTCGAGCACCGCTTTGAGGACGTCTACGCCGCCTGCCAGGAGGACGAGGTGCTGGCCGAGTCGGCCGCCGGCGAGCTGATCGCCTCCGAGATCGAGATCCGCTCCGGGCGGGCTGAGAGCTTTGCCGAGGCGGTCGCCCTGCAGCGCTTGCGTCGCAGCCGGCTCTTCGGCTTGGTCGAGGAGATGGGCCTGGCCCTGGGAGCGACCGGGACCCACCCCTGGGCCAGCTACCTGGACCAGCGGATCATCGACACCCCGCACTACAACCGCCTGCGACACGAACTCGGCTGGGTCGCCCAGCGCAACAACACCTGGAGCATGCACGTCCACATGGGCATTCGGGGTGCCGACCGTGCGATCGCCGTCTGTGACCGCTTGCGTGAGCTGCTGCCGCTGCTGCTTGCCGTCTCGGCCAACTCGCCCTTCCTCGATCGCCGCGACAGCGGCCTGCACACGGTCCGCACCGAGATCTTCACCCGCACCTTTCCCCGCTGTGGAGTGCCCAGCCCCTTCGTCGATTGGGCCAGTTACACCGAGTTCGTCGACATGCTGCAGCGCACCGGCTCGGCGGTCGAGTCGACCCAGCTCTGGTGGAGCGTGCGCCCGCACCACTCCTTTGGCACGGTCGAGGTGCGGATCTGCGATGCCCAGACCCGTGGCGAGGAGTCCTTCGCCCTGGCCGGCCTGATCGCCGCCTGTATCGCTCAGGCGGCGCTGGCCTACGACGAGCATGGATACGACGGAGATGGCGCTCTGCTGCGCGATCGCGAGATTGAGGAGAACCTCTGGCGGGCGATCCGCCACGGCATGAGCGGCCGCCAGATCGACTTCCGCCGCGGCGAGGAGATCGAGGCGGCCGCGGCCCTGGAGCAACTGCTCGCCTGGACCGAGCCCGCCCGCAGCCAGCTTGGCATCGAGGTCGAGCTGCCGGCGCACAACGGGGCCCGGCGCGCCCGCGAGGCACTCGACGCTGGAGTCTCGATCGAGGACATCTACCGCGACGCCGTGGCCGAGACGAAGCGCACCTACAACGCCTCTCCACAGGGTGCGGAGCACGCCTAGGTTCGCTCTGGGAGCGCGTTCGCCGCTCGCATATATAGACTCCCGCGCCGCTTAGAAACCAGCCGGAGGACCTAACTTGACCAGCTTTTTGACCGAATACGGAGTCGTTGTCGCGCTTGTCTGCGCCGGGGCGGCCGTTGTCTACGGACTGATCATCACCCAGCGCCTGCTTTCGAAGTCGCCAGGCAACGAGCGCATGCAGGAAATCTCAGGGGCGGTGCAGGAAGGCGCACAGGCCTATCTCAACCGCCAGTACACGATCATTGCCGCGGTCGCGATACCGATCGCGATCGTGCTCTGGCTCCTGCAGGACTACAAGACCGCACTTGGATTCGTCTTCGGCGGCATCCTCTCCGGTTCGGCCGGCTTCATCGGCATGAACGTCTCGGTGCGCTCCAACGCGCGCGTTGCCGAGGCGGCCCGCGGCGGTGTGCCGCCGGCGCTCGATGTCGCCTTCAAGGGCGGCTCGGTCACCGGACTCCTGGTCGTCGGTCTGGCGCTGATTGGCGTCGCCGGCTACTTCGGCATCCTCGTGATCACCGGCAGCAGCGACAAGGAGGCCGTTGACGCGCTGGTGGGCCTCGGCTTCGGCGGTTCTCTGATCTCGGTCTTCGCCAGGCTCGGCGGCGGCATCTTCACCAAGGCCGCCGACGTCGGCGCCGACCTGGTCGGCAAGGTCGAGGCGGGAATCCCCGAGGACGACCCGCGCAACCCGGCAGTGATCGCCGACAACGTCGGCGACAACGTCGGGGACTGCGCCGGCATGGCTGCCGATCTCTTCGAGACCTACGCGGTAACCACGGTCGCCGTGATGCTGCTCGGCGTGCTCACCTTCTCCGGCGCGGGCGGCGAATTCTCCCGCGAGGTGGCGATCTACCCGCTGGTGATCGGCGCCGTCGCGATCATCGCCTCGATCATTGGGGCGCTGCTGGTGCGGACCAAAACCGACCGGGTCGAGGGCGCGCTCTACACCGGCGTGATTGCGGCTGGAGTCCTCTCAATCGCAGCCTTCTACCCGATCACCGACTGGCTGATGAGCGACCCGGTGCGGCTCGGCCTCGATGCCGGCGCCAATGCGATCACGACGACGGACCTCTGGCTCTGCGCGGTGATTGGAGTTGCGGTCACCGCTCTGCTCTTTGTGATTACTGAATATTATACGTCGACCCGTTTCCGCCCGGTCAAGACGATCGCCCAGGCATCGGAGACCGGTCACGCCACCAACATCATCCAGGGGCTGGCTCAGGGCTTCCAGTCAACCGCGGCTCCGGCACTCGTGATCGCACTGGCGATCCTCGGTGCCAACGAGCTTGCCGGCATCTACGGCATCGGCATCGCCGTGATGGGACAGCTCTCGCTCTGCGGTCTGATCGTCGCCCTCGACGCCTTCGGGCCGATCACCGACAACGCCGGCGGCATCGCCGAGATGGCCGAGCTGCCGGAGGAGGTGCGCAACGTCACCGATCCGCTCGACGCGGTCGGCAACACGACCAAGGCCGTAACCAAGGGCTACGCGATCGGCTCCGCCGCGCTCGCCGCGCTGGTGCTGTTCGCGGCGTTCAAGAGCGAATTGGCCGGCGAGGCGCCGGCCGGCTTCGATCTCAACGGGCTCTTCAATCTCTCGAGCCCGGACGTGCTGATCGGGTTGATCATCGGCGGCATGATGGTCTACCTCTTCGCCGCTTTCGCGATCGAGGCCGTCGGCCGCGCCGGCGGTCAGGTGGTCGAACAGGTGCGCGAGCAGTTCCGCGAACACCCAGGGATCATGGAGGGCACCGAAAAGCCCGACTACGCCAAGACGGTCAGCATCGTCACCCTGGCAGCGCAGAAGGAGATGATCCTGCCGGCGCTGATCCCGATCGTCGTCCCGGTCGTCGTCGGCCTGCTCAGCGTCGACGCCCTCGGCGGCCTGCTGATTGGCGTCATCGTCGTCGGCTTCTTCGCCGCGGTCTCGATGACCGCCGGCGGTGGCGCCTGGGACAACGCCAAGAAGCTGATCGAGGACGGTGCCCACGGCGGCAAGGGCACGATGGCCCACGAAGCCTCGGTGACCGGCGACACCGTCGGCGATCCTTACAAGGACACGGCTGGGCCGGCGATCAACCCGATGATCAAGGTGGCCAATATCGTGGCGATTCTGATCATTCCGATCGTTCACTTCTAGGTCGAATCTGCGTAGTGAGGGAGGGGTCAGGTGCCCCTCCCTCAAAAGCCGTCGCGCAGCTGAGTCCACCCGGAGCTTCGGAGCGTGGTCTCTTGAGCTTTTGAGAGAGGGGCACCTGACCCCTCCGCCAGCACGCGGCTTCGTTCTCAAGAGCTAGGTCTTAGAGGTCTAGCTCGTACTCGATCCAGGTGCTGGGGGTAGCGCCGGTGGCGTCGTAGAGGTGCTGGGCGGTCTTGTTGTCGGGGGCTGTGGCCCACTCGAGGTGGTGGGCGCCTCGGTTGCGGGCTATGTCGGCGCTGGCTTCGATTAGGGCGCGGCCGACGCCTTGGCCGCGGGCGTCCGGGGAGACGAAGAGGTCGTTCATTAGGACTGTCTCTGCCGGAACCAGGGAGGTGAAGTGCCAGTAGAGGCAGGCGTAGCCGAGCAATTGCTCGTCGCGCCAGGCCGCCAGCAGGAGGCCATCGTCGCTGGGGGCGATGAAGCGGGGGAAGAAGGCGCGGTTGCGCTCCTCGTCGACGTCCTCGACCTCGTAGAAGCGCTGGTAGGCGGCGATTAGGGGCATTAGCTGCTCGAACTGCGCCTCGGTGACCGGCTCGATCCGGGGTTTTGGCTCCACGGCTCCCACCATAGGACAGGCCTGCCTGGTTGTTTGCGGTCACGGGGAGGGACGGGGCTCCTCACGCAGTAAACGACCGCACTGACAGGGCCGGCTTGATGCTCCCTTTAAGCTTTGGGGCGCGGGCCGGAGGCAAAACCCACTGCCCCTAAGGAGGGGATTCCGCTGGCACGGCCGACAGATTCGAACGAGCAACTCCTCTGCAGCTTCTGCGGCAAGTCGCAGCGACAGGTCAAGAAGCTGATTGCAGGACCCGGGGTCTACATCTGCGACGAGTGCATTGACCTCTGCAACGAGATCATCGACGAGGAGCTGACTCCCGCCGCGGCAGCGGTCGAGCTGGAGAACCTGCCCAAGCCGCGCGAGATCCACGACGTCTTGCAGGAGTACGTGGTCGGCCAGGACGCCGCCAAGCGCGCCCTCTCGGTTGCCGTCTACAACCACTACAAGCGCGTCCAGATCAGCCAGGCCGAGGAGGTCGAGGTCGAGCTGCAGAAGTCGAACATCATGCTGCTGGGCCCAACTGGCTGCGGCAAGACGCTGCTCGCCCAGACCCTCGCCCGCATCCTCAACGTCCCCTTCGCGATCGCCGATGCGACCGCGTTGACCGAGGCCGGCTACGTCGGTGAGGACGTCGAGAACATCCTTTTGAAGCTGATCCAGGCCTCCGACTACGACGTCAAAAAGGCCGAAACCGGGATCATCTACATCGACGAGATCGACAAGATCGCCCGCAAGGCCGACAACCCGTCGATCACCCGTGACGTCTCCGGCGAAGGCGTACAGCAGGCGCTGCTGAAGATCCTCGAGGGAACAACCGCCTCGGTGCCGCCCCAGGGCGGGCGCAAGCACCCCCACCAGGAGTTCCTCACGATCGACACCACCAACATCCTCTTCATCTGCGGCGGCTCCTTTGCCGAGCTCGACAAGGTGATCGAGAACCGCGTCGGCGACCGGGGGGTCGGCTTCGGCGCCGCGATCTCCTCGCGCGAGGACAAGGAGGACAAGGGCGAGTGGTTCGAGCAGGTGCTACCCGAGGACTTGATGGAATACGGCCTGATCCCCGAGTTCATCGGCCGCCTGCCCGTCGTCGCCGCGATCCACCAGCTCAGCCGCGACGACCTGATCACGATCCTTACCGAGCCAAAGCACGCTCTGACCAAGCAGTTCCAGCGCTTCTTCGAGTTCGACGAGATCGAGCTCGTCTTCGCCGAGGACAGCCTCGAGGCGATCGCCAACAAGGCGCTCGAACGCGAGACCGGCGCCCGTGGCTTGCGCTCAATCCTCGAGGAGACGCTCTTGGACGTGCAATTTGAGCTGCCTTCGCGGCGCGATGTCACGAAGTGCGTCGTTACGAAGGAGACGATTGAGCAGGGACGACGGCCGACTCTTGTGACCGAGGCTGCGCCGCAGGACATCGGTGACATCAGCGAGGAACTGAGCGAGGAATCTGCGTAGTGGTGGGGAGGGCGTCGGGTGCCCTCTCCCAAAAGCCGTCGCGCAGCTGGGGCGAATAGGCGCTTCGAGGCGTGGTCGCTGAAGCTTTTGCGAGAGGGCACCCGACGCCCTCCGACCAGCACGCGGCTTCCCGCCAATAGCTCTTGAGTTCGTCGGCGTTCGCGTGGCGTCGGGCTACCCCTGCGGCCCCGCCTATTTAGACTCGCCGCGTGGACGCCGCACGCCGACAGAAGCTTGAGGAGACCACCCGTTACGACCCGACTGAGGTTGAGGCGCGGCTGTTTGCCGAGTGGATCGATGCCGGGTATTTCCATCCGGACGCCGAGGGGGATCCGGAGGAGAACTTCTCGGTGGCGATTCCGCCGCCGAATGTGACCGGGGCGCTGCATATGGGGCACGCGCTAAATGGGTCGATGCAGGACGCGCTGGTGCGGATGAACCGGATGCGGGGGCGCAACTCGCTCTGGATCCTTGGCACTGACCATGCGGGGATTGCGACCCAGTCGGTGGTGGAGAAAATGCTGCGGGCCGAAGGGGTTTCGCGGCACGAGCTCGGGCGTGAGGAGTTCGTCAAACGGGTCTGGGAGTGGCGCGAGGAGTACGGCTCGCGGATTGTTGAGCAGTACAAGCGGCTGGGCGCCTCCTGCGACTACGAGCGCGAGCGCTTCACCTTGGACGACGGATACGTCAAGGCCGTCTACCGGGTCTTCAAGCAGCTCTACGACAAGGGCTACATCTACCGCGATAACTACATGGTCAACTGGGACCCTGGCTCACACTCGGCGATCTCCGACCTCGAGGTCGAGAACCGCGAGGTCGGGGACACGCTCTACTCGATCGACTACCCGGTGGAGGGCTCCGAGCGGGTCCTCACCGTCGCCACGGTGCGGCCGGAGACGATGCTCGCCGATACGGCCGTTGCCGTGAATCCGGGCGATGAGCGCTACGGCGACCTCGTCGGCCAGTTCTGCGTCCTGCCCCTGGTCGGCCGCCGCCTGCCGATCATCGCCGACGAGCACGTCGACCCCGAGTTCGGCACCGGGGCGCTGAAGATCACCCCGGGGCACGACCCCAACGACTTCGAGATCGGTCGCAAGCACGGGCTTGAGGAGATCGTCGCAATCGGTCCTGACGGGCGCCTCACCGCGGAGGCTGGGGAGAGGTTCGCGGGTATGACCGCCGCCGAGGCGCAGGTGGCCGTCGTCGCCGCCCTGCGCGAGGAGGGCGTCCTGCGGGCCGAGGAGCCCTACACCCACTCCGTCCCCTTCTCGCACCGCTCCGGTGAGCGCATCGAGCCGCTGATCTCGCTGCAGTGGTTCTGTCGCATGGACGAGCTGGCGGCGCCGGCGATCGAGGCGGTCGAAAACGACCGGGTGCGGATCGCGCCCGGCCAGTGGAAGCGGGTCTACCTCGAATGGATGCGCGAGATCCGCCCCTGGTGCATCTCGCGCCAGCTCTGGTGGGGCCACCGGATCCCGGTCTGGTACTGCGACACCTGTGAGGAGATCTGCGTCGCCGAGGACCCGGCGGCGGCTCCCGAGCGCTGCGGCGCCTGCGGCGGCGAGCTGCGCCAGGAGGAGGACGTGCTCGACACCTGGTTCAGCTCGGCGATCTGGCCTTTTGCCACGCTCGGCTGGCCCGAGGACACACCCGAGCTGCGCGCTTTCTACCCGACCAGCTTCCTCACCACGGCGCGCGAGATCCTCTTCCTCTGGGTGGCGCGGATGATCATGACCGGGCTCGAGTTCGCCGGCGATGTGCCCTTCAGGGACGTCTACGTGCACTCGGTGATCCAGGCCCGCGACGGGCGGCGGATGTCGAAGAGCCTCGGCACCGGGATCGACCCCCTGGAGGAGATCGACGTACACGGCGCCGACGCCCTGCGCTTCGGCCTGCTGGCGATGTCCTCGACCCAGGACGTGCGTTACTCCGACGCCAAGGTCCAGCAGGGCCGCGACCTCGCCAACAAGCTCTGGAACGCCAGCCGCCTGATCCTGCTCAACGCGGCCGAGGTTGAGGCCAGACCGGTCGCCGAGCGGATCGAGGATCGTTGGATCCTCTCGCGGCTCGAGCGCACGATCGCCTCGGTCAGCGAGAAGCTCGACGCCTACGACTTCGCCCACGCGGTTCAGGAGGCATACGCCTTTTTCTGGTCGGAGCTCTGCGACTGGTACCTGGAGATCGCCAAGCCGCGGCTCTACGACGGTGAGGCCGAGGTCTCGGCCAACCTGCTCTGGTTGCTGGAGCGCACGCTCGCCCTGTTGCACCCGGTCATGCCCTTCGTCAGCGAGGAGGTTTGGTCCTACCACCCGAGCCGCCGGGGCCACCTTGCCGTTCACCCGTTCCCCCAGCCCGACGCCTCCCTCTTCGACGAGGAGGCTGAGGCCGAGATGGGCGAGGCAATCGACCTGACTCGCAACCTGCGCACTTGGCGGGACCTGGTCGAACTTGCCAGCAAGGCGACGGTGCCGGTCCGCACGGCCGATCCCCTGCCGGAGTTCGTCTCGCGCCTGGCAAGAGTCGAGGCGGCGGAGGCCGGGTCGGTGGAGCCGATCGCCTCCGTGGGGGCGGTGCAGATCCTCGCTTCGCCGGAGATCGACGCCGAGGCCGTTGCGGCCCGCCTCGGGCGGCGGCGCGAGGAGCTGCGCTCGGAGGTTGCCCGCGCCGAGGGCAAGCTCGCCAACGAGAAGTTCGTCGCCCGGGCGCCAGCCGAGCTCGTCGAGGAGGAGCGGGCGAAGCTGGAACGCTACCGGGCCGAGCTCGAGGAGCTCACGGAATAGATCCGCAGGCTTACCTCGACTCGCTGGAGCCGGTCGGTTGGAAGCTCGGCCTGGAGCGGATGCACAAGCTGAGCACGGCGTTGGGGCTGCCCCAGCACCGCTTCGCCTCGATCCACGTCGTCGGCACCAACGGAAAGTCCTCGGTGACGAGGATGATCGCGGCGCTGCTGGAGGCGCACGGGATGCGGACGGGTGCCTGCGTATCGCCGCACGCGACGCGCTGGGCCGAACGGGTGCTGATCGGCGGCGAGGAGATCGGTGAGGCGGCCTTCGCCACGGCGGTGGAGCGCGCCGCGCAGGCCGCCGCGACGGTCAATCGTGGCCTCGAGCCCGGCGAGGCAGTCACCCAGTTCGAGCTCGCCACGGCAGCTGCCTTCGTCGCTTTTGCCGCGGCGCGGGTCGAGACCGCCGTGGTCGAGGCCGGGTTGGGAGGGAGGCTCGACGCGACCAACACGATTCCCTCGCGGCTGACGGTTCTAACCTCGATCGGCCTCGACCACACGGCCTGGCTGGGCGAGAGCGAGCTCGAGATCGCCGCCGAGAAGCTCGCCGTCCTGCGCGACCACACGACCCTGGTCCTCGGTCGGGTTAGCCCCGAGGTGGCGAGCCTGGCCGAACGCACGGCGGCGCAGCGGGGGGCAGAGTTGATCGTCGCGCCCGAGGACCCGGGCGCGATCGAGCTGCGCGCTGCGGGCCGCTTCCAGCGCCGTAACTTCGCCCTGGCCTGCGCGGCGGCAAAAGCCTTCCTTGGCGATCTGGACCCAACCGCGGTGGCCTCGGTTGCGACCACCCTGACCGTGCCCGGTCGCCTGGAGCAGGTCGGCGATGACCCACCCGCCTTCATCGACGTCGCTCACAACCCCGAGGGAGCTGCGGCTCTGGCCGAGGGGCTTACCGAGATCGCGGCCGGCCGCCCGGTGATCGCCTGTATTGCCGCGCTCGCCGACAAGGACGCCGGGGCGATGATCGGGGCGCTGGCGCCGGTCCTCTCCCACGTCGTCTGCACCGAGCTCAACGCGGCGGCGCTGGAATCGCGGGGGCTGCCGGGGATCACTTCCCACAGCGCCGCCAAACTAGCCGAGGCCTGTCGTGAGGCCGGCCTCAGCTCCGAGCAGGTGCCCGACTTCGGCGCTGCCGTTCGGCGGGGCCGCAAGCTGGCGGCGGAGCAAGCCGGCGGCGTCCTGCTGGTGACCGGCTCGCACTACGCCTTGGCGCCCGCCCGTGCCGTTCTGCGCCTGTGCGAGGATGGCAGCGATGGCCCAGGGCTCTAAAAGCGCCAGCTCGGAACTGCTCTCGATGATGGCCCTGGTCGCCGCCGTGGTCGCCGCCGTGATCCTCGTCTTCTTCGGCCTTGGCTATCTGTTCGGCAGCCTTTTCCTCTAGCGAGGGTTCACGCGTCCGGCGGCGAAGTAGACTGCCGCTCCCCTCTCCGGCGGGCCCCCAGCCATGGCACTAGCGATCTTCGGCATCTCAAACAGCGGCCTCAACCTGGCCGTCACCCTCTTCATCTTGATGATCGTTGTCGTCTGGCTGGCGCTGATCGTCTACACCTACCTCGACGCCCGTCGCCGCATCTCCGACCCCTTCCTGGTCGCCTGCGCCACGGTCGGCTCCTTCTTCCCCTACATCGGCACCGCCGTCTACGCAATCGTGCGGCCACCGGAGTTCCTCGAGGACGCCCACGAACGCGAGCTGGAGATCCGCGCCGCGGAGCTCAAGGTGCGCCAGTTGACCGAGGCCTCCTGCCCGAAATGCGAATACCCGGTGGAGAAGAGCTTCCTGCGCTGCCCGCAGTGCCAGAGTCGGCTCAAGGATCCGTGCCAGAGCTGCGGCAAGCCGGTCGATCCCCGCTGGGCCCTCTGCCCTTACTGTGAAACCGCGATCGCCGAGCGGCCCCGTCGCCAGCGCGCCAAGAAAGAGGGACGGCGTGAGTCCCGCCCGGAGCGCTCCGCGCCCCGCGGCGAGGAGGAGCGCCCCAAGCGCGAGGCACAGCCCAAACGCCGCCCGTCGGCAAAAGCCAAAGAGGCGCCCGCGTCCGAGCAGGACACCGAGGCGACCCGACCCAAACGAACCCAAAGGAGCCCCGCCCGTGAGCCGGACGCTGATCCTCGTAAAGCCTGACGCCTTCCAGCGCGCCCTGACCGGCGAGGTGATCGCCCGCTTTGAGCGCAAGGGCCTGCGGATCGCGGCGCTGAAGACGATGCGCGCCGACGAGCCGATCGCCAACAAGCACTACGAAGAGCACACGGAGAAGCCCTTCTTCGGCGAGCTGGTCTCCTTCATCACCGGCGGCACCTTGGTCGCGATGGTGCTTGAGGGCCACGAAGCCGTCGCGGCGGCCCGCCAGTTGATCGGCGCGACCAACCCGGTCGAGGCCGCGCCCGGCTCGATCCGCGGCGACTTCGCGCTCGAGGTGACCTTCAACATGGTTCACGGATCGGACTCCGACGAGTCGGCCGAGCGCGAGATCGAGATCTGGTTCCCAGAGTTGGGCTGATGCGTCCCGGGCCGGCGGGTCCTGTCACCGCAGGGGACCCCCCACCCCCTGCGGTCGCTAAAGCGTCCTCGGGGGCGGGCCCCCCTACGGCGCCACCCCCCGGCAGGGGCGTATGCAGCTGACGCTGGCATCCGGATCGCCTCAAAGAGCTGAGATTCTTCTGAAGCTAGGCCTCGAGTTCGAGGTGGTCGTCTCCGGGGTCGACGAGCTGAGCGGGGGGGACCCTGAGTTCGAGGTCCTGGAGAACGCCCGGCTGAAGGCTCGCGCGGTTGCGGGAGAGGGCGTCGTCATCGCCTGCGACACCGACGTGGTGCTCGATGGCAAGGCGTTGGGCAAGCCCGCCCATGCGGTCGAGTCGCGCCGGTACCTGGACCGCATGTCCGGCCGCACGCACGAAGTCCTGAGTGGGCTGGTGGTCGTCGTCGACGGCGAGGAGCGGGCTGGCCTCGAACGCACCGCGGTGACCTTCAAGCAGTTGAGCGAGGCCGAGAAGGAGCGCTACGTCGCGTTTGGCGAGTGGGAGGGACGCTCTGGGGGCTACGCGATCCAGACCCTCGGGTCGACCCTGGTCGAACGGATTGAAGGCAGCGTCTCCAACGTGGTCGGCCTGCCGGTGGGCCTGCTCTTCGAGCTGGCGCCGGAACTTTTCGTCCAAGACTGAGGCCGGTTCGACGGCGGGCTTGGTCCGTTTGGGATGATTCCGCCTGAAGTTCACTAAATCCTGGCATGGGCGTATTCAGCTATCTCAGAGGTCTAGGCGGTCGCGACATGGCTGTCGATCTCGGTACGGCCAACACCCTGGTCTACGTGCGCGGCCGCGGCATCGTCCTCTCCGAGCCCTCGGTCGTGGCGATCGATACACATACCGGCCAGGTGCACGCGGTCGGGGTCGAAGCGAAGCGGATGCTGGGCCGCACCCCGGGCAATATCGCCGCGATCCGGCCGCTCAAGGACGGGGTAATCGCCGACTTCGACGTCACTGAGCAGATGCTGCGCCACTTCATCAAACAGGTGCACTCCAACCGCTTTGCCCACCCGCGCGTCGTCGTTTGCGTTCCCTCCGGCGTCACCGGCGTCGAGAAGCGGGCGGTCGAGGAGGCCTGCCTCTCTGCCGGTGCCCGCCAGGCCTACTTGATCGAGGAGCCGATGGCCGCCGCGATCGGCGCCGGATTGCCGGTCGCAGAGCCAACCGGCTCGATGGTCGTCGACGTCGGCGGCGGCACCACCGAGGTCGCCGTCATCTCGCTCGGCGGGATCGTCGTCTCGCAATCGATCCGGGTCGGCGGCGACGAGCTCGATGAGGCGATCGTCAACCACTGCAAACACGAGTACAAGCTGGCGATTGGCACTCAGACGGCGGAGGAAGTGAAGCTCGAGGCCGGCTCGGCTTCGCCGCTGCCCGAGGAGGTGCGCTCGGAGATTCGCGGCCGTGACCTCGTCTCCGGTCTGCCGAAGACGATCACGCTCGGCTCCGAGGAGGTGCGCGAGGCGCTGGGGGAACCGGTCGGCCACATCGTCGAAGCGGTCAAGGACACCCTCGATCGCACACCGCCGGAGCTCGCCGGCGACATCATGGACCGCGGCATTACCCTTGCCGGTGGCGGCGCGCTGCTGCAAGGACTCGAACAGCGCCTGCGCGACGAGTGCCAGATGCCCTGTCAACTGGCAGAGTCACCGCTTACGTGCGTGGCGGTGGGCTCGGGCCTCTCCCTGGAGGAGTTCGAGACCATTCACCGCGCCAGCAAGCAGAATTCCGGGACCAGGCGCTTTGCTTAGGTCCCCTTCATCGCAAGCCCCAAACTTAGGTCTTCACCGTGTACCGAAAGCAAGTACGCCGCCGTAGGGCGGTGCTCGCCCTGCTGATCGTCGGCTCCTTCGTGTTGCTGACGATCACCTATGGGCAGGGATCAAACGGCCTGCAACGCGGCGTCAGCACGATCTTCAGCCCGGTTCAGGGGATCGCTGACCGCGCCCTGAAGCCGGCACGCGACCTCGTCGACTGGTTTGACAAGACCTTTGATGCACGGGGCGAAAATAGCCGCCTCAAGAGCGAGCTGGCGAAGACGCGCGAACAGGCGGTGGCCGGCCAGGAGGCACTTCAGGAGAATGCGCAGCTGCGCAAGCTGGTCAAGCTCGACGGCAGCCCGGCGCTCGCCGCTTCGGCTTATGAACCGGTCACCGGCAGGGTGATCGCGCGCTCCCCGACGGTCTGGCGCTCGAGCGTGAATATCGACGTCGGCAGCGACGATGGGGTCCACGTCAACGATCCGGTGATCAGCGGCGATGGTCTGGTCGGCCGCATCGCCGCGGTCGAGCCGAGTTCTTCTCAGGTGATGCTGCTCACCGACCACGAAAGCGCGGTCACGGCCAAGGTGGTCCCCTCTGGCGTTCAGGGTGTCGTCAAGCCCGAAGTCGGCGACCCCGAAACGCTGATCCTTGACTTCATTGACTCGACCAAACGGGTCCACGGCGGCCAGACGGTGGTTACCGCCGGCTGGTGCGCCCAGAGCCTCTGCTCGTTCTTCCCGCCCGGCCTGCCGCTCGGCGAAGTGACCAAAACCTCGGTGATCGAACAGGCGATCGAACAGGAGGCCTCCGAACAGGTCGACGTGCGTCCCTTTGCCGACCTGCGCAACCTCGACCTGGTTCAGGTCCTCACCGGCGGTTCGCGCGGGTGATCCTCACCCCGAAGATCGTCGTTCGCATCGCCCTGATCGGCCTGCTCGGCGTGCTCCTGCAGCTCTCCTTCTTCTCCCAGGTCGAACTCTTCCACGTCAGCCCGGACATCCTGCCGGCGCTGGTCGTTTGCCTCGCTCTGCTCGGCGGCAGCCTGACCGGCGCCGTCGCCGGTTTCTCGATTGGCTTCTTCCTCGATTGCCTTCTGGTCGAGGCGCTCGGTGTCTCCTCGCTGGTGCTGCTCAGCGTCGGCTACCTGGCCGGACTCTTCCGTGAGCGCTTTGAGATCCACAACTCGCTGTTGCCTGCCCTGCTCTGTATGGGCTTCACCTTGGGCGCCGAGCTCGGCTTTGGCATGATCCAGATCTTGCTTGGGATCGACGCCCCAGTGAGCGTGCTGATCATCCGCGACCTGCTGCTGAAGAGCGTTTACGCGTTCTTCCTCGGCTGGCCGCTCTACCTGCTCGTGCGGCGGGCTCTGCGTCCGGCCCTGGTCGAGGAGCCGAAGCTGCAGCGCCGGCGCCAGCCGAAGGCGCTGGGGGTCTGAGGAACCGCTATGTACCTCCGCTCCGATGAGCGCGGTCCCGCGATGACCAACCGGCTGGCGCTGCGTATTGCCCTCTTCGGGGGCGTTGCGGTTGTTCTCTTTGGAGTTCTTTTTTTTAGACTCTGGCTGCTGCAGGTGATCGACGGCGAAAAGTACCTCGCCGAAGCGAAGAACAACCGCACCCGCTCCTTCCGCACCAGCGCTCCGCGTGGCGAGATCCAGTACCGCAACGGCAAGGTGCTGGTCGCCAACCGCACCAGTCTCGCCCTGCAGGTCAACCCGCGCAAACTGCCAAGCGATCTGCGCGAACGCCGCGCTGAGCTGGCCAAGCTCGCCGCTCTGACCCACAGCACTCTGAAAAGGGTGCGCAAGACGATGCACGAAGAGCTGAAGCTGGCGCCGGCAGCGCCGGTGACGCTGCGCCGCGATGTCGGGCACGACCTTGTCTATTACCTGCAGGAGAACCAGGCGCGCTTTCCCGGCGTCGAGGTTGAGCGCGTCTTCGTCCGCGATTACCCGGACGGCACCCTCGCCGCCCACATCCTCGGCACCGTCGGCGAGGTCACCGAAGAACAGCTGAAAGAGCCGCGTTTTCGTGGCCTGCAGCCGGGTGATGAGATCGGCCAAGGCGGGATCGAGGACACCTATGACCGTTTTCTGCGTGGCAAGCCCGGTCTAACCAGGGTTCAGGTCGATGCCCTCGGTGAGCCCACTCCGAACGGACGACTCTTCACCGAGGCGCCCTCGCCGGGCGACAACCTGAAGCTCTCTATCGACGAAAAAGTGCAGGTGGCGGGGGAGGCGGCATTGGCCGAACGCGGTCTTCCAGGCGGTTTCATCACGATGGACGTGCACACCGGTGAAATCCTTGGCCTCGGTTCATTCCCGACTTTTGAACCCGCTCTCTTCACCCGTCCGCTGACCCAGGCGCAGGTAGACGAGACCTATCGGAGCCCAGCCGCGCCGCTGCTCGACCGGGTCACCAACGGCCTCTATCCAACCGGCTCGACCTTCAAGCTCATAACCGCCCTCGCTGCGCTGGAAAGCGGCAAACTGCAGCTCGGCGAAGTGATCGACGACCCGGGCGTGCTCGAAATTGGCGGCCAGGAATTCAAAAACGCCGGCGAAGCGGCCAACGGCGCGGTCAGCCTCGTCCAGGCGCTGGAAGTCTCCTCGGACGTCTTCTTCTACACGCTTGGCTACCGCATGTGGAACACCGGCGAACTCCAGCGCTGGGCGCACGCGCTCGGCATCGGACGGCCGACCGGCATCGACCTGCCGGTCGAAGACGAAACCCTGCTTCCCTCCCAGCACTGGCGCAACCAGCTCTACAAGGAAGGCGGCACCGATCGGCCCTGGTCGGCCGGCGACAACGTCCAGCTAGCCACCGGGCAGGGCGATCTGCAGACCAACCCGCTGCAGATGGCGGTCGCCTACGCGACCCTGGCCAACGGCGGCACCGTCGTCACCCCGCACCTCGGCAAGGAAATCGACGACCCCGCCGGCCGGGTGCTGAAGGAAATCGACCCCAAGCCACAGCGCCACATCCATATCAACCCCGAATACAGGGCCGCGATCCTTGAAGGCCTGCACGACGCCGCGCAGAACGGCGGCGGAACCTCGTTCGAAGTTTTCGGCGACTTCCCGATCCCGGTAGCCGGCAAGACCGGCACCGCTCAACGCCCGCCCCATTTGGACCAGTCGTGGTACGGCGTCCTCGCTCCCTATCCCAATCCGCGTATCGTCACCTTCGTTACGATGGAGGAAGGCGGCTTCGGCGCAGAATCGGCCGCGCCCGCAGCAAGGAAGATCCTGGAAGCGTATTTCGCCAAAGAGCTCGCTCACGACGCGAGCACCGAAGAAGAAGAAAGCGAAGGCTAAGGGGCGATGTACGCCACTCGCGCGCGCCGCGCCCGGCCCGAGCCTTTCGCAGTCCACCCCGGCATCGCCGAGCGCCTTGGCCTGCCCTACATGGATGGCACCCTGGCCATCTCCGCGGCTGCTCTGGTCGCCTTCAGCGTCTTCACCTTGGCCCAGGCAACGAAGCAGGACGTCCCCGGCAGTCCCTATTACTTTGTCGACCGGCAGGCGATCTACGGCGTGCTCGGGATCGTTGCCATGTACCTGCTGACCCGCATCGACTACTCACGCTTCCGCGAGCTGCGGGTTGGCATCTACACCTTCCTCTGCGTCAGCATCTCGCTCGTCTTCGTCTTCGGCTTCGCCGCGCGCGGCTCGCGGCGCTCCTTCGAACTTCCCTTCTTCAGTTTCCAGCCATCGGAGCTGGGCAAGGTGCTGCTCGTCTTGGCCCTTGCCGGCTTTGTCATCGATGGCGCCAGGAACGGGTCGGAGTGGCAGCGCACAGTGCGCTACCTCTGCCTCGGTCTGTTTCCGGCTGCGCTCGTCTTCTTGCAGCCGGACCTCGGCACCGCTCTGGTGTACGGGGCAATCACCCTCGCCGTGATGTACGTGGGGGGCGTCCGCTGGACGCACTTCGCGGTGATCGGCGCGGCCTTCGTCGCTTTGACAGTGGCGGTTCTCGTTGTGGCGCCCGCAGTTGGGACGCCAGTTTTGAAGGGCTACCAGGAGCAGAGGCTGACCTCTTTCCTGCACCCCAGCGCGGACCCCAGCGACGCGGGCTACCAGCAAAACCAGGCCAAGATCGCCATCGGTTCCGGGGAGAAGACCGGACGAGGCGATCGGGCCACCCAAACGCGGCTCAACTTTGTCCCTGAGCGGCACACCGATTTCATTTTCGCCGTGATCGGTGAGCGCTACGGATTCATGGGAGCCGCGTTGGTCCTATCCCTATACGCCCTGCTCATCTGGCGGGCGCTGCGGATTGTGACGCTCTCGAAGAACTCCTACGGAACCCTGGTCGCCGGCGGTATCGCCGGCATGCTCCTTTTCCAGGTTTTCGTAAACGTGGGGATGAACTTGGGGATCATGCCGATTACCGGCATCCCCCTCCCGCTGATGAGCTACGGGGGGTCGTCTGTTCTGGCGACCTTTGTGGCAGTTGGCGTCCTCCAGAGCATCCACATGCAAGCGCGGCTCAGCCAGAAAGGCAGGTTCGCCTGGTGATCCCTTGAAGGGGACAGGCGTGCGTACCTACTCTGAACTGAGCTAACTCAAATGAAAAAGACAATTCTGGTTTCCGCCGATCGTGGCGAGACCCGCGTCGCCGTCCTCGAGTCAAAAACAAAAGGCGGCAAACGCGACGTAGCGGAGCTCTACATAGAGCGCCGCGGCCGACGCTCGATCGTTGGCAACATCTACAAGGGCAAGGTCGACAACGTCCTGCCCGGAATGGAGGCCGCGTTCGTCGACATCGGCCTCGAGCGCAACGGCTTTCTCCACGTCGACGAGATCGTCCTTCCCAATGGGGAACAGGCGCCGCGGCGCGGCCGCGGTACCGGCAAAGGCCGCCGCATCGACGAGCTGATCAAACCCGGTCAGGAGATCGTCGTGCAGGTGGTCAAGGACCCGCTCAAGACCAAGGGCGCGCGGCTCTCGATGAACGTCTCGATCGCCGGTCGTTATCTGGTTTACGCGCCCCAGGGCAGCGGCGTCGGCGTCAGCCGGCGCCTGGCCGACTCCGAGCGCGACCGCCTGCGCAAGATGGTCGACCGCACCTACAAAGGCCCGGGCGGGCTGATCGTCCGCACCGCCGCCCACGGCGCCAAAAAGGCCGACTTCGTGCGCGAGGTCGGTTACCTGCACAAGCTCAACGACGTGTTGCAGCGGCGCACCGAGCAGATCGTCGCCCCGGATCTCGTCTTCCAGGAGGCCGACCTGCCGGTGCGGGTCCTGCGCGACGTCTTCCTCAGCGACTTCGAAAAAGCGATCATCGACTCGCCCAAGCAGTTCGAACGGGTGACCAGCTTCTTCCAGCGCACCGCGCCGGAGCTGGTCGACGGCGTCGAGCTCTACAAAGAGCGCAAGCCGCTGTTCGAGAAGTGGGGCATCGACAAGGAGATCGAGTCGACCCTGGGCAAGCGCGTCGACCTCGCCTCGGGCGGTTACCTGATCATCGACTACGCCGAGGCGCTGACCGTGATGGACGTCAACAGCGGCAGCTTCACCGGCCGTGGCAAAGGCGGCCTCGAGGAGACGATCACCCGGGTCAACACCGAGGCGGCCGAGGAGGCCGTGCGGCAGCTGCGCCTGCGTGACATCGGCGGCATCATCGTCATCGACTTCATTGACATGGCGCGGGCCCGCAACCGCGACAAAGTGCTGAAAACGCTGCGCAAAGCCCTCGACGCCGACAAGTCGAAGAGCTACGTGGTCGAGGTCTCGCCGCTGGGGCTGGTTGAGATGACGCGCCAGAACGTCACCGACGGTGTGCGCGAGATCCTCACCGTGCCCTGCCCGACCTGCGAGGGAGAAGGCGTCGTGCTCTCCGGCGAGACGGTGGCGCTTGACGCAATGCGGCGCTTGCCGGACATCGCCGCCGGGGCCAAAGAGGCCGAGGCGCTGCTGCTGCGGGTCCATCCCAAGGTCGCGGCCGAGCTGATCGAGCCCGAGAGCGGCCTCGCCGAGCTCGAGGCCGAGACCGGTAAGCAGTTCCACTTCGAGGGTGGCGATGCGCTGCCGATCGACACCTTCGAGGTCGTCGAAACCGGCAGCCGGACCGAGATCGAGGAGCGGGCGCTGCCCTTCAAGGTCGGCGAGGAGGTGCTGGTCAAAATCGACGAGCCGCACATGTACAACGCCGATGACGCCGTCGCCCGCGTCGACTCCTACATCGTCAGCGTCACCGGTGGGGGCCGCTTCGTCGGCCAGCGCAAACTGGTGCGGATCGAGCGGGTCGAGCGGGCCGCCGCGGTGGCCTCCCTGCCCGAGGGGGAGGCAACCAACGGGGCCGACTCTGGCGCAGGCGGCGAGGAAAACGGCTCCCAGCTAGAATCCTCCGCCTCGCGCAGTAGCCGTCGCGGTCGCAGGGGTGGTCGCGGTCGGTCGCGCTCAACCCAGAGCGGCAAGGACGAATGAACACGTACGCAGTCATAGAGACCGGTGGCAAGCAGTACAAGGTCGAGAAGGGCACTTCGCTGCTCGTCGATCGCCTCAGCGCCAAAGAGGGCGACAAAGTCGCCCTGCGCCCAGTGATGTTCCGCGACAAAGAAGTCGTCGCCGGCGGTAAAGACCTAGAGAAAGTCAAGGTCGAGGCGACCGTCTCCGAGCACCTGCGCGGCCCCAAGATCAAGGTCTTCAAATACAAGGCGAAGAAGGGCTACCGCCGCAAGGCGGGCCACCGTTCCGAGCTAACCAAGCTCGAGGTGACCGAGATCAGCCTCGGAAGCCGTAAAGCGGCCGCGCCGAAGAAAGAGGAGCCGGCCGCGAAAAAAGAGGCGGCTCCGAAAGCGGCGAAACCGGCTGAGAAAAAAGCAGCGGCGAAAAAACCCGCCGAGGCCAAAAAACCGGCGGCGAAAAAAGAGCCCGCCAAAAAACCGGCCACGAAAAAAGCTCCGGCTAAAAAAGCCACTGAGAAAAAACCGGCGGCCAACGCCAAAAAAGCCGCAACCAAAAAACCGGCTGCTAAAAAGGATTCTGACGATGGCTCATAAGAAGGGACTCGGCTCAAGCCGCAACGGACGCGAATCCAACCCCAAGATGCTCGGGGTCAAGGTCTTCGCGGGCCAGAAGGTGACTGGCGGGGAGATCATCGTCCGTCAACGCGGCACACGGTTCTGGCCCGGTGACGGCACCGGCCTCGGTCGCGATCACACGATCTTCGCAGCGCGGCCTGGGACGGTCGAGTTCAAGCCGTCGCGTAAGGGTCGGACCATCTCGGTTCTGCAGGACTCCTAAACCGTAGCGGGAGGGCGTCGGGTATCCCCTCCCAAAACGCACGGCAGGAGCCGTGCTTGAGTGTTTTGGGAGGGGATACCCGACGCCCTGTCCCAAGGCCCCGTGGAGTCCCGCAGTTCGCGCGTCCGAAGCTCCCGATGCCGTGCAACGCTTTATCCGGCGATAGCGCGGAGAACGCGTTGCACCTCTCTAAATCTCGTGTACGACAAGGCCAAAATCTGGGTTGAGGGCGGGGCTGGCGGGAACGGCTGCGTCAGCTTTCGGCGCGAGGCTCATGTGCCTCGGGGCGGGCCTGATGGTGGCGATGGCGGGCACGGGGGGGATGTGGTGCTCGTTTGCGATTCGTCGAAGCGGGATTTGGCTGCGCTGAAGGGGAGCAAGCATTTCAGGGGTGGGCGAGGGAAGCACGGGGAAGGATCGAACCGACACGGTGGGCGAGGAGAGGACCGGGAGATCCCTGTACCGCCGGGAACTCAAGCCGAAGCCGTTGACGGGAGCCGTGTGGACCTCGTGGAGTCCGGGCAGCGAGCTGTGGTTGCTCACGCCGGACGAGGCGGGCACGGGAACAAGCGCTTTACAAGCTCAACCCGGCAGGCGCCGCGGTTTGCCGAGAAGGGGACCAGCGGTGAGGAGGGGTGGATCGAGCTGCGGCTGAAGCTGCTGGCGGACGTCGGCTTGATCGGGTTGCCCAACGCGGGGAAGTCCTCGCTGCTGGGACGGCTAACGCGGGCGGCGCCGAAGGTGGCCGACTACCCGTTCACGACGCTCTCGCCGGTCCTGGGCACGATCGAGAGCGACGACCGGCAAGCGATTGTCGCCGACATCCCGGGGCTGATCGAAGGAGCGGCGGAGGGTGCCGGCCTCGGTCACGAATTCCTCGCTCACGTTGAGCGCTGCGCGATGCTGGTCCATCTGGTCGAGCTGACGCCGCTGGAAGGCGAGCCGGTCGCCAACTACGAGGGGGTGCGGGCGGAGCTCTCGTCATATGGGGGCGGGCTGGACCGGCTACCAGAGCTGGTTCTGCTCTCGAAGCGGGATCTACTGCCATCCGAGGAGGTAGAGGAGGCTCTGAGCGAGTGGCGTGCGCGGCTTGGCGAGGAGACCCTTGCCGTACTCGCAATCTCTTCGGCGACTGGCGAGGGTCTCGATGAGCTGCGCGCCCAGATCCTCTCCGCCTTGCCCCAGCTTCCCACTGCTCGACCCGGACGCGCCCCCGAGTCAGCGGGCGAATTCGAGGCCGAGCACCGCGTTTACCGCCCGGTCGGCGAGGGCGGCTACGCGGTCGAACGCGAGGACGACGGCGCCTACCGCGTTACCGGTCGCGGCGTTGAACTGCTCTTCGAGCGCCACGACATCGCCAACGAAGAGGCGCTCGCCTACCTCGAGCAGCGGCTCAACGAGATCGGCGTCATCGCCGCCCTGCGGGCCGCTGGCTTCGAGCCCGGCAACGAGGTGCGCGTCGGCGAGCATGAGTTCGAGCTGTATCCATGAGAGGCAGGTGTCCCCTCCCAAAACGAGCGGCAGGAGCCGTTCTTGAGTGTTTTGGGAGGGGACACCTGCCTCTCGCCGATGCAAGCTCTCAGTGAAGCTAGGGGTCCACGGGTGTAGACAATTAGGGCGGACCCATAGCGGGCGCCGCAACGCCGAAGAACGACCCGCAAGACGAGTACGTCAGGTCGAGGCGGACTGGATCGCAGCTGGCATTGCCATGAGTCTGGTCGTCCGGCTACTATTGAACTAATGATACGTTTTGTCCGCATTTCGCTGGCTATCGTTGCGGCTGGGGCTGCTGTCGGCTTTGTCCAGCGAGAACTCGGCCTTCAGGACGCCGCGTGGGGACTTGGGAATGCGGCATCGATTGCGATCGGCTTGTTGCTGGCGAGCCTTGCTGATCGTGAGCGCTTTTACGGCACCCCGCCGAAGCGTCATCACTGACCCCCTAGTTTGGATTTCACTGCTCGGCTGACCAACCGGGCGTAGACGCCCGCGCCGCCCGGAGTTAGGTGAATACCGTCCCAGAGCAGGTTTTCGTGGGTGGCCGCAACCGGGGCCCAGTCGATCAGAGTCGTGTGAGGCCAGGTTTCGTCGGCCTCCTCAAGCGCGTGGTTGGACTCGTCCTGCCAGGAGACCGGCGCGTGGTCATCGATCAGGAAGAGCTCACCGACGTTCGAGGTCGCCTTGCGCAGTGCCTCCATTTCATCGCTGTATAGGGGTCCGTTGTTGCCCATCTGGATGATCAGGGCGTCGATGTGCCCACCGCGCCGCTTCAGGCGCCGTGCGAGCTTGACGAATTCGTCCGCCTGGCGTCCGACCTTGGCGTTCATCGAGAAGCGCCGGCCGAGCCGGGCCGCCAACCTTTCCTTCGCGCCGACCATCACCGAGTCGCCGAAGGCGACTATTCGGGGCGGCTTGCCGGCGTCGTGATTGGTCTGGGGTGTCGGCTTGACCGTCACCTTGGCCAATTCCGCGGTCGAGGCGGCGGCGACGTTGGGTTCACTCCCGGTCGAGAAGAGGCCGCCCCAGCCGACGAGGGCGACGATCGCAACGACCGCGAAGGCAAGCGCGGGCCGTCCCACCCGCAACCAGCCATCGGGCAGCGAAAAGAGCTTGCGCTTGCCGCGGAAGGGCAGCTCGACGAAGCGGTAGGAGAGGTCGGCGAGGGCGAGCACGACGAGCAACTGCAGCGGGATCAGGATGCCGCGCGGCAGCGAGACGTCGAGGCCGGGGCGGGTCAGGGCCAGCACCGGCCAATGCCAGAGATAGAAGCTGTAGCTGCGCAGGCCCAGCCAGACCAGTGCCGGCCGTGCCACCAGACCGCCGAGGCGCGCCGCGGGGTGGGCGAAAACCGCGATCACAGCCGCGCCCGCTAGGGCGATCCAGAGGTAGCCGCCGTGGTACAGCGCCAGGCCGTAGTCGTGCACTTGCAGGAAGCTGAGCGCCAGATAGCCGAGGGCAACGACCCCGACCGCATCGAGTACAGGACCGCACCAGCGACCGGGTTTCGCACGCCGCAGTTGCCAGGGAGCCCAGACGAGTGCGAGGGCTACGCCTATGAGGAGGCCAGCGGCGTGGGTTTCGGTGCCGTAGTACACGCGAGAGGCGTCGGTCGGGTCAAAGAGGAGCCACATCAAGACGAGGGACGCAGCGGCGCCGGCAAGCACGCCGAGGGCAAGACGCTTGCGCCCCAGCAGCGATATGCCGGCGGCAAAGGCGAGCGGCCAGAAGAGGTAGAACTGCTCCTCGACCGAGAGCGACCAGAGATGGCGGAACAACGAAGGGCGCTGGAACTGGTCGAAGTAGGACTGGTGCTCGAAGATGAAGTGCCAGTTGGCGACGTAGGCGAGGGAGGAGATCGCGTCGCCGCGCAGCTCGGTCAGCCGGTCGGGCTCGACGATCGCGGCAACGATCATCGTCACCGCGATCAGCACGCCGACCGCCGGCAGCAGGCGCCGCGCCCGCCGCAACCAGAACTGGCCGAGTCGCACCCGACCGGTGCGGCGCCGCTCGCTGAGTAGCAGCGAGGTGATCAGGTAGCCGCTGATCACGAAGAAGACGTCGACGCCGAGGAAGCCACCGGGCATCCAGCTGACCCCGGCGTGGTAGAGGAAGACCGCCAGCACGGCGATCGCGCGCAGCGCGTCGATTCCCGGCAGGTAAGGCAGGCGACTGTCCTGCGGTCTGCTCATGACTAGGTCTTCGGCAGTGTTGCAGCGAGCCCTTGAGCGTGAGAGCCGCTCGCCGTTGATGGGAGCGACGGCTCATACACTGGCGGCGATGACCCTCGTCGTAAAGCTCGGTTCCTCGATCGTCGCCGCCGATGACGGCGCGTTGCGCAGCGACGTGCTCAACTCGGTCTGCGAGCAGGTGGCCGCCCTGGAGCGCGGCGGTGAGCGGGTGGCGATGGTCACTTCAGGAGCGATCGCCCGCGGCATGCGGCTGATGGACCTGCCGGTGCGTCCGCGGGCGATGGACGAGCTGCAGGCGGCCTCGGCTGTCGGCCAGGGCGATCTCTTTCGTGCCTACGAGAGCCGCCTCGCCGAACACGGCACCCGCGCCGCCCAGGTCCTGCTCACAGCCGGCGACATCGCCGCGCGCACCAACTATCTGAACGCCCGCCAGACGCTGCGGCGGTTGATCGACTGGGGCGTGGTCCCGGTGGTCAACGAGAATGACACCACCGCCACCGACGAGATCACCTTCGGCGACAACGACTTTCTCGCCGCCCAGGTGGCGATCCTGCTCGACGCCCGGCTGCTGGTGCTGCTGACGAACACCGACGGCCTCTACACCGCCGATCCGTCGGTCGATAGTGCGGCGGAGCGGATCGAGCAGGTCACCGATTTCGCCGAGCTGGCGGACCTCGAGATCGGTGATCGCACCTCGCCCTTTGGCTCCGGCGGTATGCGCAGCAAGGTTGCCGCGGCAGAGATGGCCAGCGAGGCTGGGATTCCGGCAACGATTTGCAACGGCACGAGTCCGGGCACGCTTGCTGCCGCATCGGCAGGCGAAAACACAGGCACTCGTTTCGTGGCGCAAGCGGGCAAGGCGTCCAGCTTCAAGCTCTGGCTCAAGTACGGCAAGCCTGCCCAAGGGCGGCTCGGAGTCGATGACGGCGCCGCCAAGGTGCTGCGCGAGAGCGGCTCCAGCCTGCTGCCGGTCGGCATCACCGAGGTCGAGGGCAACTTTGACGCAGGCGACGCGGTCGAGGTGATCGCCGGGGGCGCGGTGATCGGCAAGGGCATCGTCGACTTCTCTGCGTCGGAGCTCTCGCAGGTGATGGGGTTGAAGAGCGGTGAGGTGCGGGAGCGGCTGCCGCACGCGGCCGATGAGGTGATTCACCGTGATCGGTTTGTGTTGGTCTGAGGGCCGGGAGTCCCCTCCCAAAACGAGCGGCAGGAGCCGCTCTTGAGTGTTTTGGGAGGGGACTCCCGGCCCTCACAGCTAACCTAAACGACATGGCAATCACGACCAGGAGCGTTGGGGAAAGCTGCATTGCCGCGAAGCGCGCGGCCCGGGAACTGGGGAGTGCTTCGACGGCGGCTAAGGATGCGGCGCTGAAGGCGACTGCGCGGTTGCTGGCGGAGCGGACCGAGGAGATCCTCGAGGCCAATGGGGCAGACCTCGCCGATGAGCGAGCCGCGGGCCTTTCGCAGGCGCTGCGTGATCGCTTGACCTTGACGGCGGATCGCGTCGCGGCGATGGCCGAGGGTGTGCGCGCGGTGGCCGGGCTCGACGATCCGATTGGCGAGGAGCTGGAAGCCAAAACCCTCGAGAGCGGACTTGCCCTGCGCAAGCTGCGGGTGCCACTTGGGGTGGTTGCCGTCGTCTACGAGGCGCGGCCGAACGTGACTATCGATTGCGCGGCGCTGACGATCAAGAGCGGCAACGCGATTGTGCTGCGCGGGTCGAGTTATGCGGAACGCTCGAACGGGGCTCTCGCGGCCGTCGTGCGTGAGGCATTGGCCGAGGCCGGGTTGCCCGAGGACTCTGTCCTGCTGCTTGCCAGCGGCGACCGCGATGAGCTTGCGGAGCTGGCCACCCAGGAGGGCAACGTCGACCTGCTGATTCCGCGTGGGGGCGAAGGCCTGAAGAACGCGCTCAAGGATGTCGCGACTGTTCCGGTGATCTACGCCGCCGCCGGCAACTGCCACGTGTACGTCCACTCCGAGGCTGATCTGGAGATGGCGCGCAGGATTGCCTACAACGCCAAGGTGCAGCGCCCCGGCGTCTGCAACGCGGCCGAGACGCTGTTGGTCGACGCGGCGGTGGCGGCGGACTTCCTGCCCGGCGTGCTGAGCGATCTTCACGCGGCGGGCGTGGCGCTGGTCGGTGACGAGCGCGTGCGCGAGCTGGCCGGGGGTGTTGAGGTCGGTCCGGCCAGCGAGGCGGACTGGAGCACCGAGTACCTCGATCTGAAGATGGCGGTGGGCGTCGTCGACTCCCTCGAGGAGGCTGTCGATCACGTCAACCACCACGGCACTACCCATTCCGAGGCGATCATCACCGCTTCCGAGGAGGCCTCGCGACGCTTCACCGCTGGCGTCGATGCCGCCGTCGTCTACACCAACGCCTCGACCCGCTTCACCGATGGCTTCGAGTTCGGCATGGGCGCCGAGATCGGCAACTCGACCCAGAAGCTGCACGCGCGCGGGCCGATCGGGCTGCGCGAGCTGACGACCTACAAGTACGTCGTCCACGGCGACGGCCAAGTGCGTGAGTAAGCACCCATTCGAGGCCCCCCCGCGCACGCCTGGCGGCGGCGGACGCGGCGCGGTGCGGCGTCCTCGGTCGGCCGAATGGCGCTGCCATTCGCGCCTCCCTGCGTCCTTGCCCCGCTTGGTCCGGCGCTCGCCAGTCGCACACGCGGAAGCCTCGAATGGGTGCTAGCGCGCCGGCCGGCATCGGCGTCCTTGGCTCGGCTTTCAACCCGCCGCACCTCGGCCACCTCGCGCTCGCTCAGGAGGCGCTTTGGCAGCTCGGCCTCGAGGAAGTGATCCTGATGCCGACCGGCAGCGCCCCGCACAAGCGAATCGCTGAGGATCCCGGCCGCGAGCTGCGCCTGGCGATGACCCGCCTGGCCGCGGCCGATGACTCGCGCTTCTCGGTCTCGACCCTCGAGGTCGAGCGCGAGGGGCCGTCCTATACGTATGAGACCTTGGAGTTGCTTGCAAAGGACAGAGGCGACAGAGAGCTCGTCTTCGTGATCGGGGCCGATGCCGCGGTGGGGCTGGAGAGCTGGCGCGAGCCGCAACGGGTGACTGAGCTGGCACGCCTCGCCGTCGCCCGCCGCGCTGGGATCTCCGACGCCGATGTCGCCGCGGTACTGCGCAGCCTCGGCGCCGACGGGCGGGCGACGATGTTGGAGATGCCGCAATTCGGAGTCTCCTCGTCCGCGGTCCGCGAGCGCGCCGCGCAGGGGCGACCCCTGCGCTATCTCGTGCCCGAGTCCGTGGCACGCTTCATCGAAGAGAAGGGGATCTACAGGTGAGCGAGAGCGACAAAACAGCACGCAGCGAGGCGCTGGCCCGGCGGCTTGCCGAGCTCGCCGACTCCAAAGCGGCAAGCGAGATCGTCGTCCTCAACATGCGCGAGCTCGTTTCCTACACCGACTTCCTGACCATCTGCACGGCTCGCAACGAGCGCCAGGCGCGGGCGATCGCCGACGAGGCGAAGCTGCGGCTCAAGCAGGAGCAGGGGCTGCTGCCGAGCGGCTCAGAGGCAGCCGAGGCGGCCGGCTGGATCGTGCTCGACTACCTCGATTGCGTACTGCACGTGTTCACTGAGGAGGAGCGGCAGCGTTACGCGCTCGAGGATCTCTGGCGCGAGGCGCCGCGGCTCGAGTTCCCGGCGGCGGGTGATGGCGTCCGAGGGCCCCTCTACGGTGCCGCGCATGGGTAGCTTCAAGCGGGCGCTCTTCGGCTACCGCCCTTCCGATGTGGAGGCGGCGATTGCGTCGCGTGACGCCCGCAGCTGGGCCCTGGAGCGCGACGCGGAGGAGGCGCTCAAACGCTGGCGCGAGGCCGCCGATGCCGCCGCCGCCGCCGAGCAGGAGCTCGCCGGGCTCTCGGCGATGGTGATCGAGCGCGAGCGCGAGATCCGCGGCCTGCACGAGCGCCTTGTCGAGGCCAACGAACGCCACGATCGCAGCATCGCCTCGCTGGAGACGGTCTCTTCGAAGCTGGGGGAGATACAAGCGCAGGCGCGCGGTCAGGCGACCCGGATCCGGATGAAGGCGCTGCGCGAGGCGGTCGAGGTCGGTCGTCGCGCCCAGGAGCTAAATGAGGCCGAGGCCGGTCCGATCGAGCAGGCCGCGCAGAACCTCTTCGAAGGCCTGGTCAAAGTCGAGATTGGCCCCCTGGACGACTTCTCGCAGCTGGTCGGCTTCGAGGATGCTGCCGGTCAGATCGACGCGACCTCCGACATCTCGGTCGAGCGCTTCTCCGAGGGCCGCGCGACCCTCTCGATGCGCCTCAACGAACCGGTCGAGCTCCTGCGTGAGCTCGAGGAGCGCTCCCCGCTCGAGTTCCGCGTCCGCCGCAGCGCCGATGACAACCTGATCCTCGACATCGACGACGATCCAGGCCCCGAGCAGCGCGCCGCCTAACGCCTGCTCCGCTAGCAACGCCGCTACGCTTCATCCCCTTCGGCGCCCTGGCGGAGTGGTTACGCAGCGGCCTGCAAAGCCGTTTACACCGGTTCGATTCCGGTGGGCGCCTTCTCTGGGGGGGGTTCACGGCTCACCACGGACACACACTTCTTGCTATTAGAAGTTAGTTATTTGAATATTTGTGAGCGCGCTAGAAGGAAGTAGACTTCCTGCTGTGATGAACGCATGTGGCCGGGGGGCACATCGCGCGTGAAGGTGCGGCCCCTCGCTCTCGCCCTTTCCGCGATCGCAATTTCCCTGAGCCTGCCAATGGCGGCCGGGGCGCAGCTCGTGCCCGCGCAGGGAGCGCGGGCGGCGGCGCGGTTTTGGACTTCGGCACGGATGCAGCAGGCGAAACCGTTGAACGTGCAAGAACCCCGCGCAGGGCAGATCGAGCTCGACGGCCCGACCGCGCCGGTCGCGGAAGCTCCCCACGTCCTCCCGCCGCTGGCTCCAAGTGACGGCTCCGCCTCTGCCAGCTCTGCCTTCGAAGCGGTGCCGGATTCAACCGCACCAGGGGATCGCGTCAACGGCGTGATTTTCATCGTTACCCCGTTTGGGTTGGGACGCTGCTCTGGAACGTCGGTCAATGCTCCCAACTACAGCGTCGTCTTCACCGCTGCTCACTGCATTCACACCGGCGGCCGCTTCGGCCGCTGGATGGACTTCAACTGGGTCTTCGTCCCCGGCTATCGCTACGGACAGCGGCCCTTTGGTGTCTTCCCGGCAAAGTGGATCGACACCACTCCGCAGTGGCGCACGTTCGGCAGCGAGAACTTCGACATCGGCGCCGCCGTCGTCGGGCGCAACGAACGAGGTCAACTGCTCGCCAAAGCGGTTGGCGGCACCGGCATCGCCTGGGGCTTGAAGGCGAGTCAGGTCTTCGACGTCCACGGCTATCCGGTGGAAGAGCCGTTTAACGGTCAAACCCAGCGCCTCTGTCCGCAGACTCCGTTCCTCGGTCATGACACCGACTCGTTTCTGTGGCCGGGTCCGCTCAACCTCGCGGTCGCCTGCGACGTGACCGGGGGCGCCTCCGGCGGTGGCTGGACAATCCGGGACGGGATACTCAACAGCGTCACCAACTATGGCTATGGCGACGATCCCGCCACCGATTTCGGCCCCTACTTCGGTAAAGAGGCAGCCCGCCTATACCACCGTGCGGGGTTGGTCAAGTGATCCGTCGCAGCGTCTTTCCGGTCGTGCTCGCGGTTGTCGCACTCCTTGCCCTTGCCCCGGCCGCGCAGGGGGATCCTCTCGCGCTGCCGCTCTCTATTCCGTCCCAGCTGCGAGCGCTGGTGCGTGAGCGCACCCAGTCCGCGTCGCCCGCGCGCTCGAACTTCGAATCCCGTTTCGCCATGAAGGTCGGCCATGGCTACGAAATGGCCGTGATCGGCAGGGGCGAGGCCGTCCAAGTTGAGATCGGACGGCCCTCGAGCTTGCGGCAGGGCCCGCCCGAGGGTCCCCTGATCGGCACATCGGAGGCACTCACCTTCTACATCGCTCGAGGGACGGTGACGCCGCGTCGGATAGCGGCTTCCTTCGGCAAATTCGGCCGGGTGGACGTGCGCTTCAAGCCGGCTGGCTCGCCGGTCAAGTCACAGTCCCGGCATCGCTGCCGCGGGGCTGACCACTTCACGATCCAGCGTGGAGCGTTCGTCGGCAGCGTTCGGTTTGCCGGCGAGGGCAGCTACGTCACCGCCCACTCCCATCGCGTGCAGGGCCGGGTCCGCATGCCGCTGCGCCTGCATTGCGCGCCGCCACGTTTTCATCGGCGGACTGCCTCGCTGCAGCGGGCGCTTCATCCGGTCGACCTTGGCTCCCACGCGTTTCTCTCGGCCTTTTGGCGGCACGGAGTTGAATCGACCGACCTGTTTTCGTTTGCCGTCCGCAAAGCGCAGTTGACGGCCGCCTTCACCGAACAGAGCCTGGGTTCGGTCGCGCTGATCCACTTGGGCCTGGCAATCTCCAAGCCCACGGTTCTCACCGTCGACGATGCGCTTACCTCCGCCACCCTGACGCCACCGGCCCCGTTTCACGGCAAGGGCACCTACGGCGCCGCGCCCAATGGAACGAAAACTTGGACGGGTCCGCTCTCCGTCGCCTTTCCCGGTGCGCCCCGCTGGCCGCTCACCGGAGAACAGTTCGCGGTCAAGGTCAACGCTAGCCTCTGACCTGCGCCCCGGGCTACGTGGCCAGTCTGCAAGGCTTGGTCTGATGGCAGTCGAAGTCCTCGAAGCTCCGACGACAGTCGCTCCGCCCGTTCCCGGCGACCAGGTGATCGTGCTCTTCGGAGCGACCGGGGACCTGGCGCGCCGCAAGTTGCTGCCGGGAATCTTCCACCTCTTCGAGGCCGGCCTGATGCCGGAGCGCTTCGCTCTGATCGGTGCCGCGCGCAGCGATCTCAGCGACGAGGAGTTCGTCGAGCTCGCCCGCGAGGCCGTCTGTGGCTCAGGACGCCGGCCACTCGAGGGGGAGTCCTGGAACCGCTTCGCCGAGTCGCTTGGCTTCGCCTCCACCGGCGAGGGCTTCGAGCAGCTGGGAAGCGCCATCGCCACCGCCCGCGAAGAGCTCCAAGATGCCCAGCTGTTGCACTACCTGGCTCTACCGCCGGCTGCCGCTGCCGGCGTGATCGCGGAGCTGGGCCGGGCAGGCCTGGGGGAGGGCGCGCGGGTGATCATGGAGAAGCCCTTTGGCCGCGACCTCTCTTCGGCGCGGGAGCTCGACGCGCTCGTCCACTCCGTCTTCGACGAGGAGCGGGTCTTTCGGATCGACCACTACATCGGACGCGAGGCGGTGCAGAACCTGTTGGCCCTGCGCTTCGCCAACGGCATGTTCGAGCCGGTCTGGAATCGCAACCACATCGATCACGTCCAGATCGACGTTCCTGAGACGCTCTCGATCGAGATGCGCGGCGGCTTCTACGAGGAAACCGGCGCCTTCCGCGACATGATCGTCACCCATCTCTTCCAGGTGCTCAGCTTCGTCGCGATGGAGCCACCGGTCGCGCTCAACGCCAAGTCGCTGATGACCGAGCGCGAGAAGGTCTTCGAAGCGATGAAGACGCTGGAGCCGGGGGACGTGGTCCGCGGTCAGTACGCCGGGTACCGGGAGGAGGAGGGCGTCGCCGCCGACTCCGAGACCGAGACCTTTGTCGCCCTGCGCGCCTTCGTCGACAACTGGCGCTGGGAGGGGGTCCCCTTCTTCCTGCGCTCGGGCAAGCGGTTGGCGGACACTCACCACCTGCTCACGGTCGCCTTCTCCGAGCCACCCCGACGCATGTTTCCGATCGATTGCACGCAGGTCGCCGAGGAATACGGCCACGACCACCTCACCTTTGAGCTCGGCGATCCGGGCTCGATCTCGGCTTCGTTTCTGGCCAAGGTGCCGGGGCCGAAGATGCGGCTCGGCCAGGCGCACATGCACTTCAGCTACGCCGACAGCTTCGGCGGTCCTGAGCATGCCCTCGACGCCTACGAGCGGTTGATCTACGACGTCATGGTCGGGGACCGAACTCTCTTCACTACCTCGGCCGCGATCGAGCGCCTCTGGGAAATCGCCGACCCGGTGGTTCGAGAGCCGCCTGCCGTCGAGGTCTATGAGCCGGGCTCGTGGGGGCCGGAGGCGACCGAGGCGCTGCTTGCTCCGCACCGCTGGCACGTCCCCAGCGATCATCCCTGAGCGGGACGAACCGCGCTCAGTCGGTGATGCTGGGGGCTTGCCAGGGGTTGTTCATCGCCAAGTGCCGTTTCTGCGAGCGCTTGAAGAGGTAGCAGCCGACGACACCGTGGCGCATCTCGGAGTGGATGAACTTGCCGGTGACCAGCTTCCAACCCTCGACCGTGACCGCATTGAGGATGTCGACCGGATCGGTGGTCACCCGGGCAGGTGAGCCGGCGGGGCCGGGGATAAGCGTCGGGCTGAGCTCGTTGATCTCAAGTTCGTACTGAAAGAGGCGGTGGCCTCGTTTGTAGGCGAGGCGGGCCCGTCCTGCCGGCGTCTCAAAGAACGCGTCCTTGGCCGCCTCGGCTGAGCGCCGCTCCTTTTCGCGTTCCCTCATTTCAGCGCGCTCTTCGCGGCTGGTGGCTTCCGTCGCGGCGCGGCTGCGGAGCAAGGGCAGGCGGAAGATCCGCCGCTTGTCCATAGCCCCGGACTCGGTCACGACCTCTGGCTCGGGCTCAGCCGGCCGGGCGGATCGGAAGCCAACGAGGTGCTGTCCCTGTTCGCTCGCTGTGTTCACAGTAGACAAACGCGCGAAGGTCCCAACCCTTTTGCGCCGCTCGGATAAAATATTCGGCCAGGGCAGGCGACCGAACGGAAGAGGGCCCCTTTCGGGGCCCTCTTGTTCCGAAGGACGTGCCACCAGCGAGACTTTGTTTCCCTGGCTCGTCAGTCCTCAAGCCTTAATCGGTCGCTGCCAATAGAAACACCGAGTTAGCTGAAAAGTTGCACGGTTTGCATCGGCACTTGCAACGGCTGACTTGAGCAGCGGCGCGAGGCCTCTTCGGCCGGCGCGCCGCTGCTAGATTCAGGTCCCCCGGGCGCATAGCTCAGTTGGGAGAGCGCCGCCTCGACAAGGCGGAGGTCGCTGGTTCGAGCCCAGCTGTGCCCATCTCGGCCGAGGTCTCAGACCTCGGCCGGCAGACGGACCTCGGTGAGCCGGATGCTGTTCCCCGACGGATCGCGGAAGCCCGAGTCGATCCCGTAGGGACGCTCTTCCGGCGCTTCGCTGAACTCGACGCCGCGCGCGGTCAACTCCTCGTAGGAGGCGTGGCAGTCCTCGGTAGTGAGGAAGACGGTGCCGGCAAAGCCCTTGCCCATCAGCTCGCGCACCTGGGCTGCGGTCTCCTCGTCCATCACGGGCGCCCCGGGGATCGCCATCAGCACGATCGAGACGTCCTCCTGTCCCGGAGGGCCCACCGTGAGCCAGCGGAAGTCGTCCATCTCGGGCAGGGTCACGTCGGCGCGCACCTCCATGCCGACCTTCTCGGTGTAGAAGGCCAGTGCCTCCTCCTGGTCGTGGACCCAGAGCTGGGCGTTGGCGATTCTGATCATCGTCGTCTCCTTGGTTGAACGGAAAGGTCGCGGCGATGCTAGGCCGAGGTCGTCGGCCTGTCTTCTCGAAACGTGCGGTGTTGGGGACGGGTGTAGGCGCGGACGAGGCAGCCCGGCACCAGAGCGGCTTGGGAAGCCGGTGGGTGCTCGGCGCGGTAGGCGGTCGGTGAGCGCTCGTAGGTGCGCGTGAAGCTGGTGGTGAACGAGCCGATGCTCTGCAGTCCGACCGAGAGGCAGATGTCGGCGACGGAGCGGTCGGTCGTGCGCAGCAGCGCCGCCGCCCGCTCGAGCCGGCGGGTCAGCAGGTAGGCGTGCGGCGACTCGCCGAAGGCCCGCTTGAACTCACGGCTGAAGTGCGCCCGCGAGAGACCGGCCGAGGCGGCTAGGTCATCGACGCCGAGCGGCTCGAAGTAACGCGCGTCGGCGAGGTCCCTCGCGCGCAGCAGGTGACGGGCCGGCGGAACGAACGCCATGCTCGCAGTCTAGGCTCGCGGCCTCGTGGTCGCGACCTATGCAGCCGTGCTCGTCATATGTGGCGCCTCGCTGGCACTCGGTCAGGCGGCGATTGAGCTCTGCGGCGTACGGGGCTGGTCGTGGCTGGCGCCGGGGGTAGGCCTGGCGCTGCTCTGCGCGCTGTGCTGGGGGGCGGTGCGCCTGCCCGGGCACGGCGTGATCTCCGCGGTCCTGGTCCTGCTTTTGGTCCTGGGGTCGGTCGTCTACCTCTGGAGTCGCCTGCAGGAGGGGATAGAGGCGCTGCGAACTGGCGCCCCGGTCGCCCTGCTGGCGCTGATCGCGACCGCGATCCCCTTCCTCGCCGAAGGCCACTTCGGCATCCTCGGCACCAGCTTCAACCCCGACATGTCCCAGCACCTGCTGGCAGCTGCCCGTCTCGCCGAAGGCCAGTCCTCCCAGCTGCTCAACCAGGGTTACCCCCTCGGCCCGCACTCGATCGTCGTCGCCCTCCACAACACCCTCGGCATCGGCCTGGTCCAGGGCTTCAGTGGCCTGATGATCGCCGTCGCGGTCCTCGCCTCCCTAACGGCCCTGACCGCGTTCCGCAACCAACCCTGGCCCCTGCGCATCCCGGCCGCCCTCGTCATCGGCCTCACCTACATGGTCGCCTCCTACTACGCCCAGGGCTCCTTCAAGGAGACCATGCAGGCCCTCTTCTTCCTCGCCTTCGTCCTCGCCCTGCGCGAGGCATCGAGCCCAGGCTGGCAGAAGCTGCTCCTCCGCTTCGTCCCGGCTGCGCTGCTTGCAGTGGGTTCCGTCTACACCTACAGCTTCCCGGGCCTGATCTGGCTCGGCGGCGCAGCAGTCGTCTGGCTGCTCGTGGAAGTGCTCTTGGTGCGAGTGGCAAAGGCTCCTCCCGCGGGTGGCGCGGTAGGGGGGCCCGCCCCTGAGGACGCTTTAGCGACCGGAAGGGGTGGGGGGTCCCCTGCCGCGACAGGACCCGCGGGCCGGGGCCTTGGTCCCTCGCCAGCCCGTGCCTTGTCCTTCGCCGTCCTCCTCTTCGCCGTCCTGATCGCCCCCGAGATCGGCCGCATGATCGACTTCCACTCGTTCGAGACATTCGATCCGAACGGACCGGGCTTGGGCAACCTGTTCGGCCAGATCTCGCCCTTCGAGGGCTTCGGCATCTGGCCCTCCGGCGACTTCCGCCTCACGCCCGGCACCGGCGCGGTGCCGGCCCTCGGCTATTACGCCGGCGCCGCCTTCGCCACGATCCTCTTGCTCTACGGCCTGGTGCTCTGCTGGCGCCGCCGCGAGTCGGCGCTAATCGCCGGCCTCGCCGCGGCGGCGCTTGCCTACGCCGCCGCTCGTCTCGGCGGCACTCCGTACACCGCCGCCAAGGCAATCGAGGTCGGCGCGCCGCTGGCGGCGTTGGTCATCGTCCTGCCCCTGCTGCGCCGCCCGGTCGCCTGGCTGTACCTCCTGGTGGCTGCCAGCTGCTCGCTGCTCGCGCTCGCCAACGCCCCGGTCGGCCCGAGCTCCTACTCGCCGGCGCTGACCGGCCTGCGCGACGAGGTGGGTGAAGGCTCGACCCTGGTGCTCGCCTCGAAGCAGTTGCTCGACGACGAACAGGGCACGCCGTACATCGCCTGGGAGTTGCGCGGTGGCCGGGTCTGCATCGCCGCCGCGGAAGAAGCCGGCAGCCATCCGCCGCGTGGCGTCCGCTACGTCGTCTCGGAATCTCGCAGCATTGGGCCGCCGTTCGTAGGCCTGCACCGCGTTCAGGTCGCGCTGCCGTACGTGCTCTGGGAAGTTCCCGGTGCCCGCGGCCACAGCCCCTGCCCCTTGATAGCTGTCCGTCAGGCCCGCCAGGGCACCCCCCGAGGCTGACTTTGTCTTTTGGGATGCATTTTCGTCCTTAACGACGAAGTCAGCGAGGGGCGGGGCGTGGGTAGCATGGCCGGATCGAGGCGGCGACCCAAAAGATCACTGTCAAGCTCCCCGACGGCACGCCGCTGGAGCTGAGCGAGGGCGCCAGCGGCGCCGACGCGGCGGCGGCGATTGGGCCGGGCCTGGCCAAGGCGGCGCTGGCGATCCGGGTCGACGGCAACCTGCGCGACCTCGCGGCGCCCTTGCCCGACGGCGCGGAGATCGGCATCCTCACTGATCGCGACCCCGAGGCGCTCGACTTGATTCGACATGACGCGGCCCACGTGATGGCCGAGGCGGTGCAGGAGCTCTACCCGGGCACCAAGGTGACGATCGGGCCGGCGATCGAGAACGGCTTCTACTACGACTTCGACTTCCCGGATGAGGTCAAGGTGACCGACGCCGACCTGGAGAAGATCGAGGCGGCGATGCGCGCCCACATCGAGGCCGACGAGGCCTTCGAGCGCCGCGACGTGCCGGTCGCCGAGGCGATCGAGATCTTCGAGGGTCAGGGCGAGGACTACAAGGTCGAGTTGATCCGCGACCTGATCTCCAACGAAGGCGTGGAGACGGTCTCGCTCTATCGCAACGGTCCCTTCGAGGACCTCTGTCGCGGACCGCACGGGCCCTCGACCGGCCGGATCAAGGCGATCAAGCTGAGCTCGCTCGCCGGCGCCTACTGGCGCGGCGACGAGAAGCGCCAGATGCTGACCCGGATCTACGGCACCGCCTTCTTCTCCAAGAAGGAGCTGAACAAGCACCTGGAGCGGATCGAGGAGGCGAAGAAGCGCGACCACCGACGGCTCGGTCCCCAACTCGGCATCTTCATGCTGCGCGAGGAGGCGCCGGGGATGCCCTTCTGGCTGCCCAACGGGACGACGCTGCTGCACCTGATCGAAGGCGAGGTGCAGGCCCAGCTGCGCAAGCGCGGCTACAAGGAGATCGCCACGCCGCAGGTACTCGACGAGGAGCTCTGGCACCGCTCCGGGCACTGGGACAACTACCGCGACGACATGTACTTCATGCAGTCCGACGAGAAGCGCCTGGCGCTGCGGCCGATGAACTGCCCCGGCGCCTGCCTCGTCTTCGATTCCGAACGCCACTCCTACCGCGAGCTGCCGCTGCGTCTGGCCGAGTTCGGCCGCGTCTCTCGCAACGAGCGCGAGGGCGTCCTGCACGGGCTGCTGCGGGTGCGCGCCTTCACCCAGGACGACGCTCACGTCTACTGCACCGAGGAGCAGATCGCCGACGAGGTCGCCGATATCTGTGAGGCGATCGACGAGCTCTACGCCCGCTTCGGCTTCGAGGACGTGCGGGTCGAGCTCTCGACCCGGCCGGAGAAGTCGATGGGCTCCGAGGAGCAGTGGGCCAAGGCCGAGGCGGCGCTGAAAGAGGCGTTGGACAGGCAGGGGCGCGAGTACGAGATCAACCCCGGCGACGGTGCCTTCTACGGGCCGAAGATCGACTTCCACGTCACCGATGCGCTCGGCCGCTCCTGGCAGTGCGGCACCTGCCAGCTCGACTTCCAGATGCCCGAGCGCTTCGACCTCAACTACGTCGGCGCCGACGATGCCGCCCACCGCCCGGTGATGATCCACCGCGCCCTGCTCGGCTCGATGGAGCGCTTTGCCGGCATCCTGATCGAGCACTACGCCGGCCGCTTCCCGGTCTGGCTGGCGCCGGTGCAGGCGATCGTCCTGCCCGTCTCCGATCGCCACAACGAGTACGCCGACCAGGTTCTCACCGAGCTGCGCGAGGCCGGCGTGCGGGTCGAGGCCGATGATCGTTCCGAGTCGGTCGGCAAGAAGATCCGCGACGCCGAGCTCGGCCGTTACCCCTACATGCTCGTCGTCGGCGACCGCGAGCAGGAGGCCGGCGCGGTGGCGGTTCGCTCCCACGAGGAAGGCGAGCTGGGAGCGATGCCGGTGGCGGCCTTCGCCGAGCGCGTGCGCTCTGTCTATACTCCGGACACTTGATTGCAGGCACGCCAAACACCCCGCGCCGCTGAGCGTCCCGTGCCAGCGATCCAACCTCTCGTCCGCTTGAAGCTCCACACCTCACTTAGATAGTGCCGGTCCCGCGAAGGTTCGATCGGCGCCCACCAGAGCGCGACACGACCAGGATCAACGAGCGGATCCGCGTGCCCAAGGTCCGTTTGATCGGGGCGGATGGTGAGCAGCTCGGGGTGGTCGAGATCAACGAGGCGCTCAAACGCGCCCAGGATGCCGACCTCGACCTGGTCGAGGTGGCGCCCAACTCGAAACCGCCGGTGACCCGCCTGCTCGACTACTCGAAGTACAAGTACGAGCAGGAGCAGAAGCAAAAGCAGGCGCGCAAGCACCAGCAGCAGGTCAACATCCGCGAGATCAAGCTGCGGCCGAAGATCGCCCAGCACGACTACGAAACCAAGAAGGGCCACGTCGAGCGCTTCCTGCGCCACCAGGACAAGGTCAAGGTGACGATCATGTTCCGCGGTCGCGAGCAGGCCCACCCCGAGCGGGGCCGGGCACTGTTGCAGCGCCTCTTCGAGGACCTTGGCGAGCTCGCCGTGATCGAGTCCCAGCCACTGCAGGAAGGGCGCAACATGAGCATGCTGCTGGCGCCCGGCAAAGAGGCGGCAAAAGCGGATGCCGAGACCGAGGCGAAGCCGGCCGAGACCGAGGCGTCCGCGGCTGGGGAGAACCCGGCGTCCGCAGAGGAGACGCCTGCAGCCGAGGAGGCTCCTGCGGCAGAAGACGCACCTGCCGCGGCGGATGAGCCCGCGGTTGAGGACGCTGACGAGAAAGTCGCCGAGGAGACCCCCGGCGACGACGCGGCCGCGGCCTAGTCCCCCGCGACTACCGCTGCGATCCGCTCCGCTGCGTGACCGTCCCAGAGGGGCGGAGGCTCGGGTGGATTCGCCGGGCGCTGGGCTAGAGCCATGGGGATCTGGGCAATCGCGGCGGGGTCCAGGCCGAGCAGGGTGTTGGTGCCGGCGGTGAGGGTTATCGGGCGCTCGGTGTTGGCGCGGAGGGTGAAGCAGGGGATGCCGAGGTAGGTCGTCTCCTCCTGAATGCCACCCGAGTCGGTGAGGACGGCGCGCGCGTCGGCTAGTAGTGAGAGGAAGTCGAGGTAGCCGAGGGGGTCGCAGAGCAGGAGGCCGGGGTGCTCGGCCTCGATCGACTCCATCATCGTGCGGGTGCGCGGGTGGACGGGGAAGATGACCGGCAGCTCTCGTGCCAGCGCCGCCAGCTGCCCGATCGTCTCCTTCAGCAGCGGCCCGTCGACCAAGGCCGGGCGGTGCAGAGTGACTAGGACGAAGCCGCCCGGCTGGACGCCGAGCTTGGCCGCGGCCCCGGCGTCGCGGAAGCGCGACTCGAGGGCGACCAGGGTGTCGATCATCGTGTTGCCGACCAGGTGGATCCGCTCGGCGGGGATTCCCTCAGCGTGCAGGTTGTCGTTCGCCTCGGGGCTGTGGATGAAGAGCTCCTCGGCGAGCTGGTCGGTGACGATCCGGTTGAGCTCCTCCGGCATCGTGCGGTCGAAGCTGCGCAGACCGGCCTCGATGTGGGCGAGCGGGATTTGCAGCTTGGCCGCGGTCAGCGCCGCGGCAAGGGTGGAGTTGACGTCGCCGGGGACCACCACCAGGTCCGGGCGCTCCTCGGCCAGGACCGGCTCGAGGCGTTCCATCACCCGCGCCGTCTGCTGCGCGTGGCTGCCCGAGCCAACCTCGAGCATGTGGTCCGGGGCGGGTACGCCGAGCTCCTCGAGGAAGATCTCGGACATCAGCCGGTCGTAGTGCTGGCCGGTGTGGACGATCGCGTGGCGCCCTGCTGGAATCCGCGCTCGCAGGGCAGCGATCACGGGTGCGGTCTTGATGAAGTTGGGCCGGGTTCCGACCACGTAGACGATGCGCATCGGGCGGCACAGTACCCTGCGCATCGCCTTCCACCTGCAATAGAGCGAGCGCTCAGGCGCGCGCGTCTGCTTGAATAGCGAACCCGATGCCCAAGATGAAAACTCATTCCGGCGCCAAGAAGCGCTTCCGCAAGACCGCGACGGGCAAGCTGCGCGGGCGGCGGGCCTACTCGAGCCACATCCTCGAGAAGAAGTCGCCGAAGCGCAAGCGGCGGATGGCGCGGCCGGTCGAGATCGCTCCGTCTGACACGAAGACGGTGCGGCACCTGCTTGGGGGCGGCAAGTGAGCCGGGTCAAGCGCTCAGTCCACGCGCGCAAGAAGCGGCGCAAAGTACTCAAAGAAGCGAAAGGCTATTTCGGCCGCAAGCACTCCTCTTACCGTTTCGCCAAAGAGCAGGTGCAGCGCTCGGGGATGTACGCCTACCGCGACCGGCGCAACCGCAAGCGCGAGTTCCGCCGGCTCTGGATCACCCGCATCAACGCCGCCGCGCGGCTGGAGGGCATGAGCTACTCCGAACTGATCCACGGCCTCAACGGAGCCGGCGTCGAGGTCAACCGCAAGATGCTCGCCGAGATCGCCGTCAGCGATCGCGACGCTTTCCGCCGATTTGTGGAGCTAGCCCGGGAGGGTGCGGCCGCCTAGTCGCAGCCAGTCACTCCACTTTCCCGGGCGGGCCGTTTTCACGGCCCGCTTTTTTTGTTCCAGGAGAAGAAAGTCACGACCAGAAACACAACGCGATGATCGAAAGCCCCCAAAACGAGAAGCTGAAGCTGGTTCGCAAGCTGCGCGAGCGCAAGCAGCGCGAGCGCGAGGGCGCTTTCGTCAGCGAGGGCGAGGACCTTATCGAGGCCGGTCTCGCGGCCGGTGCCGAGCCGCGCTTCCTGCTCACCGCGGCGGGCAGCGGCCTCGAGGGTGAGGAGGTCGAGCCCGAGCTGCTCGCCGCGGTCTCGAGCCTCGGCTCGGGGACGCGGACGATCGCGGTTTGGCCCCAGCGCTGGGCTGAGCCCGGCGACTCGCCCTGTCTCTACCTGCACGGGGTCGGCGACCCTGGCAACGTCGGCACGATCGTCCGCACCGCTCACGCCCTGCTCGACGGCACCGTCGTCCTCGGTCCTGGCTGCGCTGACCCCTTCTCGCCGAAGGCGGTGCGGGCGAGCATGGGCTCGATCTTCGGTCAACCGGTGGCGCGGGGGACTGTCGCCGAGACGCCGGCACCTCGGGCCGCTCTCGTCGCTCACGGCGGCGAGGGTCTTGCTTCGCTCGACGGCGCGGCGACTCTTTGTCTCGGCGCCGAGCGCGAGGGGCTGCCGGATGAGGTACTCGCTGCCTGCGACTCGCAGGTGACGATCCCGCTGCGTGCCGGCGGCGCCGAGTCGCTCAACGTCGCCGCTGTTGCCGCAATTTGTTGTGAGCGCGTAGCGAGCGCCGCGTCCATATCTGACTCTTCGCAAGCGAGCGGAGGCGAAACATGTGTTTGAAGCGGATATCGTCGCCCGCCATGCCGGAGGTCGCTGAAGATGCCTGAGGTAATCGATCGGATCGAGGCGATCTCCTCGGAGGCCGCGGCAGCAATCGAGGGGGCGCCGGGCACGGCCGAGTTGGAGGAGCTGCGGGTCCGCTACCTCGGTCGCAAGGCCGAGCTGACCGCGATCCTGCGCGGCATCGCCGACCTGCCGCCTGAGGAACGGGGCGCGGTGGGGTCAGGTGCGAACAAGGCGCGCAAGGAGCTCGAGGCGCTGATCGAGGCGCGGGGCGCGGCGCTCGACGCCGGAGAGCTTGAATCCCGACTGGCTGAGGACCGCGTCGACGTGACCCTGCCCGGGGCGCCGGCACGGGCGGTCGGCCACACCCACCTGATCACCCGCACCACCCGTCAGATCGAGGACGTGATGGTCGGCCTCGGCTACCGGGTGATGGAGGGACCCGAGGTCGAGCACGACTACTACAACTTCACCGCGCTGAACCACCCGCCCGGCCACCCCGCGCGGATGCTGCAGGACACCTTCTACGTGCAGTCGGACCCCGAGGTGCTACTGCGCACGCACACCTCGCCGGTGCAGATCCGCAGCATGGAGGCCCAGCCGCCGCCGATCTTCATGATCGCGCCTGGCAAGGTCTACCGCCGCGACTCCGACGCCACCCACAGCCCGATGTTCCACCAGGTCGAGGGCCTGGCGATCGGCGAGGGGATCACGCTCGCCGACCTGCAGGGAACGCTGACCGAGATGCTCAGCTCGATCTTCGGTGGCAGTCGCGAGGCGCGCATGCGGCCGCACTTCTTCCCCTTCACCGAGCCCAGCGTCGAGTTCGACGTCTCCTGCTTCCAGTGCGAGGGCACGGGCTCGCTGGTCGACGGCGAGCGCTGCAACCTCTGCAAGGGGATCGGCTGGATCGAGGTCGGCGGCGCCGGCATGGTCGATCCCAATGTGCTCGGCTTCGTCGAGTCCAACGGCTATGACCCCGAGCGGGTGCAGGGCTTTGCCTTCGGCATGGGGGTCGAGCGGATCGCGATGCTGCGCCACGGCGTCCCCGACCTGCGCCGCTTCTTCGACAACGACGTGCGCGTGCTGGAGCAGTTCTCATGAAGGTGCCCTACTCCTGGCTGTGCGAATACTGCGATCCCGGCGTCGAGCCGGGCCAGCTCGCCGAGCGACTGGCGATGACCGGCACCGAGGTCGAGCGGGTTGGCACCGTGGGTCCGCTCTCTTCCGATGGCTTCGTTGTCGGCAAGGTGCTTAGCGCCGAGCCGCACCCGAACGCAGACCGGCTGCGGGTCTGCACGGTTGACACTGGCGACGGCGAGCGCACGATCGTCTGCGGCGCCCCCAACGTCGCCGCCGGCCAGACCGTGCCGGTGGCGCTGCCCGGAGCGACGCTTCCCGGCGGTCACAAGATCGGCAAGGCGAAGCTGCGCGGGGTCGAGTCGATGGGAATGATCTGCGCCTCCTCCGAGCTCGAGCTGGGGGAGGGCCCGCCGGGAATCCTCCTGCTCGAGGACGACGGGCTTGCCGCGGGCACACCGCTGGCCGAGGTGCTGCCGATCGCCGAGCCGGTACTGGAGCTGGAGGTAACGCCAAACCGGGTCGACTGCTTCGGTGTCTACGGGGTCGCCCGCGAGGTGCACGCGATCAGCGCCGCGCCGCTGGCGGCCGAGCCCTGGGCCGAGGACGCCGCGGCCGTGGGTGAGGGCGAGGTGTCCGACTACGCCTCGGTCACGGTCGAGGTGCCGGGCCTCTGCCCCCGCTTCACCGCTCGCGTCTTCACCGACGTCACGATCGGCCCCTCTCCTGCCTGGCTGCAGACGCGGCTTGCCGCCGCCGGCCAGCGGGCGATCAACAACGTCGTCGACATCACCAACTACGTGATGCTGCTGACCGCGCAACCACTGCACGCCTTCGACCTCGACAAGGTTCCCGACGGAGCGCTGACTGTCCGCACCGCGACGCGGGGCGAGAAGATCACGACGCTGGACGATGTCGAGCGCAGTCTCGACGCCGAAACGGTGCTCGTTTGCGACAACAACGGGCCCTCCGGCATCGCCGGGATCATGGGCGGCCAGGTCTCGGAGGTCTCGAATGAGACGACGCGGGTGCTGCTCGAGGTGGCGAACTGGAACGGGACCAACATCCTGCGCAGCTCGCGCCTGCTCTCGCTGCGCTCGGAGGCCTCCTCGCGCTTCGAGAAGCAACTCCACCCCGAGCTCTGCATGCGGGCGCAGCGGATCGCCTCGCGGCTGATGGTCGAGCTCTGTGGCGCCAAGCTGGTGCCGGGCACGATTGACGTCGCGGCTGAGATCCCCTCACCGCGGCGGCTGACCCTGCGCGGCGAGCGGGTCGAGGGGCTGCTCGGCATGGCGATCGCCCAGGACGATCAGGTCGCCTACCTAGCGCGCCTTGGCTTTGATGTCGTGGTGAGCGGTGAAGACCTCGAGGTCACCGTGCCGCCCGACCGCCACGGCGACGTCACCCGCGAGGTCGACCTGATCGAGGAGGTCGGCCGCGTCCACGGCCTCGACGAGCACCTGCCCAGCACCCTGCCCGCCGTTGCCGGCCGGGTCGGCGGGCTCAGCCGTGAGCAGCGGCTGCGCCGCCGCGCCGAGGACGCGATGCGGGACCTCGGCTTCGACGAGGTCGTCGGTTGGAGCTTTACCGACCCGGGGATGTCCGGGCGCCTGCGGATTCCCGCCGATGACGAGCGGGCCGGTGGAGTCGTGCTCGCCAACCCGCTCTCCGAGGACCAGTCGGTGATGCGGACGACCGTGCTTGGCTCGCTGCTCGACGTCGCCCAGCGCAACCTCTCCCGCGACGCCGATGTCGTCGCGTTCTTCGAGTCGGGACGGGTCTATCTGTCCGGCGCGCCGGACGACGGTGGAGCACTGGCCGGAGATTTCCCCGGCGAGCGGTCGGCGCCAGACTGCGAGCCACACCGGATCGGCTGCCTGGCAGTCGGACCGCTAACGGCCAAGTCCTGGCGCGGTGGTGGCGAGCCGGCGGACTTCTTTGCGCTCAAGGGAGTCGTCGAGGCCCTCGCCGGGCAGCTCGGCACGACGATCGCCTGCGAGTCGGGAATAGAGCCGTTCCTGCATCCCGGCCGGTCGGCAACGGTCAGCGTCGGCGGGGCCGTGGCCGGCTGGATCGGCGAGCTGCACCCACTGGTCTGCCGGGCTTGGGACCTCGAGGTGGCGGTCGGCTTTGAAATCGACTTGGCTGTCCTGGTTGCTGCCGCATCTGCCGGCGAGGAGGCCTACGAGGATGTCGCCACCTTCCCGGCCAGCTACCAGGACCTGGCCGTAGTCGTGCCCACCGAGTTGCCGGCAGCCGAGTTGCGCGCCGCCGTCCGGGCGAGCGGCGGCGAGCTGCTGCACGCCGCCGACGTCTTCGACGTCTACGAAGGCGAGCAGGTCGGCGAGGGGCGAAAGAGCTTGGCGCTGCGACTGGAGTTCCGTGCGCCCGATCGCACCCTCACCGACGACGAGGTCAGCGAGCGGCGCGCCGCGATCGAGGCCGCGCTGGAAAAGATCGGAGGTTCGTTGCGTGTCTGATCCATTTACACAACCACTCGAGGGCGAGCCCACCGCGCGGGTCTTGGTCGCCGGCGCCTCCGGCTTCACCGGGGCACTGGCCGCCCAGATCGTCTGGCATCACCCAAAGCTGGAGCTGGTCGCGGTCACCTCGCGCAGCGACGCCGGCAGGCGACTCGACAGCCTCTACCCGCGCTACCAAGTGCCGCTCGAGCTGACCGAGCTCGATCTCGACGAGATCGAGGAGATCGACGCCGCGATCGTCGCCTACCCGCACGGCGCCTCGGCGCCCGCGGTGGCCGCACTGCGTGGCCTCGGCGCCCTCGTCGTCGACCTCTCGGCTGACTTCCGGCTCCGTGACCTTCCCACCTATGAGCTCTGGTACGGCCCGCACGGCGCGCCCGAGCTGCTCGAGGGCGCGGTCTACGGTCTCAGCGAGCTCTATCGCGAGCAGCTGCGCGAGGCCGAGCTCGTCGCCACGCCGGGCTGCTACCCGACTGCCAGCGTGCTGGCGTTGGCGCCGCTGGCCGAGCGCGGCTTGCTCGGCGAGGTCTACGTGTCGGCGATGCAGGGGACCTCGGGATATGGCCGCAGCAGCGACGACACGGTCCACTTCAGCGCGATGACCGAGAACGCCTTCCCCTACAAGACCGAGGGCCACCGCCACCGGCCCGAGATCGAGCAGGAGCTCGCGGCCCTCGGCAGCCCCGCCCCCGTCACCTTCGTTCCGCACCTGTTGCCGCTCGACCAAGGCGAGCTTGCGACCTGCTTTGCTCAGACGACCGAGCCGCTCGCCAAGGAGGACGTGCAGGCGCTCTACAGAGAGCGCTACGAGGGTGAGCCCTTCGTGCGGGTTCTCGATAGCCCGCCGGACCTGCGCTCGGTGCGCGACACGAATGAGTGCCACGTTTACGTCACCGTCGAGGAGCGGGGGAGGGTGATCGCCTTCTCGGCGATCGACAACCTCTGGAAGGGCGCTTCCGGCCAGGGCGTGCAGAACCTCAACCTGATGCTCGGCCTCGACGAGACCATGGGGCTCTTGTGAGCGAGACCTTCTTCAAATCGCGCTGGGTCGAGCCTCCGGCCGGGATCGAGGAGCTGGACCCCGCGCAGCTCGCTCCCGGCTTCCGCGCCGGCGGCGCCCACTGCGGGCTCAAGGGCGGCGGTAAGACCGACATCGGCCTGCTGGTCTGCGATGCCGAACAGGTCAGCTCGGCGATCCTGCTGACGCGCAACGCGTCCGCTGCCGCGCCGGTGCGGGTCTGCCGCAAGCGCTGCAACCGGGCGGGCATTCGCGCCGTTGTCGTCAATGCCGGCAACGCCAATGCCGAGACCGGTGAGCAGGGCTATGCCGACGCGATCGCAATGTGCAACGTCGCCGGCGAGCACCTTGGCCTGCCGGCGGAGGCCGTCGCGGTCGCCGAGACCGGTGTGATCGGCGTACCGCTGCCGATCGAGGCGGTGCTCGGCGGGATCGGCGATGCGGCCGGCAACCTCTCTCCGGACGGCGGAGCAGCCTTCTCCGACGCGATCCTCACCACGGACCGCTGGCCCAAGCGCTGCACGCTGCGGACTCCCGATGGAGTGACGATCTCCGCTCAGGCGAAGGGCGGCGGCATGATCCAGCCGAACATGGCAACGATGCTCTGCTTCGTCCAGACCGACGCCGTGGTCGAGGCTCCCGAAGGGACGCTGCGGGCCGCCTGCGACGCCTCTTTTGAGCGGATCACCGTCGATGGCCAGATGAGCACCAACGACACCTTGCTGCTTCAGGCCACCGGTGCCTCCGGCAAGCCGCTCCCCGAAGGCCTGCTCGAGGCGGTGCTGCTGCAACTCGCACTCGAGGTCGTCGCCGACGGCGAGGGGTCCTCGCGGGTCGGGCGGATCCAGGTTGACGGCGCCGCCTCGCAGGACGAGGCCGAGCGGGTGGCCAGGGCGATCGCCAACTCGCCCCTGGTCAAGACGGCGCTCTTCGGCCGCGACCCGAACTGGGGACGGATCGCCCAGGCCGCCGGCATGGCGCTAGCCGGCGAGGACCTGGAGGAGATCGGCGGAGACTCGATCGACAACAGCGAGCTCGCCGCCGATGTCGCCGAGGCCGAGATTGGCCTGCGCCTAGACCGCGGCGAGTACAGCGCCCACGTCTGGTTCTCCGATCTCGGCTACGAGTACGTGCGGATCAACGCGGAGTACACGACATGAGCGAAGGAGGAGGCAGATGACCGAGCAGGCGCCCCAGTCGCGGGCGGCCCAGGTGAACGTTGAGACGCTGCTCGAGGCGCTGCCCTATATCAAGCAGTTCCACGGCCAGACCGTGGTGATCAAGTACGGCGGAGCGGCGATGCGCGAGGACTCGCTGCGCGAGGCTTTCGCCACCGACGTCGTCCTGCTCAAGTACGTGGGGATGAACCCGGTGGTCGTCCACGGCGGCGGTCCCGAAATCAGCCAGTACATGGATCGTCTCGGCCTTGAGGTCCGCTTCCACGAGGGCCTGCGCGTGTCCGATGCGGAGACGGTCGAGGTGGCGCGCATGGTCCTGGTCGGCAAGCTCAACTCGGAAATCGTCCAGCGCCTCAATGCCCACGGGCAGCCGGCGGTCGGGCTCTCGGGGGAGGACGGCGGCCTCTTTCGCGTCGCGCCGGTTGCCAACGCCGATGAGGTCGGCTTCGTCGGCTCGATCGAGCACGTCGACGTCGACGTGCTCAACCACATCGCCGTCGACTACATCCCGGTTATCGCCTCCTCGGCCTCCGATCGCGATGGCCAGTCCTACAACGTCAACGCCGATGAGGCTGCCGGCAAGGTCGCGGCCAAGCTCGGCGCCCACAAGGCGATCTTTCTTACCGACGTCGAGGGCTGGCTGGCCGACCCGGCCGACACCGACTCACTGATCGCGCGAGCGACGGTGGACGAGGTCGAGGGCAAACTGGCGGATATCGACGGGGGTATGCGGCCGAAGCTCGCCGCCTGCGCCGACGCGATCAGGGGCGGCGCCGGTGCCGCCCACATCATCGACGGCCGCCGCCCACACTCACTGCTGGTCGAGCTCTTCACCGACGCCGGCATCGGCACGATGGTGACGTCGTGAGCGTCCCGATCGTCGCGGTGATCTCCGGGGGTTCTAGTCCGTGGCGATCGGGACGCGAACCTAAGGTGGTCATATGAACCTGACCGACCTCCAGGCGCTCGAGGAGCGCTACCTGATGCGCACCTACAAGCGGGCCCCGGTCGAGTTCGTGCGCGGCGAGGGCGCCCTGCTCTGGGACGCCGAGGGCAAGGAGTACCTCGACTTTCTCGCCGGCATCTCGGTCTGCTCTGTCGGGCACTGCAACCCGGAGGTGGTCGAGGCCGTGCGCGAGCAGGCGGCGCGCCTGATGCACACCTCCAACCTCTTCTACACCGAGCCGATGGTGCAGCTTGCCGAGCGGCTCTCGGAGTCGAGCCTCGGCGGCCGCGTCTTTTTCTCCAATTCCGGCACGGAGGCGAACGAGTGCGCAATCAAGATCGCCCGCAAGCACGCCCACCGGCGCGGCGTCGGCGAGCCGGAGATCATCAGCTTCGAGCGCGACTTCCACGGCCGCACCTACGGCTCGCTCTCGGCGACGCCCGCGCTCGCCGCCAACCCCGACCTGGCGCCGATGCTGCCCGGCTTTCGGGCGGTTCCCTTCGATGATCCGGAGGCGCTGCGAGCAGCGGTGGGGGAGAACACGGCCGCGGTGCTGATCGAGCCGATCCAGGGTGAGGCGGGGATCTACCCGCTCAGCGAGGAGACCCTGCTCGCCGCCCGCCAGGCCTGCGACGAGAGCGGCGCGCTGCTGATCTTCGACGAGATTCAGACCGGGGTTGGCCGTACTGGCTCGCTCTGGGCTTATGAGCAGACGCCGGTCCGTCCCGATGTCCTGACCAGTGCCAAGGCGCTCGGTGGCGGCATGCCGATCGGCGCCTGTGTGACCAATCCGGGGGCCAGCGAGGTGCTGGAGCCCGGCGATCACGGCTCGACCTTTGCCGCCGGCCCGCTCGCCAGCGTCGCCGCCCTCGGCGTGCTCGAGATCGTCGATGACGCCGCGCTGCTGCGCAGTGTGCGCGAGCAGGGAGCGAAGCTGCGCGATGGCCTGCTCGCCCTCGATGGCGTCGAGGCGGTCCGCGGTCGCGGCTTGATGCTCGGCGTCGGCCTCGGCGAGGGAATCGACGCAGCGACAATCGGCGCCGACCTGCTCGAGCGTGGCCTGATCGTCAACGTGCCCGAGCCCGGCACCCTGCGCCTGCTGCCGCCGCTGACGGTCGATTCGGACCAGATCGAGCGGGCCGTCGCCACGATCGCGGCCGCGCTCCTAAGCTACGCGCCTCAATGAGTAAGCGTCCCTCTGAGCCCCGCGCGCTAACCAGTAGTACCGCCGAGCGCCTGGCAGCGATCGTCGAGGCGGCCGAGCAGGCAGCTGCCAAAGTGATCGACGATGCCGAGGAGCAGGCGCGCCGGCAGATATCCGAGGCCGGAGCCCGTGCCGACCGCATCGTCGCCGAGCGCCTGCGAGCGCTTGCCGACGAGCTCGACCCACCCACCTCGGGCCAGCGTGAGCCGCACCTTAAGCCCGTCGCCTCGGTGCCCGACGCGCAGGTGCCCGTTGGGCCGCGCTCGGGCTCGGCCGGCGCACGCCTGCTCGCCACCCAGATGGCCGTCTCAGGGAGCAGTCGCGAGGAGATCGCTGAGCGCCTGCGCAGCGGCTTCGACATCGCCGACACCAGCGAGATACTCGACGCGATACTCGGACCGGAGGAGTGAGCTGATGCACGAGGACCCGACACGGATGATGCGCCAGCCCGACGACGAGCACCGCCCGCACGGCAACACGCGGCTGCTGATCGCGGGCCTGATCGCGGTGATCGTTGGCTTGGTGATCGCGATGGTCGTGATCGCCAGTAGCGGTGACAGCGGTGGCTCCACTTCGACCTTGACGACGACCCCGAGCGAAGCGAGCTCGACCACCGAGACGACGACCGGCTCCAGCACGGAGACCACGACCTCGACGCCGACCGAAACGACGACGACCTCGGAAACGACCACCGCGCCCGAAGAAACCACGACGACCACGACGACCCCGCCCGAAGAAGAAAACGGCAGCGGCGGCATCGGCGCTCCCTAGTGGCCTCGGGCTCGCCCGCAGACGTACGCACGGCCTCCTACGAGGCCGACCCCGGTGAGGTCCGGCGCGTCTTGCTGCTCTACTCGGGCGGCCTAGACACGAGCGTGATGCTGAAGTGGATCCAGGACTCCTACGACGCCGAGGTCGTCTGCCTCACCGTCAATCTCGGCCAGCCGGGCGAGGACTACGCCGTGATCGAGGACAAGGCGAAGCGGCTGGGCGCGCTCGAGTGCCACGTCGTTGACGCCCGCGAGGAGTTTGCCGATGAGTATGTGCTGCCGGCGATCAAGGCCAACGCCCTCTACGGCGGCGGCTACCCGCTCTTCACCGCGCTCGGTCGGCCGCTGATCGCCAAGCTGGCGGTCGAGTACGCGCGGCGCAGCGGCTGCGACACGATCGCCCACGGCTGCACCGGCAAGGGCAACGACCAGGTCCGGATCGAGGCCACGGTGGCGACACTGGCACCGGAGCTGAAGACGATCGCGCCGGTGCGCTCCTGGCAGATGGGCCGCGAGGAGGAGATCGCCTACGCCCGCGAGCACGGAATCCCGGTCAAGGGCGGTACCGAGGTAGCGCCCTACTCGATCGACGACAACCTCTGGGGCCGTTCCTCGGAGGGTCGCTGGATCGAGGATCTAAACCACGCTCCCGAGGACGACGTCTTCCAGCTGGTCACCCGGCCGGAGGAGGCGCCCGATGAGGCCGAGATCGTCACGGTCGAGTTCGAGGCCGGCATTCCGGTCGCCTTCAACGGCGAGCGCCTGGCGCCGGTGGAGCTGCTCGAACGCGCCGCCGAGGTCGGCTGCCGCCATGGCGTCGGCATCGTCGACCACATCGAGGACCGCATCGTCGGCCTCAAGGTGCGCGACATCTACGAGATACCGGCGGCGGCGATCCTGCTGCCCGCCCATCAGGAGCTGGAGAAGCTGGTCGGCACAATCCACCAGAACCAGTTCAAGCCCGAGCTCGACCGCAAGTGGGCGTACCTGGTCTACGCCGGGCTCTGGTGGGAGCCGCTGCGCACCGACCTCGACGCCTACATGAATGCGGTCAACGCCCAGGTCACCGGCACGATTGGCCTCAAGCTCTTCAAGGGCAGCGTCAGGGTGGTCACCCGCAGCTCGCCCAACGCGGTCTACGACGCCGACCTCGCCTCCTTTGCCCAGTCGGGCGGGCTCTTCTCGCAGACCGCCTCGCCGGGCTTCATCGAGCTCTGGTCGCTTCAGTCGCGCATGGCCTACCGAATACGCCAGCGCGGGAAGGAGGAGTAGATGGCCTACGACAAGCTCGGCAAGGCCGCGATCCGCTTCGCGGTCAAGTACGTGCGGCGTCGTTACCGGCGCCAGATCCGCATTGGCGCTGGGGCCGCGGCGGTTGCATTGGCGGTTGCGGCCTACGCCGCGACGCGCAACGTGCCTGAGGGCTAGCGTAGCCTCGAAGGCTTAGTGGCGCGACCGCTCGCGACAAAGGCGGGGAGCCGCACGCTCCCCGTCGTCCTCCTCTGTGCACTTCTGGCGCTTTCCGCGCTCGCGGCTGCGCCTGCTTCGGCGGCCGATATCTCCGCCCTTCAGCAGAAGGTCTCCGCGGGACGGGAAGAAGCGGGATCGCTCGCCAATCAACTGCAAGCAGCGCAAGGGGAACTCGCCTCGGCTGAACAGGAAGCCGCCGCGGCCAGCGCTCGCGAGCAGAAGCTGACCACGCTGCTGGCGACCGGCGAAGAAAAGGCCGCGCGACTGGCCGCCGAGGTGCAGCGGACCAAGCGCCGACTGGCCGCCGAAAAGAGGCGTCTGCAGCGAGCCCGGGCCGCCCTCGCCGCGCGCCTCGTGGCGATCTATGAGAGCGGCTCGCCCAGCACCGCCAGCATCATCCTCGCCTCCGACAGCATCGACGAACTGGCGACCCGGACCGAATACCTGGAGCGAATCCAGCAGTCCGACTCCGACCTGGCCAGCCGCGTGGCCCAGGTCCGCCGCACCGTCGCCGCCGCCCTCCAGCGCGTTGCCACCCTCAAGGCCCGTGTCGACTCCTACAACGAACGCCTCGTCACTGCCCGCTCCGAAGTCGCCACCGTCCGCGAAAACGCCGAGGCCGCCGCCGCGCGCCTGCACTCCGTAGCCGCCGCCCGTTCAGCGGCGCTTGCCACGCTCAAGGACAAGATCGGCCAATGGACGAGCGACATCCAGGCCGCCAAGGCGGCCGAAGCCGAACGCATCAGCGCGGAAGAAGCAACGAGCGAAGTGGAACGCTGGCTCGGCGGTCCCTACGCCATTCCCGCCTACATAGTTATGTGCGAGTCCGGCGGTAATTACGGCGCCTTGAACCCTTCATCGGGAGCCGGCGGCGCCTACCAGATCCTCCCGTCCACCTGGGAACTCTACGGCGGCCAGGGGGAGCCTCAGAACGCGCCCAAGGCCGAACAAGACAGGATCGCTGGGGAAATCTGGGCCGACTCCGGCCCAAGCGCCTGGGTCTGCGGCTGAGCGGCGATCCCGGCAGGGGTGGAGCGTCTTGCACTTTTTCGGCAATTCCTAGCGGCGCCAGCCAGGGACTCTCCACCGAAAAAGTTAAGCGAAACCCCTCCCGGGATCGCCGCCCATCGAATACCCCGGAAGTTGCGCGGAAGACGCCCAAAATTGCCTCGTGCCATCTGACTCGCTTGGCATGATCGCTCCTCCGTGAGCACCCCCTCTGCCGTCCATCTGCATGCCCACAGCGAGTACTCGCTGCTCGATGGCGCCTGCAAGATCGATGCGATGGCGGCGCGGGCGGCGGAAATGGGGCAGCCCGCCCTGGGCCTGACCGATCACGGTGTGATGAACGGGGCCGTCGATCTCTACAAGGCCTGCAAGAAGCACGGGATCAAGCCGATCGCCGGTTTCGAGGCCTACTTCGTCGACGACGTCAAGACGATCAAGGAGAAGCCGAAGTACGAGCGCAACCACCTGACTCTGCTGGCCGAGAACGACACCGGGCTCGCCAACCTGGTCAAACTGACTTCGGCCGGCTTCCTCGAGGGCTTCTCGCGCGGCAAGGCAAACGTCGACATGGAGATGCTCGCCGCCCACGCCGAAGGCGTGATCGTGCTCACCGGCTGCCTGCAGTCGCGCTTCTGTCGGCGCCTGATCGAGGAGCGCCCGGACGATGCACGCGCCCACCTCGATGACCTGATCCAGGCCTTCGGGCCCGAGCAGGTCTACTTCGAGGTGCAGAAGAACGGCATTCCAGAGCAGGACAAGGCCAACGAGGGGATCGTCCGCTACGCCCGCGAGCTGGGCCGGCCGCTGGTCGGCACCGCCGACGTGCACTACCTGCGGCGCGAGGACTTCGAAGACCACGCGGCGCTGCTCTGTGTGCAGACCAAGTCGACCCTGGAAGCGCCGAAGATGAGCTTCGACACAAACGAGTTCTACCTCAAGGACTCGGCGGAAATGGCGGCCTCCTTCGCCGAGTGGCCGGAGGCGGTGCCGACCACGCTGGAGATCGCCGAGCGCTGCAATATCGACATCGAGCTCGGCAAGCTGCTGCTGCCGCGCTACCCGACGCCCGACGACGAGGAGCCGGAGGCGATGCTGCGCCGTGTCGCCGAAGAGGGCATGCGGGCGCGCTACGGCGACCCGCTGCCGGCCGAGGCGGTCGAGCGGATGGAGTTCGAGCTCGGGGTGATCGAAGAGATGGGCTTCCCGTCTTACTTCCTGATCGTCTGGGACTTCGTCCGTTACGCGAAGGACAACGGCATCGCGGTCGGCCCGGGCCGGGGCTCGGCGGCCGGCTCGATCATCGCCTACGCGCTGACGATCACCGACATCGACCCGCTGGCCGAAGACCTGCTCTTCGAGCGCTTCCTCAACCCAGGCCGCAAGTCGATGCCGGACATCGACATCGACTTCTCGGTTCGCGGACGCGAGCGGATGATCCGCTACGTCGCCGACAAGTACGGCCGCGAATCGGTTGCCCAGATCATCACCTTCGGCAAGATGGCGCCGCGCGCGGCGACCCGCGACGCCGCCCGCGTGCTCGGCTTCGACTATGGCACCGGCGACCGCCTGGCGAAGCAGATCCCGGAGCCGATCATGGGCCGCAGTCCCTCTTTCGAGGAATGCCTCAAAGACGGCCAGGAGCTGAAGAAGACCTACGACGCCGAGCCCGACGCGAAGAAGATCATCGACGTCGCCCAGGGCCTCGAGGGGATCATCCGCAACAACTCGATCCACGCCGCCGCGGTGGTGATCGCCGACCGCCCGCTGCAGGAAGTCGTACCACTGCAGCTGGCCGAGGACAAGACGGCGCCGGCAGCTCCGAACGGAAACGGGAGCGGCAAGGCCGAGCGCCAGTACAAGATCGTCACCCAGTACTCGATGGGGCCAATCGAGGAGATCGGGCTGCTGAAGATGGACTTCCTCGGCCTGCGCAACCTCGACGTGATCGAGGACGCGATCGACATCATCCGCCGCTCGCGCGGTGAGGAGGTCGACATGGACGCGATCCCGATCGATGACGCCAAGACCTACGAAATGCTGGCTCGCGGCGATTCGACCGGCGTCTTCCAGTTCGAGTCGGAGGGAATGCGCGACGCGCTGCGCAAGGTCGGGCCGACCGAGTTCTCCGATCTGGTCGCGCTCGGCGCGCTTTACCGGCCCGGCGCGATGGCCTACATCCCGGCCTACGCCAAGGGCAAGAAGGACCCCTCAACGGTGCGCTACCCGGATCCGCGCCTGCGCGCGATCACCGAGGAGACCCACGGCTGCGTCGTCTACCAGGAGCAATTGATGGCGATCGCCCGCGAGATGGCGGGCTTCTCCGGTGCCGAGGCGGATGACCTGCGCAAGGCGATCGGCAAGAAGAAGCGTGAGCTGATGGCGACGATGAAGGACAAATTCATGCAGGGGCTGGCCGAATCGAACACGGCTCCCAACGTCGCCAAGGACCTCTGGAAGCTGAACGAAGCCGCCGCCGACTACTCCTTCAACAAGTCCCACGCCGCCTGTTACGGGCTGATCTCCTACCGCACCGCCTACCTCAAGGCCAACTACCCGGCCGAGTACATGGCGGCGGTGATCTCCTCGGTGATGAACACCAAGGACAAGGTGCCGTTCTTCGTCAACCGCTGCGAGGAGATGGGAATTGACGTACTGCCACCCGACGTCAACTCCTCCGATCACAGCTTCGTCGTCTCCGAGAAGGCGATCCGTTTTGGCCTCGATGCGGTCAAGAACGTCGGTCACGCCGCGGTCGAGGCGATCCTGCACGCGCGCGAGGATGCCCCGATCGCCTCGATCTGGGACTTCTGCGAGCGGGTCGATTCGCGTGCGGTGAACAAACGTGCGATCGAATGCTTGATCAAGTGCGGCGCCCTGGACTCGACGGGGGCCACCCGCAAGGGCATGCTCGAGGCGTTGCCGGCGGCGCAGTCGGCGGGACAGAAGGCCCAGGAGGACGCCCAGCTGGGTCAGGGCTCGATCTTCGACTTCGGCGAGGAGACGGGGGCAGGCGCCCACTCGACCCAGGCCCACCACCGGCCGCCGATTTCCGCCGCCGAGTTCGAGCGCGCCGAGCTGCTGGCGATGGAGAAGGAGACGCTGGGGACCTATCTCTCCGAGCACCCGCTAACCGAGGTCCGCGGCGCCCTGCGCGCCCGCGTCGACTGTGGCATTGCCGACCTCGCCAACAAGCAGGATGGCTCTTGGGTAACCGTCGGCGGCATCGTCACCGAGTGCAAGAAAATTCGCACCAAGAGCGGCAACCAGATGATGTTTGCGACTCTGGACGACGTCGAGGGGCAGGTCGAGATGCTGGTCTTCAAGGCCGATGAGTCCGAGAGCGCCGCCGTGATCGAGCCCGACGCGATCGTGGTCGTGCGGGGGCGTCTCGACCACAAGGACCGCGGCGAGACCAAGCTCGTCGTCCAAGAGGCCGAGCGCTTCGAACCCGACGCGGCGGAAATCGCCGCGGCGCCGGTGGTTGCCAGTGCGCCGAGTGGGCCGTTCAAAGTCGAGGTTGCCGAAGCCGCCTACTCCGAGGCGCTGATCGAGGAAATCAAGGCGGTGCTCGAACACCACAAGGGCCCCGAAGAGGTTCGGGTCGCCCTGCTCGGCGCCGATGGGCGGATGACGGAGCTGAGATGCGGCGACAATTTCCGGGTTCGCTCCTCCGGCAAGCTCCGCAGCGAGTTGGACCAAGTTCTCTCCAGCGCGATAGCCCTGGCCGCCTGACCGCTGCAAACCGGCGCATTTCGGAGTCCTCGGTCGCTTGCGTGCGGAGCACGCTGCGCTTCCTGCGTCCGCCGAACTGCTTGGTTTTCACGGTCAGGGGTCCGTAGACTTCCTTTATGCCGGTAACGCATGAGAAGACGGGTGAGTGCCGCCAGTGCCGCTCGTTCTGCGACAAGATGGTCGAGCCGCGCGGTTGCGTCGAAATGCGCTGCCGCTACCTCTACTCCTTCGTCGACATGCTGACCGGCAGCCAGTACGTCGGCTGTATGCAGGACGTCTTCGCCGCCAAGGTGGATCTCGAGGCCGTGCTGCAGCCAGGAGGCTTTGGCGGGGTGAAGATGACCGGCGACGCGCTGCCGCACTGCCAGTTCTCGGTCGAGCAGGCGTACGAGGGCGAGGGCGAGTCCTATGACTGCGTCAACCGCCGCTTCTTCGACTGCTCCGACGCCGGTCCCGAGGGCATCAAGGCCTTCGACCTGCGCGACGTCTGAGTGCGCCCTACTTGACACCGATCCCTGTACGATCCCGCGCCGTAAACCTATGGAGGGTCAGTGAGCGATACAGCGGCAGTTGCAGAGGCAGCCAAGGAGAGCATCGTGGATGAGGTCGCAGGCGGTGACGGGTCCCCCGAAGGTCCTGTCTTCACCCTAGAGCTGAACCAGGACCAGAAGGACATCCGCGAGTGGGTGCACGGCTTCGCCGAGGGCGTCGTCCGTCCCGCCGCGTCGGAATGGGATGAGCGCGAGGAGACCCCCTGGCCGGTGATCCAGGAGGCGGCCAAGATCGGCCTCTACAGCTTTGAAGCGCTCGGGCAGTTCTTCGCCGACCCGACCGGCCTCACCCTGCCGATCGCCAACGAGGAGCTCTTCTGGGGTGACGCCGGCATCGGCATGGCGATCATGGGCACATCGCTGGCCGTCGCCGCAATCTTCGGTCAGGGAACCGGCGAGCAGATCGGTGAGTGGATCCCGCAGTGCTTCGGCAGTGCCGAGGACCCCAAGGTCGCCGCCTTCTGTGCCTCCGAGCCAGACGCCGGCTCCGACGTCTCGGCGATCCGCACCACCGCCAAGTATGACGAGGCGACCGACGAGTGGGTGATCAACGGCCAGAAGGCCTGGGCGACCAACGGCGGCATCGCCGACGTCCACGTCGTCATCGCCTCGGTCGACCGCGAGCTCGGCTCACGCGGTCACGCCGCCTTCGTAATCCCGCCCGGTACCAAGGGCTGCGAGCAGGGCGCCAAGGTCAAGAAGCACGGCCTGCGCGCCTCGCACACCGCCGACGTCCACCTCGACGACTGCCGCGTGCCGGGCGCCTGCCTGCTCGGCGACAAGGAGAAGCTCGACGAGCGCCTCGCCCGTGTGCGCGAGGGCAAAAAGGCAAAGTCGCAGGCGGCGATGCAGACCTTCGAGGCGAGCCGGCCCACGGTCGGTGCCCAGGCCGTCGGTATCGCCCGCGCCGCCTATGAGTACGCGCTCGAGTACGCCAAAGAGCGCTCGCAGTTCGGCCGGCCGATCATCGAGAACCAGGCGATCGCCTTCACCCTCGCCGACATGAAGCTGGAGATCGACGCTGCCCGTCTGCTGGTCTGGCGCGCCGCCTGGATGGGCCGCACGGGCCAGAAATTCGAAAACGCCGAGGGCTCGATGTCGAAGCTGAAGGCCGGTGAGGTCGCCGTCTGGTCGACCGAGCGGGCGATCCAGATCCTCGGCGGTAACGGCTACACCCGTGAGTTCCCGGTCGAGCGGATGCACCGCGACGCCAAGATCTACACGATCTTCGAGGGGACCTCGGAGATCCAGCGCCTGGTCATCTCGCGCGCGATTTCAGGCGTCCACGTCAAATAGCCCTTGCTTCAAGCACCTGAGGTGGGGGGAGCCCGGTGGGTCTCTCTCGACGGGACTTGGGGCACGAGCTTCCGACGGAGCGTCACGGGAATGCTCGGGCTACCGGGTGGATCGCTTCGGTTGAGCTTGGGGGGATCGGGCGGACGGGAAAGGACGGTGGTTGGTCCTCGCGGGAATGTTGCCGCAGGCAGCCGCCGCACTCGTGATTCGAGGCGCGGCGTAGCCGCGCTCTCAGATTGTCGCTAAGCGCCGCAGGCGCGTGCGATATCAATTCCCGCGAGGGCCAACCACCGTCCTATCGCTTGCGTCGGTTCAACCCCGTCTTGCGCAATCGCCTCGCCGCCAGCACTTCCTTGCGGTCGGCGCCTTTCTTGTCCGGGCCCGGCGTCTCGAGCGTGGCCGGCAGGCCCTCGAAGCGGGGCTCGGAGAGGAAGGCGGCGAGGCCCTGCTTGCCCATCTCGCCCTTGCCGAGGTTGGCGTGGCGGTCGCGGCAGGAGCCGAGCGGGGCGGCGGCGTCGTTGACGTGCAGGCACTGGAGGCGGTCGAGGCCGACCTTGGCGTCGGCTTCGTCGGCGACCTTGGCCAGATGCTCCTCGTCGGTGATGTCGTAGCCCTGGACAAAGAGGTGGCAGGAGTCGAGGCAGAGGCCGAGGCGCTTGCCGCTGCCGGCCAGCTCGATCAGTTCCGCGGTCTGGTCGAAGTCGCGGCCGAGCAGGCCCTTGTGGCCGGCCGTCTGCTCGAGCAAGAGTGGGCAACGCTCGCTGTCTTTGAGTGCCGCGGCGATCGTTTTGCCTGCTCTTTTCATCGAGGGCCCGAGCGGCTCTTTCACCTGAGCGCCCGGGTGCAGGACGACACCGGCGGCACCGATTTCGTCGCCGATGCGCAAGGCGTGGGTGAGCGAGGCCTGTGACTTCTTGCGCAGCTCTTTGTCCTTGCTGGCGCAGTTGATCAGGTAGACGGCGTGGATCACCACGGCTTCAATCGGCGAGCCCGCCATTGCTTCCTTGAAAGCGGCGAAATCCTCAGGGCCATACTTGGTCGGCCGCCACATGCGCGGGCTCTGGTTGAAGATCTGGATCGATTCGCAGCCGCGCTCGGTGCCACGCTCGATTGCTTTCGCCAGTCCGCCCGAGGTCGAGACGTGTGCGCCGATCAGCATAGGCTGGGCATCCTATGAGCCCGGAGGAGGCAACAGGCTCGGACCTAGAGGTAGGAGCCATCCTGCGCCGCTGGCGCGACCTGCGCCGGCTCACCCAGCTCGACCTTGCCCTCGACGCCGGCGTCTCGGCCAGGCACCTGAGCTTCGTCGAGACGGGTCGCTCGCGGCCCAGCGCGGAGATGGTGCTCATGCTCGCGGAGAAGCTCGAAGTCCCTCTCCGCGAGCGCAATCGGATGCTCCTGGCGGCGGGTTACGCGCCCAGCTTCCCCGAGCTCTCGATCGACGAGGCACCGATGGCCCCGGTGAGGGAAGCGCTGGACGTGATCCTCGACGGACACGAGCCCAACCCCGCGGTCGTGGTCGATCGTCGCTGGAACCTCGTCGCCGCCAACGCGACGATGGCCGCTCTGGCGGTGGGGGTCGACGAGGCTCTGCTGGAGCCGCCGGTCAACGTGATGCGCCTCGGCCTCCATCCTCACGGGCTGGCGGCCTCGGTCGCCAACCATGCCCAGGTCCGCCAGTACTTCATCGGCAGGCTCGAACGCCAGGTGGCGCTCAGCGGCGACGCCGAGCTGTCCGAGCTGCTCGACGAGGTCTCCGCTTACTCGACCGCCGACGAGGAGAATGCCTCCGCGGCCGCGACCGGGGTGGGGAACGTTCTCACGCCGCTGATGCGCATGCGCATGCCGGGGGGCGAGGAGCTGTCGTTCTTCTTCTCCGTCGCCACTTTTGGCACGGCGGTCGAGGTAACTGCTTCCGAGCTCTCGATCGAGCTCGGCTTTCCCGCCGACCTGGCGACAGTCGAGGCCCTGCGGAAGCTACCTCGGAGGTAATCGACAGACCTGCCAATTGATGTCAGCGTGCCGCCCATGGAGCGTTTCGACGTGGTCGTGGTGGGGGCGCGCTGCGCGGGCTCGCCCTTGGCCACGATGCTCGCGCAGCGCGGCCTGCGCGTCTGCCTCATCGACAAGTCGCGGTTCCCCAGCGAGACGCTGTCCACCCACCTCGTCCAACCCTGCGGGGTCGACGTCCTTGGCCGGATCGGCGCCCTCGAGGCCGTGCTCGGCGCCGGCGCGGCCGTCATGACTCGCTTCACCTTCGTCGGCGACGGCGCCCGAATGGAGGCAAGGCTCGACGAGGGTCTATTCGACCACCCGTCGATCTCGGTGCGCCGGGTGGTGCTCGACCGCCTCCTGGTCGAGCGGGCGGCCGCGGCCGGAGTGGAGGTGCGGACGGGGACCAGAGTCACCGACTTGCTCTGGGAGGGCGGGGGTGTGGCGGGCGTCGTGGCGGGGGGCGAGCGCCTCGCGGCCAGGTTGGTGGTCGGGGCCGACGGCCGGGGCTCCTCGGTGGCCGAGCTCGTCGGCGCTTGCAAATACGCTCTGGCGCCTCCCGGGCGGGTCTTCGCCTGGGCTTACTTCGAGGGCGTCGAGCCGGACGGCCACCTGCGGCTCGCTTCGCTCGACGATATGACCTACGTGGCCGGGCCGACCGACTCGGGCCTCTACCTGGCGGCGGCTTGCCCACCGATCGGGACCAGGGAGTCCTTCCTTGCCGACCGAAAGGGCGGCTACGCGGCCGCCCTGCGGGCCTGGCCGGAGCTCTCCGGGCTTCTGACCGGCGCGAAGAGGAGCGGGCCGATCCGGGTGATGGCGAGCTGGCACGGATACCTGCGCGAGCCGGCGGGGCCGGGATGGGTGTTGCTGGGCGACGCCGGCAACTTCAAGGACCCATCGCCCGCCCAGGGCATGGCCGATGCGCTGCGCCAGGGCGAGAAGCTGGCGCAGGCGATTGCCCGCGGGCTCGACGACGACCTAGATTCCGAGCTGCGGCACTGGGGGCGGTGGCGAGATGAGGACGGTCGCGAGATGCACTGGTTCGCTGCCGACATGGGGGCGGCGGGGAGGGCGCGGCCGCTCGCGGATCAACTCCTCCGCGACATCTCTGCCAGCGAGGAGGACACGCGGAAGTTCCTGCGAATCCTCAATCACGAGGTCGTCCCGTCGCGGCTCTTTACGCCACGCCGCATCGCTGGGGCTGCCGCGCGTGTCGTCCGGCGGCGGCCGGGCCAGATCCCGGCAATGTTGAGAGAGGGGGTGAGGGAGCTGGGCAAGGAGGTCCGACGGGTCGCGCAACGCCGCCCCGCGCCGAGCGCGACGGAGCGTCTGCTGTTCGCCCTGACGCTGATCGGGTTCGTTGTGCCCAACCTTTGCGTCGTTCTCTTCCTGGGTGACGAAGGCATAGAGGTTGGCGGCTACTTCTCGCTCTGGTTCGCCAGTGTGCCCTCGACCCAGCTCGTCCTCGACCTTGGCATCGCCGCTCTGGCCTTCTTCGTCTGGGCCGCTGCCGAGGCGCGGCGAACGCCGGTCGACAGGTGGTGGCTGTGCATTCCGGCCACGTTCCTGGTCGGGCTTTGCTTCGGCCTGCCGCTCTTCCTCTGGATGCGCGAGCGGGCGCTGTGGAAACATGCGCCCGGCCGTGTCTGATCAGACCCCACAGAGCTTCCGCTTCGCCCCCTCCCCGACCGGGGCCCTGCACATTGGCGGCGCCCGCACCGCTCTCTACAACTGGCTGGCGGCCCGCCATGGCGGCGGCGAGTTGGTGCTGCGGATCGAGGACACCGATCGCGAGCGCTCGAGCGAGGAGAACGTCGCCCAGATCCTCGACGCGATGGAGTGGCTGGAGCTCGACTGGGACGTGGGACCGGTCTCGCAGGCTTCGCGGGCAGATCGCCATGCCGAGGCCCTGGGGCAGTTGCTCGACTCCGGTGCCGCCTACCATGACTCGGCCACGGCCAAGGACGTCGAGGCCTGGAAGGCCGAGCACGGCGCTGACCGCGGCTACCGCGGTGAGCCTGCGGAGGACGGCGGGGGCGCGGTGCGGCTGCGCGTGCCCGACGACGGTGAGACCGTCGTCCACGACCTGATCCGCGGGCCTGTCAGCTTTCCCAACCGCAGCTACGACGACTTCGTCATCGCCCGCGGCGACGGCTCGGTTCTCTACAACTTCGCCGTCGCGGTTGACGACGCCGAGATGGGGATCACCGAGGTCGTTCGCGGTGACGACCACCTTTCCAACACTCCGAAGCAGCTACTCGTTCTCAGTGCGCTTGGTCACCAGCCACCCCGCTACGCGCACCTGCCGCTGCTGCACGGCCCCGACGGCAAGAAGCTCTCCAAGCGCCACGGCGCCGCCTCGGTTCAGGAGCTGCGCGAGGCCGGCTACCTGCCGGCGGCGGTGCGCAACTACCTCGCCCTGCTCGGCTGGGGGACCGACGACGACACCACGGTGATGGCGACCGAGGAGTTGGTCCGACGCTTCCGGGTTGAGGATGTCGGTCGCTCCGCAGCGATCTTCGACGAGAAGAAGCTGCGCTGGCTCAACGGCCGCTTCATGCGCGAGCTCCCACTCGCGGAGTACACGGCGACCGTGGCACGCCATCTCGGGCGCGAGCCCGACGAGCGCCTGCGCGCTGCCTGCGCGATCGCGCAGGAGAAAGCACAGACGCTGGCCGAGGTCTGGGACTTGATTCGCTTCCTCTTCGAGCCGCCCGTGGACGACGAGAAGGCATGGGCGAAGGTGATGAAGGATGGCGCCCTGGAGGCATTGGAGGCGTCTCGCAGCGCCCTCACCGAGACGCCGGTTTTCGACGTTGGAGGTATCGAGGCGGCGCTTGGGCCGGTACCCGAGCAGCTCGGGGCTAAGCCCGGAAAGGTCTACCAGCCGATTCGGGTTGCGATCACCGGCACCTCCGTCTCGCCTGGGATCTTTGAGTCGCTGGCGGCGCTCGGGCGCGAGGAATCGTTGAGCCGCATCGACGCTGCAGTCACGCGTTTGCGCCCCTAACGGACAAGCAAAACCGCTGAAATCCGCCTAAATGGACAGATGGCGCTTTTCTGCACCTTAATTTTGTGGATGGTCGGGCTAAACCGTGCGTCCTTCGCTGCCGATGAGGCAGTCGAGGACATTTATCGCAATGGAGACCACCAAGACCCAGACCAACGGCAAAGCCCAGCCAGGCTCCGTCGGCAAAGACACCAGCGGCCGGCCTGCTCCGGGCGCCCGCCTTGCCGCGGCCTTCGAGGCGGTAGAGAAATTTCCCGTGCTGCTCGAGTCACGAGCCCGCGTCATGCAGGCAGCCACAGCGGAGACCAGTCGCATTGGTGACCTAGTCGAGGCGGTCGAGGCCGACGTCGGGCTAGCGATCGCGGTGCTGCGCTTTGCCAACCGCTCCAGCTCTCCCGTCGCCAGCATTGGCTCGATCCCGGCGGCGATCGACATCCTCAAGCCCTCTGGCGTGCTGGCGATCGCCGGCACCGCCCCTGTGTTCGACTTCTTCGAGACGAACGGCGGCCGCGAGATGCGCCCCGAGCGCTTCCGCGTTCACGCCCTTGCGACCCAGCAGGCCGCCGATGAGATCGGCCGCGCCGTCGGCTGGGAAGACCGCGACGAACTTGCCGTCGCCTCACTCCTGCACGACGTCGGCCGCCTGGTGATCGCCAATCTCCACCCCGGGGACCGCAGCCACTTCGATGTGATCTCTCGTACTCCCGAGCAGCGCCTACGCGAGGAACGCGACCGGCTTGGCATCGACCACGCTCTGGTCGGCGGCGTGCTGGCACGACGCTGGAGCCTGCCGCAACGGATCGCGGTCTCAATCGAGCGCCATCACGCCGATGACGCCGAGGGCTTGGCCGCCCTGGTCGGAACCGCCGACATGGTCGCCCACTACAGCCAGGGAGAGGCGGTCTCATCGGAGCGCCTGCACGCCTCGGCAAAGCGCTGTGGGCTCAGCCCGGACGCCCTGCGCGACCTGCTCTACCAACTTCCCTACGCCCGCAACGACGTCTCGCGAGTCTCCGAGCCCTGCCCGCTCTCGGCCCGTGAGCTTGACGTTCTGCGCCATCTCTCCGAGGGCATGGTCTACAAGCAGATCGCCAGCGAAATGCAGCTTTCCGTCTCGACGATCCGCACCCACCTGCACAACGTCTACGGCAAGATCGGCGCCGTCGATCGCGCCCAGGCAGTTCTCACCGCGCGCGACCGCGGCTGGATCTAGAAGCCCCGGGCTTACTCGATCAGCGACTCGCGCAGGGCGATAGCTACCGCGTGAGTGCGGTTGCGTGCTCCGAGGCGAGCCAGTGCGTTCTTGGTGTGGGTCTTGATCGTTTCCTCGCTGAGATCGAGCTCGCGGGCGGCGACCGTGGTCGATTCGCCGTTGGCGAGCAGTTGGAGGATTTCCCGCTGGCGCTTGGTCAGCTTGCCGCGGCTGCCGCGCGGGGGCACGGCAGGGTCGATGAAGCGTTCCTGGGCGAGTGCGGCCTGGGCGGCGTGCAGGAGCAGCTCGGTGCTAGCAGTGCGTGAAATGTAGGCGCTGGCGCCGGCCTGCATCGCGGCGCTGGCGAGGTGGCGCTCGGCGCGCTCACCATGGGCGACGATCCCGAGCCCGGGTTCGGACTTGAGCATCATCCGGATCGTCTCGGTGGCGCCGAGGGGAGCCGGGTCAAGCCCGTCGGGTCGGCGCCGCATGTCGAGGATCGCGATGTCGATGCTGCCGACGTCGCGGATGAGGTCAACCGCTTCCTCGCGGCTGGCCGCCTCCTGGCACTCGAAGCGCTCCTGCAGCGCTCGGCGCACGCCGATGCGGACGATCGGGTGACCATCGACGACAAGGCACTGTGGACGCTCGCTCAGGACCGGTTCCGATATCTGGGTGTTCGGCGATGGCTCCATCGTCAGCCCTGGAGCCCTGCGGCCGATCCTAACCCAGTCCGGGCAGTGCGGTAGAAAGACCTTGTGATCTCGATCACCTCGAAGTCCCGCTACGCCGTTGTCGCGATGGCGGAGCTGGCACGCTCGGGCGAGCGTCCCGTGCCGATCAAGGAGCTGGCCGAGCGCCGCGACATCCCCGAGCAGTTCCTCGAGCAACTCTTCTCGACCCTGCGCCGCGCCGGCCTGCTGACCAGCCATCGCGGCATGCGCGGCGGCTACACGCTCTCGCGCCCGGCCGAGGAGATCTCGGTGCTCGAGGTTGTCCAGGCCCTCGACGGCAAGGTCGGCCAGGAGGCCGACGAGGCGGGCGGCATCTGGGCCGAGGGCGTCACCGCCCTGCGCAAGGTCTTCGGCCAGACCACGATCGCCGAAATCGCCCGCCGCGAGGCCGAGGCCGCCGGCAGCGGCATGTACTTCATCTAAACCGGCCGCATCGAAATTTGGGGTGCTGCGTCGGAGCTAGGCCGCCGAGTCCGTCGAGGCCCGCAATACACGCTGCAGTGCGATACGCTTTACATATGGCAATAAACGTAAAGAAACCCTCCAGGGGCGTTCGCCAGCGCAATCAGACAAAAGTGTCCAGCAAGCACCAGGTCACGATCCCGGCCGGCGCCTTCCACGGCGCGGGCCTTGAGCCCGGTGACACGCTGAAGGTTGAGGCCACTGGGGCCGGGCGCATCGTTCTCACTCGCCTGGATGAGCTGCTTGACCGCTACTCCGGGTGTCTGGACACCAAGGGTGCTTTGCGGGGCCGCGTTGAAGGATTGCGAGGAGAGTGGCGGTAGTCCTCGACTCGAGCGTGGTCGTTGGGTTCCTCGATCGATCCGACGAGCTGCATGACGCGGCGGACGAGACGATTCGCGAGATCCTGACCTCCCATCGGCTTTTCGTCTCGGTCATCACCTATGCCGAGGTGCTCACGGGTGCACGACTCGGGCACCACGATGAGGAGCAGGTCATTGGCTTCTTCACCGATCTCATTTCGACCGTAGTCCCAGTCGACATCGAGATAGGCGATTGCGCCGCTCGACTGCGGGCTGAGAGCAAGGCGTTGGCGATGCCGGATGCGCTAATCGCAGCCACCGCTGAGATCAACGGCGAAATAGAACTCTTGGTGAGTGGCGATGGCGATGTCGCGAAGGCGAAAGGCCTTGGCTGTCCTGTTCGTCTCATTGGGGTCGGTCGAACGTGAGTCAGATTGGATCAACTGCAGCCGCGGTCGTCGGCGAAACGCCGATGGTGACTCTCTCGCGTCTCGGCGCGGAGCTGCCGGGCGAGGTCTGCGTCAAGCTCGAGCAGCTCAATCCGGGCGGCTCGGTCAAGGATCGGATCGGGGTGGCGATGATCGACGCGGCCGAGGCAGAGGGGCTGATCGAACCGGGCAAGTCGGTAATCGTCGAGCCGACCAGTGGCAACACTGGGATCGCCCTGGCGATGGTCTGCGCCGCGCGGGGCTACGAGCTAATCCTTACCTTGCCCGAGGGGATGAGTCGCGAGCGCAGCAAGCTGCTGCGTGCCTACGGGGCCGAAGTGCGCGAGACGCCATCGCTCGGCGGCATGACCGAGGCGGTCGAGTTGGCCGAGGAAATCTGCAAGCAGCGCAAAGGGTTCATGCCGCAGCAGTTCTCCAACCCCGCCAACCCCGAGGCGCACCGGCGCACCACCGCCGAGGAGATCTGGCGCGACACCGACGGTGAGGTCGGCGCTTTTGTCGCCGGTGTCGGCACGGGGGGGACGATCACCGGCGTTGGCCAGGTTCTGCGCGAGCGCAGTCCCGAGACCCTGATCGTCGCGGTCGAGCCGGCGACCTCGCCGGTCCTCTCCGGTGGAGTGCCCGGGCCGCACAAGATCCAGGGCATCGGCGCCGGCTTCGTCCCGTCAGTGCTGGATCGCAGCGTGATCGACGAGATCATCTCGGTCGGCGATGAGGACGCGCTGGAGACGGCACGCCTCGTCGCTCAGCGTGAGGGGGTGCTGGCGGGCATCTCGGCCGGCGCCAACGTCAAGGCGGCGCTGGAGGTGGCGGCGCGGCCGGCGATGGAGGGCAAGCGCGTGGTGACGATCGTCTGCGACTCGGGCGAGCGCTACGTGTCCCTACCCTTCTTCTCACCATGAACCGCTGGAAGAGGCTGGTGATCGAGGTGCGCGCCGATGTCGCCGCGGCCCGCGATCGCGATCCGGCCGCGCAGGAAGTCTCCAGCCTGGAGATCCTGCTCAGCTGGGGCGGGGTGCAAGCGCTGCTGGCCCATCGCCTCGCCCACGCCTTGCTTGAGGCCGGCGTGCCGATCGTGCCGCGGGTGCTGGCCTACCTGACGCGATCGGTGACCGGGGTGGAGATCCACCCGGCGGCGAGCATCGGTCGCGAGTTCTTCATCGACCATGGCTCGGGCGTAGTGATCGGCGAGACGGCCGAGATCGGCGAGCGGGTGACGCTCTACCAGGGGGTGACGCTGGGCGGCACCGGCTTCCAGCGCGGCAAGCGCCACCCGACCCTGGGCGACAACGTCACCGTCGGCTCGGGTGCCAAGCTGCTCGGCCCGATCGCGGTCGGCGACGGCGCCAAGATCGGCGCCAACACGGTCGTGATCGAGGACGTGCCGCCGGGCGCCACCGTGGTCGGCAATCCCGGCCACCCGGTTAAGGTCGACGGCAAGCGGGTCGAGGGCCCCGATGCCGACTGGATCCACCTGCCCGACCCGATCGCCGAGGCGATCAAGTCGCTCTCGCAGCGGATCGCTGAGCTGGAGCGCCGCTTGGCCGAGCTCGACGGTGCCGAGGTTCCCGGCGACGGCGAGGCGGCGAGCGAGCTGCGCGAGCGCACCGGTCGTTCGACGGCCGGTGGCTGAAGTAGCCTGCGCCGACTCGTCCACGCGTATGGGAAAGGACCCGACTTGCGCAAGCGTCTCCTGCTGCTCCCCTGCATCCTGATCCTCTCGGCTCTCTCGTTCACGGCCTGCGGTAGCAGCAGCGGCGACGATGGCGAAATCGAAGAAGCGATCAAGGTCTCGGCCACGACCACCGATCCGGCCGACTGCAAGAAGCTGAACACCCAGCAGTTCATGGAACAGACAACGCAGGAAAGCGGCAGCGCGGCGGTCGAAGAGTGCGAAGAAGAAGCCAAGGAAGACGAAGGGTCTGAATCGGTCAGCGTCTCCAAGGTCGAAGTCGATGGCTCGGACGCGACTGCTGTGGCGGCGTTGAGCGGGGGCCGTCTCGACGGCCAGGCGCTGAAACTTGCCCTGGTCAAGGATGGCGACCAGTGGAAGTTGGACGAAGTCGTCGAATTCACCAAGTTCAACCAGGCCAAGTTGATCGACGTCCTCGAAGAAGGACTTTCCGAACCAGGCTCTGAAGTCGACCCCAAGTTCGGCGGCTGCATCATCGAAGCCTTCAAGCAGGGCTCTCAGGCCGAAGTCGAAGAACTGGTCTTCGGCAAGTCGCCGCAGGCACTGGAAGAAGTGTTCGAAGCCTGCAGCTCCCGCCCGGGCGCCTAGTCACGGGACCCGGCCGCGACCGGGGCTATTCTCGAAGCGATGCTGCAGATGGACTTCGAGAGCCCGCCCGAGCAGGGCGGAGCCCCGATCGAAGCCGGCGCCGATCGTGCTGAGCGCCTGCTTGCGGGACTTAACGAGCCGCAGCGGCAGGCTGTGGTTCACGGCGAGGGCCCGTTGCTGGTCCTTGCCGGAGCGGGCTCGGGCAAGACCCGGGTTCTGACGCACCGAATCGCCTATCTGCTGGCGATCGGTGCGGCGCGGCCAGGCGAGATCCTCGCGATCACCTTTACCAACAAGGCGGCGAGCGAGATGCGCGAGCGGGTCGGCTCGCTGATCGGCCGCTCGGTGCGGGCGATGTGGGTGACTACCTTCCACTCCGCCTGCGCGCGGATGCTGCGTGCCGACGCGGAGAAGCTCGGCTACGCCCGCACCTTCACGATCTACGACGAGTCGGACTCCCTGCGGATGCTCAAACGCTGCATGACCGAGCTCGGGATCGACCCGAAACGCTACCCGCCGCGGGCGCTGCGCTCGCAGATCTCCGGCGCCAAGAACAAGCTGGTCGATGCCGAGGGATACACGCCCGCCGAAAACAACCCATTCGAGGAAACGGTCGCGGACCTCTATCCGCTTTACGAGAAACGCATGCTCGAGGCCAACGCGATGGACTTCGACGATCTGCTGGTCCGCACCGTCAACGTGCTGGAAGTCTCCGATGAGGCGCGCGAGCGCTGGCGCCGCACCTTCCGTCACGTCCTCGTCGACGAGTACCAGGACACCAACCACGCCCAATACCGCCTGCTGCAGTTGCTCACCGAGCAGCACGGCAACCTGATGGTTGTGGGCGACGAGGATCAGTCGATTTACGGCTTCCGCCACGCCGACATTCGCAACATCCTCGACTTCGAGCGCGACTTTCCCGAGGCGGAGGTGGTCAAGCTCGAGCAGAACTATCGCTCGACGCAGACGATCCTCTCGGCCGCCAACGCCGTGGTCGAGCGCAACCGCGAGCGGCGGCCAAAGCAGCTCTGGACCGAGATCGCCGGCGGGGAGCCGGTGCGCCTCTCCGAGCTCTCCGACGAGCACGAAGAGGCGCGCTGGGTAGCGGGGGAGATTGGGCGGCTGGCCGAGGAGGACGGGGTCAAGCGCGAGGACGTCGCTGTCTTCTACCGGACCAACGCGATGAGCCGGGTGCTGGAGGACACGCTCAACCGCTTCGACGTCGCCTACCAGGTGATCGGTGGCACTAAGTTCTACGAACGGGCCGAGGTCAAGGACGCGGTCGCCTATCTCAGCCTGCTCGCTAACCCCGCCGACCAGGTCTCCTTCGCCCGCATCGTCAACTCACCCAGGCGCGGGATCGGCAATACGACACAGGGCCGGATCGCTGCCCACGCCAACACCACCGGCCAGACGATCTGGGAGGTAATCGAGGCGGTCGAGGAGGTGCCGGGCCTGAACGGCGGCGCGATCAAGGCCGTCGGCCGCTTCTACGAGACGATGGCCGGGCTGCGCGAACGCGCCGAGGAGGAAGGGCCGGTCGCCGGGTTGCTCGAGGCGGTGCTGAACGAGAGCGGCTACCTGGAAGCGCTGTCGGCCGAGCGCACGATCGAGGCCGAGGGCCGGGCCGAGAACCTCGAGGCGCTGATCGCCGGCGCGGCCGAGTTCGACATCGAGCGCGAGCAGGAGGGCGAGAACGCCGATGTGGCGCCGCTGGAGGAGTACCTGCAGCAGATCTCCCTCTACACGCAGCAGGACGATCTCCTCGACGGCGAGCAGGAGTCGCTGGTCACGCTGATGACCCTGCACAACGCCAAGGGCCTCGAGTACGACACGGTCTTCATCATCGGCTGCGAGGACGGTGCCTTCCCGCACATGCGGGCCCTGGAAGAGGGGGGAGAGGAGGAGGAGCGGCGGCTCTGTTACGTCGGCATCACCCGTGCCCGACGACGCCTTTACATGACTTGGGCGCGCGAACGCAGCCTCTTCGGTCGCTCCGAACGCAACCTGCCCTCGCGCTTCATCGACGAGCTGCCCGCCGAGTTGACCGAGCGCCACTCCAGCGCGCCGGGCTCGGTCGCCGGCATTGGTTGGGACTCGGGCGAGGACGCGGTCGCGCCGATCGATGCCGGTCCCACCTTGGAGCTGCAGACCGGCGACGACGTCGTCCACGCCAGCTTCGGCGAAGGCGTGGTGACCGCGGTGGAGGCGGGGGGCGTCGTCGTCGTGCGCTTCTCCAGCGACGGCAGCGAGCGCAAGCTGATGGCCGATTACGCCCCGATTCGGAGGAGATAGGCACGATGGCAGCGCGAATCGTCGATGGCAAAGCGGTTGCCGCTGAGGTACGCGAGCGAGTAGCAGCCGAAGTGGTGGATTTTGAGGCCGAGCGTGGCCGCACGCCAGTTCTGGTCACGGTGATCGTCGGCGACGATCCTGCCTCCGAGGTCTACGTCGCGGGCAAGCACCGGGCCTGCGAGCAGGTCGGCATCCGCTCTTCCCATCACGGCCTGCCTGCCGAGACCACCGAGCAGGAACTGCTTGCCCTGGTTGAAAAGCTGAACGCCGATCAGGAGGTCGACGGGATCCTGGTTCAGCTTCCGGTGCCGGCGCAGATCGATCCTGACCGGATCATCGCCGCGATCGATCCGGGCAAGGACGTCGATGGATTGACGCCGGTCAATGCCGGCCGCCTCGCCCAGGGCATGCCGGGCCTGGTCTCCTGCACTCCGGCCGGCGTAATGGAGCTGCTTCGCCACGAGGGCGTCGAGCTCGTGGGCGCGGAGGTTGTGGTCGTGGGGCGCTCAAAGCTTGTCGGCGTCCCGGTCTCGCGCCTCCTCCTGGCGGCAAACGCGACGGTGACGATGTGCCACTCGCGCACGCGCGACCTCGCCGACGTCTGCCATCGCGCCGACGTGCTCGTGGCCGCTGTCGGCGTTCCCCGTCTGCTCGGCGGTGACGCGATCAAGCCCGGGGCGGTGGTGATCGACGTCGGGATCAACCGAACCGATGACGGACTGGTCGGCGACGTCGACTTCGAAGCGGCCGCGGAGGTCGCTTCGGCGATCACGCCGGTCCCCGGCGGGGTCGGCCCGATGACAGTCGCAATGCTGCTCGTAAATACGTTGGCTGCGGCGCGAGCCCGGGTGTAATGTCGCCCCGACCCCTAGTTCGACCGGAGGATTGATGGACCATCTAGACAAGCTCAGCCCGGGAGAGAAGATCGCGGGCGGCTCGGCGATCCTGCTCTTCATCTTCATGTTCTTCGATTGGTTTGGCGTCGAAGTCTCCGGTGTCGGCGGGTTCTCGGGCAGCGTGCCGGGTGGTGGTGGCAACGCCTGGGATGCGCTCGAATTCATCCCGATCATCCTCGTGATCACGATCATCGCCGCGCTCGTAATGGCCGGCCTGCGCCTCGCTGATTCGCCCTACGAGCCGTCGGTCCCGATGAGCACGATCGTCACCGTCCTAGGTGTGATCTCAGTGCTCCTCATTCTCTTCCGCATCATCGATCCGCCCAGCTTTGCCAGCTTCGGCGGCGTCTCCGTCGACGCCACTCTGAGCATCGGAATCTTCTTGGGCCTGATCGCCGCCGGTGGGGTCGCCTTCGGCGGGTACAGCACGATGAAAGAAGAAGGGATCACCTTCGGTGACGCCGCCGATCGGCTGTCGGGGGGAGGGTCGCCGCCGCATCAGCACACTGCTTCGGCGCCTCCTCCGCCTCCACCACCTTCGTCGACGCCACCGCCGCCGCCGAGCTCTCAGGGTCCGCCGCCTCCACCTCCGCCGCCGGCTGGCGGCTGAGCAGGCGGGGGAGCGCCGGGCAGCGCCTGTCAAAACGCTCGGCGGGAGCCTCGCTTGAGTGTTTTGACAGGCGCTACCCGGCGCTCTTCGCGAGTTCAGCTGCAATGCGGGCGGCGAAGGCGATGACCGTCATCATTGGGTTGACGCCGACGGAGGTGGGGAAGAGGGAGGCGTCCGCCACGTAGAGGTTGGCCGTGCCGTGTACCGAGCCGTCGGAGGCGCATACGCCGTCGCCTTCTGTGGAGATCCGGGCGGTCCCCATTGGGTGGAATGCCTCCAGGCGCAACTCCGAGGGCTTGAAGCGGGTCGCCTCGAAGTCTGAGAGCTTCTCCGGGGTCAGCATGCCGACTCGCGCGATGTTGGGATAGACCTCGTGAGCGCCGGCGGCGAAGTGGACTTCGGCGGCACGGGCTATTCCGAAGGTGAGGCGATCGGCGTCGTCTCTCGTCAGCTTGTAGCGGGCGCGCAAGGAACCGTCGCCGGTGAGGTCCACCTGGCCGCTGGACTGGTCGGAGAGGTGGACGCCGATCGAGGCGACGTGGCCGAAATCGAGCATTGAGCGTTGGTGGGCGTGGCCGACGCCGGGGAGCCAGGCACCGCCGAAGGCGAGGGGGGTGAAGGTGGCCTCGAGCAGGAGGCGCTGGGGCTCCCACTGGTTGATGTAGAAGCTCTGCATGACGCCGTCCCAGCCGCGCACCTCCTCCTCGTAGCGAGCGCCGACCCAGCAGGCGGGGTGAATGTGGAGGTTGCGGCCCACCTGGCGGCCGCCAAGGCCAGAGCGCAGGAGGAGCTCGGGAGTGCCCAGCGCTCCGCCGGTGACGATCGTGGCTCGCCGCGCGCGCACGGTGAAGGGACGGCGCCTGCCGATCGCAGGCGTTTCGGCCGTGCAGGCGACGCCGACCGCGTGGCCGTCCTCGACCAGAACTCGTTGCGCTTCAACCCCAGTGCGCAGCCGTGCGCCTGCAGCCATCGCGCGCGGCAGATAGCTGACGTGCATACCGCGCTTGGCGTCAATCTCGCAGCCGAAGGGGCAGGAGCTGCACTGCACGCAGTCGCCGGCGTTGCGGGCGATCGGCCCGCCGCTGGCGCCGAGCGCGGCTGCGCCCTCCATCGCCAGCTGGCCGTTGCGGCCCATTCGCTCGGGGTCGAGTGGGGTCACCCGCAGAAACTCCTCGGCGCCCATGAACTCTTCGCTCAGGTCTGTGGCCCAGTCGATGCCGAAGCGTTGTTTCCACTCTTCCAGCACCGGATCGGGGGCGCGGAAGCAGGTGCCCGAGTTGACCACGGTGGTGCCGCCGACCGTGCGGGCCACCGGCACTGGGATCGGCGGCCGGCCTTCGGCGATCGTCAGGCCGCCGTCACGATAGAGGCCGGCGATCGCGTCCAGCGGTTCCGCCGGATAGCTCTCGCGGTTGAAGCTCTCGCCGGCCTCGAGCACGATCACGTCGAGTCCGGCCTCGGCGAGGGTCGCCGCGGCGACCGCGCCGCCGGCGCCGGAGCCGACGATGACCACGTCGCATTCCTCTCCGTCTCCCACCGGTTCGGTCTCACCCAGTGAGCCGGCGGGCTCGGGCCGCGATCCGTCGGCGAGTCGACAGCTGGCGCTGAAGCCAATCCGCTGCTCGACCTCGGGCGCCACGGCGCTGCCCAGCGTGGCGAAGACCTTGGCCATCAGCAGGAGCTCGTGGTAGAGACCGAAGCGAGAGGTCTCCATGCCGCGCAGGAAGTCCTCGCGGGCAGGCGCACCGAGGCGGCTGAAGCGCCAGGGGAAAGGCAGCCACTCGAAGGCGCGCAGCCCGAGCTTGATCCGTGCCAGTGCGCGCGGAGAGACCGAGCGCAGGAACTCAGCAACGGGGCCGGAGACATCGATATCGCGCTCCGCTGCGGGCAGGCCGTCGAGGCCGGGTGCCATCGCCGCGCAGATCGCGCTCAGGGTGCGCTGCTCGGCGGCGGAGAGCCCCGGCGGGGGCTGTCAGCCAGGCGCGGCGGGACGACCGATGCGGCCAGCCAACGACCAGAGCCAGATCGAGAGCAGGGCGAGGAAGCCGTCGACGAGGAAGTTGAGCAGGTAGATGAAAACGTGTTCGTCGATCAGGAAGAAGGCGAGCGAGCCGAGTGAGGAGGCGGTCTTTCCGGCCGCCAGCACCAGTAGCAGCGGGCGGTAGCGAACGACGTCCATCTGCGCGACCAGGCAGATGCCGGTGATCACCACCATGTAGGCGAAGGAGAGCGCCAGCCAGAGGTCCTCCTGCGTGTGCGGGGCCCTGGTCTCGTTGCCGAACCATTCGCCGACGTCGGAGATCACGTTGAGGACACCGCTGGGCACGGCGATGAAGAGGATGCCGACGAGCGCGAAGCTGACCGCCAAGAGCCGCAGGTTCAGCACAACGAACTTCTCTGCGCGCTCGCCTCTCATCCCGTCCCCGACTCTAACTGGCGGGGCGCCTAGAATCGGCCGCCGTGATCGAGCGAGAGCAAGTACTGCACGTGGCGAAGCTGGCCCGCCTCGGCCTCTCCGAGGAGGAGGTTGAGCGCATGGCGGGCGAGCTCTCGGGAATCCTCGAGCACGTCGACCGGATTGCCGAGCTCGACCTCGATGACGTTGAGCCGACCTCGCACGTGGTCGAGCTGGAGAACGTCCTGCGTGCCGACGTGCCTCACGAGAGCCTGTCGCCCGATGTGGCGCTTGCCTCGGCGCCCGACCCCGTCGAGGGCGCCTTCCGCGTTCCCTCGCCGCAGGCCGAGGAATAGATGACCGAGCTGCTGGCGCTGACGGCCCTCGAGGCCCATCGGGCAATGGTCGCGGGCGAGCTCGACGCGGGTGAGTACGCCGCTGCCTGGCGGCAGGCCGCCGGCGGCGACGAGCTCAACGCCTACCTCTGGCGCGACGAGGGCGGCGGCCCGAGCGCGATCGCGGTTGAGCGGCCGAGCATCGCCCCGATCGCGGTCAAGGACATCTTCTGCACCGAGGGCGTGCCGACCACCGCCGGCTCGCGCATCCTCGAGGGCTACGAGCCTCCCTACACGGCAACCGCCGTGCGCAAGCTGATCGAGGCCGGCGCACCGATCCTCGGAAAGACCAACATGGACGAGTTCGCGATGGGCTCCTCCAACGAGAACTCGGCTTACGGCCCGGTGCTCAATCCCTGGGACCGCGAGCGGGTTCCCGGCGGCTCCTCCGGCGGCTCAGCCGCGGCGGTCGCCGGCGGCCTGGCGCCCTGGGCGATCGGCACCGACACCGGCGGCTCGATCCGCCAGCCGGCGGCGCTCTGCGGCATCGTCGGACTCAAGCCCACCTACGGCGCGATCTCGCGCTACGGGATGATCGCCTTCGCCTCCTCACTGGACCAGTGCGGGCCGTTCACTCGGGACGTCAGCGACGCCGCCCTGATGCTGGCGATCCTGCAGGGCCAAGATTCATGCGACTCGACCTCGGTCGGGCTGCCGAAATCACCGAGCCTGCCCGATCGTGGCGATCTCAAAGGACTGCGCTTCGGGGTGCCAAGCGACCTGACCGGCCACGAATTCGACGCCGGTGTGCGCGCAGTCTTTGAGGCAACGCTGGAGAAGATCAAGGACCTAGGCGGTGAGATAAGCACCGTCTCGCTGCCCCACGCTGAGCACGGCATCTCCGCCTACTACGTGATCGCTCCTGCCGAGGCCTCTTCGAACCTCGCTCGCTACGACGGTGTTCGCTACGGGATGCGGGCGGAGTCGAGCGGCGACGTGATCGAGATGTACGAGCAGACCCGGGCGAAAGGGTTCGGGGCCGAGGTTAAGCGGCGGATCATGCTCGGCACCTACGCGCTCTCCTCCGGCTACTACGACGCCTACTACGGCCAAGCGCAGAAGGTGCGGACGAAGATCGCCGGCGACTTCAAGGGCGCCTTCGATCAGGTCGACTTCGTCGTCACTCCGACCTCGCCATCGGTCGCCTTCAAGCTCGGCGAGAAGACGGCGGATCCGCTCTCGATGTACCTCAATGACTTCTTCACCGTGCCGATGAGTTTGGCCGGCATCCCGGCGATCTCGATTCCGGCCGGCCTCGCCCAGCCGGCCGGCGGCGGTCCGGAGTTGCCGGTCGGCTTCCAGATCGCCGCCCCGGCCTTTGGGGAGCAGAAGCTGCTGGGGGCCGCCTTCGCGCTCGAGCAGGGCATCGGCTTCGACGCCCGCCCAGAGGGGGTGCCGAATGGCTGAGTTGGAGGCCGTGATCGGGCTGGAGATCCACGTTCAGCTGGCAACGAAGACGAAGATGTTCTGCGGCTGCGAGCTCTCCTTCGGAGACGAGCCCAACGTGCACACCTGCCCGGTCTGCCTCGCTCACCCAGGCGTGCTGCCGGTGGTCAACGAACAGGCGGTCCTCTTCGCCCTGCAGATCGCCGCGGCGCTGGAGTGCGAGGTGGCTCCACGCTCGATCTTCCACCGCAAGAACTACTTCTATCCCGACAGCCCGAAGGCCTACCAGATCAGTCAGTACGACATTCCGATCGCGGGCGCCGGTCGCCTCGGCGACGTCCGCATCCACCGCGCCCACCTCGAGGAGGACGCGGCGAAGATGATCCACGTCGGCGAGTCGGGGCGGATCCATGGCTCCGGCGCCTCGCTGGTCGACTTCAATCGCGGCGGCACGCCGCTGGTCGAGATCGTCACCGAGCCCGACCTGCGCAGCGCCGCCGAGGCCGCTTCCTGGGCCCGGTTGTTGCGCGAGACGGTGCGCCAGCTAGGCGTCTCCAACGTCAACATGGAGGAGGGCAGTCTGCGCGTCGACGGCAACATCTCCGTGCGCCCCGCCGGCAGCGAGGAGCTGGGGACGAAGACCGAGCTGAAGAACATGAACAGCTTTCGCTTCCTCGAGCGCGGGATCGAAGCCGAGCTGGCGCGCCAGCGGGAGCTGATCGAAGCGGGGGGGAGGGTCGAGCAGGAGACTCTCCACTTCCACCCCGAGGACGGCAGCCTGCACCCGCTGCGCTCGAAGGAGGAAGCCCACGATTACCGCTACTTCCCCGAGCCCGATCTAGTGGCGATCGCGCCGACCGAGGCGATGCTGCGCGAGGCGCGCGAGTCATTGCCGGAGCTGCCAGCGGCGCGGGCCGAGCGCTATCGAGAGAAGCTGGGGCTGGCGGAGGATGTCGCGGCGCTACTGGCCGCCGACCCCGAGACCGCCGGCTACTTCGAGGCGAGCTCCCAGCAGGCAGAGGGTGTCGAGCCGCGAGTCGTCGCTAACTGGGTCACCGGTGAGCTCGCCGCCGCGCTGCGCCAAGAGGGAGACACCACCGCGGCCGAGTCCAAGGTCGAACCCGCGGCCCTGGCGGCCCTGGTCGCCATGGTCCAGGAGAAGAAGATCTCCCACGGCAGCGGCAAGACCGTCCTCGCCTCGCTGGTCGCCGAGGGTGGCGATCCGACCGCGATCGTTGCGCGCGAGGGCCTCGCTCAGATCTCCGACAGCGGTGAGCTGGAGTCGATCGTCGCCGCCGCGATCGAGGCCAACCCCGAGGCCGCCGAGCAAATTCGCGCCGGCAACGGCAAGGCGATCGGCGCCATCGTCGGCGCCGTGATGAAGGAGACCAAGGGCCGCGCCGACGGCGGCGAGGTCAACCGCTTGATCAGCGAGAAGCTGGGGAGCTAGCGGAGAAGGCTGCGGCTCGGAAGAGACTCACGCCGAATCACGGTCCGGCGAGATCGATTCGAAGTCCCCCTCCTCATTCGGCCAAATCACGCCGATGCCTTGGCTGCTGGCCAGGTGAAGGAGGTCCGGTCGCGGCTTCTGCGGAAGAAGAATCAGCTTCACTGGGCTCGGGTCGACGAACCGCGCGTAGTCGGCGAGTTGGCCGATCGCCATTCGAAATGAAGGCCGGGAGACGCTGCCCTTAGCCTCGAAGATCGTGTTGGTGGATTGGTCGTAGAGATCGCAGTAGAGAGGTGCGGGCTCTTCTTTGGGCCAGAGTTGGAGGCGGGAGACCACATGCCCTTGAACAACAAGGGAGGCCCTCAGCGACCTCACCAGCACCTGCTCGCGCCGCTCGGCCTCGTAAGGCTGGCGCCTCGGCTCAATAAGCATTCGCTCGGTCAGGTGCTGCTCCACCGGTACCGCTTTCCGTCGAGCGTGATCGAGCAAGTCGAGGGGGGAGAGGCTCGGACTTGGCTCCCCAGTGAGCAGCCGTAGGCGAAACACGATGACCGAGCGGATTTGGCCGTTGTCGGTCTCGGGCGCATCGGCGGTGTAGTGGTCTACGTATTCCGCTTGACCGAGATAAGTCGCCATTCCGGCGTGGGCATCGAAGAGGTGGAGCTCACGGCCTTCTTCATTGTGGTCGCGGATCGCCCGATTGCCCTGGGCCATCCGCTGGTCACCGCGCTGGCCCTCTCCGGTGTAGTGGAAGAACCCGTCATCCCTCGGACCGTCGTAGATGTAGCCGTGTTGGACGCCTTGGATCCTGTCGGTGAAGAGAAAGACGTTGGCCGTCTGCTTTGAGGGACTGATGCCGCCCTGACGGCGTCCCCCATAACGCTCGTGCAGCTCCCTGCGCTTAATTTTTTCGCCGACCGTGAGCTCTGTCATCGTCTTTACGAAGGATAGCAAGCAGCGTAATTTAGGTCCGATAGAGAGCTAAATTTCCCCCACCTCGCCCCAAGAGACCCGACTTTCGCGTCCAGAATAAGTGCAGATAGATACTTTGTAACACGTTGTTACAAAGTGCTAAGTTGGACCCATGGCCTGGAACGTAGTCATCGCTGGAGGTGGGTTCGGGGGAGCGATGGCGGCGCGGGAGCTGGAGCGGATCATGCCGCGGCAATCGACCCGGCTGGTGCTGGTCAACGACGCCAACTTCATGCTCTACACGCCGTTTCTGCCCGAGGCCGCAGCGGGGACGCTCGAGCCGCGACACGTGGTCACGCCCCTGCGCGAGATCCTCAAACGCACCTACCTGCGGCTGGGATCGATTGCCGCGCACGATCCGATCGCCAAGACGGTTGAGCTGCGCACGCGCGAGGGCGATGTCGAGCAGCTTCCTTACGACCAGCTTCTGCTCGCGCTCGGATCGGTCTCGCGGGTCCTGCCGGTACCCGGGCTCTCCGAGCACGCGGTCGGGTTCAAGAGCCTGGCCGACGCGATCTACCTGCGCAATCACGTGATCGAGACGCTCGAGGCCGCGAACGCGACCGAAGACGCAGTGCGGCGTGAGGAGCTGCTCACCTACGTCTTCGTCGGCGGTGGCTACGCCGGGCTCGAGGCGCTGGCCGAGCTGCAGGACTTCGCTGCCGACGCGATCGAGAGCTACCCGCGGGCGCGGCTGCACGGCATGCGCTGGGTACTGGTCGAGGCCAGTGACCGGGTGCTGCCCGAGATCGACGCCGAGCTCGCCGACTACGCGCTGCGCGAGCTGCGCGGCCGCGGCATCGACGTTCGCCTCGGCACCACCTTGGAGGAAGTGCGCGCCGATTGCGCCCGGATCGCCACCGGTGAGACGCTGCCGACCCGCACCGTCGTCTGGACCGCCGGGGTCGCACCGCACCCGAGCCTGCGCCAGCTCTCGCTGCCACTGGACGAGCGCGGCCGCGTCCCGGTCGACGACCACCTGCGGGTCAAGGGGCTCGACTCGGTTTGGGCGATCGGCGACTGCGCCGCGGCGCCCGACCCTCGCGGCGGCCTCTGCCCGCCGACCGCGCAGCACGCCGTCCGCCAGGGCCCGGTCGCCGCTCGCAACATCGCCGCCGAGCTGGGGATCGGCAATGCCAGCCCATTCACCTACAAGGGCAACGCTGCCTTCGTCAACCTCGGCCGCTACAAGGCGGTCGGCAAGGTCGGCGGCCGCACCTTCCGCGGCTTCCCCGCCTGGTGGATGGCGCGGACCTACCACATGAGCCAGATTCCGGGCGCGGCCCGCAAGACGCGCGCGGTGATCGATTGGACGGCCAGCCTGCCGTTCCGCCGCGATATCTCCGAGGTCGGCTCGATCGGACATCCAAAGCCGCTGGAGGCGACAATAGGGCCGTGGGATTCGAGTACCTCTTCATCGCCTTCTCCTTCGGACTAGCCACCGCGATCATCGGCAAAGCCAAGGGCAGCTCGTTCTGGCTCTGGCTGGTGATCGGCTCGGTGCTGCCGCCGCTGGGTCTGATCGCGGTGATCCTTTACCGCAGGGAGAAGGACGAACCGGAACGCCAGTGCCCCAACTGCCACAAGGCGCTCAAGCTCTACGTCCAGGTTTGCCCGCGCTGCGGGGCTGATCTCTACCTACCGGATCCCGCTGCGGTGCGGCACCCGGGGGTTCGCTAGGTGTCGTGGGCGGGTAAAGGGTGGGCGCCCCGACAGGAGGATCGCTTGCCTCGCTTCGCTCTGCTCTTCATCTCGGCCGCCCTACTTCTCTGCGCCTCGGCCCAGGCGGCTTCGTTGCATCTCGTCGGCAAATTTGGCCAACCCGTCTACGTCACCTCGAGCCCGACCAACCCGGAACGGTTGCTGGTCGTCGAGCGCGAAGGCAAAATTCTTGAAACCGGACCCGGCGGAACTCGGCAGCTTTTCGACCTGAGTGAACTGGTCAGCTGCTGTGAAGTCGAGCGGGGGATGCTCTCGATCGCGCCGGCGCCGGATTTCGAAGGCAGCGGCCGCATCTACGTCACCTACGCCGGCACGTCCCAGGCAGGTGGCGCCGAAGGCGACATCCACCTCGATTCCTTTCGCCCGAATCCCGGCGGCGGCGCTCCGATCCGCGAACCGATCCTCAGCGTCGGCCACGCCCAAGAAGCCAACCACAACGGCGGCCAGCTCCAGTTCGGCCCTGACGGTCACCTCTACATCTCGCTCGGCGACGGCGGCGGCAGCGGAGATCCCTTCGAAAACGGTCAGGACACCAAAGAACTGTTGGGCAAGGTTCTTCGCATTGACCCGCATCCGGGCCAGGTCCCGGCCTACTCGATTCCGGCCGGCAATCCCTTCGTCGGGACGGCGGCTCGTGAGGAGATCTGGGCTTACGGGCTACGCAACCCCTGGCGCTTCTCCTTCGATCGAGCGACGGGCGACATGGTGATCGGCGACGTAGGGCAGGACGCTCGCGAGGAGATCGACATCGCTCCGAGTCCGGCGGCCGGCGTTGTCGGGGGAGCCGGCGCCAACTACGGCTGGAACTGCCGAGAGGGTTTCATCGCCTACACGAATCCAGCGACCGCGTGCGCAACAGCGAAAGACTTGACCGAACCGGTCTTCGACTACCCGCACGAAGATCCCGGCGGGGGCGCCCCCTTCGGCTGCTCGATCATCGGCGGCTACGTCGTCCGCGACCACAGCCTCGGCGACCTCTACGGCCGCTACCTCTACACCGACTACTGCTCGGAAGAGATCCGCTCCCTAATCCTGCCGCTCGGCAAAGGAATTGCCAGCGGCGATCGCTCCGAGGGTCTGGCCGTCGAAAAGCCCACCTCGTTTGGCGAAGACTCCTGCGGGCGGATCTACGTAGCTTCCAAGAATGGGCCGGTCTACCGCCTGGAAGGACCGGTCCCAGCAGACTGCTCCGCTCCGGTCACGCCAGAAACTCCCACGACGCCGACGAACTCTTCGCCTGCGCCCGGACAAAGAAACCAGTCAAGGTCGGTGCGAGGCCACTTGCTGCTCTCGGCCAAGCGGCTGCGGCCCGGCGGCTCGCGCTTCAAGGTCAAGGTCCGACTCGACCCGTGCAAGGACGGCGGCGGCCTGCCAGTGCAACTGAGCCGCAACGGCAAGAGCTTCGCCAGCAAACACCTGGATCGACACTGTCGCGGGCGGTTCTGGCTGACGGTCGCCAAGCCGACGCCAATTCGCGCCTTCGTCCGCCTTGGCGATGAAGGCGAGCGCCTCGGCTCAGAGCAGCTGAGGCTGCTGCCGCCGAAGCAGCCCTAGCGCAGCCAGGTGCGGACGATCGCGTTGGCGAAGCCCATCCCGTAGCGAAACACGGCGGGCTTCTTGGAGTGGCCGTGCAGTCGCTGCTCGACCGTGATCGGCACCTCGCGGGCGGGGATTTCGCGCTTGATCGCCTCGATCATGAACTCGGAGGTATGGAACTGCTCCTGGCGCAGGACGAGCTGGGGCAGCACCGTGGTGCGCACGGCGCGATAGCCGTTGGAGCAGTCGGTCACATGGGTGCGGGTGATCGCCGAGACGAGCCGGTTGAAGAAGACGATGCCGAGCTCGCGGGCGAAGTGGTTGCGGTCGGCATGGCCGAGCACGCGCGAGCCGTGGGCGACGTCGACTTCGCCGTCGAGCACCGGTTTGACCAGGCGCCCCATCTCCGAAGGCAGGTGCTGGCCGTCGGCGTCGAGGGTGACGACGATCTCGGCGCCCGATTCGACCATCAGCCTGTAGCCGGTGCGCAGCGCCGCGCCACCACCCCTGTTGGTCACGTGGCGGGCGACCGCGGCGCCGTGCTCAGCGGCGACGTCGCCGGTGCCGTCACGCGAGCCGTCGTCAACGACAAGTACCGCGGTCGGCACGCCGCAGACCTCGCTTGGCATCAGGTCGAGGACGTAGCCGATGTTCTCGGCCTCGTTGTAGGCGGGGACGAGGATCGCGATCTTGCCGCGGAAGCGCTCCGGCAGCTTGGCCTGGCGGAACTCCTCCCAGGCGAGTCCCTCGAGCGCGGCCGAGAGCTGGCGCGCGTTGCGCGCTCCCTGAGAGAGGGCGCGCAGGATCAGCAGGAAGAGGATGAAGATGGCGAAGACGGCGAGGCCGAGAATGCGGCCGCCGTTGCCCTTTTCGAAGGAGAAGGCGGAGAGCAGCTTGTCGGTGATTTCCGTGCCCGAGACCAGGGCCAAACCGAGGCCGGCGGCGAGCAGGATCAGCACGTCGGCGTTGCGCAGCGAGCGTCGCCGCGCCACGGCGTAGACGACGAGGGCGATTCCGCCGATCAGCCCGGCGCTGCGCAGGGCCGTCAGTTCGGCCGGAAAGATGCCTGCATAGAGAGCCATTACCGCCTGGACAATAGGGCCGCCGTCCCCCGCGAGAGCGCCGCCGCGGCGAGGGGAAAGATCAGCGTCATCAACACCTCGTTGCGGCGCGGCGCGGCCAGCGAGATAGCGCCGACGGCGGAGACGAGCGCGATCGGGGTCGCCATCGCGACCAGATCCCACCACCAGCGGCGCCAGGCGAGCCCGGCCAGGCCCGCGAGGGCGAGGACGACGATCAGCGACTGGACGATGCGCCCGGCGGTGCTTTCCATCGCTTCGCCGATCCCGGCGCTCCACATCCGCCAGGTCTTGCGCGCGGTCATCGCCAGGTATTCGACCGGGTCTGCGCCGAAGTAGTGGGAGAAGTTCTGCTTGCCGATCTTGCCCAGGGCCGAGTCGCGGGGCAGGTCCGGGTAACGGTCGGCGACCCGGTTGAAGAGAGGCGTCGGGTTGACTTTTTCCAGAGCCTGAGAGTGGGGGTCGTATTCGCGGTGCAGGTAGCGCTTGGCGAGGATTGCCTTGACCCGCTGGTATTCGCCGTCGGCGGGCAGGAAGGTGCCGACGTAGAGCGCCTTGCCGCCGCCAGTAGAGATCGGCACGGTGCGGTGCAGGACGACCTGGTTGCGAATTGCCCAGGGGGCTATCGGCAGCAGTAGTGCGGCAAGCAGGAGCGCCGCCGCGGCGAGACTTGGCCGCCAAGCGCGAGCGCGCCAGACCCGGATCAAGGCCAGGAGGGCGAAGGCGAAGCCGACGAGTAGGTACTCGGGGCGGAACATGGCAGTGAGGCCGAAGAGGAGGCCGGGGAGTAGCCACCTGGCGGGCGAGGAGCGAGTGGCCAGTCCGTCTCCGGCCCAGAGGAAGGCGAGGACCGCGGCGGGAAGAGTGAACATCGCCGGAGGCTCGGAGTAAAGGGCGCCCACGGAGTGGATGAACGGGGGGTACACAGCGACGGCGAAGGCCGCAAGCAGGCCGGCGGGGCGGCAGGCGATGCGGCGACCCAGCAGATAAGCGACGACGATGGTCGCCAGGCCGAGGAGGAGCTCGACGATGCGCGCCGTTCCTTCGCGTGCGCCAGCGGTCGTGTAGAAGCTCGCGGCGTAAAGCAGGGGGGCCCCTGGGGACCAGTCGCTGGGGTCTTTGAAGGTCGGCCCGCCGAAGCTGCCTTCGGTGTAAAGCGACTTTGAGAGCGCGTAGTAGGCGTGGGCGTCGTCGCCGGGCACCGGTAGCGGCTCGACCACGCGATAGGCGCGCAGGCCGAAGCCGAGCAGGAGGATGGCGGCGAGCAGGACGAGCGTCTTGCGGCCGTGACGCGCGGGCAGCCCGCGCAGCCACTTCTTCAGCGAGCCCATCGCGGCAGGCTATCCCGGTCGCGCGCAGAATCTTGCTCCGACAAGCTTCCCCGACACAAAGGAGCACCCCAGATGCGCCGCATCTCCCTTCTCGCCGCCGCGATCGCGGCGCTGGCCCTCGTCGTCGCGCCCGGCGCGTCCGCAAAGAGCGCGCCGAAGACCTGCACCACAAGCTCGAAAAACGTCGTCGGCAAGACGGTCAAGGGGACCCTCGTGGCCAACAACGTCAACTCGGTCCAGGCCCAGTACGCGACCTGCGGCCAGGCGAAGAAGGCGATGAACAAGCTGCTGTCCCTGCGCATCGAGGAGCCCAAGAGCGTCGCCGGCTACTACTGCACGCCGACGGTTCACTCGACCGAACCGGACGTGGTCTCCTATAAGTGCCTCTTCCGCGGTGCCGACACGCCGATGTTCGTCAAGCTCACCTTCAAAGTGACGTACGACCAAGACTGACGCGCAGCTGCTGCCAGGCGGCGGCCGCTCCCGCTCCTGCGAGAGCGGCGAGAAGCGGCATCATCACCAGCACCCGCCGTGGCGAGGCCACCAGGAGAGCGCTGATCGCAGTGATCGAAAGGAAGATCACCGCGATCAGCAACGCCTCCCAGCGTCGCTTGAGGGCGAGCACGACAAGGCCAATCAGGCCGAAGACGAGGAGCGCCCAGTGGAAGAGCTTCCAGCCGGGCTCCTGCATCACCGCCCGCTGGCCGTGGGTCCAAATTCGCCAGACCTTGGTCGCGACGAAGCCGACGTATTCGAGCGGCTCTTCGCTTAGGTCGTCCCAGAGCTGTTCCTTGCCCATCTTCGAGAGCGCCTTGTCGCTTTCCATGCCCGGATATCGCCGCGCGGCCAGCCGCGCCAGGATCTGCTCCAGCCGCAGCCGTTCGACCGCGTGCGGTCCAAACAATTCTGGGTGACGTTCGACCACCTCCGCGCCGACCTTTTCCGGATCGCCATCCGAAGGTAGGTATGTGCCCGCGAACAGCACCTGCCCACCGCCGGTCGAGACCGGCACGAAGCGGTCGAGTGCGATTGCATTGCGCACGGTCCACGGAACGACGATCACCGCCACGCCGGCGAGCACCAACAGGGCTTGAACCAGTGTTCGGGACCACTCGCGCCGACCGCTGCGCACGAGGATCACCAAGCTGACGAGCAGCGCCACCCCGAGGTACTCGGGCCGGACCAGCGCCAATGCGCCGAACAGGACCCCCGGCAGCAGCCATCTGAGACGTTCTCGCCCGGAGGTCCCCGCCAGGTCGGCGGCCCAGAGCGACGCCAGCACCGCCCCGGCCAAGAGCGTCGCCGCCAGCGGCTCGCCCATCAGCATCCCCTGGTACTCGAGCAGGGCGGGGTAGATCGCGATCGCGGCGGCGCCAATCAGCCCCGCGAGGGGGCCGCTTAGCCGGCGTCCAATCAGGGAGGTGAAGAGGATCGAAAGCGTGCCCAGTAGCGCCAGAACGATCCGGGCCAGCCGTTCGTGGACGCCGCCGCTGAGCTTGTAAACCCCGGCCACAAGGAGTGGTACGCCGGGGGAGTAGTTACTCGCTGGCTGCGTCGCGCCCTTGCCAAGCGTGAATCCCTCGCCGCGATCGAGGTTCGCCGCGATCGTCGCGTAGGCGGCGGCGTCGAAGACGGGCGAACGCCCGTCCCATGCCTCATTCACCCGCAGCCCCAGCCCGAGCAGCAGGATCGCGACCAGCGCCACCGTCCGCTTCACAGCGCGATGCTATGTCCCGCATGTCCGCTACGCTGCCGCGACCTATGCGCGTTCTCATTCTTGGGGGCGACGGCTACCTGGGCTGGCCCACGGCTATGAGGTTCTCGGCCCGCGGTCACGAGGTCTCAGTCGTCGACGATTTTTCTCGCCGCCGCTGGCACGAAGAGGCCGGCACCGGCTCGCTGACGCCGATCGCCGACCTCGACCAGCGCATCGCCGCCTGGAAGGAGCTCTCCGGCGAGGCCGAGATCCGCAGCTTCGTCGGGCCGGTCCAGGACGGTGACTTCCTCGACGGTGTCGTCGCCGAGACCCGCCCCGAGGCGGTCATCCACTACGGCCAGCAGGCCTCGGCTCCCTACTCGATGGCCTCGCGCGAGAAGGCGGTCGAGACCCAGTACGCGAACGTGATCGGCAACCTCAACCTGCTCTTCGCGATCCGCGATCACGTGCCCGACTGTCACCTGGTCAAGCTCGGCACGATGGGCGAGTACGGCCAGCCCGAGATTGATATCGAGGAGGGCTATATCGAGATCGAGCACAAGGGGCGCAGGGACACCCTGCCCTTCCCCAAGCTGCCGGCCTCGCTCTACCACTGCTCCAAGGTCCACGACTCGACCAACATCCACTTCGCCTGCCGCACCTGGGGGCTGCGCGCCACCGACCTCAACCAGGGCGTCGTCTACGGCATCGAGACCGAGGAGAGCGGCCGCGACGATCGCCTCGTCACCCGCTTCGATTACGACGAGATCTTCGGCACCGTGCTCAATCGCTTCTGCCTGCAGGCCGTGATCGGCCACCCGCTGACCGTCTACGGCGCTGGCACCCAGACCCGCGGCTTCCTCAACATCCGCGACACCCTCGCCTGCGTCGAACTGGCGGCGCTGAACCCCGCCGAGGCCGGCGAGTTCCGCGTCTTCAACCAGTTCACCGAGCAGTTCTCGGTGCTCGAGCTGGCCGGGCTGGTCAAGCACGCCGGCGAGCACCTCGGCTACTCGGTGGAGATCCAGCACTGCGAGAACCCGCGGGTGGAGAAGGAAGAGCACTACTACAACGCGGTCCACACCAAGCTGCTCGACCTCGGCCTCGAGCCGACCCTGCTCGGCGAGGAGCTGGTCGAGTCGATGATCCACACGATCGAGCGCTACAAGGACCGCGTGATCGAGTCCTCGATCGATCCCCGTACCCGCTGGAACCCAGGCGAGCCCGTTCAGCTCTAAATAGCCTGCATTGCAGCCAGCGGGCCGCTGGTAGCATCGCCTTCCAGATGAGAGCAGCCGACGCACTGATGCAGAGCCTCAAGGCCGAGGGGGTCGAACACGTCTTCGGCATCCCCGGCGGCGCCAACCTGCCCACCTACGACGCCCTGGTCGACGCCGAGTTCCGCCACATCCAGGTCCGCCACGAGCAGGGCGGCGGCCATGCGGCCGAGGGCTACGCCAAGGCCTCGGGCAAGGTCGGCGTCGCCTTTGCCACCTCCGGTCCGGGGGCGACCAACCTGGTCACCGCGATCGCCGACGCGATGCTCGATTCGGTGCCCACCGTCTTCATCACCGGCCAGGTGCGCACCGAGCTGATCGGCACCGACGGCTTCCAGGAGGCCGACATCCTCGGCGCCACGCTGCCCTTCGTCAAGCACTCCTTCGCGGTCACCGACCCGCGCCAGATCCCCGAGTACGTGCACGAGGCCTTCCACGTCGCCTCGACCGGTCGGCCGGGCCCGGTCCTGCTCGACATCCCGCAGGATCTCTCGCGCGCCGACATCGACTACTCGCCGCGCACCGAGCCAGTCGAGCTGCCCGGCTACAAGCCACCCCACGGCGGCAACATCAAGCAGATCCGCATCGCCGCCAAGGCACTCGCCAACGCTCGCAAGCCGATCCTCTACACGGGCGGCGGCGTGATCAACGCCAACGCCTCGGAGGAGCTACGCGAGCTGGCCGCCGCCGATCGCTTCCCGGTCACCTCGACCGTGATGGGGTTGGGTGCCTATCCGGCCTCGGGCGAGCAGTGGCTCGGCATGCTCGGCATGCACGGCACCCGCGCTGCCAACTACGCGATGGACGAGGCCGACCTGATCGTCGCGATCGGCTCCCGCTTCGATGACCGGATCACCGGCAAGCTCTCGGAGTTTGCCCCGCACGCCAAGTTCATCCACATCGACATCGACCCGGCGGAGATCTCCAAGAACGTCCCCGCCCACATCCCGATCGTCGGTGACGCCAAGCTGGTGCTGCCGGAGCTGACCCGCGAGTACAAGGCGCTGCAGACCGATCCCTCGCGACTCGATGCCTGGTGGAATCAGATCAAGGCTTGGCAGGACAAATACCCGCTCGGTTACGAGGAGGGCAAGGACGGCGAGATCAAGCCGCAGTTCATGATCGAGGCGATGCACCGGGCGACCGGGGGCGACGCGATCATCACCTCCGACGTCGGCCAGCACCAGATGTGGGCGGCGCAGTACTACGGCTTCGACAAGCCGCGCCGCTGGATCAACTCCGGCGGCCTCGGCACGATGGGCTTCGGTCTGCCGGCCGCGGTCGGCGCCAAGATCGCCTGCCCGGAGGAGACGGTCGTCTGCCTCGCCGGCGACGGTAGCTTGATCATGAACGTCCAGGAGTTCGCCACCTGCGTCGCCGAAGAGATCCCGGTCAAGGTCTTCCTGATGAACAACGGCTACATGGGCATGGTGCGCCAGTGGCAGGAGCTCTTCTGGGACCGCCGCTACAGCTCAGTCGAGATGGGGCCAAGCCCCGACTGGGTCAAGCTGGCCGAGGCCTTCGGCGCCACCGGGCTGCGCTGCGAGGACTCCGGCGAGCTCGAGGGGACGATGGCAAAGGCGCTGGAAGCTGACGGACCGGTGCTGCTCGACGTGCGCGTCTCGCCCGAGGAGAACTGCTTCCCGATGATTCCCGCCGGCGCCGCGGCCAGGGACATGGTGGGCTGATGGAGGCGGGGACCCCACAGCTGGTCAAGCTCGAGGAGCTCCGCGTTCCCGGGCAGCTCAGCGGTCGCAAACACATCCTCTCGATCCTGGTTGAGAACAAGCCGGGCGTGCTGGCGCGCGTCGCCGGGCTCTTCTCGCGCCGCGGCTTCAACATCGACACGCTTGCTGTCGGTCCCACCGACGACGAGAGCATCTCGCGCATCACCCTCACTCTCGACGGCGCCGTGCATCCGATCGACCAGGTGACCAAGCAGCTGCACAAGCTGGTCAACGTGCTGAAGATCCGCGACATGGAGCCCGACGAGACGGTCGCCCGTGAGATGGCGATGTTCAAAGTCTCCGCCGCGGTCGAGAACCGCGCCGAGATCATCCAGTTCGCCGAGATCTTCCGTGCCAAGATCGTCGACGTCGCCCGCCGCACGATGACGATCGAGGTCACCGGCTCCGCCGACAAGATCGAGGCCTTCGAGCGGATGATCCGCCCCCACGGCCTGATCGAGATGGTCCGGACCGGCGAGATCGCCATTGCTCGCGGCGGCGACTGAGCCGCTTCTCAGCGGCCTGAGCGAAGCCCTCGAGCGGGCTGTCGGCCGCGGTCGTCGTACTCGGGTCAGCGTTACCCGGCGGGTCGAGAGGGTCGATCCCTGTGCCGCGGTGTTCGCCTCCCGCCTCGCCTCTGACCGCTGGTTTTGCTGGGAGGAGCCCGACCGCGAGTTCGCCCTCGCCACGCTGGGGGTCGCTCACGAGGCGACCTCGCGCGGACCGCAACGCTTCCGCGACGTTGCCGCCGAGTGCCTGGGCGGTGAGACGATCGCCGACGAGCCCCGCGGCCTGCCCGCCGGCGCCGGCAGCGTCTGGGTGGGCGGCTTCGCCTTTGATCCGGAGGGTGGTGGCTCATCGACCTGGTCGTCGCTGCCGCCCGCTTCGCTGGTCCTGCCGGAGGTATCGCTCTGCCGCAGCGGCGAAGAGATCTTCCTCACCGTCAACGCGATCGTCCATCCTGGCGAGGACCCGAGCAAGAGGTCGGCGGCGCTCGCCGCGCGTCTGAGCGGCCTACGGGCCGATCCACTGCCGCTGCTCGATCCCCACCCGACCTCCCGAATCGAGATCAGCAGCGCCCGCCCGCCTGGAGAGTTCGAGCGGATGATCACCGCCGCGACCGAGCGCATCAGGGCGGGGGAGATGTCGAAGATCGTGCTCGCCCGCGAGGTGCTGGTCTCGGCCGGGGCGGCGCACGACCCGGCCGCCGTCTTCGGCGCGATGCGCGAGCAGTTTCCCTCCTGCTTCTGCTTTTGTTGCGGCACACCCGAGGCGGCCTTCATTGGCGCCAGTCCCGAGCTCTTGCTGCGCCGCTCCGGCGCCAGCGTCTCGACCGTGGCCCTGGCCGGCTCGACCAGGCGCAGCTCTGACCCGGCGGTCGATGACCACCTCGGCGAGCAGTTGCTGCGCAGCGACAAGGACCGCCGCGAGCACGCGATTGTCGCCGAGCGGATCGCCCGCTCGCTGCGCCAGCACGCCGTCTGGGTCGAGGCCGGGGAGGAGCCGGAGATCGTCAAGGTGGCGAACATCCAGCACCTGGCGACGCCGATCGTCGCCCAGCTGGCAGATCCGCGATCGGCGGTCGAGCTAGCCGGCATGCTGCACCCGACGCCCGCCGTCGGCGGTGAGCCGGCCGCAGCGGCGCTCGCCGCGATCGCCGAGCTCGAGCAGATGGACCGCGGCTGGTACGCCGGCCCGGTCGGCTGGATGGACGCCACCGAAGACGGCGAGTTCTGCGTCGCCCTGCGCAGCGCCCTGCTGCGCGACCGCGAGGCCCGCCTCTACGCAGGCGTCGGCGTTGTCGCCGGCTCCGACCCAGCTGCGGAGCTGGCTGAGACCGAGATCAAGCTTGGGGCGCTGTTGCCGCTGCTGGCGGACTAAGGAATACCGGCCCGGTAGGTTTGCGGCCGATGCGCAGGGCCCTCCCAACGCTGCTCTTCGCTGTCTTGGCGCTAATCGCGGCAAGCGGGATCGCGGCCGGAGAAGCCGCCCCAAAGGGGCCTCGCCTCGCGTATGTCAGCTTCCATCCGTATCCGCACCTCGGCAGCGAAGTGGCAACCGTCGACGCCAACGGCGGATCGCCTCATAGGTTGAGTGGAGGGCCCGTCTCCGGGTCGGTCGAGCCGATCAGCGGCGCGCGCCCGAGCTGGTCCGCCGACGGTCGCGTACTCGCTTTCGTCGGCGGCGCCGGAGCGGCGTCTCCGGCGATCTACGTCGTCAACGCCGACGGCACCAACCTGCATGTGGTTCGCGCCTCCCGCCGGATCCTCTTCGAAGGCGATCCCGTGCTGGCCCCCGATGGACACTCGGTTGCCGTGATGCGCATGGACGTGATCAGCGGCCATTTCGAGCGGCCGGGCCTCGACGCCGAATCGAGTCGCGGCGTCAAGGTGCGCACGGCGATCTGGTCGCTCGACGTGGAAGGCAAGGGAATGCGCCCGCTCACCGGCTGGCGTCGGGATCGCGTCCTCTTTCCCAGCTCCTACTCGCCCGATGGCTCAGCATTGGCGGCGACGCGCGTCGTCTTCCGCGGCGGCGCCAGGACTCAGGCGGTCTCGGTTGGCCTGCTCGACCGCCGCGTAGTCGTGCTCGCAAGGAATGCCAGCGATCCCGCCTACGCCACGGATGGCAGGGTGGCCGCTGTCCGCGACCACCTCGTGAAGGAAAAAGGCCACCTCGAAGTGGTCAGGATTTCCAGCTCCGACTTGCTGGTCGGCACACCGGGCTCGCCAATGGCGACGGTGCTGAGCGTCAGCGGTGGTCTCAATTGGCCCAGCTGGGATCCGTCGGGCCAGCGGATTGCCTTCACCAAGCTGGACAACCGGAAGGGATCCCCCCTTGGCTCTGTCAAGCCAAACTCGATTGAGGAGGTAAACGGCGATGGCACTTGCCCGATGCCGGTGCCCTCGCTGAAACGGGGTCGTTTCTCCGGTGCCGCCTGGCAGCTGGGACCGGGACGCGAGGCTGGACGGATCGCCTGCTGAGCGGTAGTCAGCTGCTCAGCGCGGCGGTGACGGCGGCACTGAGATCGCGATGCAAGGCAGGGTTGCCGGCGCGGGAGGTCTTTACCCCGATCAGGCTCGTTCCCTCTGCCAGCGCGTCGGAGAGTGCAGCGAGCGAGTCGAGCCGCCTATGGGGGATTTCGAAGAGCTGCGCGGCTCTGTCAACGGCGACGCCCCTCGGTGTGCCGAGCAGAGCTTCGAACTCCTCGCCGCCGAGCGCCTCCGCTTGGGGGAGGAAGCCGAAGATGCCGCCGCCGTTGTTGTCGATGACGACGATGCGGACCGGCGTGGAGACGTCGCGCAGAGCCGCCAAGCCGCCGATGTCGTGAAGGAGGCCAAGGTCACCGGTGATGATCGTCGTCGGGCGGCCGCTGGCGTGGGCGGCGCCGATTCCAGAGGAGAGGAGGCCGTCAATGCCGTTGGCTCCGCGGTTGCAGAGGAAGATCACGTCGGTCTCGCCAGGGGGAAGGAATGTCTCCTGGTCGCGAATCGGCATGCTCGAGGCGGTGTAGACGAGGTCACCGTCCTGGTGGGCATGGCCAAAGGCCGCGTGGAGCGCGGGCTCGGAGATCGACTCGCCGGCGAGAGCGGCGTCAAGGGCCTCACGGGCGGGGCGCTCGGCGTCGAGCCAGCGCTGTGGCGCCGGGCGCTCTTCCTTCTCCAGACGCGTTGCCCAGCCCGCCGCAAGCTCGGTCGGGTCAGCACGCAAGATCGCCGCGGCGCGGTTGGTCGGCTCGTTCCAACCGCCGTAGGGGTCGATCACGATCTGGTCGGCGCCGCTTGCCGACAACCAGGCGCGCAGTGGCTTGCTGGTCGGCATCTCGCCAAAGCGCAGGACCAGGTCGGGCACGACCGAGCGGGCGAAGTGCTCGTCGCGCAGCAGAAGGTCGTAGGTCGAGACGACGTAGGAGCGGTCGTGGGGGCCGCAGCGGAGCTGCGAGGTCGGCTCGGCGAGAATCGGAAAGCCCGACTCGCGGGCGAGGTGGGCGAGCGGCTCGCGCAGTTCGGGGTCGAGCTGGCGACCGGCGATGATCACCCCGGCAATCGCGTCGCCGATGTGGCTGGCCATCTCGTCGAGCAGGAAAGCCGACGGCTCGAGGTCGATCGAAGTCACCGCCGTCAAAGGTCGACCGTTGCGGCCCTCCAGGGCGAGTGGGTCGGTCGCGGTAACGGCGCCCTCGACCGGCAGCGGCGCGAGCGGCTCGCGCCAGGGGAGATTGAGGTGGACGGGACCGGGGCGCGTCTCGCCGCGGGCGGCGGCCAGCGCCCGGCAGGCGATCGAGCGGTAGTGCAGCAGGCCGTCGTCGTCGGCCTCGTGGGTGCCGACTTCGCAGAACCAGCGCACCGATTCGCCGTAGAGCTTGATCTGGTCGATCGTCTGGCCGGCGCCGATCCCGCGCAGCTCGGGCGGCCGGTCGGCCGTGAGGACGACGAGCGGCACCGCCGATTCATCCGCCTCACAGACCGCCGGGAGGTAATTGGCCGCAGCTGTCCCTGAAGTGCAGAGGAGCGCAACGGGAGTTCGCGTAGCCTGCGCGGCGCCGAGCGCGAAGAACGCCGCAGAGCGCTCATCGACGATCACGCTCACCTCGATCTCCGCTTGGCGCCAGAGCGCTACCGCGAGCGGCGTCGAGCGCGAACCAGGGGAGACCACCGCGTGTCGCACTCCACCGCGCGCCAGCTCCTCGACGAAAGCCGAGGCGAGCGCGGTGTTGACATTGGTCGGATCCATGAAACAGAAGCCTATGGCGAGTTAGCCCCTCTATAGGGGGCATAAGTCGCCAGACTCTCACCTAGAGGCGGTGTGCCTCCAGTGCCTGCTCGTCGATCTCGACGCCGAGGCCGGGACCCTCTGGCGGATACAGCATCCCCTCACGCAACTCGCACTCGACCGAGGCGATCGTCGAGGAGAAGAGGCGCTGGGTGGCGAGTCCATGGGCGAGGTGGGGGATTCCCAGTGCCGCCTGGTCGAGCGTCTGGGCGACCTGGGCCGCGGCGGCGATCCCAACCGGCCCGTCGAGCGCGCTGGAGACGAATGAGGGCAGCACCTCCGCGATCGCGATCGCATCCTCGGGACCCCCGACCTTGGACAGCTTCAGCCCGGCCAGCTTGCACGCACCCAGCTTGACCGCGCGTATGGCATCGTCGCGACTCTCGATGCTCTCGTCGCCGGCGAGCGGAATCGAGGTTGATTCCGATACCTGTGCCGCTTCCTTCAGCGTGGCGACGGGCTGCTCGGCAAGCTCCACATCGAACGGCTCGATCTCGCGCAGCGTGCGTTGCGCGGTCTCGACGTCCCAGGCGGCGTTCGCGTCGACCCGGAGCCGAGCCTGGGGGCCCAGTGCCTCGCGCACGGCCCGCACCTGGCCGACGTCGTCGCCGACTCCGAGCTTGAGCTTGAAGGTCGAGAAACCCTCGCTTGCCCAGCGTTCGGCGTCTGCAGCCACCGCGGCGGGCTCGCCGGCGACCAACGTTGCATTGCACTCGATCGGCCCCGATCGTGCCTCGGCAGGCACAGCTCCACCCTCACCCGTTGCTCTCCGTCCTCGCAGGTCCAGTAGTGCTGTTAGTGCGGCACAACGCGCAGGGGCCGAGAGCCCCAGGGCGCCGCTTCCAAGTGTCTTCTCGTCCACCTCGTCGCGTTTCGCCAGGTCCTCAAGCTCAGAGACGACCTGAGCCGTCGTCGCTCCGCCGCGCAGCGAGAGCGGCACGGCTTCGCCAAGGCCGAGGAGGCCGTCGTCCGATCGCAGTCGCAGCAGCACCATCTCGCGCTGCCCCAGGCGACCGCGCGCGGTGACGTACGGCTTCCTGAAGGGCAACGCGTAGGGGATGACCTCGACCGAGGCGAGGCGCATCAGCTCGCCAGCAACAGGCCGATCGAGACCAACAGGCTGAAGACCCCGAGTAGCGCACCCGTACCTGCCAGGGCGCCGTTCAGCGCTGGGCCATCAGTGCGATTGGTCATCGCCCGCATCGGTTTGACCGCCATCGGCAGCGCCAGCAGCCCGATCAGCGGCAGCCAGCTTCCACCGCCGGCCAGCAGCGAGAGCGGCAGCACGACGAAGGCGCCGAGCACGAGCCCGCGGTAGAGGACGACGGCGTTATGACGTCCCATCCGCACCGCCAGGGTCATCTTGCCGGCCCGGCGGTCGGTCTCCAGGTCGCGCACATTGTTGACGACGAGGATCGCCGTGGCGATGAAGCCGACCGCGATCGAGAGCCCCAGGGGCAGCGCGTCGAGCTGCTCAAGCTGCACGTAGTAGGAGCCGTTGACCGCCACCAGGCCGAAGAAGAGGAAGACGAAGACCTCGCCGAGGCCGGCGTAGCCGTAGGGGCGCGGCCCGCCGGTGTAGAGCACGCCGGCGGCGATCGAGAGCGCGCCGATCAGCAGGATTACCGGCCCCGCCACCACCGCCAAGTAAATGCCGCAGACGATCGCCACGCCGAAGGCGATCCAGGTCGCGTTGAGCACGCGGCGCGGCGTTACCAGGCCGGCCGAGGTGACCCGCACCGGGCCGAGCCGGTCGGCGGTATCGGCGCCGCGCCGGGCGTCGGAGTAGTCGTTGGCGAGGTTGGTGCCGATCTGGATGAAGATCGAGCCGATCAGCGCAGCGAGGAAGGCGCCGACCCGGGGCAGCCTGCCCGCCCATTCGACTGCCGCCGCGGTACCGACAAGGACCGGCGCGATCGCCGCCGGCAGCGTCCGCGGCCGCGCCGCCATCACCCAGATCCTCATCGCGCCTCCCTTGCTGGTCTTTTCGCCTGCATCGTCATGCTCGCCTCGGGAACTGCGAGAAGTCCGGTGCCCGCTTCTGCTTGAACGCCTCGCGACCCTCGGCCGCCTCCTCGCTGCCGTAGAAGAGCAGGTTGGCGTCGTGTGCCAGTTGCTGGATGCCGGCGTAGCCGTCCTCGTGGGCGTTGAAGCTGGCCTTGGCCAGGCGCAGGGCGAAGGGGGAGAGGGCGAGCATCTCGCGGCAGCGGGCGACCGTCTCCGCCTCGAGCCGGTCGAGCGGCACCACCTCGTTGACCAGTCCCATCTCGCGCGCCTCCTCGGCGTCGTACTGGCGGCAGAGCAGCCAGAACTCCTTTGCCTTCTTGGTGCCGACCAGGTCGCGCAGCAGCGAAACACCGAAACCTCCGTCCCAGGAGCCGACCCGCGGCCCGGTCTGCCCGAACCAGGCGTTGTCGGCGGCGATCGTCATGTCGCAACAGACGTGCAGGATGTGGCCGCCGCCGATCGCGTAGCCCGCCACCATCGCCACCACCGGCTTCGGCAGCCGTCGCATCTGCACCTGCAGGTCGGTGACGTGGAAGCGTCCGAGCGCGGCGCCCTCGGCGATGTAGCCGGTGTCGCCGCGGACTTGCTGATCGCCACCGGCGCAAAAAGCCTTCGTCCCCTTGCCGGTTAGGACGATCACGCCGACGCTCTCATCCTCGCGAGCAAGCTCGAGTGCCGCGGAGATCTCGATCAGCGTTTGCGGCCTGAAGGCGTTGAGGACCTCGGGCCGGTCGATCGAGATCTTGGCGATCCCGTCGCCGACCTCGAAGTGAATGTCCTCGTATTCACCCCTGCTCTCCCACTCGATCGGGGCATATAGGGTCTCCTCGGGCGGGGCTTCTTTGTGACGTTTGGGCATGATGGGCACGATATCCCGCCGATGAAACTCGACGACTGGCTGGCCCAGAGATCGCAGAGCTGTCCCGAGCGCACCGCGCTCGTTGCCGACGGCAGCGAGGTCACCTACGCTGAGCTAGAGGCGGAGGCGACCTGGGTGGCGCGCCGGCTGATTGCCCACGGTGTGCGCCGCGGCTCGACCGTGGCGATGACGATGCACCCGCGCCGCGAGCAAGTGGTGATGATCCACGCCCTGATGAAGGTCGGGGCGGTCCTGCTGCCGCTCGGCCCGCGCCTATCCACCGAGGAGCGGGCCGCCGTGATTGCCAACGAGGAGCCGGCGGTCGACCTCGACGACGCCGGCGAGCTGACCCAGACCGAGGCCGATCTGCCGCTGCTCGGCGAGCACGACATGGACGATGTCGCCAGTCACGTGATGACCAGCGGCAGTACCGGCACCCCCGAGCTGATCGGCCTCACCTACGGCAACTTCCTCTGGAGTGCTGTCGCCTCCGCCTTCAACATCGGCGTCGAGCCCGAGGACCGCTGGCTCTGCTGCCTGCCGCTCAGCCACATCTCCGGCCTCGGCATCGTCATGCGCTCAGTCATCTACGGCACCGCCGCCGTTGTCCACGATGGCTTCGACGTCGACAGGGTCGCTGAGTCGCTGGAGCGTGACCGGATCACCGTGGTCTCCCTGGTGGCGACGATGCTCACCCGCCTACTCGACGCCGGTGCCGACCTCTCCGGCCCGCGGGCCCTGCTGATCGGCGGCGGCCCGGTGCCGGAGGAGGCGCTCGAGGAGGCGCTAGGGCGCGGCGCCACGGTGGTGCAGACCTACGGCCTGACCGAGACCTGCTCGCAGGTGACGACCCTGGCGCCCGCCGACGCTCGCCGCAAGCTCGGCTCCGCCGGCCGGCCCCTACTGACCACCCACCTGCGGATCCAAGACGGCGAGATCCTCGTTCAGGGGCCGACCGTCGCCCCCGGCCGCGCCGATGCCGACGGCTGGCTGCACACCGGCGACCTCGGTCGCATCGACGAGGAAGGCTTCCTCTACGTCGAGGACCGCATGGACGACCTGATCGTCACGGGGGGCGAGAACGTGGTGCCGGCGGAAGTCGAGAAAGTCTTGCTGCGCCACCCTCAGGTGGCCGATGCCGCGGTCGTCGGCCGCGAGGACCCGGAGTGGCAGCAGGCCGTGACCGCGATCGTCGTCCTGCAGGATGGCTCGGAGGTCAGCCCCGATGAGCTGCGCCGCCACTGCGCCGAGTCTCTGGCCGGTTACAAGGTGCCGAAGCGGGTCGAGCTGGCGGCGGCGCTGCCGCGCACGCCCTCGGGCAAGCTGATGAGGCGCGCCCTCCGCTAGCCTGCCGCCCATGCCCAAGGACATCTTTTATGACTCAGACGCCGACCTCTCGCTGCTTCAGGGAAAGACCGTGGCCATCCTCGGCTACGGCTCCCAGGGGCACGCTCACGCCCTCAACCTGAAGGACTCGGGGGTCGACGTCGTCGTCGGCCTGCGCCCGGATTCCTCCAGCCGCGCGAAAGCCGAAGAGGCCGGCCTCGAGGTGCTCGACATCGCCGAAGCCGCCAGTCGCGGCGACGCGGTGATGATCCTGCTGCCCGACGAGAAGCAGGCCGAGATCTGGGAGTCGGACATTGCCGACGGGATCGCGCCCGGCAACTTGCTGCTCTTCGCCCACGGCTTCGCGATCCACTTCGAGCAGATCGTGCCGCCCGCCGGCGTCGACGTCGGAATGGTCGCGCCCAAGGGCCCCGGCCACCTGGTCCGCCGCCAGTACGAGGAAGACCGCGGCGTCCCCTGCCTGATGGCGGTCCACCAGGACGCCACCGGCAAGGCCCACGACCTCGTGCTGGCCTACGCCTCCGGCATCGGCGGCGGCCGCGCCGCGATCATCGAGACCACCTTCAAGGACGAGTGCGAGACCGACCTCTTCGGCGAGCAGGCCGTCCTCTGCGGCGGCGCCTCGGAGCTGGTCCGGGCCGGTTTCGAGACCCTGGTCGAGGCCGGCTATGACCCGCGCCTCGCCTACTTCGAGTGCCTGCACGAGCTCAAGCTGATCGCTGACCTGATGTACGAGAAGGGGATTCAGGGCATGCGCTACTCGATCTCCAACACGGCCGAGTACGGCGACATGACCCGCGGCAAGCGCGTCATCGGCGAGGAGTCGCGGGCGGCGATGAAGGAGATCCTCGGCGAGATCCAGTCGGGCGAGTTCGCCCGCGAGTGGATCGCCGAGAACCGCGCTGGCGGCGAGAACCTCTCGCGGATGCGCGAGGAGGGCGCCGGTCACGAAGTCGAGAAGGTTGGCAAGGACCTTCGCGACACGATGCCTTGGATCGATCAGGAGTTCTGAGCCTCCATCACCTAAGAGGGGTTGACGAAACGGTTGGCGAAAGGCTTGAAGCCCTTCGCTGAGTAGTTCAGGTTCGCCGGGTCCATTGAAAAAAGTGGCCCCGGCGAGCGGTGGAACGCCCCCGGGGCCGTGGCACAGGGAGGTAAGTCCCCATGCGCGACCACCGTATCCCGTCAGGGGTAGCGGCTCAGCGAGCCGTTCTAAGCCTGGTTCTCGACGCCCATCCGAACCCGGTCACCATCCCCGACCTCGCCCGTGAGATAGACGCAGGCGACGCTGTAGAGCCAGCCGTACGCGATCTCGTCGGCGTCGGTCTTCTGGAGTGCAGCGGCATCACGGTTCGACCGACCGCCGCAGCGCTTCGCTTCGAGTGTCTGGACCTCCCGTGACGGTCGGTCAGCGCTTCGGCGCGAACCTGTCGCACCTTCGCGAGCAGTCAGGGATCACTCAGGAGGAGTTGGCCTTCAAGGCCGGGTTGCACCGGACCGAGATCGGATTGTTGGAGCGCGGCGGGCGGGTTCCCAAGATCGACACCGCCGCCAAGCTGGCCGGTTCCCTCGGCGTCACTCTCGCCGTATTGCTCGACGGGATCGAGTGGCATCCCGGCGAGTTTCAGCGTGGCTACTTCCGCGCTTCCGAGAAGGCCGGGCCGTAGCGGCCCGAGCCTTCGCCAGCGCGCAGGCCAGCTTGGTCAAGATCGTCAGGTCGGCGTGCAGCCGCACCCGATCCAAGCCGCGCACCCGCAGAGGCTTCAGTCCCCATTCGTTCTTGAGCCGACCGAACTCCCGCTCGACCGCACCGCGCCCCCGGTAGAGACCCTTCCAACGCTTGGTCTCGCGAGGCATCAGCGGGTGCAAGCGGTCGGCCTTGATCCAAGTCGAGCCGGGCTTGCACTCGCCGCTTGGGCATCGCCACTTCGATGCGCCGCGCTTGCGATCCGAACCGGCGAACTTCCAGACGCCGTGCTCGCAGCTTGGCGGTAAGTGATCGCCCTGCTTCACGCCGGGCGTCTGTCGCAGCGGCACGATGGCCTCGCAGTCGCGCTCGGCGCACTCTCCGTAGACGCGGCCAATGTCATACGCCTTGTCCATCGCGCAGGTCGCGGCCAGCGCTCCCCGCCGCTTGGCCTCATCGATCAACGAGGTCACGAACAGCGACTCGTTGGCCTTGGCCGTCTCGACCGACCAAGCGACCGGCAGCCCGGTCGTCGTGCAGCAGGCCATCTGCAACTTGAAGCCGTAGAAGCCGCCGCCTTTGCGAGTGGCGACTGCCGAGCGGTGACCCCAAGAGGCGTCGGGGTCGGTGTGCCAGTTGCGTTCCGGACCGCCCTTGTAGACGTAGCGCTGGCCGTTGGCGTAGGCGGGCATATCGCTCGCGTCGATGGCGAGGTCGGTGCCGTAGCTGGGCAGCTTGGAGCGCAGCCCTTCGACAACGCCGTCGATGCAGCGTTCGACCATCTCGCCGTTCTCCCGCAGCTTCGCGGCGAAGCGGTAGGCCGACCAAAGGCTCGGCGGGTTGCCTTCGCAGCCGAGGACCCGTTGCAGCTTCCAATGGTCGGCCACCAGGGCGACCGTCTTGGTCCAAGTCGGGATGGCGTAGAGCGACTTCGCCAGAGCCAGCCCGATCATGGTCCGGATCGGGTAGCCGGGGCGACCTGTCCAGCGCGTTTCCTGAAGCTCGCGGATCAAGGCCGCAATCTCCGGCGAATCGAGGAGCGATTTGAGCACGGCAGATGCCGCGCTCCCTGTTAAGTTGGGTGATGCCAAGCGAGGTACCTCTCGTGTGGCCTGGCCCTCGGAAGCTCCAACTTCGCGGGGGCCTTCTTTTGAGTAGTTGCCCGACCAACCCTACGGCTTGGATCGGACAGAAAAACCGCTCTAGAAAGCCGAAAAGAGGCTTTTTGGTGGCGGTCCAGGGTGACCGCCCTGGACCGCCGGAACCTGTTGGAGAACAGCAGGAACGCGGATTCATCAAAGCACGAGCATCGGTCACGTCCGAAGCGCTCGCAAGTATCCGCACATACCGATTCAGGTACTCCAAGCCTGTGACCGCAGGCGGCCTGATCGGAGTCAGGAGAATCAGCATGGCAAAGGTTTCCCCGTACCACTCGAAGTTGCCCGGGACCGCAAAGCATCACAACAACAATGCATGCACCGTGGGCAACAACATCGAGTCGTACAACAAAGTCTCGGGCACCGGCAATTTGCCGCTCTGCTCGGTCTGCAAAACCCTTTAGCCCTGCGGCTGACCCCGCTTTAGGAGGTGGGGGTCAGCTTCTACATCGGGCGGAATGCGGTCACGCCACCACCATTCACCGTGGTTGGCGTGACCGCCGCGCCCACCGTCGCAGTGCATCGGCTCAGTGATGAGCGCTCCGGTGCCCGACGCCAAGCGCTCATGCAGGCCATCGTCTAGATAAGTGTCGCCCGGTCGGGGCGGGTGCATTGCGGCGCAAAGGATTTGGCCGCTTTCGCGGATGCGGATAGCCACCCCGCCTCCTTCCATGAAGGTTGGGGTAGCGCCCGCTGTAAGGCGGGGTACCCGTGAACTGACTACCTCGGCACCCCCGCCTACAGAGCGGCGTGGGCAGTTTCGCCAATCCCTCCTAAGCGTTGGGGGAGGTCCGGAGCCCCTCTCCCTGAAGCCGTCGCGCAGCTGGGTCGTTCCCGTGCTTCGGTGCGTGGTCCCGAAGCTTCATGGAGAGGGGCTCCGGACCTCCTTCCAGGCTTCGAGATGTAGCTCAGAGCACGTGGAGGGATGCAGGTCCCCCTCCCACGGAGGCTTCGGCGACCACGTATGAAGCACCTGGGCGACCTGCTGCGCAACGGTCTCCGGGGGAGGGGGACCTGCATCCCTTGCGCTTGAAGCTTTAGCGATGCGTCTCGCCCTCTGTGAGTTTGCCGTCGCGGCCCACATACCCATCCTTGCCACCGACGATCACGTAAACCGCATCCTCGGTATCGCTCAAGTTTCTGAGCCTGCGCTCGGTTGAGGCATCCACCCAGGCCAGGCCACCCGGCTCCAGCTCGTGGCTGCTGCCGTCGCCGAACTCGATTGCGACGTGGCCGCTGTGGAGGAAGTAGAGCTCCTCCTGCTCGTCGTGGTAGTGGCTGCCGGTGGCGTAGGAAGGAGGCAGCACGATCGCGTTGACGCCGAAGGCGGTGACGCCCAGGGCCTTGCGGATCTTGCGGAATCCCGGCCCCTCACCGAGGTCGCTGAGGTTGGCGACGGCGTAACCGTCGCCCTTGCTGATGGCCTGCTCGTTGGTCTCGCTCATGGCCGGCAGCCTACGCCGTTCCGGTGCGCCTTTGCCCCGATATAGGCGGAAAAGGCGCACCGGAACGGGAAGGTCGAGGCGGGGTGGGGTCCACCCGTCGCGGTCACTAACCTGTCGCCTCCGCCGTGACGACCGAGACCGCCGCTCAAATCCCGACAGACCTCAAGCCCGCGGACGGCCGTTTCGGCTGCGGGCCCTCGAAGGTCCGCCCGGAGGCGCTCGAGAAGCTTGCCGGGCAGTCGAAGCTGATGGGAACCTCGCATCGGCAGGCGCCGGTGCGCGATCTGGTCGGGCGGGTCCGCTCCGGACTGGCCGAGCTCTTCTCACTTCCGGACGGCTACGAGATCGTCCTCGGCAACGGCGGCACAACCGCCTTCTGGGACGCCGCCTGTGCCTGGCTCGTGCGTGAGCGGGCGCTGCACCTGACCTACGGCGAGTTCTCGCAGAAGTTCGCCAAGGCGACCAAGGGCGCGCCGTTTCTCGAAGCCCCGATCGTGGTCGAGGCAGAGCCCGGCGATGCGCCCGCGCCCGTTGCCGACCCAGCGGCTGACGCGATTGCGTGGGCTCACAACGAGACCTCGACCGGGGTGATGGTCCCGGTGCGGCGGCCGGAGGGCGCGGGCGACGCCCTCGTCCTGATCGACGCCACCTCGGGCGCCGGCGGCCTGCCGCTAGACGCGAGTCAGGCCGACGTCTATTACTTCGCCCCGCAGAAGGCCTTCGGCGCCGACGGCGGCCTCTGGCTGGCCGCGCTCAGCCCGGCGGCGATCGCACGCATTGGTGACCTCGACGGTGCCGGCGACCGCTGGCAGCCCGGCTTCCTCTCGCTGCAGACGGCGCTTGAGAACTCGCGCAAGGAGCAGACCTACAACACGCCCGCGCTCGCCACCCTGCTGCTGCTCGCTGACCAGGTCGGGTGGATGCTCTCGCTGGGCGGACTCGACGGCTGTGTCGAGCGCACCGGCGCCTCTTCGGGCCATCTGTACGGCTGGGCCGAGACGAGCGAGTTCGCCGCCCCCTTCGTCGGCGACCCGGCCAAGCGCTCGCTGGTGGTCGGCACGATCGACTTCAATGACTCCGTCGACGCTGCCGTGGTCGCCGCAACCCTGCGCGCCAACGGCATCGTCGACACCGAGCCGTACCGCAAGCTGGGACGCAACCAGCTGCGGATCGGCATGTTCCCGGCGGTCGAGCCGGCTGACGTAGAAGCCCTGACCGCCTGTATCGATTGGGTGGTCGAGAACGTGGGGGAGGCCCGCCGGTGAAAGTGCTGGTCAAGGAGAAGATCGCCGACTCCGGCGTCGAGTTGCTGCAGCAGAACTTCGACGTCGACCTCGGTCTTGAGATGTCCGATGAGGAGCTGGCCGAGCAGATCGGCGGCTACGACGCGATCCTGATCCGCTCGGCGACGAAGCTGACCCCCGAGCTGATCGAGCGGGCCGACAACCTCAAGGTGATCGGCCGCGCCGGCACCGGCGTCGACAACGTCGACATTCCCGCCGCGACGCGACGCGGAATCGTCGTCGCGAATGCGCCGGAATCCAACTCCGTCGCCGCCGCCGAGCACACGCTGGCGCTCGCCCTCTCCCTGTTTCGCAACGTGCCGCAGGCCCACGGCGCTCTCGTCGATGGCCGCTGGGATCGGGCCAAGTTCAAGGGCGCCGAGCTCTACGGCAAGACGATCGGCATCGTCGGCTTCGGCCGCATCGGCCAGCTGGTCGCCAAACGCGCTCAAGCCTTCGAGATGGACGTGATCGCGTTCGACAAGTTCGTCTCCGCCGAGCGCTTCCGCGAGCTCGGGGTCGAGGGCGCCGAGAGCCTCGAGGATCTCTTCGGCCGAGCTGATGTCGTCACCGTGCACGTGCCCAAGACCCCGGAGACGATCAACCTGATCGACGCCGAGGCGATCGCCCAGATGAAGCAGGGCGTGCGGATCGTCAACTGCGCCCGCGGCGAGCTGGTCGACCTCGACGCTCTCCTCGACGGCCTGGAGTCGGGCAAGGTCGGCGGCGCCGCGCTCGACGTCTTCCCTGCCGAGCCCTTCACCGAGCACCCGATTTTCGCTCGCGGCGACGTCGTTGTCACCCCGCACCTGGGTGCCTCCACCGCCGAGGCCCAGGATCGCGCCGGCGTCGTTACCGCCGAACAGGTGACCGCGGCCCTGACCGGTGCCGTCGTCACCAACGCGGTCAACATCGCCGCCGTGCGCCCGGAGGAGATGGAAGCACTCTCGCCCTTCGTGCCGCTCTGCGAAAAGCTCGGCCGCTTGGCCGAGGGCCTCGGGCAGGGCCCGGTCGACCGGGTCGAGGTCGAGTTCCGCGGCAAGCTCTCTCAGTACGACACCCGCCTGCTCGGCATCGCCGTCCTGGTCGGGATCCTCTCCGGTCACACCGAGGAGCCGGTCAACCTCGTCAACGCCCCGCAGATGGCCGAGGAACGCGGGGTTGACTTGGTCGAGACCAAGGAGTCGGGCTCGGAGGACTTCACCGAGCTGGTCACGGTACGGCTGCGCTCAGGCGGGGACGAAGTCGAGGTCGCGGGCACCGGCGTCGGGCCGCGCAACGAGCCCTACCTCGTCTCGGTCTGGGGCGAGAGCTTCTACCTGCCCTTCGCCGAGCACATCGCCGTCTTCCGCTACGCCGACCGTCCCGGCATGATCGGCCGGGTCGGCACAATGTTCGGCGAGGAGGGCGTCAACATCGTCTCCGCCGCCGTCGGCGCCGAGGAGGACGGTGAGCGTGCGGTGATGGCCCTGACCACCGACGCGCACGTTCGCGGCGAGACGATCGAGAAGATTCTCGAGCTGGACGGCTTCTCTGTCGGCCGCTCGGTCGATCTGTAGACCACGACCGGTCGAGTAGGCTGAGCCAGTGAAGGCGCTGGTGCAGACAGGGAACGGTGGTCCGGAGGTCCTGCAGGTGCAGGAGCGTCCCGATCCGCCGGTCGGCCCCGGCGAGGTCCGGATCGCGGTCAAGGCCGCCGGCATCAACTTCGCCGACACGATGGCTCGCGTCGGCCTCTACCCGGATGCGCCGAAACCCCCCTGTGTGATGGGTTACGAGGTGTGCGGAGAGGTCGAGAGCCTCGGCGAGGGGGTGAGCGACTTCGCCGTCGGCGACAGGGTCATGGCCGGCACTCGCTTTGGCGGCCAGGCCGAGCTGGTCACGGTTCCCGCTGATCAGGCGCTGCCGCTGCCGGAGCGACTCAGCTTCGAGCAGGGCGCCGCCTTCCCGGTCAACTACGGCACCGCCTACGCGGCGCTGATCATCATGGGCAGCCTGCGCAAGGGCGATCGCGTTCTGATCCACGCTGCTGCCGGTGGCGTCGGCATCGCCGCCACTCAGATCGCCCGCAACGTAGGCGCTGAGATCTTTGGCACCGCCTCGCCCTCAAAGCACGATGCGATCCGCGCCCAGGGTGTTACTCACGCAATCGATTACCGCAATCAGGACTTTGCAACGGAGGCGATGCGGATTACGGGCGGCGAGGGCGTCGACCTGGTCATCGACGCGCTTGGCCCGACCTCGTTCCGCAAGGACTACCGCCTGCTGCGCTCCGGGGGGCGCCTGGTCATGTATGGCCTCTCCGAGGTCACCAACGAGAGCGGTCGCGACATTCCGGCAGCGCTGAAAAGCCTCGCCAAGATGCCGCTGGCGACGATTCCCTGGTGGAAGAGCCTGGCGCTGATGAATGAGAACAAGGGTGTCTTCGGGCTCAACATGCTCAAGTGGTGGGAGCGCGAGGGCAGCCTCGACCGGGTCACCGAGCCGCTGATGGCGGACCTCGAGGCGGGTCGCCTGGAGCCAGTGGTCGCCGAGGCTTTTCCCTTCGAGCGCGCCGGCGAGGCGCACGAATTTATCGCCCAGCGCCGCAACGTCGGCAAGGTTGTGCTGTTCCCTAGTTAGCACCAGCTCGGCAGAGGCATTTCCTGATGAAGAAGGCGATTCTGATCTTGCTCGCGATTCTGGCGGCGCAAACCGCGCCGATGGCCCATGCCGAAACGACCTACACCGTGGTCCTGGCTGGCGGCGCAACACAGAACTCGATCCACATCTGGGCCACGCCCGATGGCCGCAGCTTCGTGATCGACTCTGCTGCACCGTTGGAAGTGGGCGGCACTGTTTGCGAAAACACCCCCGGCGTGCCGAACGAGTTGACCTGCAAAGCGCCCCTCGTCGCTGGTTTCGAAATCAACGGCGGCGAAGGTGACGACACGTTTTCGGTCTCGAGCGCGATCGAAGTGCCGGTGACGATGCGCGGTGGTCCTGGCAACGACACCTTGGTGGGTGGCGGTGGCCCGGACAAACTGATCGGCGGTGAAGGCAACGACAAGGTCGCCGGCCGCGGCGGGGGCGACCTGCTCTACGGCGGCCCCGGCAACGATGAACTGCTTGGCGGTCCCGGCAATGACGTGCTGCGCGGCGGTGGTACGGATGTCATGGATGGCGGCAGCGGTCACAACACGTTGATCCGCAACAACGTGGTCAAGCCCTCCTCCTGAGGTTCGGCGCGTTCAGGTCGAGGGACGCTCGGCCGGCTCCCGGCTGAGCAGTCGGCCGCCGACGAAGAAGAGGGCGACGAGGAAGCCAACCAGCGAGAGTGCGGCGTCGAGGCGGAAGGCGGCCTCGATGCCGTCGACGAAGGACGCCTGCGAAGAGAAGACGGTCGTTGTCAGGCCCAAGCCGATCGAGCCGCCGGCGATCTGGAACATGTAGACGATGCCGCCGGCGAGGCTGGTCTGCGATTCGTCGACCGAGGTGACCCCCGCGGTGGTGGCGGTCGGGTAGAAGCTGCCGATCCCGATCCCGAGCACGACCATGCCGGGGATCAGCGAGGCGTAGCTCGAGCGCGAGGCGACGAGCGAGAAGATGAATGGCGCAACCGCGATGCAGCCGGCACCCACCGTCGCCAGCAACTTGGCCCCCAGCCGCTCGTAGAGCGGACCGGCGACGAAGGAGACCCCGGCAAAGGTGGCGAGGAAGGGCAGCAGGCCGACCCCCGCTTCCAGCGGCGAGTAGCCGAGCTGGTGCTGCATGAACTGGGGCAGGTAGAGCAGGGCGGCGAAGAAGGTCGCCGACATCAGCAGGATCGCCAGGCAGGAGGCGCGAAAGCTCTCGTTTGCCATCACCGCACGTGGAATCAACGCGTGCGCCCCGGCGCGGCGCTCGATCGGCACGAAGGCGATCAGCAGGACCGCGGCCAGCGCGAACATCCCGAGCACCCGCGGGTCGCCGAAGCCCCAGTCGTCGATCTGGTCGAGGGCGACGAGCAGCGAGACCAGGCCGACCGAGATCGCTGCGATCCCCGGGTAGTCGATCTGCTGGCGGCCCTCGTCGGGCTCGGCGACTTTGACCAGTCGGTAGGTGACGAGCACGGCGAAGATCGAGATCGGCACGTTGAGGAAGAAGATCCAGCGCCAGCTCAGCGCGTCGGTGAGCACGCCGCCGATCAGCGGCCCGACCGCGTTGCCGAGCCCGGCGGCGCCGATGATGATCCCGCCCGCCAGCCCCGCCTTGTCTTCGGGCAGCAGCGCGTAGGTCATGCCGAGGATCGCCGGCCACATCAGCGCCCCGCCGATTCCCATCAGCGTCCGCGTCGCGATCAGCCAGGTCTCCGTCTGCGCCGCCCCGCCCAGCGCCGACATCGAGGCAAAGATAGCGGTGCCGAGAAAGAAGGCGTTGCGGCGGCCGAACATGTCGGCCAGGCGGCCGCCGGTGACAATCATCACGCCGAAGGTCAGCGCGTAGGCGTTGACCACCCACTGGATCGTGTTGACGTTGGTATCGAAGTCCTTCTCCATCGTCGGCAGGGCGACGTTGATCGCGGAGAAGTCGTTGGCGATCACCACCACGGCGATCCCCATCGCGAAGAGGGCGAACCAGGGCGAGCGGGGGATCTTGCTTGAGGAAACCTCGCTTGCGATGCGCGCAGCCTACGCTAAGCTGGGGCGACCGAATGACCCACCAGCCCGACAGCCTCGCGCTTCTCCTTCTCCTCCCCCTCCGGGGGGAATAGCGCTGGGCGGCGCGATAGCCGCGAGAGAAAAGGTCATTCGAAAGCAGCAGAGAAGGAGGAGGACCCAGTGGCACCAGTAGACGACGCAAACCGCGTCCACATCTTCGATACGACACTGCGCGATGGCGAGCAGTCGCCCGGCATCTCGCTGAATAAGAGCGAGAAGGTCGAGATCGCCCAGCAGCTGGCCCGCCTGGGCGTCGACGTGATCGAGGCCGGCTTCCCGATCACCTCACCCGGCGACTTCGAGGCGGTCGAGGCGATCGCCCGCGGCGTCGAGGGTCCGGTGATCTGCGGCCTGGCCCGCACCCACAAGGCCGACATCGACGCCGCTTGGGGGGCGATCAAGGACGCGGCACGACCGCGCATTCACACCTTCATCTCGACCTCCGACATCCACATCGAGCACCAGCTGCAGACCGATCGCGAGGACGTCAAGGGTCAGGCGCGGGCGGCCGTGACACTGGCCAAGTCCTACTGCGAGGACGTCGAGTTCTCGCCGATGGACGCGACCCGCGCCGACATCGAGTTCACCGCCGAGGTCTGCGCGATCGCGGTCGAGGAGGGTGCCACCGTGATCAACGTCCCCGATACGGTCGGCTACACCACGCCCGAGGAGTACGCGGAGTACTGGCGGCGGCTGTACGAGCTGGTGCCGGGGCTGCGCGAGGTCGAGACCTCGGTCCACTGCCACGATGACCTGGGCCTGGCCGTTGCCAACTCCTACGCCGGCGTGCTGGCCGGGGCGCGGCAGGTCGAGTGCGCCGTCAACGGCATCGGCGAGCGCGCCGGCAACTGCTCGCTGGAGGAGATCGCGATGCTGATCAAGGTGCGCGAGGACGTCCACGGCCTGACCACCGCGATCAACACCCGCGAGCTGGCCCGCACCAGCCGCATGGTCTCGCGCCTGACCGGCTACGCGATCCAGCCCAACAAGGCGATCGTCGGCCGCAACGCCTTTGCCCATGAGTCCGGCATTCACCAGGATGGCGTGCTGAAGGAGCGCACCACCTACGAGATCATGGACGCGACCGAGGTCGGCCTGGAGTCGAACTCGATTGTGCTGGGCAAGCACTCCGGCCGCCACGCCCTGCGCGACGCGCTGGACCAGCTGGGCTTCAAGGTCGAGGGCAACGCCCTGAACGCTGCCTTCAAGCGCTTCAAGGAGGTCGCCGACCGCAAGAAGCAGGTGACCGCGCTGGACCTGGAGGCGATCGTCTCCGACGAGATGCGCGAGAAGGACGACTCCCACGAGCTGGCCTGGTTCGAGGTCGAGGCCGGCTCGCGACGCGAGCCGCTGGCCCGCGTCGCGGTCAAGATGCCCTCGGGCGAGGAGGCCGTCGGCGAGTCCGGTGGCGACGGCCCGGTCGACGCGATCTTCCGCGCGATCCAGAAGGCGGCCGACACCGAGTGCGAGCTGCGCCAGTACACGGTCGAGGCCGTGACCGGGGGGGAGGATGCCCTCGGACAGGTGACCGTGATGCTGCGCGCCGCCGGCCGCCTGGCCACCGGCCAGGGCGTCGCCACCGACATCCTGGAGGCATCGGCCCGCGCCTACGTCCGCGCCCTGTCGAACGCCCTGGAGGGCGCCGCGATCCGCGAGGCCGAGGCCGTGACCTCAGAGGCCGCCGTGGAACGCACCCCGGGCCCCTGACGAGTCCAACCCTCTCAGAGGTGCAACGTTTTTTGGTCCTCTGGCGGCCGGAAAGCGTTGCACCTCAAACGCTGTGTATGTGATAGCGTACGGTTGTAATGAAGACTGCTCTAGAGACCCGCACAGCTGAGGCCCCTGGGGTCGGCGATCGCGTCAAGGCACTGCGCGAGGCGATGGGCCTCTCGCTGCGCGACCTGGGCGAGCGTTCCGGTGTCAGCGCGCCGATGCTCTCACAGGTCGAGCGCGGCGAGACGAGCCCGACCCTGGCCGTGGCGGCGAAGATCGCCGCCGGGCTGGAGTTGACGCTCTCGCAGCTGTTGCGTCTCGACGAGGGCGAACACGTCGCGGTCAGCCGCGCCGGCGACCGGCGCACGTCGGAGCGCGGCGGCCATCGTTTTGAGGAGCTGACGCCGCCGTTGCCCGGACAGCGGGCCGACGTCTCACTGCACACGCTCGACGCCGGCGCGACGACCGGTGGCCGTAACGATCCGCCAATGCACGAGCCCGGTAGCCGCGAGACGGCGGTTGTCCTGGCCGGCACGCTGGTGCTGGTCGTCGACGGCACCCGCCACGAGCTGAGCGAGGGCGACAGCGTCACCTTCGATGCCGATCTTCCCCATCATTTTGAGAACGAAGGCGAGGAGCCGACCCGCTTCTTCGCCGTAATCGCCGCGGGCCTGAGGAGGGGCTAGCCAATGTCACAAACCATGTTCGACAAGCTCTGGGAGGCCCACGAGGTCTCCGACGGCCTGATCTACATCGACCTGCACCTGGTCCACGAGGTCACCTCGCCCCAGGCCTTCGACGGCCTGCGCCTGGCCAAGCGCCCGGTGCGCCGTACCGACAAGACCCTGGCCACCGCTGACCACAACACGCCCACCGACGGCACCATGGCGGCGCGCCTAATCGCCGACGAGCTCTCGCGGGTCCAGGTCGAAACGCTGGAGCGCAATTGTGAGGAGTTCGGCATTCCCGTCTACTCGCTGGGCTCCGATCGGCAGGGCATCGTCCACGTGATCGGGCCGGAGCTGGGCGTCACCCAGCCGGGCATGACGATCGTCTGCGGCGACAGCCACACCTCGACCCATGGCGCCTTCGGCTCGCTGGCCTTCGGCATCGGCACCTCCGAGGTCGAGCACGTGTTGGCGACCCAGTGCCTGGTGCAGAAGCGACCGAAGACGATGCGAATCTCCTATTCGGGCCAGCTCGGCTCAGGGGTTACGCCCAAGGATCTGATCCTGGCGACGATCGGGCGCCTGGGTACCGGCGGCATGACCGGCTACGCGGTCGAGTACGCCGGGCCGGCGATCGAGGCCCTGGAGATGCCGGGCCGGATGACGATCTGCAACATGACGATCGAGGGCGGCGGGCGCGCCGGCATGATCGCCCCCGACGAGAAGACGATCGAGTGGGTTCGCGGTCGTCCGGGCGCCCCGGCCGACTTCGACGCCGCCGCGGAGCGCTGGCGGCAGCTGCCGAGCGAGAACGGCGCCGCTTTCGACACTGAGGTGGACGTCGACGCGTCGGCGATCTCGCCGATGGTCACTTGGGGCACCAACCCCGGCATGGTCTGCGAGGTCACCGACAGCGTCCCCGATCCGGCGGCGATGGACTCGCCCGCCGATCGCGAGTCGGCCGAACGCGCCCTCACCTACATGGGCCTGGAGGCGGGTACCCCGATGACCGAGGTGGCGCCGGAACGCGTCTTCATCGGCTCCTGCACCAACTCGCGGATCGAGGACCTGCGCGAGGCCGCCGCGATTGTCGACGGCCGCAAGGTCGCCGGCTCGGTGCGGGCGATGGTCGTGCCAGGTTCCCAGCAGGTCAAGGCCAACGCCGAAGCCGAGGGGCTGCACGACGTCTTCCGCTCCGCGGGCTTCGAATGGCGCGAGGCGGGCTGCTCGATGTGCCTCGGCATGAACCCCGACACCCTGATCGAGGGTGAGCGCTGCGCCTCGACCTCGAACCGCAACTTCGAGGGGCGCCAAGGCAAGGGTGGGCGCACCCACCTGGTCAGCCCAAGGATGGCCGCCGCCGCGGCGATCGAGGGACATTTCGTCGACATCAGGGATTGGAGCTGAAGATGAGACCGATAGACGTGATCGAGGGCAAGGTCTCGGTGCTGGACCGCGCGGACGTCGATACCGACCAGATCATCCCCAAGCAGTTCCTCAAGCGAGTCGAGCGGACCGGCTTCGGCGAGTTCCTCTTCTACGACTGGATCCGGGATGGCGAGATCGAGCTGGAGCCAAACCCAATCCTGGTCACCGGGGCGAACTTTGGCTGCGGCTCCTCGCGCGAGCACGCTCCTTGGGCGCTGGAGGACTTCGGCTTCCAGGCGATCATCGCGCCGTCCTTCGCCGACATCTTCTACTCCAACTGCACCAAGGTCGGGCTGCTGCCGGCGATCCTCAGCGAGGAGCACTGTCGGGTGGTTGCCGAGGCCGGCGAGGCCCGCATCGACGTCGACGACGAGACAGTCACCTGCGCCGCCGGGGTTTTCAAATTCGAGGTCGAGCCCGATGTCAAGCACCGCCTGCTCAACGGCCTCGACGACATCGGCATCACGCTGGAGAACGCCGGCGCGATCGACAGCTTCGAGCAGGCCGGTGGCGCCGAGTGCGGCCCGGTCACGACGGCGCTCTGATGGCCTCGGCGACACGGGACTGGGACGCGGGGACTTACCACCGCGTCTCCGTCCCGCACGAAGAGTGGGCACGCTCGGTGCTCGATCGCCTGCCCCTGCAGGGCGATGAGGCCGTGCTCGACGCCGGCTGCGGTAGCGGCCGCGTCACCGGGCTGCTGATCGAGCGGCTGCCCGAGGGGCGCGTCGTCGCCGTCGACGGCTCGACTTCGATGATTGAGAAGGTCGGCGAGACGCTGCGGCCCGGCGACGAGGCGCTGGTCTCGGACCTGACCGCGCTGGAGCTGGAGCAGCAGGTCGACGCCGTCTTCTCCAGTGCCGTCTTTCACTGGGTGCTCGATCACGATTTGCTCTTCCGGCGCTTGGCAGCCGTGTTGCGTCCTGGCGGCGCGATCGCCGCGCAGTGCGGCGGCGCCGGCAATATCGACCGCCTGCGCACGATCTGCGCCGAGGTCGCCGCCAGCGAGCCCTTCGCCCCTCACTTCGAGGGCTTCGACGAACCGTGGAACTACGCCAGTGCCGAGGAGACGGAAGCGCGGCTCGCCGCCGCCGGCTTCGACGACGTCCGTTGCTGGCTGCAGCCGTGGACGATCGAGCCGCCCGAGCCGGCTGAGTTCCTGCGCACGGTCTGCCTCGGCCCGCACATGGACCGGTTGCCGGAGGAGTTGCGAGCCCCATTCGTCGAGGAGGTGCTGGAGCGCGAGCCCGACCCCCTGCAGATGGAGTACGTGCGCCTCAACATCGAGGCCCGCGCCGCCGCTTGAGCGCTACCCGTAGAGTGCCGCCCCGATGAGCGACTCACCGCGCATAGTCCTGTTGGCAGGCGACGGCATCGGGCCGGAAATCGTCGTCGCCACCCGTCGTCTGCTCGAGGCACTGGGGGAGTTCGAGTTCGACGACCAGCTGATGGGCGGCTGCTCGATCAACGCCCATGGCACTGCGCTCACCGACGAGGTGCTCGCCACCTGTCGTGCCGCCGACGCCGTCCTACTCGGCGCCGTCGGCGGTCCTAAATGGGACACGACCGACCCGGACGCGCCGCGCCCCGAGCAGGGCCTGCTTGGCCTGCGCAAGGGCATGGGGCTCTACGCCAACCTGCGCCCGGTGCGCCCTAGCCCGGCGCTGGTCGGCGCCAGCCCGCTGCGCCCCGAGCGCATCGCCGGTACCGACCTGCTCGTCGTCCGCGAGCTGACCGGCGGCATCTACTTCGGCGATTCCGGCCGCGAGGGAGACTCCGCCCACGACACCTGCGAGTACTCCGCGGCTGAAGTCGAGCGCATCGCCCGGGTCGGCTTCGAGGCCGCTCAGCGCCGCGCTGCCGGCTCGAACCGCAAGCCCCGCGTCACCTCGGTCGACAAGGCCAATGTGCTCGAGACCTCGCGCCTCTGGCGCGAGGTGGTTGGCCGCGTCGCGCCCGATTACCCCGATGTCGCTCTCGACCATTTGCTGGTCGATAACGCGGCGATGCAGCTTGTCTCGCGCCCGGCCGACTTCGACGTGATCGTCACCGAGAACCTCTTCGGCGACATCCTCAGTGACGAGTCGGCGATGCTCACCGGGTCGCTCGGCATGTTGCCCTCGGCCAGCCTCGGTGCCGACGGCGAGCCCGGGCTCTTTGAGCCGGTCCACGGCTCCGCGCCCGACATCGCGGGTCAGGGAATCGCCAACCCCCTTGCCACTTTCCTCTCGGCGGCGATGATGCTGCGCCACGGTCTCGACCGGGCCGATGACGCCGCGCGGATCGAGTCGGCGGTCGACGCGGTGCTCGACCGCGGCCTCCGCACCCCGGACCTGGCGGGCGAGGGGGAGACCGCGGTCGGCACCGACGAGGTGACCGAGGCCGTGCTGGCTGAGCTAAGCGCCTAGGGCGCGGTTACCGCCCACATGCCGCTGACTTCGTTGTTTTTGTTCGCCGCGGTGAAGATGGCCGCGAGACCAAATCCGAGGCGGTTGACGGTATCGAGAGTGAGGTTTTCCAGGCCGTTTTCGAGCCTGACGTAGACGCAGAGCCGACCCGGCGCGGCCTGAGGGGTTTCTTCGCCGCTGCCAACTCCCGGGCAGTTCGCGTTGCTCTGGCCGAATTTGAGGATGTCCGTGGGCGATATGCCTGGCGATTTGGCCAGCGGGAACTGGAAGCTGCTCGCTCCCCGGACCGTTTCGCTCGCGGCGCCCATGTCAAACACGCCACTCAGCGTTTGACCGCTCTTCAGCGTCCCCAACAGCGGACCGACTTCTTTGTTCAGCTTCGCCGTCGTGACCGATTCTTTGCCCAGCTTTGCGGTGGTTACCGCTTCGTTGTCGAGCTTGGCGGTCGCAACCGCTTCTTTGCCCAGCTTCGGGGCGGTCACCGCTTCGTTGTTCAGCTTGTTGGTCGTGATCACGCTGTTCTTGATCGTCGAGGCGATCACCGAGCTGGGTCCCAGCTTCGGCGTGGTGATGGCACCGTTGCCGATGTTGTTCGGCCCGACCGAGTTGGGCCCGAGCTTGCCGATCGTCACCGCTCCGTTGGCCAGCTTGGCGGTGGTGACGGCCTGCTTGCGGATCTTCGCCGCGGTCACGGCGCCGCGCTTCAGCTGCTTGGGCCCGACGCTGTTCTTCGGCAGCCCCGCAGCGACGGCGACGCCGCCGAGAGCGAGGAAGAGCGCCATCGTGGCGATTACGTTCGAATAAGTCAGTCTTTGGCGAACTGCGGTGAGCATGAAGGGGTCTCCTTTGCGGTTGTCGCGATCCTTTTCTCGGCTCGGCTCGAATGACCTTGCGCGATCGGGCATACTTCCCCGAACATGGATACGGCCGAGTTGATTTGGCATAACGGTGAGTTCGTGCCCTGGGAGGACGCCAAAGTTCACGTCCTCAGCCACGCCCTGCACTACGGCACGGGGGTCTTCGAGGGCGTGCGCTGCTACGAGACCGAGCGCGGGCCGGCAATTTTCCGCCACAGCGACCACCTCGACCGCCTTGCCAAGTCGGCCGAGCTCTACTACCTCGGCCTGCCCTATAGCGGCGAGGAGATCGGCGAGGCGACGCGCGAGCTGATCCGCCGCAACGGGCTCGGCTCCTGCTACATCCGCCCGCTCGCCTTTCGCGGCTACGGCAGCCTCGGCCTCTACGCCACCGACGCGCCGGTCGATGTCATCGTCGCCGCCTTTCCCTGGGGCGCCTACCTCGGCGAGGAGGGCCAGAAGCACGGCATCCGCGCCAAGGTCTCGAGCTGGCGCCGGATCGGCCCCGGCGGCTTGATCCCGCACGCCAAGGCCTCGGGCCAGTACCTCAACTCGATCCTGGCCAAGACCGAGTCGACCAACGCGGGCTACGAGGAGGCGATCCTGCTCGACGAGCGCGGCTTCGTCTGCGAGGGCTCCGGAGAGAACATCTTCCTCGTCCGCGACGGGCAGATCGTCACGCCGCCGCACGTCGCCTCGATCCTCGACGGGATCAACCGCAAGTCGGTGATCCAGATCGCCCGCGACCTCGGTTACACCGTGGTCGAACGCGACGTCGCCCGCGCCGAGCTCTACCTGGCCGAGGAGATCTTCCTCACCGGAACCGCCGCCGAGCTGGTGCCGGTGCGCGAGATCGACGACCACCCGATCGGCGAGCCGGGCGAGATAACCCGCCACGTGCAGGCAAAGTTCGTCGACGCCCTCTACGGCCGTGCCGAGGAGTACCTCGAGTGGCTCGACTTCGTCGAGGTCCCGGCCGGGGCGGACGAACCGAGTAAGGTCAGTTCCTGATGCACCTGCGTTTCGACTCGATCGGGCGAATTACCGCAGCCGCCTAGCGGCTGGCGCGGCTTTGCCGTGCGCTCGGGTCTCAAGAGGCCCACCCCCGATTTCTTCGAAGCGAAAGGCATCAGATGGAACAGGTAAAGCTCTACGACACCACCCTCCGGGATGGCATGGGCGGCCAGGGAATGTCGCTCTCGGTGGGCGAGAAGCTCAAGGTCGTCCAGGCCCTCGACGGTCTCGGCGTCCCCTTCATCGAGGCCGGTTTCCCCAGCTCCAATCCCAAGGAGGCCGAGCTCTTCGAGCTGCTCGCCGAGCTCGAGCTGGAGAAGGCGACGATCGCCGCTTTCGGCATGACCCGGCGCCGCGACGTCGCCGCCGAGGATGACGCTGCCCTGCGCGTATTGGCTGAGAGCTTCGCGCCGGTGGTCTGCCTGGTCGGCAAGAGCTGGCGCCTGCACGTCGACAAGGTGATCAAGGTCTCGGCCGAGGAGAACCTGGCGATGATCGCCGACTCGATCGCTTTTTTGCGAGCCCAGGGCAAGCGGCCGGTATTCGACGCCGAGCACTTTTTCGATGGCTACGCCGACGATTCCGCCTACGCCCTGGAATGCGTGCGGGCCGCTGCCGAGGCAGGGGCCGAGAACGTCACTCTCTGCGATACGAACGGCGGCAGCCTGCCGGCCTTCGTCGCCGCGACGACGGCGACCGTGGCCGCCGACCTGGGCAACGAGGTCGAGCTCGGCATCCACACCCACAACGACTCCGAGTGCGCGGTCGCAAACTCGCTTGCCGCGGTCGAAGCCGGCGCCCGCCTCGTCCAGGGCTGCGTCAACGGCTACGGCGAGCGCTGCGGCAACGCCAACCTAGCCTCGATCCTGCCGGCGCTGCAGCTGAAGATGGGCTTTGAGGTGGTCAGCTCCGAGCAGCTGGCAAGTCTGACGCCGACCTCGCACTACCTCGACGAGCTCTGCAACATGACGCCGAACCCCGACCGGGCCTACGTCGGCCGCAACGCCTTCGCCCACAAGGCCGGCATGCACGCCGCCGGCGTCGCCACGGACGCGAGCACCTTCGAGCACCTCGAGCCGGCCCGGGTTGGCAACGAGCGCGACATCCTCGCCTCCGAGCTTTCCGGCAAGGCGACGATCCGCAGCGCCGCCGAGCGGGCCGGCCTCGAGCTGAACGACGAGGCCGCGAGCGGCGCGGTCGAGCAGCTCAAGCAGCGCGAGCATCGCGGCTACCATTACGAGGCGGCGCAGGCCTCCTTCGAGCTGCTGCTGCGTCGCGAGGCCGGGGTCTATGAGCCGCTCTTCGAGCTCGAGAGCTTTCGCGTCACAACCGAGAAGCGCGAGGGCAGGCGGGTTGAAACCGAGGCGACGATTAAGGTCGTCGTCGACGGCGAGCGCTACGTCGAGGTGGCCGAGGGAAACGGCCCGGTCAACGCCCTGGACAAGGCCCTGCGCGCCGCGATCGGTGCCCGCCACCCGCACCTCGCCGATGTCGAGCTGACCAACTACAAGGTGCGCATCCTCGATGAGAACCACGGCACCGGAGCGGTGACACGCGTCCTGCTCGACTCGACCGACGGCCAGCGTGAGTGGGGCACGATCGGCGTCTCAGAGAACATCATCGAGGCCTCCTGGGAGGCACTGGTCGACTCGCTTGCCTACGCGTTCCAACCGCGAAACGAGGAATAGGGTCCCGGCCGTGAACGGTCCCGATCCCAAGCAGATACCGCTCGCGCGGCCTGAGATCGGTGCGCGCGAGGAGGAGCTCGTGCTCGAGGTGCTGCGCTCTGGCCAGCTATCGCTGGGGCCGATGGGCGAGCGCTTCGAGCGCGCCTTCGCCGAGTGGCTCGGGGTCGAGGACGCGGTCGCGGTCTCCAGCGGCACGACCGGCCTGCACCTCGGCGTGCGGGCGCTCGGTTGGGGCCCGGGCGACGAGGTCCTGACCAGCCCCTTCAGCTTCGTCGCCTCCGCCAACTGCCTGCTCTATGAGGGGGCAAAGCCGGTCTTCTGCGACGTCGACGCAGTCACGCTCAACCTCGATCCGGAGGCCGCGGCCGCCGCGGTCGGCGATTCCACCGCGGGGATCCTTCCGATTCACATCTTCGGCTACCCAGCGGCAATGCCGGAGCTGGAGGCGTTCTCAGCCAAGCACGATCTCGGCCTGCTCGAGGACGCCTGCGAGGCGCTCGGCGCGGTCGACTCCGAGGGCCGCAACGTTGGCGCCCGGGGCCACCTGGCCATCTTCGCCTTCTACGCCAACAAGCAGATGACCACCGGGGAGGGGGGCATGGTCGTCCCCGGTGACGCGACCACGGCGGCTCGCCTGCGCAGCGAGCGCAACCAGGGCCGCGCCGCCGACATGGGCTGGCTCGACCACGGCGGCCTCGGCTTCAACTACCGGCTCTCCGACGTCGCTGCGGCCCTGGGCGTCGCCCAGGTCGAGAAGCTCGCGGAGATGCTGTCCGCGCGCGAGCGGGTGGCGGCGATGTACGCCGAGCGACTGGCGGGGGTCGAGGGCGTGGAACCCCCGATCGCCGGCCGAGACGCCGAGCGGCGCAGCTGGTTCGTCTACGTGGTCCGCCTCGAGGACGAGATCGACCGCGACGCGACGATCGCGCGCCTGGCCGAGCGGGGCGTCGCCAGCAAGGCCTACCTGCCCTGCATCCACCTCTTTCCGCACCTGCGCGAGCTGGGCTACCGCGAAGGCCAGTTCCCCGTCGCCGAAGCGGCCTCCGCGCACTCGCTGGCCCTGCCCTTCTTCCCGTCGATGAGCGAGGCGCAGGTGGATCGCGTCTGTCAGGAGCTGGCGAGCGCGCTCGGCCAGAGCGAGATCAAGGAATAATCGCCCGCCCATGGCCCGTTTCCGCAAGGACCCAGATCCGCGCTTCTGGCGCCTCAACCGCTCGCTGCCCTTCGACTGGCAGCTGGCCGCCTACGACCTCGACCAGTCGCGCGCCCACGCCCGCGGGCTGGAGCGGCTCGGCGTCCTCGACGCCGCCGAGCTGGCGGAGATGGAGGCCGGGCTCGACCGGGTTCAAGCCCGCATGGCCGAGCACGGCTTCGAGTTCGAGGACGCCGACGAGGACATTCACATGGCGATCGAGCGCCTGCTGGGAGACGAGGTCGGAACGCTTGCCGGCAAGCTCCACACGGGCCGTTCGCGCAACGATCAGGTCGCCACCGACGTCGCCCTCGTCGTCCAGGCCCACTCCCTGCGTGCGATTGAGCTCTGCGGGGCGACGATGGAGCAACTGCTCACCCTCGCCGATGCGCACAAGGACTGGGCAATGCCCGGTTACACCCACCTGCAGCGTGCCCAGCCGGTCTACCTCGGTCATCACCTGCTCGCCTACTTCTGGATGCTCGCCCGCGACGTCCTGCGCTTCCAGTTCGCCCTCGACAGCGCCTCGGTAATGCCGCTCGGCTCCGGCGCCCTGGCCGGGGTCAACTGGGAGATCGACCGCGAGGCGGTCGCCGCCGACCTCGGCTTCGAGCACGTCAGCCACAACTCGATCGACGGCGCCTCCAATCGCGACTTCGTCCTCGATTACCTCTCGGCGGCCTCGAGCTGCGCGATGCACCTCTCGCGCCTCGGCTCGGAAATCGTCATCTGGTCGAGCACCGAGTTCGGCTTTTGCGAGCTCGACGAGTCCTTCTCCTCGGGCTCCTCGATCATGCCGCAGAAGGTCAACCCCGACTCGGCCGAGCTGTTGCGGGCGAAGAGCCCCCGCGTCGCCGCCTCCTACGCGACCCTGCTCGGGGTCATGCACGCGCTGCCGCTGACCTACGGCAAGGACATGCAGGAGGACAAGGAGCCGCTCTTCGACGCGATCGACACGGTCGAGGCCTGCCTCGACGCGGCGGCCGGGATGCTGGCCGGGATCTCCTTCGACCGCACTCGCATGGAGGACGCCTCGGGCGACGAGATGCTGGCGGCGACCGAGGTCGCGGACCTGCTGGTGCGCCGCGGTGTGCCATTTCGCGAGGCGCACGGGATCGTCGGCGGCCTCGTCCGCGACGCGGTCGAGCAGGGCAAGTCGCTCTCCGAGCTCAGCGCCGAGGACTTGCGCAAGCGCTCCGAGCTCCTCGACGACTCCTACTACGAGGTGCTGCGGCGCAGCAGCTGGCTGGAGTCGAAGAAGATCGCTGGTGGCACCGGCTCGGTCCCGCTTGCCGCGCAGCTCGGCGAGGCACGCGAGACGCTCGCCGCGGTCAAGGCGCGGGTGCTCGAAGAGCGAGGGTGAAGCGGCAGGTCGCTAAGCCTGAGGGCCGGGCCCAACGGCTCGCAGAGCGGTTGGGGGCTGATTTCTTCAATCGCTCGGTTCACCTCGTCGCCCGCGAGCTGATCGGCTGTCGACTCTTCTTCGCCGGCTGCGGCGGCACGATTGTCGAGACCGAGAGCTACGAGCGCGATGATCCGGCCTGTCACGCCTACGTTGGGCTCACCGATCGCACCGAGGTCCTCTTCGGTCCGCCCGGCCGCGCTTACGTCTACCTCTCCTACGGCATCCACAGCCTGCTCAACTTCGTCGCCGAGCCCGAGGGCGAGGCGGCGGCGGTGCTGATCCGTGCCCTCGAGCCGACAGCCCGCCTGGAGCAGATGCGAGCGCGCCGAGGCGAGCGCCCCGACCGCGAGCTCTGCTCGGGACCCGGAAAGCTGACCGAGGCCCTGGGGATCGGGCTCGAGCAGAACCGGGCCGATCTGGGGCGCGATCCGTTCCTGCTCCTGCCACCCGAGCCGGGCCATGTCCCCGAGATCGTCACCGGCCCCCGGGTCGGCATCACCAAAGCAGTAGAGCGCCCTTGGCGCTTCGCCGCCGCCGACAGCCCTTACGTCTCCAAGCCGGCTATCCGGCGGTGACGCCCCCGCCGCTCGAGGGAGCGGCAGGTTCGGCGGGTTCCGCTTCCGCAGGTTCGGCCGGTTCGGCTTCTGGCGTTTCTTCTTCGGGCGCCGGTTCGCTCGGTTCGCTGGCTTCGGGTTCCGGTGCCGCTTCGGTTTCTTCAGAGGATTCCGGCGCCACTTCGGTCGAGCCTTCCGATGACAATCCCGAGTCCGCTTCGCCCTTGCTTGCCTTCTTTTCCTTGGCTTCGGCGGCGCGTTCGGCCTTGATTTCCTCCCAGGCCGAGATCACGCTGGCCCAGATCAGCGCCGGGAAGGTACCGCCCATCACCGGGCCGCCGTTGTAAAGCGTCGTCATTGGCGTCGTCGTGTCGGCGTAGCCGACCCAGACGCAGGCGGTCACTTCGTCTTCGACCCCGCCGCAGAACCAGGCGTCGCCGTTGTTCTCGGTCGTCCCCGTCTTGCCCCACTGGCCCGAGTGGCCGATCTGGGCGTTGGTGCCGGTGCCGCTGCTGACCACGGTTTCGAGGATGCTCTTCGCTTCTTCGGCGACGCCTTCGGGAATCACCTGGGTGTGGATCGAGTCGTTGTCGCCGTCCTTGATTGTGTGGCCATCGTGGTCGGTCACCTGGGTGTAGGCGACCGGGCTGTCGCCGGGGCGCGGCGACAGCGTGCCGCTGACCCGGTCGCCGTTGTTGCCGATCGTCGAGTAGGCGTAGGTCCAGCCCAGCGGCGTGACGCCGAGTTCGAGACCGCCGAGCACCATCGAGGGGTTGGTTGAGATTGGGTCGTCGTAGCCCGCCTTGTGGATCGTCCCCGCGATCGAGTGGGTGCGGTCCTGGATCGTTTTGCCCTTCAGCGCCTCGAGGCCGAGCTGGGCGTAGATCGAGTTGTCCGAGTAGGTCGTCGCGCAGACGATGTCGCAGGAGCCGAGGTAGGAGTCCTCGTCGTTGTTGACTTCGAAGGTTTCCTGGCCGTGCTTGCCGTAGTGGATGTACTGCGGCGCCGATTCGAAGGTCGTGTAAGGGGAGATGCCCTCCTCGAGCGCGGTGATCAGCGTGAAGGGCTTGATCGAGGACCCCGGCTGGCGGTGGCCTTGGGTGGCGAGGTTGAAGGGCTTGGTTTCGAAGTTGGGTCCGCCGACCATCGCCTTAACCCCGGCGTTGTGGTTATCGAGCACAACGACCGAAGCGGTGGCGGGGGAGTAGCCGAGGTATGAGCTGACCGCTTCTTCGGCCGCACCCTGGAGGCGCAGATCGAGCGTCGACTTTACTTTCAGGCCGCCGAAGAAGGTCTTCGAGGCGCCGTAGCGTTCGACCAGCTGCTGGCGCAGCCAGGCGGTGAAGTAGGGGGCCTTCGATTCGAGTTTGGGCGGTGAGATGTCGTCGGGCGAGGGCAGCGCCTGGCGACGACCTTCGGCGTACTGCTGCTGGGTTATGTAGCCCTGTTCGAGCATCTTTTCCAGCACCAGGTTGCGGCGGCCGAGGGTGTTTTCGGGGTAGACCTTGGGGTCGAAGGCCGAGGGCGAGGCGATGATCCCGGCCAGGGTCGCCGCCTCCCAGGGCTCGAGCACCGAGGCGCAGGGCTCGGTTGTCGTGCCGCAGCCGGGGTGGGCGCTGCCGAAGTAGGTGCGGGCCGCCGCCTCGATCCCGTAGGCGCCCTCGCCGAAGTAGATCGTGTTGAGGTACTCGGTGAGGATTTTGTCCTTGGTCCAGTGGCGCTCGAGCCGGTAGGCCAGGGCCGCCTCGCGGAACTTCTCCAGGATCGTGCGGCTGCCTTCGGCTTCCAGCGCGTTCTTGACGAACTGCTCGGTGATCGTCGAGGCGCCCTGCTGGGCGCTCTGGCTGAGCACGTCCTTGACCAGGGCGCGGGCGATGCCCTGGAAGTCGACGCCGCTGTGTTCGTAGAAACGAGCGTCCTCGATCGAGACCACCGCGTTCTTGATGTTGGGCGAGATCTGACCCGAGGTGAGCAGGATCTTGTTCTGGTCGCTGGTCAGGGTGCCGATCGGTTCGCCCGCGGCGTCGAAGACCTCGCTGTTCTTCGAGGCCTTGTACTGGGCGAAGTTGTAGATCGCGGGCAGGTCCTGCGAGACGGCGGCCATCATCCCGAAGATCATCGAGACAAGGGCGAGGACGGAGAGGCCGAGCAGGACAAAAAGGATGCGCAGCTTCTTCAAGCGCGGCTTGCGCTTGCTCTCAGGGGGGGCCGGCGGCGTTGGCGGCGGAACTTCGCCACCCCGCCGGCGGGGCTTTAGTCCAAGGACTGCCATCGAAAGGCTCACGACTCGGAAGACGGCTCGGCCCGCCGAGCGGAGGCGGCAGTCTAGCATTGGGTCTGTGGCGGACCTGACGCGCAACGCGGTCGATGTGCTGCCGGCGGGGATGCTGCAGGAGCAGCTCGACGCCGGGGTGTCGCTGCGGGTGAAGTTGGGGATTGACCCGACTACGCCCGACATCCACCTCGGTCACACGGTGGTGCTGGAGAAGCTGCGCGAGTTCCAGCAGGCCGGCCACCAGGTGGTGCTGATCGTCGGCGACTTCACCGCCCGGGTCGGGGATCCGAGCGGGCGCTCGGCGCAGCGGCCGATGCCTTCGCCGGAGGAGATCGAGGCCAACGCCGCCACCTACCAGGAGCAGGCCTTCAAGCTGCTCGACCGCGAGCGCACCGAGGTGCGCTTCAACAGCGAGTGGCTGCGGATGGAGCCGGAGGAGCTGCTCGGCCTGCTCGCCCAGACCACCGTCGCTCGCCTGATCGAGCGCGACGACTTCCAAAAGCGCCTCGCGGCCGGGGCCCCGATCGCCGCGCTGGAGCTGCTCTACCCGCTGCTGCAGGGATACGACTCGGTCGCGGTCGAGGCCGACCTCGAGCTGGGGGGAACCGACCAGAAGTTCAACCTGCTCTTCGGCCGTGACATCCAGACCGCCTACGGTCAGAAGCCGCAGTCGATCCTGACCATGCCGATCCTGGTGGGCACCGACGGCAGCAAGAAGATGAGCAAGTCGCTGGGCAACTACATCGGCGTCACCGAGGCGCCGGAGGAGATGTTCGGCAAGACGATGCGGGTGCCCGACGCGGCGATGCCCGAGTACTTCCGGCTCGTGCTTGGTGGGGAGCCCCCGGCGGGCCTACCGCCCAACGAGGCCAAGCGCGCCCTGGCCCGCGGCATCGTCGAGCGCTTTCACGACGCCTCCGCGGCCGAGACCGCCGAACAGCACTTCAACCGGCTCTTCGTCGAGCGCGGCGCGCCGGACGAGGTCGAGGAGTTGGACTTGAGTCCCTTCGCCGGAGACAACGGCGGCGAGGTTCATTTGCCGGCGCTGATGGCCGCCGCCTTCGGCATCAGCTCGAGCGAGGCACGGCGCCTAATCAAGCAGGGAGGCGCAAAGCTCGACGGCGAGACGATCCCCTCCGATACCCTGGATCTGGCCCAGAGCGCGCTTGACGGGCGGGTTCTGCAGGCCGGTAAGCGCCGCTTTCGCCGCCTTCAGGCGATCGGCTAGGCAAACCGCCGCCACAGCGCTATACTCCCCGGTCCTTCTGGGCAAGGCCCTGGCCTGGCCCGTGCGTAAGGAGCGGCGAGTCCCGCCGTGAATGGCGCAGCGGTCTTTGAAAACTGAGCAGCGTGCACCCCGCGGACATTCGTGTTCGTGGGATGTTTGAGCCCGATCCACTCGGTGCGCCAGCGCGCCGGGTGGTCTGATTTACCCGTCATGCCGGTCGCCGAGTATGTGTACCCGGCGATTTGCAATTTGCCAGGCATGACAGCTCTCTGTAAGAAGTACCTTTCACGGAGAGTTTGATCCTGGCTCAGGACGAACGCTGGCGGCGTGCTTAACACATGCAAGTGGTGCGACGAACCAGGGCTTGCCCTGGGGCAAAGCCGCGAACGGGTGAGTAACACGTGAGTAACCTGCCCCGATGACCGGGACAACCCGAGGAAACTCGGGCTAATACCGGATGTGGTACATGGATTTAAGTCTGTGTACTAAAGGAAGCTTCGGCCTCCGCATTGGGAGGGGCTCGCGGCCCATTAGCTTGTTGGTGGGGTAACGGCCTACCAAGGCAACGATGGGTAGCTGGTCTGAGAGGACGATCAGCCACACTGGGACTGAGACACGGCCCAGACTCCTACGGGAGGCAGCAGTGGGGAATCTTGCGCAATGCGCGAAAGCGTGACGCAGCAACGCCGCGTGGGGGAAGACGGCCTTCGGGTTGTAAACCCCTTTCAGGAGGGACGAAGGTTCACCGGTGAATAGCCGTGTGGATTGACGGTACCTCCAGAAGAAGCTCCGGCTAACTACGTGCCAGCAGCCGCGGTAATACGTAGGGAGCAAGCGTTGTCCGGAATCATTGGGCGTAAAGCGCGCGTAGGCGGCCCTGTAAGTCCGTTGTGAAAGTCAAAGGCTCAACCTTTGAAAGCCGATGGATACTGCAGGGCTAGAGTCCGGAAGAGGCGAGTGGAATTCCTGGTGTAGCGGTGGAATGCGCAGATATCAGGAGGAACACCAATAGCGAAGGCAGCTCGCTGGGACGGTACTGACGCTAAGGCGCGAAAGCGTGGGGAGCGAACAGGATTAGATACCCTGGTAGTCCACGCCGTAAACGATGGGCACTAGGTGTGGGAGGTGTCGACTCCTCCCGTGCCGTCGCTAACGCACTAAGTGCCCCGCCTGGGGAGTACGGCCGCAAGGCTAAAACTCAAAGGAATTGACGGGGGCCCGCACAAGCAGCGGAGCATGTGGTTTAATTCGACGCAACGCGAAGAACCTTACCTGGGCTTGACATGTTCCTGACCGTCCTGGAAACAGGGCTTCCCTTCGGGGCAGGATCACAGGTGGTGCATGGCTGTCGTCAGCTCGTGTCGTGAGATGTTGGGTTAAGTCCCGCAACGAGCGCAACCCCCGTCGCATGTTGCCAGCATTTAGTTGGGGACTCATGCGAGACTGCCGGTGACAAACCGGAGGAAGGTGGGGATGACGTCAAGTCATCATGCCCCTTATGTCCAGGGCTACACACGTGCTACATTGGCGCGTACAGAGGGCTGCGATACCGCGAGGTGGAGCGAATCCCTTAAAGCGCGTCTCGGTTCGGATTGCAGGCTGAAACTCGCCTGCATGAAGGTGGAGTTGCTAGTAATCGTGGATCAGCACTGCCACGGTGAATACGTTCCCGGGCCTTGTACACACCGCCCGTCACACCACGGGAGTGAGCAACACCCGAAGCCGGTGGCCTAACCCTTCGGGGAGGGAGCCGTCGAAGGTGGGGCTCGTGACTGGGGTGAAGTCGTAACAAGGTAGCCGTACCGGAAGGTGCGGCTGGATCACCTCCTTTCTAGGGATTGCTCTTAGGAGCTCCGATCACATTGCCGTGATCGGCCTAGCATGTCGACAAGACCTGGCTCCGTGTGCGAGACATACCGTCTCACGCGCGGAAGCATGCTGTTGAGTTTTGAGAGACCGGCCGGCGAAACCCGCCGGGCGCCTCCCAGCGGCCCTTGAGAACTGCACAGTAGTCACATCAGTATGGTTATCACCGAGCTCGGCGCTTATGCAGTGCCGAGTTTGATCACCGTCAAGATAGTAAGGGCACATGGTGGATGCCTTGGCACCTAGAGTCGACGAAGGGCGTGGACGGCTGCGATAAGCCGCGGTGAGGCGCTGAACAGCCTTCGACCCGCGGATTCCCGAATGGGTGAACCCAGCGCTGGTAATTCGGCGTTACGACCCGTTGAACACATAGACGGAGTCGAGACAAGCGGGGGAAGTGAAACATCTCAGTACCCCGAGGAAAGGAAATCAACCGAGACTCCCCGAGTAGTGGCGAGCGAAAGGGGAAGAGCCCAAACCGAGCACGTGCAAGCGGTCAGGCGTTGCGTGTTGGGGGTTGTAGGACGTCTGCCCAGCTGCTGACTCAGCTGGCGGGAGTAAGAAAGCCGTTGCGTAGCGGAAGCGCGTGGAACCGCGCACCATAGAGGGCAACCGTCCCGTACGTGAAACGCTCCGGCCTCCCGATGATGTTCCTGAGTAGGACCGCACCCGTGAAACGCGGTCCGAAACTGGGGGGACCACCCTCCAAGGCTAAGTACTCCTAGGTGACCGATAGCGGACAAGTACCGTGAGGGAAAGGTGAAAAGTACCCCGGAAGGGGAGTGAAATAGTACCTGAAACCGCGTGCCTACAAGCGGTCGGAGCTGTTCTTCGGAATGGTGACGGCGTGCTTTTTGCATAACGAGCCGGCGAGTTACTCGTCTGTGGCAAGGTTAAGCGATGAGCGGAGCCGTAGCGAAAGCGAGTCCGAATAGGGCGATTTGAGTCACAGGCGGTAGACCCGAAACTGAGTGAGCTACCCATGGGCAGGTTGAAGCGGGGGTAAGACCTCGTGGAGGACCGAACCGACCTAGGTTGAAAACTGGGCGGATGACCTGTGGGTCGGAGTGAAAGGCTAATCAAACTCAGTGATATCTGGTTCTCCCCGAAATATATTTAGGTATAGCCTCGGGTAAATTGCGTATTGGCCGTAGAGCTACTGTTTGGACTAGGGGCCCTACCAGGTTACCGACTTCAGGCAAACTCCGAAGACCAATACGTTTACCCCGGGAGTCAGTTGCTGGGGGATAAACTTCAGCGTCAAGAGGGAAACAGCCCAGACCGCCAGCTAAGGTCCCTAAGTACTAGCTAAGTGGCAAACGATGTCCGAATGCAGAGACAACCAGGAGGTTGGCTTAGAGGCAGCCACCCTTGAAAGAGTGCGTAACAGCTCACTGGTCAAGTGTTCGGGCGCGGATAATGTAACGGGGCTCAAGCTAGTCACCGAAGCTGCGGATTCGATGTATTTCGAGTGGTAGGGGAGCGTTCCCTGGCCAGCGAAGCGGCGGCGTAAGCCAGCCGTGGAGGCCAGGGAAGTGAGAATGCCGGCATGAGTAACGAGAGAGAGGTGAGAATCCTCTCCACCGATTGCCCAAGGTTTCCTGAGCAACGTTCGTCGGCTCAGGGTTAGTCGGGACCTAAGGCGAGGCCGAAAGGCGTAGTCGATGGCCAACAGGTTGATATTCCTGTACCACGTCGTGTTCATTTGACCGATGGGGGGACGAGGAAGGCTAGGAGAACCCAGGCGATGGTCGTCCTGGGGTAAGCGTGTAGGGGTGGCCCAAGTCAAATGCGGGGCCGCATAACCTGAGACGCGATGCCAGCTGGCTCTAAGCCGGCGAGTCTCTGACGCCATGCCTCCGAGAAAAGCCTCTAGGGAGAATACGCGTGCCCGTACCAAAACCGACACAGGTGGGCAAGTAGAGAATACTAAGGTGATCGAGATAACCCTCGTTAAGGAACTCGGCAAAATTGCTCCGTAACTTCGGGAGAAGGAGCGCCCCGGTAGGGTGAGGCGACTTGCTCGCTCAGCCCGAGGGGGCCGCAGTGAATAGGCGCAAGCGACTGTTTACCAAAAACACAGGTCTCTGCAAAGTCGAAAGACGACGTATAGGGGCTGACGCCTGCCCGGTGCCGGAAGGTTACGTGGAGGTGTTAGGGGCAACCCGAAGCACCGAAGCTAAGCCCCGGTAAACGGCGGCCGTAACTATAACGGTCCTAAGGTAGCGAAATTCCTTGTCGGGTAAGTTCCGACCTGCACGAATGGCGTAACGACTTGCGCGCTGTCTCAACGAGGGGCTCGGTGAAATTGCAGTCTCGGTGAAGATGCCGAGTACCCGCGGCTAGACGGAAAGACCCCGTGAACCTTTACTACAACTTGGTATTGGGGTTCGGTGCATCTCGCTCAGAATAGGTGGGAGGCTTTGAAGCGCCGGCTGCGGCTGGCGTGGAGCCAACTTTGAGATACCACCCTTGGTGTATTGGATCTCTAACAGCGCGCCCTGAATCGGGGCGCTGAACAGTGCCAGGCGGGTAGTTTGACTGGGGCGGTCGCCTCCCAAAATGTAACGGAGGCGCGCAAAGGTTCCCTCAGTACGGTTGGAAACCGTGCGTAGAGTGTAAAGGCAGCAAGGGAGCTTGACTGCGAGACCGACAGGTCGAGCAGGTGCGAAAGCAGGCCTTAGTGATCCGGCGGTAACAAGTGGAAGTGCCGTCGCTCAACGGACAAAAGGTACTCCGGGGATAACAGGCTTATCGGGCCCAAGAGTCCACATCGACGGCCCGGTTTGGCACCTCGATGTCGGCTCGTCGCATCCTGGGGCCGAAGTTGGTCCCAAGGGTTGGGCTGTTCGCCCATTAAAGCGGTACGCGAGCTGGGTTCAGAACGTCGTGAGACAGTTCGGTCCCTATCTGTCGTGGGCGTTGGAGAGTTGAGAGGATTCGTCCCTAGTACGAGAGGACCGGGATGAACGCGCCTCTGGTGTAGCTGTTGTCCTGCCAAGGGCATCGCAGCTTAGCTACGCGCGGATCGGATAACCGCTGAAGGCATCTAAGCGGGAAGCCGGCCTCGAGATGAGCTCTCCCATCCCCTTTGAGGGAGTAAGACCCCTGGTAGACCACCAGGTTGATAGGCCGGATCTGGAAGCACAGCAATGTGTGTAGGAGACCGGTACTAATGGGTCGAGGGCTTGACGGATAACTTCGTGATATCCAGTGATGTGACACTGTGCAGTTTTGAGGGGCCGCCTGGGAGCTCTCAGCGATTTCCGGTGGCCTTAGCGAGAGGGAAACACCTCTTCCCATTCCGAACAGAGCAGTTAAGCCTCTCAGCGCCGATGGTACTTGGCCCGAAAGGGCCCGGGAGAGTAGGACGCCGCCGGTTTCTTCAGCACACGAGCCGCCCACATGGGCGGCTCGTCGTCGTTGTGGGACGATTCGACGCATGCCAAGACTCCGCGTAGCCGTCGATGTCGGCGGGACCTTCACCGACGTGTTCGTCCTCGATGAGGACAGCGGGGACGTGCACGTCGCCAAGGTCCCGAGCACCCCGTCGGATCCGATGGAGGGGGTGATGGCCGGTGTCGAGGCGGGAGGCGTGGAGCTCTCCGACGTCTCGCTCTTCTCCCACGGGACCACCGTCGCGACGAACGCGCTCATCACCCGCCGCTTCGAGGCCGCCGCGATGGTCACCACGCGGAACTTCCGCGACGTCCTGGAGATCCGGCGCGGCACCAAGGACGACCTCTGGGACGCCTACAAGGACGTCACGTCGCCGTACATCCGCCGCAGGGACCGCTTCGAGGTGACCGAGCGCACCGACTACGTGGGCACGGTCACCACGCCGCTGGACGAGGACGAGGCGCGCGCGCTCGCCGCCCGCCTCAAGCGGCGCGGGGTGAAGACGGTCGCGGTCTGCTTCGTGAACTCCTACGCGAACCCGGCGAACGAGATCCGGATGCGCGAGATCCTCGAGGAGGAGCTGCCGGACGTGTTCGTGTCCACGTCCAGCGAGACGCTGCCCGAGATCTTCGAGTTCGAGCGCTTCTCGACGACCGTGGCCAACGCCGTGCTCTCCCCGCTGGTGTCGGGCTACGTCGAGCGTCTCGAGCAGCGCCTGGAGGACGGTGGGTACGAGGGCGACCTGCTCATCCTGCACTCCGGCGGCGGGGTCATGACCGGCAAGCTCGTCCGGCGCTTCGCCGGGCGGATCGCGGCCTCGGGGATCGCGGCGGGCGCCATCGCGTGTCGTCACATCGCCGGGCTCTGCGGCTTCGAGAACGCCATCGGCCTGGACATGGGCGGCACGAGCACGGACATCTCCCTCGTGCACGACGGGGAGATGCGCACCACGAACGAGTGGAG